>Ga0307981_1002226_pt1 | contig 16045 bp, 15 predicted proteins | sample OrgLakmetagen987_FD_201849 | JGI IMG/M metagenome (GOLD analysis project Ga0307981, IMG submission 201849) | Saline water microbial communities from Organic Lake, Antarctica - #987 | ecosystem: Environmental > Aquatic > Non-marine Saline and Alkaline > Saline | place: Antarctica: Organic Lake... | reverse complement strand
GTAGGACAGAAATTTATTTAGATTTCTAGTTTGGCTTACTTTGCTCTTGGATGAGACTCATCGTAAGCAACTTTCAGTCTTTCTTTTGTCACATGAGTGTAAATCTGTGTCGTCGACAGGGAGGCATGCCCCAAGAGCGACTGCACAGACCTCAGATCAGCGCCATTATCTAATAAATGCGTGGCGAATGAGTGTCTCAGCTTATGCGGTGTCACATTGAATGGGATACTACTTGCTGCCAGATACTTGTGTAATAACTTCCCTATGGAGCGGGTCGACAATCGTTTGCGTAGTTTTGAGATAAAGAGCGCGCCTTCGTAATGCTCTGCTTCACTACGGTATTTTTGAACCGCTTTCATCGCATAAGATCCAATCGGAATAATACGTTCTTTCCCACCTTTACCTAGCACCTTCACGCAGTCATTAGGGGTGTCCATGTCCTCTATGTTTAGACTAGTTAGCTCTGACAAGCGCATCCCAGTAGAATAAAATAACTCTAGAATAGCCGCGTCGCGCATAGGCATCCAGCTAGGTGCTTGTTTGTCTAGATCTAACTTTAGCGGTATTTCAAGTAGCTCTACGATCTGTTTTTGATTTAGTATCACTGGCAGCTTACGCTCCGCCTTAGGCAGCTGGATATCATTCAGCGGTGATTTATTCAGTCCGTGTCGATGCACTAGATACTTATAAAATGATCTTAGTGCCGCAAAGCGCAGCCGGATCGTAGCACGGGACACTTCGTCCTTCATACACTGAAATAAATAGGCCCTGAAATCATCCGATAAACAATTTTTCCAACCTGGGAATGGATCGCCCAGAAAGTTTTGAAATGCCGCCAGTGCCTGTGAATAATTCCTAAGTGTCCGAGGCGATGAATTCTTTTCCACCAAGTGGAACTGAACAAAACTATCAACTAACTGATCATCGTTCATCCTCTATGATTATCCTGCACTGCATGGCGGGCAAGTTCCAAAAAACTCTAATTCATGATAAAGATCAGCATAGCCCGTAGAGGTGGCTATTTCTTTCTCCAGTTTATGAACAGGACAGGCAGCTTTGATCGGTTCTATGTCTCCACAGGTGGTGCAAATCAGAAAATCTTGATGCCTTCCTGGAATCAATAACGTAAAATAGGCAGCTCTCTCATGCAGACCCAATCGCCGAATGATACCTTTATCAGTTAACCTCTGTAGCAGACGAAAAACCGTAGCCCTATCACAAAGCTCAGTAAGGCTAGAGTGCTCAGCCAGCTCAGCTAGTGTCATGGGCAAGTTTTTTTCCAAAAGCGTCTCCAGCAGCACTTCTAGTGCCTTAGTCCGCCTCAGTCCGCTTTCCTTACACTGACTAAGGATATCCTCACTATTTGTATTACTTTGCTGCATCTGGTTTACTATCCACCTTTTCCCTCCACACACAAGTCGAGATTTCAAATGTTCAAATGATATTAGCCTTCAGCTAATTTATTTGGTAATTAAAAACTACCGCTATATTAAATCTGGAAATCTGTGGCTTCTGATTTCAGGTGGAGGCCGCATTCGTATTTATTTCCGCCGTGACGGGAGTCTTCTGCTGATTCTCCTTCGGCTATTGGATTGGTGCTGTGCCAGTCGCCCATGGTCTGGTAACCCTTGGATTCTAGTGGGTGCTTGGGAAGATTATTGTCGCGAAAGTATTGCTGTATTTGGGCGTGGGTCCAGTCTAGGATAGGATAAGCCTTGAGGGTTTTTTTCTGTTGTTCTAGATATGGTCGCTGGATACGAGTGCTGGACTGGCTGCGGCGTAGGCCGCTGAGCCAGACATCTGAATTTAGCTCATTGAGGGCGCGGTTCATCGGTTCTACTTTGTTGATGAGCCCATATTGTGCATTACCTTCTTCGCCTTGCTCCCAGAGTTTACCATGGACGGCTTCTTGGCGGGCAGCGGTGATAAGTGGCTGGTATTCTTTGAGATTCAGGTGGAGCGTTTGCTTGAGCTCTTCTACGTATTGGTAGGTCTCTGGGAAGAGGTAGCCGGTGTCGATCCAGACGATAGGGATCTCTGGCGCATGTTTAGAGACGAGATCAAGCATCACAGCGGCTTGTATCCCGAAGCTTGATGAGAGCACAAGTCTTGAACCGTATTCTTGGTTTAACCATTGAATACGTTCAGGTGCTTTCATTTTTTCAAAAGCGGTTAGGATACTGGGTGTTGCGATCATGATATAGCGTGGAAATTATTTCCAGCTGTAGTGGCTTTCACGTAGCCAGTTCTGATGACGAAATCGCCAAACTGCTCGCCGTCATTTCTCTCCTTAGCATAGTGTTCGATGATAGGAGCGAGGAGGGGCTTGATTTCTTCCCCCGAAACTGACTCTTTGTAAATTTTGTTGAGCCTCTGCCCGTAGAATCCACCGCCGAGATAGACGTTGTATTTTCCTGGGTTTCTTCCCACGAAGCCGATCTCTGAGATGAATGGTCTAGCGCACCCATTAGGGCAACCCGTCATGCGGATGGTGATGGCGTCATGTCTGAGGCCGCAGTTTTCTAACACTTCTTCGATATCTGTGATGAGATGTGGTAGGTAACGCTCGGCTTCTGCGAGTGCGAGTCCACAGGTAGGGAGAGCTACGCAAGCGATGGAGTTGAGTCTCATTGCTGAGGAATCTAGAGCTGTGAGAAGTCCATATTTCTCTAGTAGTGGCTGCATTTCCTTACGTTTAGCTGGGGAAATATTAGAGATCACGAGGTTCTGGTTTGCGGTGAGTCTGAATTCTCCTTCATGCATCTTGGCTATTTCACTGAGACCTTTTTTCATTGGGTAGTCGGCAGTGTTTATCACGCGTCCTCCTGGGATGAAGAGGTTGAGGTTAGCGTTGCCGTTGGAGTTTTCTGACCAGCCGAAGTTGTCGCCATTGGTGGTGAATTCAAATTCTCTCGCAGCTTGAAGCTTGTAGCCGAGGTATTCTTCTAGCTTAGCGGTGAAGCCATCTGCCCCCATTTTTTCCACGGTGTATTTGAGGCGAGATTGCTTTCTGTCTTCACGGTTTCCGAAGTCTCGCTGAACGAGAACCACTTTCTCTGAGACGTCAACTGCTTGATCTGGAGTGATGAAGCCGATGACATCTGCTAGGCGCGGGAAGGTTTCTTCTGCACCGTGAGTCATTCCCATGCCGCCGCCTACAGAGACGTTGTAACCGATGATTTTCTCATCTTCGATGATGGCGATGAAAGAAAGACAGTGAGCGTAGATATCGACATCGTTTGATGGTGGGATGGCGATGGCTATTTTGAATTTACGCGGGAGGTAAGTTTTTCCATAAATTTTCTCTTCCTCTGGCTCGGAGCTGAGGACTTTTTCACCATCTAAGAAGATTTCGTTATAAGCGCCAGTCTGTGGGAGAAGATGCGCGCTTATTTCATCAGCTAGCTTGATAGTTTCGGCATGTGCTGATGAGAGATCCGGGTTAGGATTGCACATGATATTGCGGTTCACATCACCACAGGCGGCGATGCAATCTAGTGCCACATCATACATCTCACGGATCGTCTGGACGAGGTTGAACTTGACCACACCATGAAGCTGGAATGCCTGTCTGGTGGTGAGTTTTAGCGTGCCGTTGGCGTAGTTGTCTGCGAGGAAGTCCATCTTGAGCCACTGCTCAGGGGTGATGACACCTCCTGGGACGCGGACGCGTATGAGGAAGCTGTATGCTTTATCTAGCTTGCGCTTGCGGCGGTCGGGACGGACATCACGGTCGTCTTGGAGATACATTCCGTGGAACTTACTGAGCTGCTGATTATCCGCAGAGATGGCACCTGTGGAGGTGTCTGCAAGTTCTTCTGCAAGATTACCTCTGAGGAAATCGCTGTTCTCTTTGAGTGCTTCGTTGGCGTGTAGTTTCTTTGAGTCGGACATGGATTTTTTTTTGGCATCGACCTCTGGTCGATTAGCCTATTGTTTTGTTTTCTGACTTATCGACCGGAGGTCGATGTCACGTTAGTAAACATCGCGCTGATAACGCTTGTCTTTCTTGAGTGCGGTTAAGTATTCGGTGGCTTCTTCTTTGGTCTTCTTGCCCTCGGTTGAAATGATATTTATGAGGGTGTCGTTCACATCTTTAGCCATGCGGGATGCGTCTCCGCAGACGTAGAAGTGTGCTCCTTTTTCTAGCCAGATCCATAGTTCAGCGGCTGATTCTTGCATTTTGTGCTGAACGTAGATTTTCTCTGGTTGATCACGGGAGAAGGCGAGGTCTAGCTTAGTAAGTGCGCCGCTCTTGAGGTGATCTTGGAACTCTAGCTGATAGAGGAAATCTTCATTGTATTTCTGATCTCCAAAGAATAACCAGCTAGCGCCTTTTGCTTCATCCTCGGCACGTTCTTCGATAAAGGCGCGGAATGGGGCGATGCCTGTGCCAGGCCCTACCATGATGATTGGAGTGTCGTTGCTTTCAGGTAGGCGGAAGTTTTTGTTTTTGTGGAGGTAAACGTTTACCTTGGTTCCCTTTTTGCCCGCATCTGCGAGGTACGTGGATGCCACACCTTTGCGTTCCTTATCATAAGCATGATAGCGGACAGCTGCTACGGTGAGGTGGACTTCATCTGGGTGTGCCTTAGGGCTGGATGCGATGGAGTAGAGACGAGGCGGAAGCGCACGAAAACAATCGACTAGTTGCTGAGCTGTCAGAGTCTCTGGGAGTTTTACAAATTCTAATAGATCGATAATTTCTCTGCCGTAGCACCAGTCTTTATAGCTCATTGCTGCCTTGCCTGCGATGAGGGCAGCAAGATCATCTGAGCCGCTGAGGACTTGGATGTTAGTCGCTACTTTCTTGGAGACTCCAGTGATGTCTAAGTGGTTTTTGAGGGCTTCTCCGAGGGTGGTTTTACCGATGTTCTTGAGTTCTACATTAGCGCTTGCGGTGATGTCTGCTGCGGAAAGTATGTCTGATACGGTTTCGTCTGCATTCTGCGGGATGACGCAGAGGACATCGCCTGGCTCGTATTGGAAGCCTGAACCTTCGAGTGAGAATTCTACATGGATGGTCTCTTTAGCTGAGCACGCTCCGCTGAGTAGCACATGCTCAAGAATTTCGGCAGGAAAGGGGTTTTTCTTGTCGAATGCGATGGCTGGTTCTGCTGCGATTTGAGTGGCTTCTACCGTGGCTGTAGCGGATGAGGCTCCGAGGTTTTCCCAGATATTTTTCTCCCAAGTGGCAAATGCATCATCGAAGTCTACATCACAATCAACACGGTCTGCAATGCGTTTACCACCAAGTTTTTCTAGCTGGTTATCGATGTCTATTCCTGTTTGGCAATATTTATCATAAGAAGTGTCTCCTAGTGCACAGACTGAGAAATCAACTCCTTTGAGGTCTATTCCGCCCTTCATGAGTTCGTTATAAAATGTATCGGCTGTTTCCGGTGGCTCACCATCTCCCCAAGTGCTGATGATCACGAATAGAGTGTCCATCCCAGCGAGGTCTTTGGCAGACATTTCTGACATGTTAGTGAGTTTCGCTTTATGTCCTTTTTTCTTGGCTGCTTTGGAGACTTTCTCCGCGAGCATCTCGCAGTTTCCTGACTCGGTGCCGTAGAGAACTGTGATGTTCTTAGTAGCGGGGGCTGCAGCAGCTATCGCAGGCGCGACTGCTGATGAAGCTGCTCTGCCGAGAGCGGCAGCGTATCCACTGACCCAGACTGCTTGAGCTGGGTTAAGAGTGGCGGCGAGTGACTCTAGGAGTGCTTGCTGATTTTGGTCTAATAGTGAAGACATGGTAAGAGTTATTGATGATTTGAAATTGGTGCTTTGAGGCTATTGGCTGTCTGAGACAGCGTTAAATTATCGATTTCGTTCACTACGCTGCCGATTATTCCGACGGCTGGCGATGTGAAGTTAACCGATTCTGCTATGTTCGCAATGGTGGATAGTGTCCCACGGATAGTTTTTTGCTCAGGCATTGTTGCCCAACGTACCATGGCGATAGGTGTGTCTGCTGGAGCGCCGTTAGAGATTAGTTTTTCTGTGATTATGCGGAGCGAGGAGACGCCCATGAGAAATACTTTCGTCCCAGGTGCGGTGGCGAGCTGTTGGTAATCTAGTGCGGTTTTACCGGTGTAGTTTTCATTACACTCGTGTCCGGAGAAAATGGTGAGCTGTGCACCGTGGTTGCGGTGTGTGAGTGGGATACCAGCGGCCACAGGTCCAGCAAGGGCAGAAGAGATACCGGGGATAATTTCAAATTTAAGCCCATGTTTGGCCAGTTCGGCAGCCTCCTCGCCGGCTCTGCCAAAAATCATCGGGTCACCGCCTTTCAGCCTGACGACAATCTTCCCAGCGCTCGTTTGCTCCACCAGCACTTGGTTGATCTGCTCTTGCTTCATGGTGTGGCATTTCGCTCGCTTGCCCACGTCTATCAGCTCACAGCCGGCCTTCACAAAAGTGAGGATTTCTGGATTCACTAGTGCGTCAAAAACCACCACATCTGCTTGCTGGATGCAGCGATGAGCTTTTAGCGTGAGCAGTTCTGGGTCGCCAGGTCCTGCTCCTGTGAGATAGCAAATTCCATGCATGAGATTTTTATACGATCATTCCAGCCGCGATGGTTTCGTTCGTCTGCGGATCGATGAGAATGAATGAGCCAGTAGCGCGGTTCTTACGGTAACTGTCATAGATCAGCGGTGCGGAGGTGCGGAGTGTGATTTTACCAATATCATTGAGCTTGAAGTCTTTGTCATCTTCGACCTTGTGGAGGGTGTTGACGTTGACCTTATATTTTACCTCGGTAACCACTGCGCGAGCTTCGTTAGAGGTATGACGAATGATATATTTAGCACGGTTAGCCAACTTGCAGCTCTCTGAAAACCAGCAGACCATCGCTTCGATATCCTGGTTTACTTTTGGTAAATTATTAGTCTTAGAAATCAGATTCCCTCTAGAAATATCGATTTCGTCCTCAGTGGTCATGGTGACGGAAAGTGGGCTGAATGCTTGATCTAGTTCTTTGTCCGCTGAGTAGATTTTCTTGATCTTGGTTGTGAATCCAGATGGGTGGACGATGATTTCATCCCCTGGCTTGAAGACTCCACCAGCCACTCTGCCAGCGAATCCACGGAAGTCGTGAAATTCATCTGACTGTGGGCGGATAACCCACTGCACTGGGAATCTAGCCTCAACGTGGTTCTCTTGATTGCCGACGTAGACAGTCTCTAGATGGTAAAGAAGAGTGGATCCTTTATACCAATCCATGTTTTCAGAGGCGTCGACCACATTGTCACCTTTTAGTGCGCTAATAGGGATGAAGCTTACATCTACGACGCTCTCTAGGCGCGATGCGAACTGTTTGAAATCTTTAACAACCTTTTCGAACGCTTCCTCGGAAAAGTCCACGAGATCCATTTTGTTCACGCAGATCACGATGTGCTGAATACGCAGTAAACTGGCGATAAATGCGTGTCGCATCGTCTGCTCGATGACTCCATGACGGGCATCAACGAGGATGATAGCGAGGTTTGCAGTGGAGGCACCTGTAACCATGTTTCTGGTATACTGGATGTGTCCTGGTGTGTCTGAAACGATGAATTTCCGCTTAGGGGTAGCAAAGTATCTGTAGGCAACATCGATGGTGATGCCTTGCTCGCGCTCGGCTTTCAAGCCATCTGTTAGAAGTGCGAGGTTGATGTGTTCATCACCGCGTTTAGCCGAAGATTGCTGGACGGCTTCCATCTGATCATCGAAGGTGTTCTTCGAGTCGTAGAGGAGTCTTCCGATGAGTGTGGACTTTCCATCATCCACGCTTCCAGCAGTGGTGAGGCGGATTAAGTCCATGTCTAAATAGCCTGTTGTGTCTGACATATTATTGGTGAATCGTTAATTGTTAAATGGGGTAGATTTGAGGCTCTGGTGAGCCTATTTTGATGTTAAAAATAACCTTCTTTTTTACGGTCTTCCATGGAGGTTTCTGAGCGTTTGTCATCGGCGCGGTTTCCGCGTTCAGTCTCTCTGGCGGAGGCTACTTCCTCGATGATAGCATCTAGATCAGAAGCGTCTGAGAGGACAGCTCCAGTGATGGTAGCGTCTCCCATAGTGCGGTATCTTGTGAGCAGAGTTTCTACCTTTTCGCCGTCGCGTGGCTGGACGAGTTCGTTTATCTCTAGGTAGGTGCCACCTCTTTTAACGACCTCACGCTCGCGTGCGAAGTAGAGTGATGGTAGTTCAATATTTTCGGCCTTGATGTATTGCCAGATATCCATTTCTGTCCAATTCGAAATTGGGAAGAATCGGAAATGCTCACCGTGTTGTTTTCTGCCGTTAAAGATATTCCAGAGTTCTGGACGTTGATTCTGGGGTTGCCATTCGCCGAAGTCATTTCTATGTGAGAAGAAACGCTCTTTAGCGCGGGCCTTCTCTTCATCGCGGCGGCCACCACCACCAGCAGCGTCAAATCCATGTTCCTCAATCGTGTTTAGTAGAGTCACTGTCTGGAGTGAGTTGCGGCTTGCATTGATGCCGGATTCTTCCTTCACGAGACCGTCATCAATAGACTTCTGCACACTACCGACTACGAGCTTGGTCCTAAATTTTTCAACAAAGGCATCACGGAATGTAAGGCACTCGGCGAAGTTATGACCAGTGTCGATGTGTACTAGTGGAAAGGGGATTCTCGCTGGGTAAAATGCTTTGTAAGCGAGATATGCCATAACAACAGAATCCTTACCTCCGGAGAATAGCAGGGCTGGTGTGTCAAACTGGGCGGCGGCCTCGCGGAGGACAAAAATGGCCTCGGATTCTAGCTGGTTGAGGTGGCTTAAATTATAGTTTTCCATGGTCTGTAGTTTTGTAAAATTCGATGAGTTTTTGGAGTGAGATCTCTTCTGTGAGAGCATCAGTATCGATCACGAGATCGGCATTCATTGGTTCAACGAAGTTAGATCCAGCTCCTGTGAAATTCTTGATTTCTCCTTTTGCCTGTTTGGCGTAGAGTCCTTTGACATCGCGCTTCTGGCAGGTCTCGAAGTCCGCTTTGATGTAAATTTCCTGATAACGCTCGCCAATAATCGTGCGAGCCTGCGTCCGGAATTCTTCTTGTGGGGTGATTAACGAAAGGATGACTATCGCACCATTACTGCTGAGTATCTTCGCGACCTCTGCAGTGCGGCGGATATTCTCATTTCTGTCTTCATCGCTGAACCCTAAATCAGCATTCAGTCCGCTACGTAGGTTATCGCCATCGAGGATGACTACATATTTACCTTCAGCGTGAAGTGAGCGTTCGAGAGCATTAGCGAGTGTGGATTTCCCCGAGCCAGACAGACCACAGAGCCATAATACCACACCACGCTGGCCTAGCAGTGATTCCTTATCTTCCTTACCTAATTGGCGTGAGAATTCTGGGTGGATGTTGTCTTCTTGGGTCATGGTCGGTTTTGATGTGTAGAGATTCTCTATTGTATGGAGAAGTACCGCAACTGGAAGCCTTGTCATTTGTGTCATAATGTCTAAGCATCATACTAAAATAACTTGGCGATTCCTTAGATATTGTTTACAGCTGAGCCATGAAAAAATGGAAATGCACCGATAAAATAATCGCTCCCTCCCTCCTCGCCGCAGACTGGGGGAAGGTAACCTCTGAGGTTTCTCGCGCTATTCAGTCGGGTGCTGATTGGATGCATCTTGATGTCATGGATGGAAATTTCGTCGATAATATTTCCTTCGGCCCAGACATGGTTAATGCCGTCAGCGAGAGCAATGATATCTTTCTTGATGTCCACCTCATGATCGCGAGGCCAGATCACTATATAGATAGATTTGTAAAAGCTGGGTCTGATCTGATTACAGTGCACATAGAAGCGGATCACGATGTGAGCAAGACGCTCAAAAGCATTAGAGATGCCGGCTGTAAGGCGGGGCTAGCTTTAAATCCTGCCACTCAGATGGAAGATGTTCTGCCGTATCTAGACCAGATAGACCTACTCCTATGCATGACTGTAGTGCCTGGTTTTGGTGGTCAATCCTTTATGCACGAAATGATGACTAAGGTAGAACAAGCGGCATCGATGCGTGATCTTAGAGGGCTTAGTTACCATATTGAAGTGGATGGCGGAATCGATATAGAGACTGCCGCTGTAGCATCCGCCGCTGGCGCAAATGTTCTAGTAGCGGGTTCTTCTACCTTCAAAGCATCAGATATGACAGAGGCGGTTAGAAATATCCGAAAGGCTTAGGTTTAAATGGACTAACCTATCATCTGAGTTGAGTATAATGCCACCATCGAGCAGCGAGGGCAAACAGAGATTACTTGGTGAAAAATAAAATTATTTGTCTCACCTCCAAGTAGCTGGCATAATAACTATTATGAAAGATACTGCGTTAGTTTTATTAGGCCACGGGTCATCGGTACATCCTAGCTCTTCTATTCCTTGTCGGCTCCATGCCGATACGATTAGGAGGATGGGGATATTCCATTCTGTGCATTGTGGGTTTCTCAAAGAGACGCCATTTATCGAAGAATGCCTAGATTATGTGGATGCTGAGAAGGTGATTATTTTGCCAAACTTTCTCGCTGAAGGATACTACACGGATAAGGTGATCCCCAATAAACTACAGCTTGAGAAGCAGGGTATGGAGGTCACTTATCTTAAGCCTCTTGGGTTACAGTCATTCATTCAAGACGTGATTATTGATCTCACAGAACGTGCAATGGGAGACTGGAAGCCTGAGGAAACGACTCTGATGCTCCTAGGTCATGGCTCTACGAAGAGTGCTACTTCGAAGGATACATTATTAGAGCACATCGCTGCGCTGCGCGGAAAAACAAACTTTGCCCAGATCTCAGATCTCTGGTTAGAGGAACCGCCATTTATTAATGAATGGCATGATGTTGCGGAAAAGAAGCAGGTTCTTTTCATTCCCTATCTCATTGCCGACGGTCAACATGGAGGCTGGGATATGCCAGAAATGATAGGGATGCAGCGAGATGCTTATGATCAGTATAAGGCTCACGATGTGCGCGGATCTTCACTGAAGCTCACTTCCGCGCTAGGTAAATCAGCGATGATGGTGGACCTTATGCTAAAGCTTACTGTCCCAGACTAAAAGCTGAAATAGAGTCTTAGTAGGAAGTAGGCGGAGAGCGCCATGCCAATCCAGACGATCAATCCGCAGAGTAGAGCCTTGCCTCCTGAGGTGAAGAGAGCCTTGATGTTTACTTGTAATCCTATGGCTGCCATGGATACAGCGAGTAACCATTTACTTAAAAAAGTGAGTCCATTCACTGAGTCGTAAAAGACACCTTCTGTCAGACCTTGTCTCGGAAAGAGTAAGTTGGGAATGAGATTGTTAGATGCTAGGATTGCCACAATGACGAATCCCCAAACAAACCAAGGGACATAAGACACAAGAGACTTCTTACTAGCCCCTATGTATTTACCTCTATTTCTCGCTAAAAAGAAGACGCTCATAAATACTACGGGCACCAGTAGAGTGACACGCATGAGTTTCACTGCTGAGGCGATGGTAGATGCGTCACTGCTATGACTTTCTGCCGCCGCTACCACTTGCGGCACGGCGTGAATGGTAGAGCCGGAGAAAGCTCCGTAAAGTTCGGCACTAATACTTGGATGATACCATGTGAGAAATACGCAACTAAACATAGCGAGTAGTCCAATGAGGTTCACGGTGCCGACCGCGAGCACCACGTCGTCTTCATCGGATTCACTCACAGGGGCAACTGCGAGGATGGCACTACTTCCGCATACAGCAGAGCCGACGCCAAGAAGGTAGGAAGCTTTTTTACTGAGACCCAACATTTTACCAACGACAAGCGCCAACAACACAGCAATGATCATGGTTAAAATGACGATGCCAACCAGTGGGAGTCCTAGTTTACTGAGAACACTGAGGTCCATCCGGGACCCCAAGCATACGATAGCAATGGGAATAAACCAAGCAGCTAACCAGCTGCAACCAGTCTTGATTTTACGAGAGATTTTCAAAAACGAGGCGGCCAACATTCCTAGAATAATAGCCAAGATTGAGACCCCAAGAGGGTGCTTCATCGCGGCACCTTCTATGGTGAATGGTGCGAAAGGGAGTTCATGAATGAGCGCAGCCAGAATGGTGATGAGGATTGCGAGGGCACAGCCAGGGAGAAGTTGCCATTTACTACCGCTGAGTTTCTGCGGCGGTGAGATATCGATGACATGCATGCTGGAGTTTCCCTCCATTGATCCTAGAGAGTCTAGCTCTTCATTCTCTATCATTTCGTAGAGCGTTTTACTTTTAGTTCCGCTTTTAGGTTTAGCGGTCTTCTTATCAGGCTGAAAAGGATTAGGCATAAATGCAAATTTTAGATGCCACTACCATCCATGTGCCAGTCATTGAAGGGCTCATAGACTTGAGCGTATTTAGAACTGATAGAGAATAAATTCATTTTCTTCAGTGGAGGAGAGTAACAATGAAGCGTCACCAGATCCTCATCTGTGTCCTGAAGGTTTGAAACGTGATGAATATCTGAGTCCTCTGAAACGATCACTCCTTCGGAGTAATCTACCGTAGATAATGGCTTGATAAATCCATCCGGGTTCATTACGTAAGTAGTCTCTGAGGCAATCCCACTAATCACTTTTACCCCACAGATAGAGGCAGCGTGATCATGGATGGGACTTTTCTGACCACTCTTCCAGCAGAGGCAAAGCAGCTGCACATACTCGTTCTCAAAGATGAGGTTTCTACGGTAAGCATCATGGCGAAATTGAACATAATCGCCTAGTTCATGAGTGGAGATATCAAAACCCTGCATTTTCTGAGTCACTTCTTCTGACGTTGGCCGAGCTGTCAGTCCCTCAAGATATTCCATAAATGGAGCAATTTTAGGGTGGTGTTCCTCCATCGTCATCTGCATGGTGGGAAATTAGCTACTAATGCAGCCCTTAGCCAGAACAAAAAAGGTCAGTAGCTCAGCAGTGGCAGAACGATTAATGTTGGTTTTTATAAAGAAATCTTAGAAAGATAATTCAAGATTAGTTAGTTATTTCTATCCATAAAATAAAAATGATTTTAGAGGTGATTTAAAAATAAATAGATGTCTGTTTAAATACTAATTTTATTTACTACCAAGTTATTCACAAACAATTTAATGACCCTCAATCCCCCCATTTTACTAGTGATTTCTAGGTCAACACTTTCTATCTAATTTTTTTTCTGAGTCTATTTCTGTTTGTGAATAACTTGTATAGAACTCTTAAAGTTAACTTTATTAATTGCTTAATAATTTTATCTTTAGTTACTTATGTAATTGTTGGTAACTCGATACATATATCAATAACTTTTATTTTCTCTGACTAATTTTAGTCCGCTCGAAGTAATGTGACAAAACCGTCATTTCTATGATTAGCAACACTTTAGCACACTTATCGCAAAGTTATTCACAATGATATTCGCTTTATGAAATGTGGCTACTACTGAATAAATACCGAGCGATATGAAACTAAAACTTGTCAGTAAAATAAATACTTCGCAAGGTTGACCTATGCAAAAAGAGCAGTTCGAGGCAGCTATTATGAGAATTATTTCGCGGGACAAACGTTTCGAGCGAGAGGCATTTTCTTTTCTAAAAGAAGCATTAGATTTCACCATCCAAGATTTTTCAGCCAAAACCCCAGAAAATTCCAGTCACGTCTCAGCTGCCCAGCTTCTGCACGGCTTCCGAGATCTAGCATTAAAGGAATTTGGTCCCATGGCCGCCACTCTATTTAATGAGTGGGGTATCCATCGTTGTGCGGATATAGGGGACATGGTATTTCTGCTGATCCAAGAAGGAGCATTCGGTAAGCAAGACAACGACCGTCAAGAAGACTTCATCGAGATCTTTACCTTTGAAAATGCTTTCGTTGTACCGTTTCTTCCACGAGGTGACGACAAAGTCACTCAATAGATATCTGCGCATCAGCATGTTACGTCTATATATGTGGTTAGATGCGTATAGAAATAGTAACTGACACATTCTCTCCTGACGTAAATGGGGTAGCGATGACATTAGGCAAGCTAACGGATAACCTTAAGCAGCGTGGTCACTACGTCCATATCGTTCATACTGGGGAAGTGGTGAAGCTCGGTGAGACGAGAATAAAGTCCATGTCTCTCCCAGGCTATAAAGCTGTGCGGGTGGGACTGCCCAGTCCGCTTCAGTTACGCAAGCGCTGGAAGCAAAAGCGTCCAGATGTAATCTACGTAGCCACAGAAAGCCCGCTTGGGATATCAGCGATCAAAGCTGCTAGAGAGCTTGGCATTCCGGTGGCATCTGGATTCCATACTAACTTTCACCAGTATTTGAAGGATTACAGATTAAGCAAAATAGAAAGACCGGTGCTGGCGTTACTGCGCAAAATTCATAATAAATCTGATTGTACCATCGTTCCTTCCCAAGATGTTCTTAACACTCTTGAGTCTGCAGGATTTAAAAAATTACGATTACTCGGACGCGGGATAGACACCGAGCAGTTCCACCCAGGTAAGCGCTCGGATCTGCTTAGGTCTAGCTGGGGTGCGAGTGCAGAAACTCCTGTTGCGATCATCGTAGGTCGTGTGGCTGCTGAGAAGAATTTGGAATTTGCACTTAGGTGTTTAGAGAAGATGAAGGTCGTCTCGCCAGATCTCAAAGTAGTCATCGTTGGAGGTGGACCGCTAGAAAATAAACTACAGGCAAGGTACCTTAACTCCAACGATGGTGGTTTTCACTTCGTGGGAGTGCGAAGGGGAGAGTCTCTCGCAACTCACTACGCATCAGCGGATCTACTCGTCTTCGCAAGCGAGTCAGAGACATTTGGTAATGTTCTCTTAGAAGGGATGGCTAGTGGGAATGTCACCGTGAGCTACCGAAATGCAGCATCAGCTCAATACATTAAAAACGGGATGAATGGATACAATTGTGAGCCAGGAAATGAAGCTGACTTCGAGAAGATACTCTCTGAAGCACTTGAGAACTTTAGCAACCAAGAGATCAAGGCCGCAGCTGTGGCCACCATTAAACCAGTAACATGGGCTTCTATTACCGATAGGTTCTCTGGTTACCTCACCGAAATAGTTGCTGATAAACCGAATAGACATCGCAGGGTGAAGAATAAGACCCCCCTCAACTACCGATCACTTTTTCTGTCAGACATCCACCTCGGAACTGAAGACTCCAAAGCGCGACAGGTGCTTGACGTGATAAAAAATATCAACTGTGAACGCCTTTACCTCAATGGTGATATAATCGATGGCTGGGCTATCAAGCGTAAAGCAAAATGGAAGAAGTCTCACAGTAAAGTAGTCCGCGCTATCCTCAAGAAATCTGAGCAGGACGACTGCGAAGTTATTTACACGAGAGGCAACCATGATGACTTCATGACCCAGTTCCTACCAGTAGACATCGGTGGACTCAAGATGGTCAAAGAAGCCGACCACATCTGCCCGAACGGTGATAAATACCTCGTCATCCATGGTGATGGATTTGATAGCGTGTGCACCAACCACCGCTGGCTAGCAAATCTAGGTGCAGTGGGTTATGACTTCCTTCTTGATGTAAACCGTTGCTACAACAAGTATAGAGCATGGCGCGGCAAAGAGTATTTTTCCATCTCTAAATCGATCAAATCAAAAGTGAAATCTGCCGTATCCTTTGTCGACAAATATGAGGACAAGTTGCACGAACTAGCCAGCAGCCGTGGATACAAAGGCATCATCTGCGGACACATCCACACCCCAGCAGACAAGCACGTAAAAGGCACCCATTACCTAAATAGTGGTGACTGGGTTGAGACCATGAGTTGCATCGTGGAACATCACGACGGACGCATGGAGCTACTCTACTACAAAGATCTGTTAGAAAAATTCTCTAATAATGTTTTATCTGAAAGTGTCATTGAAGAAAAAGAAAACGTCGCTTAACAAGCTTCATCGTACTGGACCAATAAACTAATGACTATTTAGAGCCTGTCCCAATGGAGTAATTTATTTAGTAGTATAGGTTTGGGATCTTTTAAAAAAAGACATGAAGGCAGTTTTTTGCCTTCATGTCTCAAAAACG
>Ga0307981_1002225_pt1 | contig 16046 bp, 16 predicted proteins | sample OrgLakmetagen987_FD_201849 | JGI IMG/M metagenome (GOLD analysis project Ga0307981, IMG submission 201849) | Saline water microbial communities from Organic Lake, Antarctica - #987 | ecosystem: Environmental > Aquatic > Non-marine Saline and Alkaline > Saline | place: Antarctica: Organic Lake... | reverse complement strand
ATCCGATGGCGAGCACGTCGGTTCGCTCGGTCGCTCGGATCGAGCGGGTGACGGGCGCGACGGGTACAGCGGGCGTGCGGGCACTCCCCCGAGAAACCAGCGCCTTGAGTTTCGGGATCAGATCCTCGCGGACGCGTTCCATGGCAACGGTGACGCTGCCGACGTTCGCCGGCTTGGCGACGTAATCAGACGCGCCGAAACTCAGCGCGTCGAGGGTAGCCGTGGCGCCGCGTTCGGTGAGCGTGCTGAACATCACGACGGGGATCGTCATGTTGGTCTTGCGCAGCTCCTTGAGCGTCTGCAAGCCGTCGAGTTCGGGCATCTCCACGTCGAGGGTGACGATGTCGGGCTTCAACGCTTCGATTCGCTCGAGACCGATCCGCCCGTTCTGGGCGATGCCCGCGACCTCGAGGTCGGGGTCCTCGTCGATGATCGTGCTGAGGAGGCGTCGAATGACGACCGAGTCGTCCACCACCAGCACCCGGATTGGCGGGGTCATGACAGGCCCATGAGTTCGAGCTTGCCGCTGATGATGTCCGGAGTGATCGGCTTCATCGCGTATTCGTCGGCGCCGGCCTTCAGGGCTTCGTAGACGACGCGGGGATTGCTCTCCGACGTGACGACCATGACCTTGAGTTTGTCGTAGTCGCGTTTGGTGCGAAGCGTCTCGATGAACTCCTGGCCGCCCATCACGGGCATGTTCCAGTCGACCAGCGCCAGCTCGGGCACCGAGACCGCAAGGCTCTCCAACGCCGCCGCGCCGTGCTCGGCCTCGGCGATGTCGGTGTATCCGATCTCGGTCATCATGCGCTTCAGAATCATCCGCATGGAGCGAGAATCATCGACGATCAAGACTTTCATGGCAGTTATTTCCTTCGCGCCGTATCAGCTGACGGGGTGTCAGCGAGATGGGTGGTGACCGCGCCCCGGATCGGGCTCGGGTGTTCGTAACGTCGCTCGATGATCTCGGCGATGATCTGCTCGACCACTGGCACCGCCGCCTGACGTCGCGCTGACGTCGAGGTGGCACGCTGCGCGAGTCCGTCGAGGGTGACGATGTCGAAGCCGTTGGTCGGCTCGACGTTGGCCGGTGCGCCCACATCGATGATGGTCGGCGACCAATCAGGGCGGGCGCGTCGCAGGTCGATCAGACGTTGCGACGACAGCACGGCTCGGGGAGCGGCGACTGCGGCAACGACGACCTCGGCGTCGAGGAGCGCCGCATCGAGGGACGACATCGCGACACTTCGACCGCCGATCTCGTCGGCGAGCTGGTCGGCGCGTTCCGCTGTCCGGTTGACAATGGTGATCGGCGACGGTGCGGCCTTGGCCAAACGGCGGGCGATCGTGCGTGCGGCGGGTCCCGCACCGACGATCAGGATCGGTCCCGTGCACGAGGCGACTGCTGCTGCGACCGCCGATCCGACACCTGCACCACCGGCGCTGATGTCGCTCGTGGAACGCGCTCGCCGTCCGACGGCGAAGGCGTCACGGAAGACCGTTCGGGTCACAGGCCCGGTGACGTCAGCAGCTTCGGCATCGTGCCAGGCGGTTCGGAGTTGCCCGAGGACGTCAGCGTCGCCCAGCAGCGACGACTTCAGTCCGCACGCAACGTGGAGCAGATGTTCGACAGCCTCCACGCCGGTCGACACGAAGGGTCGTGCGACCGAGGCGAGGCATGGCGCATCGCTGCCGGCGAATGCGACACCGAGCGCCTCGTGCCAGACCGAGAGCGCACGTCGGACATCGATGCCCTGGTGCGAGGCCAACACGAGTTCGGTGCGATCACAGGTGGCGATGATCACGTGCTCGAGGTCGGGGTGCAGGTCGCTCATGCGACGCCGCACCTCCACGACGGCATCGGGACCCAGTGCCAGCTCCCGACCTCCGGCGCCATCGGCGCCAGAGGTCGAAACACCGAGCACCACGATGGTTTCCGGGCGAAAGCCCGATCGCAGGAAGGTGGAGGAGGAGTTGGTCATGGTGTCGATGCCGTCGTGGTGGTGATGGATGGGGTCGCTCAGTAGGTGAACTGGCCGACGAGGGTTTGCAGTTCGGCAGCCATCCGGGACAGCTCCGAGGCTGCCTGGTTGCTGTCCGCAGCACCCGAAGCAGTGCTCTCTGCTGCTTCGCCGACGGCCTGCATGTTCGAGGTGATCTCGGTCGACCCACGACTTGCGTCGTTCACCGAATCGGAGATCTCGCTCGTGGTCGCAGCCTGCTCCTCCACCGCCGAAGCAATGGTGTTCTGGAACTCCGAGATCTGACCGATGATCTGACTGATCTCCGAGATCGCCTCGACCGACAGACCAGTGTCGTTCTGGATCGCCTCGATCTTCTGCGAGATGTCCTCAGTGGCCTTCGCCGTCTCCTTGGCGAGTTCCTTCACCTCGTTGGCGACCACCGCGAAGCCCTTGCCGGCTTCACCAGCACGAGCCGCCTCGATCGTCGCGTTCAACGCCAACAGGTTGGTCTGCTGAGCAATCCCGGTGATCACCTTCACGATGAGCCCGATCTCAGCCGAGCTCTCGCCCAGCTTGCCAACCGTCTCGTTCGTCGAAGCAGCAGCAGTCACCGCAGTCTCGGCGACCTTGGCAGCCTCCGAGGCGTTCTTGGCGATCTCCTTGATGGAAGCGCTCATCTCCTCGGTCGCAGCCGACACCGTCTCCACGTTGCGGCTGACCTCGACCGAACCCTCGGTGACCAGGCTGACCTGGCTGGACGTCTCGGCAGCATTCGAGCCCATCTGCTCCGACACGACCTGCAGCTCCTCGGCTGCAGCAGCCAAAGCCTCGGAGTTACCCGCAATGGCCTTGATGCTGCCACGAAGGTCGGTCAACAGCTTGCTGATGCCCTCACCCATCTGACCAATCGGATCATCACCCTTCACCGTGACCTCCACCGTCAGGTCACCACCCGCAGCAGCCGTCACCACATCGAGCATCTGCTCGACCTTCACGCGCAGCTCTTCGGCCAGCTGACGTTCACGCTCAGCCGATTCCTCGGCCTCCTTGGCCAGCTGCAACCGCTCGGTGATGACAGACCATGAAGCCATCGCACCCATGAACTCGCCGTCGGAGCCGAGGATCGGGCTCACGAGCAGATCGAGCGTCTCGGGCCCGACCACGATCTCGGAGTTGATCGGGAGCGAGTTCTTCCAGTCCTTGAACATCCCCTGCTGGTGCGCCGGGTTGGCGTGGAAGATGTCGATCGAGTTGCCGACCACGTCGTCGGCCTTGCACGGAAGGAACTGCTCGAGGGTCCGCAGGGTGTTCAGCGAGCCGGGGTTCATGTACTGCACGACCATGTCGGGTCCGGCGAACATCATGTTCGTCGGAGCGTTCTCCATCATCTGCGTCATGCGCTGGATGGCCTGGTCCTTGATCAAGCGCTCGCTGATGTCCTCGAACACCACCACGTAACCAACCACGTCGTCGGCGCCGTCGGTCACTTCGTTGATCTGGGTCTGCACCGTGACGTCGACGAAGCTGAAGTCGACGTCCATGGGGAAGTCGGCACGACGCGCCAGGCGGGCTTCGACCTTCGAGGGGTCCTTGTGGAAGCGGTGGATCGAGCCGCCGAGCAGCTCGTCCACTCGCACGCCGAATGCTTCGACGAGCTTGGGCTCGAGTGCGTGCATGATCTCGAGGCCGGCCTCGTTCACATAGATCAGGTTGAGATCGGGATCAGCGACGAGGACGTTCGCACGCTGACTCTCGAGGATTGCGAGGAGGCCCGAGGCCTGTTCCAACAGCCCTTCACGCTCGAGTGTTGCGGGGCCGCTGCCATTGGTGGATGCCATTTCATTCTCCTTGTTCGTGGTGGCTGGGCGGGATGCCGCGGCCTTCTTGGTGGTGGTTTGCTTGGTGGTTTGTTTGGTGGGCTTCTTGGTTGCGCTCGCCGCTCCGGTGGATGCGGCGCGCTTTCGTGCCGGTGTCTTCTTGGTGGCACGCTTCTGCGAGGGCTTGGCGACCTCGACGATGGCGTCGGCAACCGGGATCACGATCTGCGCCGCTTCGGAGATGAGCTCATCGCTCACGCCGACATCGGACAACGTGCCGACCAGGTGGCCGAGCACTGCGTCCATGTTCTCTCGTGTGATGCCGACGCCGGCATGGGCCTCGACGGCATCCCGACCGTTGTACGCACCCGGTCCGCCGAAGGCGTTCGCCACGAAGGACGACATCATGGAGCGCTGACGCTTCATGCTGATCCCGTCGAACACCGGGGCGAGCGACTCGTCGTCGAGGACCCGGTTGTAGAACTCGTCCACGACTGCGTCGATGGCAGCTTGCCCACCGATCCGGTCGAAGAGCGGGCTGTCGGAGGAGTCGGTGTCGGTTTCGTCTGTTTCCATGACGGTCATGAGGCCAGGCTTTCGATCGGTTCGTCGGTGATCTGAGGAAGGTCCAGGAGGCGGTCCGTGTCGAGGATCAACAGAAGTTGACCCTCGAGCTTGTAGATGCCTCGGACGAAGTCGCGGTAGACGCCGGTGAGCGTCGGAGGGAGAGGATCGAAATCCTCGTCGGCGACGTCGAAGACGTCACCGATCTCGTCGACCAGCAAGCTGACGACACCGTCGTGGTTGCGCACCACGACATTGATCGGATCGTGGTCGTCGGTGCGAGGCTCCAGTTCGAGACGATGTCGGAGGTCGACCGTCGTGACGATCTCGCCGCGCAGGTTGATCAAGCCGTGGATCACGGGCGACACCAACGGGATCTTGGTTCGCTCCTGGGCACGGATGACCTCCTGCACGCTCGTCACCGGAACACCGAGATACAGGTCGCCCAGGTAGAAGGTGCAGAATCTCGGATCGTCGTTGGTACTCATGCTGGAACCTCCTGGAAGAGAGCGGGAACGGCGGAACGGAGCACGGATTCGACGTCCAAGATGTCGATCACCCGGTCCTGGATGACTGCGGAGCACAGCACGCCGTGTGCCGTCGATGTCGGGGCGATGTCGACCGATTGCTCGACGATGTCGTAGATGTCATCGACGACCACGCCGACACTGCGTTCGCCCTGCATGCACACGACCACCTGCAACGGTTCGGCTTCGGTGCGAGACGATGCGATGCCGAGTTCCTCGGAGACGAACACCAGCGGCATGATCTCGTCGCGGTACTGCACGACCCGGCCGGCTCCGGTGAGTTCCACCTGATCGGGAGTGAACTCCTCGAGGCGAGCGACCATTTCGAGCAGCAGCGCCAGTCGTTGCGTACCGAGTCGGAACATCAGCATCCGATGGATGGTTCCGTCGAGCATGTCGTCACCCGACTCGCCGGCGCCGTACTGACGTTCACCAGACGATCCCATACCGATGCTCTCGGCGATGCCGAGGACGTCGAGGATGAGTGCGACCTTGCCGTCACCCATGATCGTGGCGCCGGCGAATGCCGACACCTGCTTGAGGATCCGACCGAGCGGCTTCACCACGATCTCTGCGGTGTCGCTGATCTCGTCGACCACGAGTCCGAACTCACGGTCGTCGGCCTGGACCACCACGATGTTCACACCGTCGGCGTTGTCGGGTGCCTCGTTGCCGAACACCTCGTGCAAGTAGACGATCGGAAGCAACCGACCGCGGAGGCGGTACACCGGCGCACCCTGCACGTACTCGATGGCGGACTGGGGATCGTGTCCATCGATACGGACGAGCTCACGCAGGCTCACCTGCGGAATGGCGAAGCGTTCTCCTTCGCAGGTCACGACGAGCGCCGGGATGATCGCCAACGTCAACGGGATCTTGATCTTGAAGACCGTGCCGACACCGACCTCGCTCTGCACGTCGACGGAACCACCGATCGCCTCGATGTTGGTCCGCACGACGTCCATGCCGACGCCGCGGCCCGAGATGTTGGTCACCTGCGCAGCCGTCGAGAAGCCGGGCATGAAGATCATGTTGAGGACTTCGCGGTCGCTGAGGTTCCCGTTCTCGTCGGAGCGGCGCCCGAAGAGCCCCTTCTCCGTCGCCTTGGCCCGGATGACAGCAGGGTCGATGCCTCCGCCGTCGTCGCTGATCTCGATGATGACCTGGCCACCCTCGTGGTAGGCCCTCAACCGCACGATTCCTTCGGCCGGCTTGCCTTTCGCCAGGCGCTGCTCAGGGCTCTCGAGACCGTGGTCGACCGAGTTGCGCACCAAGTGGGTGAGCGGATCCTTGATCGCCTCGAGGAGCGTCTTGTCGAGTTCGGTGTGCTTGCCCTCCATCTCGAGGCGGGCCTGCTTGCCACACGCCATCGTGAGGTCACGAACCACCCGTGGGAACTTGTTCCACACGTTCTCGATCGGCTGCATCCGGGTCCGCATGACCCCTTCCTGCAGCTCGGTCGTGATCAGGTTCAGACGCTGTGTCGTCGCGAAGAACGTCGTGTCGTGCTGCTCGACGCTGTACTGCAGGATCTGGTTGCGAGCGAGCACGAGCTCACCCACGAGGTTCATCAGATCGTCGAGCAAGCCGACATCGACACGGATCGACTCCGCCGAGGCGTGGCGATCTTCGGTGCTCGCTGCCGCCTTCTCGGGCTTCGGGGTGTCGTCGACGACCTCGGCGACGGGTTCGACGACCTCGGCTGCAGGTTCCACTTCGACTTCGGCCACAACCGCTCCTTCGGGTTCGACAACAGGTGCCGGTTCGACGACTTCGGCCACGAGCGCTGCTTCGGATTCGACGACCTCGGCCACAACCGCTGCCTCGGGTTCGACAACAGCTGCCGGTTCGACGACCTCGGCCACAACCGCTGCCTCGGGTTCGACAACAGCTGCTGGTTCGATGACCTCGGCGGCGGGCGTCTCAGGTGTTGCGTCGGCGACCTCGGTGGGAACCGGCGCTGCTTCGGGGCTCGGTGCTGCGGCCAGTGTTTCGCCCCGTTCGAGGCGGCTCAGTTCGTCGAGCAGTACCTCGTTCGAGGTGTCGCCCTCTTCGCCGTCGGCCTCGACGTGCTCGATGATCTCACGCACGGCGTCGACCATCTGCAGGAGCGAGGTGGTGATCTCCTGGGTGACATCGAGCAGACCGTCACGGAGCTTCGACAGCAGATTCTCACCGACGTGGGTGAGCGCTTCGAGCTTCGACAGTCCGAGGAAGCCGGAGGTTCCCTTGATGGTGTGGATCGCTCGGAAGATGCTGGCGAGCGAGTCGGGGTTCGACTCCTGCTCCAGCGTGACCAGCTGACGATCGAGTTCATCGAGGCTCTCGTAGCTCTCGGTGATGAACTCCACCATCACCTCGTCGAGTTCTTCTGACATGTTGAGGTCTCCGTCAATTCGTCTTGGTCATCGCCTTTCGCAACTTGCGATCGGCCTGGACAACCATCGACGGTCCGGAGACTTCGGACACGCGCTTGAAAATTATCGAATGTTGTCGATGCGCTGGGCGAGCATCGTTCGCCGACAAAGCGCACGTGCCTGGCGATTCGTCGACCGTTCGAATCCACGAGCGACCGAACGAGCAAGGTCAGCGCGAGGCGACTGATGCGATGAGGTCACCTCGTCTCGACGAGTCACGACAGCGATCATGTCGCGATGCGCAACGGCCACGTCGAGATCCAGAGCGTCGGCCACCACCATCGAGAGCGATGCGGTGAGTGCCAGTGACCCAGCGATCAGCTCGCCGTCATCGAACGCTGCCGTGGCATCGGCGAGCACCGAGGCAATAGCGACTTCGTCGCCTTCTCGCGTCGCACCCAGGAGCGACGCCGCTGCACCGATGGCGGATGCGGATGCGGTTCCGAGGCCGCGTGCACGTCCCATCAGGTCGTCGACCGTCGACGACGAATCCTGAACCCGACCGAGCAGCGACACGACGAGTGCCAGCTGATGCTGCTGGAACCACGCAAGCCCCGTCAGCGAACCGATCAGGTCGGTGGTTTCGCCGTTCACGACGTCACCCCGTTCACCCAGGGCTCGAACGATGTCAGGTGCTCCGTCGATGAGATCGACCATCGCCGTCGCTGCATCCAGCATGCGCCCGAGCACAGACATGTCGACGGGCGGATCGGACGGGTGCGCACTGTTCACACCAGCGACTGTCCCCGGTCGGCGGGACGGGTCAGTCAACCTGATGGTTTCTTGAGTCACATGTCGTCGGGCCCGGCCCACCGGGGTGGGGAGCCGAGCCAGACCGGTCGGCCCTGTTCTCGTGCGAGATCGATGCATTCGGGCAGCAGCGAGAGTGTCTTCGACCAGACGATGACCTCGGGCACCTTGCGAACTCGCCAGCGGAGCGCTCCCGGAACGAGCCACGCCAGCGGCCTGGCGGTCTTCGTTGACAGCTCCCACGTCGCGTCGGTCGACTCGACCACGACCACGTCGTCGACGATCGTCATCTCGGTGACGTCGATGTCGAGGCGACGGCCAGAACCGCGAGGGTCGGCAATCGTGACGACGAGACCGCGATCCGGGGTCATCCAGACCTGCATGTCGGAGTTCGAGGCAACGAGCTCTGGCCCACCGTAGGACGACCATCCATACGCCAGCCCCGAAGCGGAGCGCCCCGGGGTGGCGTCGACGATCCCGTATCCGGACTCGTCACGCTCCCGAACGAGGTCCCGCAGCTGTTCGGACTGAGCACGTAGCGCAGCCAGGTCGCCGTCGTCGACGACGCATCCACGGTCAGACGCCAGTGCCGCCTCGATCGATGTGCACCACTGCGTCAACTCCTCGTCGGCGAACGACTCCGATGCGAGCGCGAGCAGGCGTCGAAGCGAGGTGTCGGGCTCCAGCATCCACGCCGACATCCACGTCGATCGCCACTGCGAATAGCGACCCGGGACGCCGACGTCGGCGATCGCGATCACGTCACTGGTGAGGACCCAGTCACGGACCCGACCGTTCTCCACGACCGGCGACACGAACGGGACCAGCGATTCGGGGGCAGCGTCGGGAGCATCAGACCAGATGGACGCGACCAACGGCTGTCCGGGGAACAGCACGTCGCGGTCGTGCGACCCATCGAAACCTGCTCGGCGTCTGAGTTCGTCGAGGAGGGGACTCACTCCGTTCATTCGTCAAGCCACCTCCGGTGGTCGTCTCGAGCCGTCCGTCCGGCGAGATTCCCTGTCTATCGTCGCACGACTCGGACTCGAATGGTCGGAGCGGGCCCAACCCGTTCGTTCGGTCGGGTGCCCGGCTCGATGAATCGGTCACCGCCGATGTGCTCGACGCAGTGGCTGCGAGGGTTTGGGTGGGACCCGCCAGCGCTGGCTTCAGTCCGCAGACTCCGGAGCGATCCGCACGTTCGCAGCGCCGGCGGGCGCTCGCAGCATCGCCAGGGCCTCGTCGAGCGGCATGGCGCTGCGTTGGGACGGCGAGACGCCACCGAAGTATCCGGCGTGGATCTCGTTGTCGTAGGCGTGCTTCAGGCAATCGGTACGAACGGGGCAACCGCCGCAGATCTGGCGAGCGCGACGCGACAACGAGCGTCCAGCGCCCACGAAGAAGAGTGCGATCTGGTCGGGCGGCAGGTGCCGACATGCGGCACTGCTGACCCAATCGCCCTCGTCCAACTCACCGATCAGTTCTCCGAGGTCCCGGACGCTCGACATGGATGGTTCTCTTTCTCGACCCGGCATCCACTGCGACGCCATCGCTTTCTATGGTCCGGTCGCGCGCGGGCTTGTCAACTCGTAATCCATCGATCGAGAACCCCTCGAGGGTGATCCGTCGTCCCACCATCGAGCGTGCAGCACCGCGTACCGGCCGGGTCACCAGCTCGAACGCGAACGCGCTCGCACGCGCCGGGAACGGGGCGTACCGACTTTCCCGGTCGATCGGGAGTGGTTTCTTGAACAGGATCCGGAAGGCGATGAAACCGACGACGAGGGCGAATCCACCGCTGATCATCCAGAAGAACCAGTCCGGTCCGGCGAACGCCATCAGCGGAGCAGTGACGAGCGGCCCGACCAGGGCTCCGGACCCGTTGATCCTCATCAGCGTCGCCGATGAGCCGACGGTCTTCGCTGGACCCATCCAGTCGAGCGTGTAGGCAACCACGAGCGAATACAACGGGTACAGGCATCCGCCGATACCGAACATCAGCACCAACATCGCCGGGCTCGTCGGTGGGATCACCACGCCGATCAGTGCGAGGCTCGCACCGATCGATGCGACACCGAAGATCACCACGCGCCGACGGATGCGATCGGACAACCTGCCGATCGGGAACTGCATCACGATGCCGCCGATCGTCGCCGCCAGGAGGAATCCCGCAGTTCGAGTGAGCGACAGACCCACCTGCGTGGCGAACACCGTGCCGAGCCCGAGCGACACGCCGGTGGCGGCACCCGTCATGAACGATCCGACCACGCCGGTCGGCACGTTCGACACGAGCTCGCGAAACCGCACCGGTGTGGCTGCGCGTATCGTCGGCGACTTCGTGGTTCCGGCGAGGGTCATGGGAACGAGCGACATCGAGACCAGCACCGACGAGACCAGGAACAGCCGAAAACCGTTCGGGTCGGCGAACGCCACGAGGGACTGACCGATGCCCATTCCACCCATCGACACCATCATGTACAACGCAAGCGTCTTCCCGCGGTTGGCCGGATCGGACAACTCGTTGAGCCACGATTCGATCACGATGTACAGCCCTGCGGCGCAGAAGCCGAACACGAAACGCATCAGGATCCAGGTGACCGGCAGGACGGACACCGCATGCATCAGGACCGCACTGGACGCCGTCGACGCAAGCCCGGCGAACACGCGGATGTGGCCGACCGACGACAAGGCCCGCACGACCGTGCCCGGCGCCAACAGGAAGCCGGCGTAGAAACCGGCAACGATGACGCCCATGACGGTCACCCCGAAGCCGGCGGTGTCCGCCTTGACGCCGATGATGGCGCCGTTCAATCCATTGCCCATCATCAACAGGCCGAGACCGAGAAAGAGCGCCCAGATGCTGCCGCCGGCAGTGCTGTCTGACTCGGAGACGACAGGTGCGACGTCAGGACCGTCGGCGACCACGGGGGAATCGGGGGTGGCCAAGACGTTGAGGCTATGACCTGAGAGCGGACCGTACACCGATGACGGGGTCAGGTGCCGCGGCCTCGAAGGCGGTCGATCTCTCGACGGTCGCGCTTCGTCGGGCGCCCGCTCCCTCGATCACGTTGGGCGAACAGGGCGACCTCGGGGAGACGCTCGGGGGGAGGTGGAGAATGATCGACGTAGCAGTCGACGGCAACGCCGGCGCCGACCCGTTTCGCGATCACCGTGTTCACGTCCACGATGCGCTGGCGCTGCGCCAGCCGAGCCTCGACCCGGTCGCCGCTGCGAACCGGACTGGACGGTTTGGCTGACTTCCCGTTCACCGACACGTGTCCGGCGCGGCACGCGGCTGCGGCATCGGCTCGGGTCTTGGTGAGTCGGACCGCCCACAGCCACTGGTCGACACGTGTCCGTTCCATGCGTACATCTTCACATTTTCGTGCGCTCGTGAGATGCCGCCCGACCCTGCAGGTGGGCGTGGATTGCGTTCACGGGTCCGATCCCTCGTGCAAAGTATTTCTCGCACCAACGTTGACAACCACGCAATGCATGGTAAAGTACGCAACACGAACAAGGACCTGGCACCGATGTCAGGCCGACCACGAGGAGCACTTCCATGAACGTCCCCACTCAGATCACCGAGAACTTCGACAACGCCGCCAAGACCATCGTCGACACCAACGACCGTGTCCTCGACACCGTCGTGAGCGTCAACCAGCGCATCGTCGACACCGTCGTCGAAGTGGCCGACCGGGCCCCGAGCTTCGATGTCCCCTTCTCCGGCAAGTTCCCCACCCCCGCCGAAGCCGGCAAGCAGTACCTCGACTTCGTGGAGCGCGCAGCGTCGATGAACCGTGACTTCACGGCTCGAATCGTCGGTCAGCTCCCGACCGGCGTCGCCACCACCGCCAAGGCCAGCGCCACCAAGGCCGCCAAGCCCGCTACGAAGGCCGCCTCCAAGAAGGCCACCACTCGCAAGTGATCGGTCGCCGTCTCGGCGGCACCCCACGAACGACGCCAGGATCCCGGGCCGCTCTCAGGTCCGGGATCCTGCGCGTCTCAGCTGCCCGACGAAGACCCGTAGAATCGAGATGAGATGGTCGACCCCGACAACAAGATCAGCAGTGGATTCGGTGACTTCATCAAGAGCCAGCGCAAGCTCGCCGAGATGTCACAGCGCGAACTCGCCAAGCTCGCCGACCTCTCCGACGCCTACCTGAGCCAGCTCGAACGCGGGCTCCACCAACCATCGGTCCGGGTCCTCAACGGCCTGGCCAACGCGCTGAACGTGCCGAGCGACCGACTGCTCCGATTCCTCGGGCGGGATCACGACGACACCGATGCGCCAGTCGCCACCACGGAGTCCGCAATCCTGCTCGACGACGCCCTCAGCGACGTCCAGAAGCAGTCACTGCTCGACCTCTACCGAGGCTTCGTCGCGGCCAACGACCTCTGAGTCGACCTCAGACGGTCTGGAGTTCGGAGTCGGCCGACTCCTTGGCGCGCTTCTCGGCGTACCTGGTGGCGACCCGCTGGCTGGTGGCCATGCGCTTCATCAACTTCTCCTGTGCCTCGGCGCCTTCACCTGACAGACCGGTGATGTTGGGCGCGTCCCACTGACGCATCACCACCGGGGCGAGAATCTGCTCGTGGTGGATCTGCAGGTCGTAGATGCCGGCTTTCGCGATCCGCTTCGAGTGCTCGACGAAGCCGGGGATTCCGGTGCCAGGCATCGAGAATTCACGCACCTGCTTCTCCATCGAGATCATCATGCGGTTCGGGTCGACCTCGACGGCTGCTGCTGCGAGGTCGCGATAGAACAGTTGGTGCAGGTTCTCGTCACCGCACACCCGCTTCATCACCTCGTAGCCGACGGGGTCACCCATCTGCAGCCCGGTGTTTCGGTGCGAGATCCGGGTCGCGAGTTCCTGGAGTGCGAGATACACGAACGCTTCGGTGAGTGACTCGGGCGCCGGGGTCTCGCCCAGCGACACCTGGGCCATGCGACCTCGCTCGAGCTCCACCAGGTCGACCGCCTGGGTAGCGGCGAGGTAACCGTAGATGACCATCGAGTGGCGACCTTCTTCGGCAGTCCAGCGTCGAACCCATTCACCCCATGCGCCCTCGGCGCCGAAGATGTTCTCGACGGTGCGGAAGTAGTACGGGAGGTTGTCCTCGGTGAGCAGGTTCACGTACAGCGCGCTGCGAACCTCCGGCGTGAGCTGATGGCCGTTCAGGTCGGCGTCGGCGTCGGTCCACTGGTGGCCCGGCTCGATGTCGCGTCCGCGTGAGTGGGGGATGTGCTCGTGTGGGAACCACTCCTTGGTGGTCTCGAGATGTCGCTCGAGGAGCTGCTCCACTTTCGTACCGAGCTCGAGGAGGATGTCCTGATCCTTCATGGGAGCAGCCTACCGTCCGGTAGGTAGGTGGTCGAGTCGGGCATCGATCCCGTCCGCATCGGCGACATGTTTCACACCCCCGAGGACCCGGTAGGCCCTTATCGAGGCCGAGACCAGCTCGGAACCCGAACGAGAGGTGTGAAAATTGGATCCCATTCTGATCCTGCTCATCGCCGTGGCCGTCGTCGTCGTACTGATTGCTGCATTTGTGCTCTTCCGACGTCGACGACGATCGGGATCGGTACTCGCCGCTCCTGACACCATCACGACCACGAGGGAACCGACCACGAAGGAGTCGCGATGAATCCCCGGATCGACCTGATCAGAGCAAGCGAGATAGCGAAACTTCCGGTCGTGACCGTGACGGGCGGCGAGGATGCCGCCGAGATCCGCGACGTCGTCTACGACGCCGAGCAACACCGACTCATCGGCTTCACGCTGAACAAGCGGGGCTGGTTGAGTGGGCGCCTCAAGACGTCGCTCCCGATCGAGATGGTCACGGGTATCGGGTCTGATGCCGTGATGGTGCTCGACGAATCGTGCCTCGTGCACGACGATGGAGCACCCCAGGCTCTGTCTGCACCGAAGTCGGACCATGACGTGATCGGCAACGACGTCGTCTCCACGTCAGGCGCGGTACTCGGCACGGTCGTCGACGTGATCATCGAGACCGGAGAACATCCCGAAGTGGTCGGCTACGAAACCGAGACCGATGACGGCAACTTGCTGATCCCGGCGTCGGCCCAGACGTCGCTGTCGGGTTCCAACTTGGTGGTCCCGGCCGCAGCCGAGGAATTCACACGCAACGACCTGGCCGGATTCGGCGCAGCCGTCGACTCGTTCCGTGACCGACTGAAAGGCGAATCATGAGCATGCACACGATGAAGGCGATGGAGGGCCAATCCGTGGTCGCCGTCGACACCGCCGAGAAGATCGGAAAGGTGAAGCACTTCGTGGTCTCCTCCGACGCATCACGCATCGAACGGCTCCACATCGACGGTCGGACCTCGAACTCGTTGTTCGCCGAATGGAGCGACCTCGAATCGTTCGGCAAGGACCGCGTGATGGTGCGTGTTGCGAGTGCACCTGCTGAATCCGACGACGAGCGCGACATCGACGCCGCCCGCGGAAGGATCGACCTCCTGTCGAGTCGCCTGCTCGATTCGGCGGGTTTCGAACACGGCACCGCCACCGACGCCAGTTTCGATGCCGACGACGGTCGCATCGTGTCGGTCACCTCGTCCGACGGTGAAGTGATCGACGCTTCACGCCTGCGCAGCATCGGCTCGTACGCCATCGTCTTCGACGCCTGACACCGGCGAGGTCGGACACGAGGGGTCTCAGCGAATCTCGGTCACATTCTGGAGGACCTCGTTCGCCGACCAGCCGAGTCGCTCCGCAGCGGCGACGACATCGTCCCACTCCACACTGCGGTTGACGGGTTCTCCGTCATGCGACGCGATCTTCACACGGATGGTCTGACCCTCGACCTCGACGGCCGCCTCGGTCCGGTCCAGGACGGTCCGCTCGACGAGATGGTGCCGGAGACCGATCGTCGTCGTCTCGCGAAAGATCGAGCCGACGACGGCGTCGAACACGTCTGGCGAGCACAGCGCGCTGAACGTGTGTGCCGGACGGCCCTTCTTCATCAGGATCGGCGTGACCCACGCATCGACCGCACCAGCGGTGATCGCCGCCTGGATCGCGTGCGGCCACACCCGAGGGTCGATGTCGTCGACATTCGCCTCGATCTGGACCATCCGATCCGACCGGGTTCGTTCGACCGGCCCCTGCAATACCCGCTCGCCCACGACGAGGCGACTGACGTTCGCCACCACGTCGGAGTCCTTCGTTCCGGCGCCCACTCCGATCCGCTCGACCACCAGTTCCGGGAGCGGCCCCCACACGTCGACCCATTCGGCGAGCAGGGCGGCGCCCGTGGGTGTGGTCGACTCGAACGTTGCCGGCCCGGCAGCCACGGGAGCGATGCCGTCGAGCAGACGCAGTACCGCCGGCCCAGGGATCGGGATCGGACCGTGTTCCCCACGGGTCGTCCCGCTCCCGAGGCTCAGCGTCGATGCGTGCAGCACCTCGAGGCCGAGTCGATCGAAACCGGCGCACACGGCGACCACGTCGGCGATCGAGTCGAGCGCGCCGACCTCGTGGAAGTGGACCTCGGCGATGCTCGTCCCGTGGACCGCCGCTTCGGCGCGAGCGAGACGCTCGAACGTCGCAGTGCAACGGTCACGGATCGGCGGTGTGAGCACGTCCAGCAACTCGATGATGTCGGCGAGATGGCGCAGCGTGCGGGTCTCGGGGACATCGACGTGGATCTTCGTCGCGGCAAGGCCGCTACGAACCACGGCTTCGGCTCGCAGGACGATGCCGAGATCGAACAGATCGAGATGTTGCTGGAGCTCGCCGAGGTCGACACCGGCATCGACGAGCGCCCCCAGCAACATGTCGCCGCTGGCGCCGGCCGTGCCGTCGATCCAGCCGATCGTCATGTCAGCGGTCGTCTCGCTGCGATGGGGCGTCGAGCAGCGAGAGCATCCGGACCGCCGCGCATGCCGCGCCGAACCCGTTGTCGATGTTCACCACGGTGACGCCCTGCGCGCAGCTCGCGAGCGAACTGTTCAGTGCGGTCGAGCCTCCGGCAGCG
>Ga0307981_1002221_pt1 | contig 16062 bp, 19 predicted proteins | sample OrgLakmetagen987_FD_201849 | JGI IMG/M metagenome (GOLD analysis project Ga0307981, IMG submission 201849) | Saline water microbial communities from Organic Lake, Antarctica - #987 | ecosystem: Environmental > Aquatic > Non-marine Saline and Alkaline > Saline | place: Antarctica: Organic Lake... | reverse complement strand
GTATATTAGTAGTTAATCTGTATCATAATGGTGCAACATCTATTTGGTGCTGCTGCTCGCTGCGTACGCATCCCCTTTTTTGGCTTTTTTTTTATTTGTTTGTAGCGCGAGGCCACCCTAGCATGCTGCCAAGCCCTCCGTGATGACCCATCGAGCGAACTTCTCGTCGTGCTGATGGACTCGACCCCGACTTGGCATTGTGAGTCAAACCACGGTGTCCCGACAATCCAGTTCGAAAGTCCACCGTATCAAACGAGGACGACGACGGTGCCGAATGCATCCACGGTGAACTAGGATCCGACGATGTTCGTTGCCGGGCGTTTTCGTTGTTGTAAGAGTTAGGCTGCCTCAGTGGTGATGCTCTCAGTGGTGATGCTCTCAGTGGTGATGCTCTCAGTGGTGATGCTCTCAGTGGTGATGTTGGCAAGGCTCTCGTAGCAGAGACGCTTTCTCCAAACAAGTCGGAATGGTCGCCAAAAAAGGCTGCTCCGCAGCCAAAGGCCAATTGATGGAGGTCGTCATCGTCGTCGTTGCGACGATATCTTGGTAGACCCACCAGGTCGGAATTGTCAATCGAATTGGGTGACGGCGAATGAATGCCGCTACCATCGTTCCCGGGTCGTATCATGGAAACTTCGGCTTCCATGGAAGCCGAGGTCATAATAACAACGTCTCGGTTGGGAGTCCTTGGAGCTCCGAAGATGGGTTGGGCCAGTACGTCTCGTGTCGATCCAGTGGGAGTCGAGGGGTGATCGCTCGACTGACCATTGCGAATAAAGGAAATATCCAGGTCTTGATCGCCTGGTGGGTCCGTAATAATTGGGTGCGTGGGTTCCACCAACTCTGCCGACTCCACTTGCTTTCGTAGACTATTTTCAATGTGAAGGTTTTCGTCCAGGGTATTCTGCAGTCCCCTCCCTCGGCTAACGACAGTGTCCAAGAGACCTTCTAATCGGCAAGCGCTATCCAACGGTCCTCCCACTGTGCATAATGGAGATTAATACGAGAGAATACAAAAAGTGTTGGAATCGGAACAAAAAAAAGACAAGAGTTGCTCCATCGCGAGTTTTCTTGACACGCGTACCTTTGACCAACTGGGCACTACTCGCCACAATATAGCCGCGACCCCGAGCCAGTTTTGCGATACCGTCCTCAAAGTCCACTAGCTGCACCGTTTGTCCAAACTCGAGTGAAAAGGGGTCCCTTTGTTGGGCTTTATCTTTTTCTTCTTCCGTTTTCTTTTCTTCTTCCCTCGCGCGCTGCTCTTTGCGAGGATCCGTCGATAGAACGGCCAGTCCTTGCCGTTCTCGAACCGCATAGGTTCCACACGGGCCCGAGAGCGTGGCCATGCCACTAATGATGCGGTTCAAGTCGTATTCTTCTTCCTCGTCGTCCGTTTGACACGCCCCACTACTACCACTACTCGAATCTGATTCTTCCGTCAATAGTAATTCCTTTTCCTGTCGTTGCGCAGCTTCCATCATGGCGAGCAAGACCACATTTTTTGGAATTGGGAGTGCTATTTGGAGCGGTCGCTCCGGAGGTGCAGAGCCGGGCTGCGGCGGAGTAACGGGTTGCTGTTGGGTACTCGGAGAGTATCTTCCTCCGCGAGTGCTGTACATGGGAGGCGCTGTGCGATCCCAACTGCTGGTATTCAGAGTAGGAGGGTGCTTGGAAGCGGGAGCCGCAATGAAGAGAGGCTCTCGGCATTCCATACACCGTCGGAGTCGTTTGGAACAAGGTGCGCAAACATACGTGTGGCCGCAGGGTAACACTACCGGTGGACGGGTCGTCATGTTGAACTCGTTGAAGCAAATGATGCAGTGAAAGGGAACTACCGACGCTGCCGCTGCAGCTACCTTTGCTCGCGTCTCCATGGTTGCAGTGGTTGTAATGACTTGCGGCATGGGAGGTATGGAGTCAGTTGTCTTACAGTCTACACGGAATAGCCTAGTCTCGAGAACTTTGCCTTCTCTATCAATGATACTCGAACGATAAACAAGAGTCAATGCGCTTCAAGCGCGTGCTCAAGATCTTTTGGCTCCCAATTCTGCATTTCGCGCTTGGAGGGAGGTTGCAAAAAGGGAGGGAAAGAGGAATTTCTATTATCCACGAGTACGTATACAATCCTAAACAGGCTTCTATTTACGGGACTCCTGGGCATATTTGAATTTCGCGGAACGCCCAAATTTAACCGTCGGTTAGCCCCAGATTGGAGTTTCCCGCTTAAAAGTTTGGAGAGCGAGCCGCGCTGCCTCGCTGATGCCGATGGGGGTCGTCATCACATCATAGTCACATACGGATACGTGGTAGCTTCAATTCAAGTAGTCGCATAACCTTCAAACTCGCAAGTCAAAGATGTGGTATCCTACCGTACGGCGTCGTTTGCGAAAAAGGCTGACGCGAGATTAGAAAACTAGCAATGAATACGTTGTGGCTATCTTAAATGATAGCTAGCTAGAGTGTCTCTTGTAGTCCCGAACCAAGTCGAAGAGTCTAGTACAAGTAGTAGTAGTAGTTGCTGGAGTAAAAAAACGCAATCAAATCCATCTTCATGACTTGGACTCTTTGCGCCGACTGCTAGCCATGGCAGATTTCGTCACGGCAACTGCAGCTTGCCTCCTGCTCGGTCGACTGTCGCGTCGTTCCTTGGGATCGGGAGCGTACTTGGTCCACTCGCGAGGGAGCTTGTGCCAACTAAAGCGCAACGCTTCGCCCTTGGTAGACAGCAAGGCTGGTCCCAGTATAGCCGATAATCGATGCCACGGTAGCACCAAATCCAAGTGCTTGACAACCAGTACACTCACGCTACCACTTTGACACGCTTGCCAAAAGGTGGCCTCGGCCAAGTCGGATCGGTGTTCGCCTTGATGGTTACTATCGCTATCGCTATCCTCCTTTGTTACAGGCATGTGCTTTTCAATGGCCAGCAAAAGATTGGCGTACGTAATGTGATTTGGACGGCCAAACTTTGGGGCCGACGATTGAAAGTGCTCCAAGGTTTGGACGGCCACGGCCATAATGGCTTGTCTTTCCGACTCGGTAGTTGCTTGGTCAAAGGCGCACGCGTTCAAAACCGAGTTGCAGGTAATGATATCGGGTTTGGCGTCCGGATTCTTGCGAGACTGGTACAAGTAAAGCATTTTTTGATAAATATCAAAGCACTTTTGAGCTTTTCCCTTGAGATTGGACCAGCCAAAGGCATTGATCAAGGCATCGTAGCAAACGACATCTGGTTGGACATCGCCATCTCCCGACTCGTACATTCGTTCCAATCGACTGACGATGCGTTCGGCCCGTTCCGGAGCGGTGCGGCTTCGAGCAATGGCGTGTACCACCGACGTATACGTTCGAATGTTAGGTTTCAGTGAACGGCTATCCGTCTCACTGTACGCTGTCTCGAGCTCTTCAAGTACAAGTTCGGCTCGTTCCGCAGCCTCAACGCTTCCTCGTTTGGCCAAAGTATCAAGCAGCGAAGTGTATGTAAACACATCCGGTCGAGCGTCTTCACGGCCCTCTTCATCGGCGAGTTTCTTCATCTTGTCGAGTGTTTCCAAAGCGCGATCACTGGCACGTGGATCGTTCGACTTGGCTAAAACGTTGATGAATATATTGTAACTGATGGCGTTTGGCTTTGCTTGTTCGTTGCCGTTATTGGACGCATCCTCCATCCACTGGAGGACCTGTTGCGCACGGTTGGATGCCTCACGAGCTCTTGTTCTCGACCAAGCTGCCATTACCGTATTGTATGATGCTGCATCTGGTTGAATATCCGTGGTTCCGTCCGCATAGCGCTGTTCCATGTGTCTCAGGATAGCTTCCGCCCGATGTGCGGCGCCGTGTACTCGAGACCGCGACCAGCAGTTGAGTACTGTGTTGAACGATAGGTTATCCGGTTGAATTCCTCCCACGTTGGAACTCAATTCATCCATATGCTCCAAGAGGGCTTCAGCTCTCTGCTCCGAGCCATGCTCATGACTCCGGGCCAAGGCGTCAATCACCGTATTGAACGACGTTGTACTCGGCTTTAGCTCCAATCTACCGTCGAAATACAGCGCTTCCATTCGAGCCAAAATGGATTCGCATCGTTGTCCCGCGCCGCGAGCACCACTCTTACTCCAGGCGTTGAGTACAATGTTGGCACATATAGTTGTGGGTCCCAAATGCTCATGCTCGGACGATAGTCGCTCCATTTCTTCCCAGATGGCTTCCGCTCGTTCTGCTCCTTCATTGCCCCGTCCAGAGCTGGCCCACGCTGCCAAGGTGGAAACATACGTTGCCTTGATGGGTAAGAAAGAAGCATTCCCAGTTTCGTTATACTGGGACCACAGTTCGTACATTAGATCATCGCATCGTTGTCCCGACTGCCGCCTTGCCACTTTGGACCAGGCCAGGACCACGGCATTGTACGTCAAGGCTGATGGTGTGCACGCAGGATACTCCTTGGACAAGCGCTTTAGCTTTTCCAGCATGGGTCCCAGTCGTTCCGGGACGGCAGTTTCATCTCGACCAGACCAGGCTTGCATTAGTTTTGTATAAGACGCTTCGTTGGGGAAAGGGCCGCTCGTGTCCCCTTGTAGCATGCGTACTTCTGATTCTTTCAGTAGGTTTCGTGCTTCGTCGACTTGGTCAGCTTGGCAGAGCCTTTCGATCTCGTTGTTGAGATCTAGTTGACTAATCACTGTCGTAACTGGGCCATCCTCTTGGGAAGCCAATAGTGTCAAGGTAGAAGTTGCGCTGCTTTGCCCGATAACGGCGAAGGCATCATTCGGTGAAGCTATCCATCGTCGGTGGCACTTTCTGTGCTGCAATTTGTTCTGAAACGGCTCGGAGAGTGAAGGGAAACTTATAAAGAAGTAAACGGTAGAAAGCCAGTACAGAGTGATATACCTCATGCTAAGCAGTGTGCAGGGAGCTATCCGAGTTGATTCAATGGAGAGCTATCCAAAGAAATGGCCCTGATGATTGATGATGCTCGACGCTCTTCTCGCGGTGTTCGTCCAAAATGTGCGGTGACCGTCAGTACCGGTAGCGTAGGTAGCGTTTGCCGTCTCGTGTTTGGGAGGAGTCGCGAGAGCGCGACGTTCTGCGCTGCCTCTCCACGCGGAACCGCTAGACGCGCTCTAGTTTACTAGTCTATCTACCGGAAGCGATGGCTTTGCCACTCACTGATAAAGGGTCTCTGCTAGCTAGTCTAGGTTTAGTAGCTACTCGTTGTTGTTATTCGAAGTATCTGCAGACGCAAACTAAAGTTTGTACTAGTCGTAGTTAATCACTTTCTCTTTTGCGCACGTGCCCCTTTTACAGCCTTGACTCTCTCAATCTCCTCTAACGTTGGAAGTTGTGTCAACTGGTCGTAGGCAAGGCCTCCGACGCCAAAGGTCTTTGCAACCCAGAGAGGAATCGGTTGGCCGCGCTCGCGTGCCTTGAAGACCGCGAAAACTGCCAATACAGCGTTGATGGCATACACAGTTCCGAGTCCTGGTGGGGTGGGGTGGGGTGGGGTGGGGTGGGGGGAGAAACAAGAGTGAGAACGCTGCCACTGGGCATAACACTCAAGCAGCAAAGAAATACATACCTCCTTGTAGCGCATCACGTATCGGGGTTGGCAAGTTGGTTAAGGGAAAGCCGGGATACTCAATAAAGGCCATGAGCACGATACCTAATGCTCCAGTAAAGTGGCCGATTTGCAACGGACCCGATGGGAGTCCTAGAAAAGGCGCGGCTCCTTCCGCGAGCAATGCACTGACAGTACCGTACTTTTCTTCTTCGAAATACGAGGCATCAGAGTCGGCAAAAGGTTGTTGCTCCAATAGCTGCATGGCGATAGAAGTGTATACGTGTATAAGACGCTGACAGCATACGATAAAATGTGTTGTCGCATCTTTACCATTGGCTTACCTTTCGCATTGCCTCCTTGTCAGTTCGCTTGATTCGGTTTCGGTCCTTTGTTTCCTCTTTCTCTTCTGCCATTCTAGCAATTTCCTCCTCCATTTCCTTCCTTCTACGGGTATCCTTGATATCAGGCAGAGGAATAGCACCTCCTCCTGTGTCTTTCTGCGCCACTTCGTCGTCCTGGATGCCTGCGAGACAAGATCGTGGTAAAAATATGAAGCTGTGAGTTTCCACGTGTACACTCTTCAATAGGCCAGCAGCGCATGCGTGTACCGTAAGCACTCCACCTACCCATGGTAATATCGCTGTCCGTCTGGAACTCAAAGTTGGCGACTCCGTCAATCTGAAAAACTTGCTCATCTGTCAAGTCTTCATCTTCGCCGTCAAGGCCCTCAATCTGTTCCAACGATGTCTTGACTGGATCTGACGTCGAAACTCCAGGTGGCTGCTTGCGACGTCGCTTCTTCTTGCCTCCCGCCGATGCCTCGAGTGCCACGGTCAGTGTGCGAGGAAGAAATGTCGCCGTCGTCGTTTCGGTGGCAAGCTGAAAGGCGTGATTTGAACGACCTGCTGGCGCTGACGAGGGAGCAAACGCCTCGGCTTTCTGGCCCAGTAGAGCAGAAACGGCGACTGCTATTAGTCCTAGTATCATCTTGGTGTTGTTCGGTGCCATCATGGTGGCGAAGTGGTGGCAGTGACAGCAAACAGCTAGAACAGCGGAGCGAGTCTTCAACTTGCGAATCTTGCTTCTGCGACAAACACGTCTGTCCTCGCGCGGCCTCTGAGAGCCTGCTGGGTCCCTGTTCACTTTCTACTAAAAGAGGCACTATAACTACTACAAAGCAATCAAGCATGCGCATAGATAGCTACTAAAGTTATAATATAATCAAGTTTACTCACATATCTAGAAAGGTAACGTGTGTAATGCTATTGCTTCTCCATAGCTTCCCGATATAATGTGTTTAAGAGGAGGCATCGGCCTTGTTCATGTCTTCGGCAGCCTCGCGACGACGGGCATAAAACGTTTCCAAGGTCTTCTTGGGGATCTTCTTGAGCAACTCCTTGGGAAAGGCACGGAGGATACTCCAGGCAAGGTCCAAAGACTCAAACACAGTACGGGCCTCGTACGGTCCCTGCGCAATAAACTTGCCTTCAAAGCGCTCCAAGAAACTCAGATACAAGTGATCTTCCATAGACAAGGCCTCTTCTCCGACAACGGCCTTCATGGCCATCACGTCCTTACCCATAGCGTACGAAGCGTACAGCTGGTTGGAAACAGAGCCGTGATCCGATCGGGTCATGCCTTCTCCAATAGCAGACTTCATTAGACGCGAGAGCGACGGAAGCACATTAATAGGCGGGAAGATTCCCTTGGTGTGGAGCTGGCGGTCCAAGTAGATCTGTCCTTCCGTAATGTAACCCGTAAGATCGGGAATAGGATGGGTGATATCGTCGTTGGGCATCGTAAGAATGGGCAACTGGGTAATGGAACCGTTACGGCCAACCACACGTCCGGCACGTTCGTAAATGGTGGACAAATCAGTATACATGTAACCGGGGTAACCACGGCGTCCAGGGACTTCTTCACGGGCGGCAGAGACCTCACGGAGGGCATCGGCATACGAAGACATGTCCGTAAGGATGACCAACACGTGCAAGTCACGCTCGTAAGCAAGGTACTCGGCAGTGGTAAGGGCAAGACGCGGGGTAATAATACGTTCGATAGTCGGGTCACTGTGTGTATAGGAATAAGTGCGAGCAAGTGTAAGAGCCTGCTGTTACAGCAAATATTTCCAACATTATTACAACAAAGATGATACTCACTTGGCCAAGTTCAAAAACAAGGCAGTACGCTGCATGGCACCACTCTCTTCGAAATCGGAACGGAAGAAACGAGCCGTTTCCATATTCACACCCATAGCACCGAAAACAATGGCAAAGTTATCGTCGTGTCCATCCTGAGTATCCTTAAGCTTGACAAGGGAGGCCTGACGGGCGATCTGGGCAGCGACTTCATTGTGCGGAAGACCAGCCGCCGAAAAGATGGGAATCTTTTGTCCACGAGCAATCGAGTTCATGACATCAATGGCAGAGATACCAGTCTGGATCATGGCCTTGGGGTAATCACGAGCCGAAGGGTTAATGGGCTGTCCGTTAATATCCAAGTAGGCTTCGGGGAGAACCTTGGGAGCAGCATCAATAACCTTTCCGGATCCGTTAAAGGATCGGCCGAGCATCTCTTCAGAAACACCCATTCTCAAGACATCACCAGTGAATTCACACTTGGTCTTTCTGTTGTCGATACCAGCAGTTCCTTCAAAGACCTGGACAACAGCACGGCTTCCAGAAACTTCAAGGACCTGTCCAGAGCGCTCGGTTCCATCTCCAAGCTTGAGGTTGACAATCTCGGCGTATTTGGGGAGCTTGACATTATCCAAAATGACCAAAGGACCGTTCACACCGGCAATGGTACTGTTGGTGAAGAGTGAGAGAAGCAAGAGGATCGTCGGTATAGAGAGAGGGGACCATTGGCGAAAAAGGCAAGGAAAAGAGGAAACAAAAAAAGAGTCGGTGAGCGGCTGTAAGTCCTTTTGGTGTGCGACACTCACATTATGGGACATGCAAAGATATAGCCCAAGTAGCCGTGTCGCAGACGAACGCCAATTGAAACGAACGCAACTGATGTTGCCCGACCATGGCCGTATCCCGGCCGCTCTTATGGTTCTAGTGGCACCTCGACCGCAACAGAAGGCACTAAGATACTAATGAAGCGCATGTGCGCGTCGATTATGTTAAAGAAGCGCTTCGTACGAGCAAAACCTCAAGATATCCGCTACCGTGGGGCCGCGGGGTGCGTCGTATAATCCAAGCAACAAACGAAAACGATCCCCTGCCTTTCTACTTACCGATACTCAAGACGCGGGGTTGTGGCATAGTCCTTAACAATGCTTAGCTGGTCGAGCTTCTTGCGCTCCGGGATAAAACGTTCTTCGGCCATTGTTGCTGCTTGTTGGGTATTTTGCAAAGATCTTCTCTTAGCTTCGGCCAGCGGCTGCAAAGTCCAAAGAACGTGGCGTTGCCGCTCGCCGCTCGCCAAACTCAAGTAGTCATCCCTAACCTTTTTGGAGAGAAGAGGACCCGCCGAACTCAAGTTTCGAGAGGGAGGCCAATCTTTTCAAGCGAATTTTCCCTTTAAACACAATTCCCGCCAGATTTTCTGAGGTCTAAGTGTTGTTATGCGGATCCTCAGGACTTAATAAACGGGCTTGCTTTCTCCTATCTTTCAACGGAGAGGGGCATCGGCTTTTACTGCTTTTCGAACCCCCCTCCATTTATTTTGGACATTCAAAAGTCAACTCCCACCGCATAAAGCAGTGACTTCATTCAAACCTTCCATAATAATACACATCTTCTTTCAAAGCTAAAACCCATTCACATACCATATTCACCATGAACCAACAAGCCTTTGCACTCAACGGCCCCACCGAGGGAGTCTTCGAATCCGCCGTGAACACTTTCAGGCCCATTGCTGCTATCGATACCAGCAACCACTCGGAAAGCTTTGACGCCGATGAACCAGTGTCACCAACAGCCATCTTTCGGGACGCTCTGACACAGGGGCAACCTCACCACGATCCCATGTCTGTTACTCCACTCCAACTGGCCAATCCCATCTTTGAACAGCAAAGCGCTGGTAGTGACGATCACTATGCTACTGCTGCATCCTTTCTGCACAGCAGTCGCGTGATTTCGCCCTATCCCTTCTTTCGTCCCCGGAGCCGGGAGGCTGATCAAGATCTGTTGGCCACTGGGGGTATGGGTTGGTCCACGAACCAAGCAACTACTAACAATGCCTCATTGATGATGGAAGAGACGATTGATCCTTCGGAGACTCAGGAACAGGCCGACCGTCCCATTGACTACTCTCTGTTCTTTCCTTCTGAAATCGGTGATGGGAACCAGGCAGGAGGCATGGATTGCGATGACTTCTCTATCTCTTCGCACGAAGCGGAAAGCATACAGGACGACGATCTGCTGCTGTGCTTTGAAAAGATTTCTGGGGACCCAGCCTCCTTTTGGGAAGAAGGAATGGAGGAATCTGCAGGAGACAACGACAGCAACCGCCCCAGGCTTGTTTCGCAAGTCAGTTTGAGCAGTAGCGACTCGTCTTCCTCTCGCATTCGCTCCTTAGGAAAGGTTCCTCGTCGCAGACCCCTCCAGCCGGCTACTTCTCCTTGAATGCGCGGTAGCATCAACACTACCAGCTTATTAGAAAGGGAACGAACCATTGTAACTTCTAGAACTATTGCTTACTACATTTACCTTATTGTTCTACTCCTTAAAGGGTTCTTAATCTTGGCCGAAATTTGTTTGGGGGAATAATTCCCGTGTCTTTCGGTAATCGTTCGTCGATGTAAGAAGGGCGCTCGCTGTGAGTACATATCAGTATCGAGAAACGAAAGAACCTGTTCGAGTCGACGAGTCGAGTCGTATAACCGTCGCCATCTTCCTCATCTATCTAACTCCCGCATCGACGACTCCCAACAAAAAGCGAGCCTTGTCAATCCCACCCACCATGGCAATGAATCGTGGTAACCAGGTATGCACAGCTTCATCGCAAGCGACGCCTTCATCGAAATACGCTCGGGCTTCCCATTCGCCGCGATTCCGTCGATGATCCTGCCGCGAACTGTAACGCTCCCATGTGCCAATGTAATGAAAGAGCGTAAAGATAGCATCGGGATAAGGCACCACGGCGGGCCCACATTCACTCTTGTAGGGTCGATGAATGTTACGCGGTTGTTGGGTAAGTGCGGTTGGCGAAATGGCAGATAGATCCATCAGGACCTTGCCAAATTTCGAGGCGGAAAAGTCACCCTTGGCCGCGTGTTGGACAAAGCGCAAGGTACTCATGGCCTCGTGGCGAAAGTGATGTCGCGCCAAGTCGTGAACTGGTGCTGCAGCTGAACAGGTTTTGTTTTCCAAGGCGCCCACCAATAGTCGCGGCATGGTGATGCACGAGGACGACCGATGTAGAATCGTACTACTCGAGTTGTTGCCGGCTTGAAGCGTTTGCAACACGTGAGCGACCGTCGCATCGTCAGAGTCTGGTGGAGGCAAGTCTCTTCGAGCTCCTAGTTCTTCTTTTTGAAGCAAGCCAGTATCCGTCAGTAATCGCTCGTTACTGTCGAGGCGATTGAGCACAACAAATTCATCAGAGTCAATGAAAACTGTCCAGGCGACGCCTTGCTCTTTCAAAAAGGTCGAGCACTTGGAAACAAATCCTTTTTGCCGATTGATAAACTCGTGGTGCGCCCGCTTCTTGATGTCTGCAGTGTTGGACTTGCCTTTGTGTATCGTTGGATACTTGTGGGCAAACATGGAAGCATTCCAGTGCCAGTAGTGCAAGTCGGTGTCCTTCCATCGTTGCAGTACTGTGTCAGGATCGTGCGTGTTGCCCGTGTCGGAGCCAATCACGAGATAACGTAACGGTAAGACAGTATAATGATAGGCAATCCATTCATGTAGCAAGTCGTTGTCCTCCTTGATCATGAGACAGGCGCCAAAAGGTGATGGTAACGACGGTGGTGATGACGTTGCAGTGGCCGCACTCGTTGTAGCATTCGGACTCTTGTGGACGACCGACTGAAGCAAGTGGTGCAGGATCACTGGTTCTGTTCGGTCTTTCATAAGCGCAACGCCAGCGGCGTAATTCAAGGCTAGGTAACACTGCTGGGTTATTACCGACGAGAGCACTGCCAGCGTCAAGCCTTGGATGGCGCGGTGCAGTAGAGATCGAAAGAACGGCATTCAAGTAGCTGTTGAATCGAAGGACGAGGCGTGCGCAGCTGTCCTTACCCCTTATCTTTGGCTAGCTAGTCGTCGACTCTGTCTTAAGTGCCGTGGTTCTCCATGGCGAGTGTAGTTATGCAGTTTGACCCTTCTGCTGTAGCATTGCCATTGTCGAAAAAGTAGAGAGTTTATACAGCAAGTGTACGCATTATTCATAAGAGGCAACGAAATTTCAAAAGAGCGTTTTTTTGTTTAGGATCATCTTTCCGTTGAGTTGTCACATTCACTGCAGACGACGGCAGACGGTAGATAGATACGGTAGACGCAGACGCAGACTATGATGACAGCAGATAGCGTATGAGATAGACGGTCCGATCACTCGAGACTCGAGATGGACAGCATCCGTTTACGCCTTTGGCTCGATGCAATGACTGCTAACTTGCCGCACGTTTCTCTCAGCCGTCCACGAAGTGGCTGAGGACGGGAAGAGCATTACGATTACGGGGCCGAGTAGCTAGATAGTACTAGCGGGAAAAGGAGGATTCACAGAATGTTCCTATTGTTGGACCGTAAAGAGTGAACTGATATTAGCTAGATGTACTTCAAATAGTACTTGACCTTGCGCATCGTCGGGGTCCACCGTTTCGTTTCGCTCCTCAAAACTTCATCCTTTTCTCTGCTGTTCTCGTCTCGCTCAGCAACAAAAACACCCTTTACTGCATCACCTTCTGCACGAACAAATCTATATTGGGATTGATCTTACAGTAAGACAAGGGAATCCTGTAACAACAAGGCCACACCCCGGGTGTATCCTCCTGGCCCGTAACACGTAACACTTCAAAATAGTCGCTTTCCCAGGTGCCAGGTGTTCAGGTCCGCGATGAACTTTGATTGATTATTGGCCCGACCAGGATCCGTGTTACGTCTGCGTCCACGAGAAATGGTTTGGCTGCAACAACGGCAACATTGGATGCGGCACTCCTCGCTCCTCGTGATCGATACGGTTCTCCCGACTTCCAAGTCACGTCACGTCTTTGCAACAATTGGCTCTCGCTTCTCGCTCCACTGATGGTGTGACAAAGCCACGAATACTGTCTGATGCTGGCATGCTACACTCTACGCTCTAAAACAATGTCCATCGTCTCCTTCCCGTCCATCGATCGCCAGAAGAAGGCAACATCGCACACCACCACTGCCTTCACCGAAAAAGTAAGACATCGAACGGATGTGTTCGCTTTCAAAATTCGGACCTCCGCCACGTCGTTTCGCGTCAACTCAACGGAAGAAACGGACCGCTACCCCAAGAGCATCTTGGAAAGCGCGATTCGATTCGTATTACACACACAAAACGAACTGCTCGTCAAACCAAACGAATCATCGACCATGAGTGACACGATCGACGTTGATTCGGGCCTCTCCACGCAAGGCCGCTCGCCTCGCTTTACGCTATGGGTAGGCTTTCTCGTCTTTAGTACCATTACGCTGGGATCGTCCGTCGAAGTGGTAAGTCCTCCTATTACTGTAGTGCAACGGCTACTAGTTGACTCGTGTCGTGTCGTCTCGTGTGATGACCTCGCGGAGTCGACATGATGCAAGGAGTGGGAGTCAGTCGAGGTCGATGCCGTCTTTCATGGTGTAAGCTGGACAAGGCTAGCGATGGTTGACCATCACTACCTATCATGGGACCGTCCAACGCCAGGAAAAGAGAGCGTGGCGATCGCTCTTGGTCGTGTTGGATGTCACGATCGATCGATCGAATCTCGTCGTGTGTGCACCGTGCACGACCATGCGGATCGTACGCTTGCAAGTTCCCGACACGATATAGTGTCCGTGCATGGTTATATTACACCATATGCCCGATACGGTACAGTCTCTCGCATACATTCGTGTACTCACTCACTCTAAACGTATCTTATCAATACAGAAAAATGGACAAGCCGACCCCAGCAGCGAAGCCAAGTGGGCCGTGGCATGCTCGGCCGTGACCTTTGCCGTTACCGCGCTTGTCGTGGGCGCTCACTTGTCGGCGATTGCCTCGACCCTGATTGTGGGAACCAAACTCGAGGGTTGCCTCGTCATTATTCTCACGGCCTTTTGGGCCGCCACGGTGTCGATTGTTACCAACGCGTCCAATGGACTGGGCGTGAGCGAGGATGCATCCAACCAAGTCCTCAATGGCAACCTTTATTACTTTTCGTGGGCAGGCTTTGTCACGGCTATTATCTTGTTGGTGAATTACTTGCGAGTCGCCTTTGGTGTCGATGTCGTGGGAGAAGTGCGAAACCGAGCGGCCCGTCTCACCATGTGGGCTGCCATGCTGGCGGCAGCCTTGGTTGTGGTAAGTACTACATTCCCAGCTGTGTGTGATTGTGTGTATGTGTTCATTGCAAATAAACTGTCGCCTTTTGTTGAGTGGTTGTATACTCACCGTTCATCTCTCTATTGTGACTTCCTATTTACTATTTTCTCTACGCAGATGGGATCCAGTGCAAGAATCCTCAATGGTGATTGCTCTCCCAATGAATTCTTTACCGATGGATACTGCAAGCGAACCAAGTTTGCCGTTAGTTTGGGAGCCATTGGTTTTGCCATGGCCGTCCTAGTAGTTGGGATGAAAATAGTAATGTCTTCGGCAAATTTCATGGTGGAGTTTGCTGTTTCCATTTTGCTGGCGATCATGAATGCCTTTGGTGTGGCATACATTACGTCGGCCAAGGGACCGGGCAGTGCCATTGGAAACCTCTACTACTTTTCTTGGATTTCCTTTTTGTGTGCCGCCTTTTTGGCAGCCGACTGCTTCAATCAGTTTACCGGAGGGGCCACCGCGTCTTCTTCTACGACTGCCGACAGCAACGGTACCACGGACGATAAGGATATTGAAGTCGAGACCTTTGACGAGCAAATCTAAACAGACTACATATATATGGATACACTAAAAGCCCAGCGCATTCTATCGACAGTGTCTCTCTCTGCTCTCTCTTGATGGTAAGATAGTGCAGTATTAAAATATATACGAATCGTTACAGTTTGATATGCGGATATTCTACTTGTTAGTTCTAGTTGAAGAGTGGACCTCCTCTACAGCTCCTTCTTTTCCGAGATTGCCTTGGGAGTGTTAATGTAAACGGACAAGACGTAAGTCCACACCGAGGTCACAATCAAAACAATGATAGACGAATAAAACTCGGACTTTTCGTCAGCGTTCCTCGGAGGCATGTGCGAAAACGTAAGATTATCCCTGATCCACTCTTCGATAATCTCATTGAAATCAACGCGATCTAGATACGCTGTCAGTGCGCCACCAATGGCCATGGCTGTGAGCCCAATTGGAAAGTTGCTGAGCAGTGACGGGAAATAGCGTTCGGGCCAACCAAAGACAAAGATTGAAGCCATGGCGTGACCGATTGGGATAAAGAAAAAGTAAAGCACAAGATAGATGCGCGACGCTGGTATCTCCTCCAGGTATTCGACCGCGTAATTGTAAGCCACCATGAAGAGAACGTTACTCAAGATACCATTGCAACCAAAGCGAAACTGCATGGGAATGTTGTGAAGGACACTGTGTGTGTGTGTGTGTGTGAATGTGTGAATGTGTACATGAGAAGTTTGTGGGAGATTGAATAAGCGCGTGAGTAAGATAGAGCACGAGGAGTCGATGGGATCGGCCCAGTTTGGATCTCGAAGGCGAGCCAAGCAAAGGCAGTTTGCCGACGGAAGCAGCACTTACGGATGCAGGAGCTTGGCGTCTTCTAGCGCCCCAGATTTCTTATGCTGAGCATTCGGCATGGTAATGGGTAGCCCTCGATTTGCCAGTGAAAGTTCCGGCACTAGCCCAAGCCGAGAGGCTGTGGAAGTGTCGCTCTCCTTGGCGGACAAGGCCGTGCTTTCGTCGTGTAGGCCACTGCGACGCCGTGGGTCGTTGGCGTGGTAACTACCATTCGTCGGTGTTGGGGCCACGGCTTCCTCGATGTCTTCCGTCATTGTGGGTTTTCCATGTGGAGCTAACGAGGGTCGAGGTTGCAGGGAGTGCTCTAGTAGCGTTATGTCTTGGTCGTGCGTAATACTTGTGTTGCTGTTGTTAGTACCTGGTACCTGGTAGTAGCTGGTAACGTTGAAACAGAATGTATGTTATGTGTCACGTATCGGAAGTACTATCTATTAGTCGGGGAGGAGATTGAGCGTTAGAGCTAGGGTTAAATATTCGCGCCATTTTGTAAGTTTACCTCTTTTCGCTTTACTAATCGCGTAGAAACCGCGAATCATGACGAGGAGCAACGACCAACGTAACAGCGATTCGATCGCGGTTTGCTTTGCTCTTTGAACATCTATCTCGAATTGAACGTTGTTGTGTTTTTCTGAACCATGGCTATCATC
>Ga0307981_1002217_pt1 | contig 16094 bp, 16 predicted proteins | sample OrgLakmetagen987_FD_201849 | JGI IMG/M metagenome (GOLD analysis project Ga0307981, IMG submission 201849) | Saline water microbial communities from Organic Lake, Antarctica - #987 | ecosystem: Environmental > Aquatic > Non-marine Saline and Alkaline > Saline | place: Antarctica: Organic Lake... | reverse complement strand
AAAACGTCTGCATAGCTACCTTGGCTATGTGTCCCCTGATGAATATGAAAACACATATTCAGAGGCAAGCTGAATGTCTACTAAATCGGGGGAAGATCACTGTGCTGGCGCCACAAAGTTTATCTTGCTGTGTCTATGTTTGTTGTTATACCAGTCAACGAATTTTTGCACCCAATCTCTGGCAGCTTCAAGATGCGTTTTTCGGCAAAAGCAGCCAGTCATTTCGGTTTTATACGATCGCTTCATAACCGCATTGTTCAAGGATGTGACATGCGCTAATTGATTCGGACACACCGGTTAAGAGATAATACCTAAAACCGGAGTGCAATATGAATACTAGAAAGAAATATTCAAAAGAATTTAAGTTAGATGCCATTAGTTTGGTGGTTGAGCAGCAATATACCCGAACGGAAGCATCGAGAAGCTTGGAAATAAATCCAAACCTGATAACTCGCTGGATAAAAGAACATGAACAAGATAATAACGGTCAGGCGTTTCGCAGTAATGGCAAGTTTACGCCCGAACAAGAAGAAGTACGTCAATTAAAAGCAAAGGTTCGTCAGCTTGAAATGGATAAAACATATTAAAGGAAGCGACTGAGGATTCAAGTCATCAAAGCAACAGTTATACTAAAATATGATTTCATTGCCCAAAGGAAGAAGACCTATCCAATTGACAGAATGTGTCAATTATTGGGAGTAAAGCGCAGCGGTTATTATTGTTGGGCCCAAAAGATGAATGACGATATTTACCCACTTCATAATGAAATGCTTGATTGGGTTAAGAAGATAGCAACGGCAACTGAGAACCTTTATGGCAGCCGCAGAATGAAACATGCCATGAATTTTTTTGGCTTTCCAATTAGCCGATAAAAGACGCGTAAGCTTATGAACGAAGCCAGTGTGTGGGTTAAATACCGTAAAAAGTACAAAATCACAACCGACAGCAATCACAACAAACCATTGTTTGAAAATTTGCCCAAACGTCAGTTTGATGTTGATGCGCCTGACCTTGCATATGTGGCTGACATGGTAATTCTCCGATTTTTAATGGAGTTCGGGCGTAGAGTTTCTGCTTTTGGTTAGTCGTCTTTTTTGAATCGGTGTTATCCCGCCGATCCCCATGTTAGGTCGTTCGTTATTGTAAGTCCATAACCAACTAGTTGCCCTGTCTTGTAGATCTTCTATGTCAGCATAAATAGAGTGACTCAGCCAATCGCATCTGACGGTTCGATTGAATCGTTCAATATAAGCATTTTGCTGAGGATTACCGGGTTGAATAAATAACAACGTTATCTCATTCTATTCAGCCCAATCAGCTAACTTTTGGCAAATATACTCAAGGCCGTTGTCACATCTAATGGCTTTTGGTTTACCTTTTCATTCAATAATTTGCTCAAGTGAGCGAATAATTCGCTCTGCTGGTAACGATATATCAGCGTCGATGATAAGGCCTTCGCAATTAAAATCATCAATGACATTGAATAACCGGCACCTGCGTCCATCAGCTAATTGGTCATGCATAAAATTCATAGACCCGCATTCATTTTCGTTTTCGGGTACTGCCAATGGCTGCGGTGCTTCTCTATTCAAGATTTTATTAGGCTTGATACGTAAATTCAATGACAACTCTGTGTATATGCTATGAACACGTTTATGGTTCCATTTGTAGACTCTCACTTTACGTAAATGCAAAAAGCATAAGCCAAATCCCCAGTCACGCTGATTTTGTGTCAAACCTAACAATAAATCTGCAATTTTTTCATTTTCAGCTGACAATTTAAGGGTGTATCGATAGCACGTTTCACTTATCAAAAACGTACGATATGCCAACGCAATACTCATCTTTTTGCTTTTTACGACTTCTTGCGCCATTAAATTGCGCTGAGAAGCCTTTACCACTTTTTTGCCATCGCTTCTTGAATAACCTCTGCCTTGAGACACTCTTCGGCATACATCTTCTTAAGCCTGCGGTTCTCGTCTTCTAGCTCTTTCATCCTTGTCATTAGTGACGCATCCATGCCGCCATATTTGGTTCGTCATTTGTAAAATGAAGAGTTGCTCATACCATGCTCTCTAAACAACTCAGGGATCGGTACACCACTATCCGCTTGCTTCAATATCACCATTATCTGGCTGTCGGTAAAATGTGCTTTTTTCATAATTTTCTCCAGTGTTTAGAATACGAGAAAATTCTACTTTTTACCTCTATTAATTTATGGGGGGGGTTACGACATCACGTATATCTGGACACGAGAAGGCTGCTTGTACTTAGCCGTTGTGATTGATTTATATTCGCGCAAAGTCGTCGGTTGGAGCATAAATTAGCGCATGAAAGTGCAGCTAGTTGCAGGTGCACTGCGCTTGCCTATTTGGCAGCGCAAACCCAAAGCTGGTTTGATTATGCACACTGACCGAGGCTCGCACTATGCGAGTCACCAATACAGAAGTCTGCTGCTGGCCCATGGAATAAAAGGCAGTATGAGCAGAAAAGGTGATTGTTGGGATATAGAGATTATAATCTATACTTACTGGGAGTATTGATCTGACCCGTGCTGGGATTGAATTAGTGTCCTTGTGTTGACCTGTCGATCATTATTTGCCAGTTATAAACCCATTCCAGAACGTGTGACCGATTAGGAGCATTGTACTGCATCGTCTGTGTCTCGTCAGGTACTAGATACCAGAGGAATTGCTGATGAATCGTTCACATACCATAAATTAACTGACCTTAGGTGTTGATACTCACCTTGAAACCCATGTTGCTGTTCTCATTAATAATCTTGGTCAGATTATTGATACTGATGAGTTTTCAGTCTGCACGATAGGATATGAGAAGTTATTGAAATGGAGTCGCTCCTTTGGGGAGCTCAAACAAGCTGGGCTTGAAGGTACTGGCACATATGGTGCTGAACTGTGTCAGTTTTTAATCGACAATGACATTCGGGTTTACGAAGTTAATCGTCCCAATAGAGCGAAGCGCAGACTTAGAGGAAAGTCAGACCCCACTGATGCTGAGAATGGAGCTCGTTCTGTCTTGGCAAAAGAATCAACGGCTTTACCAAAGTCACATGATGGCGTGGCAGAGGCACTGCGTTATCTCGTAATGGCTCGAAAAAGCGCAGTCAAAGCACGTAAACAAGCGATTAACCAGGTCAGAGTGCTGCTGGTCACATAACCAGAAGATATAAGATCATCATGTTATGTAGCATCGACTGTTCGTTGCATAACGGCATGTAAAAATGTAGTGGTTACCAAAGATGATCTTGTTCTTAGAACACTACTCTCGACCCTTAATCTGTTGGCAGATAGATGGCTAAACCTAACAAGAGAGCTCAAATGTATTGAAAAAAAACTAAAGGAATTGCCCCAATCTTCTGCAACTCAATTACTTGAACAATTTGGTGTTGGGCCTTATGCTGCGGCGACATTGATGGTTGCAGCAGGTGATAATCCGCAAAGACTCAACCAGGGTGGTTCCAGGGGCGCACATAATGCACTATGGACTGTTGCCCTGATATAATGCACTATGCACTGCGGCTCTAATAAGGACGTGGAATGATCCACGGACTGCAGTGTATGCAGCAAAACGGACTGCTGAAGGAAAATCAATAAAAGAAATTCAACGATGCTTAAAGCTATGTACTGCTAGGGAATTATTCCCAATTATCGTCTCAGATCTGTCAGACTGCGCATAAGCTTGACATAGGAGCGTCAATGCCGTGGCGGAGTTTTTCCGGAAGTCTGAAACAAGAGCGCGTACATTGGCAAAATTACCAAACACGCATTGAAGCGCAACAGAACATTCTGAATTATATTTCGATGTTTTATAACAGCCGCAGTCTGCACTCATATTTTGGGTATCAAAGCCCAAATCAATATGAGCAGAATATGGCTAGATTAGAAAAAGCTGCTTAACTGGAGTGTCCGAAAAATGTTGACCACATCAATTTGATAATTATAAAAATATAGAAGCAACGCTAAGTGCATAACAAATTTATATCTAAATGTATATTTTGATTTTTTTAATGTAAATGAGCTAGTTTGCAATTTTTTAAGGCTTATGAGTTATGCATAGAAGTATTTTAATAATTTCCCTACGAAGCATCAGAGTTTTGAATAATCCACGCAAAACTTTGTGTTTAGACGTTAAAATGGAGAAAAGTTTATGAGTGTGTATATCTTTGCTCCTGGAGCAAAACAATTTATTTTACCATGTGTCGTTCTTTATCGCTGGTACCGCAGAACTAAAAGTGATATTACGATAGTAACGAATACAACTAATGCTGATTACTATAGAAAGCTAGGTTGTATAGCAGTGACAGACCAAATTTTTCAAGAGTTGTTGCCTGATGAGTGCGACGAGTATGTGTTTTTTAAGCATAATGCTGTAGGTCAATTTAATAAGTTTTGCAAAGTGGTAGCACATTTCCATGCTTCGATATTATCAAAAAAAGTAAAGGTTAGTTTTTTCCCTGACGGGTTTGGTAATGCTATGTGGGGTAAAAATTATATTTCTGATTACTGCGATGAAGAACAAATTTCTAAAAATATGATTGAGGTTATTAATGTTTTCTCTTTTGGATTTATTCATACCAGTACTCTAAGGCAATACGATGCCAGCGTTATTACCGTAGTTGACTATTCATATTTGACCGAACTCATAGAAAACTGTCAATTTTTGAAAGATATATGTATTCAGACGCTCATAAATGTTGACCAATTTACAAGTATTGTATTGGTGCCATTTAGACCTTGGTGTACTGATGGTTTCCACGGTGGAGTATATGATTTTGGAGATCAAACTGTATTAGCTAACATATATTGTAATCTGATTGAAAATCACGTAACAACAGATAAGAAAATGGTATTTTTTAGGGGGGATGAAAGATTTCCTAATGAATCTTCTTTTGTCTTTGATGAACTAAATAAAAGCTACGATTGTTTAGAAATAGACACTGTCAAATATCCCAAGTGGTTAACATTAGAGCCGTTATTGTATTTTATGATTACTAAGTTTCAGCATATTTCAATAGTCAATCTAGATTCTACAACATTTCAAATTGTCCCTTTTCTAATTAATCGACTAGATTCACATTGCAAAGTCAGTGGATTAATAGGATGTGAGAATTCGATATTGTCGCAAAATTCTGTTCCAGATACATTTAAGGATAGCAAGCTAAAAGTAAAAATAAAGGACTTCAAGAATAGATACAGTACTTTTGACTTTCAAGATAATACAACGCTATCTTTGAATGAAATAGATGATACTTTTTTTATTCTCACAGTTGATTAGTGCATTGAAATTACATGCAAAAATGGAGTGAAATTATGCATATTTTAGACTGTACCCTGAGAGATGGCGGGTATTACAATAGTTGGAATTTCCCTTTAGATATTACAAATAAATATATTGAAGCGATGCAGGAAGCAGGAGTAAACGTAGTAGAGCTTGGTTTAAGATCATTAATAAATAATGGGTTTAAAGGGGCGACGGCTTACACTACTGATAGTTACCTAGATACATTAAGCATTCCTCATGGGTTGGAAGTTGCTGTGATGATAAATGCTTCAGAAATAGTTGGTGAAAACCCACAACAGGAAGTACTTTCCAAGCTTTTTCCAAAAGAAGCTGAGCATTCTAGAGTGCAGGTCGTGCGGATTGCTTGCCATGTTCATGAGTTTGTTGATGCATTACCTGCATGCAATTGGTTGAAAAAGCGTGGGTATATTGTTGGATTTAATTTAATGCAGGTTGCAGACCGCTCGCAAGAGGAAGTAGAAGCTTTGTCATTGGCAGCTAGCCATTATCCCATTGATGCTTTGTATTTTGCCGACAGTATGGGAAGCATGGATCCGGTGCAAACATCAAAAATTATTTCCTGGTTACGTAAGCATTGGAAAGGTGCAATGGGAATTCATACACACGACAACATGGGCTTAGCGCTTTCAAATACGATGCAAGCTATATCAGATGGTGTAACTTGGCTAGATTCAACAGTAACAGGTATGGGCCGTGGTCCGGGAAATGCACGTACTGAAGAGTTGGTTATTGAAATTGCAGATATAAGAAATCAAGCCATTAATATGGTGCCTTTGATGGGTATTATTCGTAAATATTTTCAACCATTAAAAAACAGCTGTGGTTGGGGGTCTAATCCTTATTACTTTCTGTCAGGAAAATATGGTATTCACCCTACTTATATCCAAGAGATGCTCAATGATTCACGCTATGGTGAGGAAGATATTCTCGCTGCTATTAATCATTTAAAGGTCGAAGGTGGTAAGAAGTTTAGTTTTAATTCCTTAGATGCTACGCGGCATTTTTACAGCGACGACGCTAAAGGCATTTGGCAACCAGAAGAGCAATTAGCGGGCCGTGAGGTACTGATTTTAGGCTCTGGTCCAGGAGTTGCGGAACATAAATTTGCAATTGAAAGTTATATCAAAGCGAAACAACCGGCTGTGATTGCGTTAAACACTCAATCTTCTGTTTCTCAAAATTTGATAGAATTGAGAGTGGCTTGTCATCCAGTTCGGTTACTTGCAGACTGTGAGGCGCTGACTCTTCTGCCTCAGCCTTTAGTTACTCCTGCATCCATGCTGCCAGATGACGTTATTGCATCACTACGTGGAAAAGAATTATTAGATTTTGGTTTAACCGTTAAGTCAACTGGTTTTGAGTTTGAGCAAACTAATGTTGTATTACCAAACTCTTTAGTTATTAGTTACGCTTTGGCAATGGCAACGAGTGGAAAGGCTAATCGAATATTGTTGGCGGGTTTCGATGGATATGGTGCAGATGATCCAAGGACTATGGAAATGCAAAAAGTTCTTGAAACTTATAGAGATGCTAGTTCGTTGGATTTAATATCGATCACTCCAACTAACTATACGATACCTACAGTTTCCGTTTACGCTATGTTGGAGGGCTAAATGCGCAGCGTAGTATGTGTTCCAGCTCGCTTTTCTTCTAGTCGCTATCCGGGTAAACCTCTGGTGCCACTACTAGGTAAGCCAATGGTATTATGGGTGGCGGAATTATCAGCTAAAGCCGTTGGTGTTGAAAATGTATACGTGGCAACTGAGGACCAGAGAATTGCAAATGTTGTTATTGAAGCCGGCTTCAATGCGGTAATGACCACAGATAGTTGTTTAACTGGCACCGACCGCTTGGCTGAGGCTGCACAGCATATTGATGCGGATATTTATATTAATGTGCAAGGTGATGAACCTTTGGTTAATCCTCAGGACATTAAACACGCTATTATAGAAAAGCAGAATAATATGTCTGCAATAATTAATGGTTTCACTTTTATAGGCGATGATGAGGACCCATCCAGTGTCAATATTCCAAAAGTTATTACTACGGAAGATAATAAACTGGTTTATATGTCTCGGTGTCTGATTCCTGGATTTAAGGAAACGAAAAATGCACCTTTAAAATTTAAGAAACAGGTGTGTATTTACGCATTTACCAAGGAAGAGCTAAACGCTTATAACGATTTTGGGCGAAAAAGCGAGTTGGAACGAAGCGAAGATATTGAGATTCTTCGTTTTCTTGAGTTTGGAAAGACAATACTAATGTTTGAAACATTACCCGGGAGCTTAGCAGTCGATGCACCCGAAGATGTTAAAGTCGTTGAGATAGCCTTAAAAAAATTACATAATTTATGAAAATAGTAGATTATGAAACTCTAGTATTTGATTGTGATGGCGTAGTATTAAATTCAAATAAAGTAAAAACAGCTGCTTTCTATCATGCAGCCCTGCCTTATGGAAATCAAGCTGCGATGGCTTTAGTCGACTATCACGTTGCAAATGGTGGGATTTCGCGTTACAAGAAATTTGAATGGTTTTTAAATAATATTGTTGAAAAAAATTTTGGACCGAGCTTTGAAGATTTGTTAAATAGCTATGCAAAAGAAGTTCGTGCAGGGTTACAAAATTGTGAAATAGCTGAAGGCTTATTTGAGCTAAAACAAAAAACGTTGCACGCTAATTGGCTGATTGTGTCTGGTGGAGACCAAGAAGAGCTTAGAGAGGTTTTTGCTGCTCGTGGTTTAGCAGAGCTGTTCAACGGTGGCATATTTGGCAGCCCCGACAGTAAAGACGAGATTTTAGAACGAGAGTTAGATCGCGGTAATATTAATCGAAAAGCCTTGTTTCTAGGCGATAGCAAGTACGATCATGTTGCATCATCCGCTGCAAATTTAGATTTTTTATTTCTTAACTATTGGACGGAATTTGCCGATTGGAAAAAATACACAGCTAACAATGGTATTACTGTCAAAAATTCATTAAAATTCTAATTATATTTAAACGAGTAAAGTAATGAAAAAAGCATTGATTACCGGTGTAACCGGGCAGGACGGCTCTTATTTAGCCGAGTTGTTGTTAGAAAAAGGATATGAAGTACATGGAATAAAACGCCGCGCTTCCTCATTCAACACTCAACGTGTTGACCACATTTATGAGGACGTGCATATTGAAAATGCGCGTTTTAAATTACATTATGGTGATTTGACTGATTCATCTAACCTGATTCGTATCATGAGTGAGGTTCAACCTGACGAAGTATATAACCTCGGTGCGCAGTCTCACGTCGCTGTATCGTTTGAAGCGCCAGAATACACTGCAGATGTTGATGCATTAGGCACTTTACGTTTGCTCGAAGCCATACGCTTCTTAGGCTTAGAGAAAAAAACCAAGTTCTATCAAGCATCCACCTCAGAGTTGTATGGTGAAGTACAAGAAATTCCACAAAAAGAAACGACACCCTTTCACCCGCGTTCGCCTTATGCAGTCGCAAAAATGTATGCTTACTGGATAGTGGTAAATTACCGAGAATCTTATAGTATTTTTGCCTGTAACGGTATTTTGTTTAACCACGAGTCACCACGACGCGGCGAAACCTTTGTAACCCGCAAAATTACCCGTGCTGTTGCTAATATTGCTCAGGGTGCTGAACAGTGTTTATTTTTAGGTAATATGAATGCTCTTCGCGACTGGGGCCATGCGAAAGACTACGTGCGTATGCAATGGATGATGTTGCAGCAAGACGAGCCTGAAGATTTTGTTATTGCCACGGGCAAGCAAATCTCGGTTCGTGAGTTTGTTCGTATGTCGGCTGAAAATGCGGGAATTACTATAGAATTTAGTGGTGAAGGTCTTAGCGAAATTGCAACGGTCATTGCTGTAATTGGCGAAGATGCGCCAAAAGTTAAAGTAGGCGATGTCATTGTTAAAGTTGATCCTCGTTATTTCCGACCAGCTGAGGTAGAAACGCTTCTGGGTGACCCAACGAAGGCTAAAGAAAAGCTGGGATGGGTGCCAGAAATAACAGTAGAAGAAATGTGTGCTGAAATGGTAGAGCATGACTTGAGTAAAGCCAAGCAATATGCGTTATTAAAAAAGCATGGTTTTAATGTTGCATTAGCAAAAGAATAACAACCAATAGCCTGACCTAATAAGGAGTGTACTGAACAAAATTATTTTTGAAATAAATTAATTTTAACTTTTTAATTTATATTCATCGATCTTTAGTAGTGAAAGTTTTTAAAAATGGTGTAGAGAATGAAAAAAATATTTATAGCAGGCCACGGCGGCATGGTCGGTTCGGCCATTGTTAGACAACTAAAAAACCGAGGTGACGCTGAATTAATCTTACGCTCACGCTCTGAACTAGATTTAACCAGTCAACAAGCCGTCGCTGACTTCTTCAAAACTGAGCAAATTGATGAAGTTTACCTAGCCGCCGCTAAAGTCGGTGGTATTATCGCAAACAACACCTACCCAGCCGACTTCATTTACGAAAACCTAATGATAGAGTGCAATATTATCCATTCCGCTCATGTTGCTGGTATCGATAGGTTATTGTTTCTAGGTTCATCCTGTATTTACCCTAAGCTTGCCGAGCAACCGATGGCAGAAACTGTCTTGCTTACCGGCACACTAGAGCCAACTAACGAACCTTATGCAATCGCTAAAATAGCCGGTATAAAGCTATGCGAGTCGTATAATCGCCAATATGGCCGAGACTATCGCAGCGTAATGCCGACAAACCTGTATGGACCACATGATAACTTTCACCCTGAAAACTCGCATGTAATACCTGCATTACTGCGCCGCTTTCATGAAGCTACGTTAAATGGCGACGCTCAAGTTGTTGCTTGGGGAAGTGGTAAACCCATGCGTGAGTTTTTGCATGTAAATGATATGGCTGCGGCGTCAATTCACGTAATGGAGCTCGACAAATCTGTATACGACGACAATACAGAGCCTATGTTAAGCCACATTAATGTGGGCACTGGCGTTGACTGTACCATTCGTGAATTGGTAGAAACTGTTGCCAAAGTAACCGGGTTTGAGGGTGAAATTGTATTTGATGCTACTAAGCCCGATGGTGCGCCGCGTAAGTTAATGAATGTCGATAGATTAAAAACGTTAGGTTGGCAATACAGCTATGATCTGGAAGCAGGATTGGAAGACGCTTATAAGTGGTTTTTAGACAATCAAGATCGTTTTAGACAAGCTTGAAAAAGCATAGATGTTAGTTAATACTGGATAGTGAAAAAACAGGGATAGTATGTTTTTAGACGAAAATACCTTTAAAACGGTAATTGCTAGCACACCTTTGATATCAATTGACTTGCTTGTGAAAAACAGCCAAGGGCAATATCTGCTGGGTTATCGCACTAACTGTCCTGCTCAGGGGTTTTGGTTTGTGCCGGGCGGGCGCATTCATAAAGATGAGTCGATGGACGCAGCATTTGTGCGATTAACAAAGGCCGAGTTAGGGGTGAAAATTGAGCGCCAAAGTGCGCGCTTTATTGGGCCTTTTGAACACTTTTATGACGACTTTGTATTTGGCCCGGGCGTATCGACTCATTATGTCGTGTTGGGTTACGAAATAATCTTGAACATTGATATTAACGAATTACCAGTAGAGCAACATAGCCACTATAAATGGTTTGAGCAAAGTGAAATAATTGAAAGTGAAGATGTGCATCAACATTCTAAGTGGTATCTTGAAACGCAAAAGAATGGTTTTATGATGAGCGTCTGACCAATTACACCTAGTCTAACGTAACCATTCCATGGCATCAGACTTTCTGCGTTGCAGTCAGGCTCGAGAGATTTTTATAGCACATGCATAAGATAATCGAAGGGAAAAAGTCCGTTAGCTTTAGCGGTTTATAACGAAAGAGAACCCATGCCGAATGGCGTAGCTTGAATCCTATAGTACAAAGATATTTGCATATCATTGCTTCGGCATAGTTTGCTCTGGATCCCAATAACTATTTTGTGGAGAAGGATTATGTATGTTTCAGCATTCTTCAAGTGTAAGAAAACAATAATACGGATGCAGCCAGGCCTTTGGGTATTTACATAGCGCCTTATGCAGATTTATTAGTTGCTGAAGATCATCACTGTTACCAAAGTGGCGCTCGTATCATTAAAATCCCAGCTGATTACAGTGTATGGTTAGCGAGTAAACAATATAAAGCAACTGATGTTAATGAGGGCTCAATTTTAAAATATGAGCAATTTAGGCAAAAACATCGTAACCTTTTTACCTCCGATCACGGTGCTCTTATTCGGTTTCTCAATATCCTTAGATTGCTCTGCATATACCGGCGATTGTGAACAACAAAATGCGACAACGTCCTTGAAAAATAGTGCGAATAGGTGTTCACGTTGGGCCAAAATGTGCAATTGCATACTCCGGCCATCGAAATTGATAAAGATGCTTCACGAACAGCCCAATGGTTTTCTTTTACCCTCAGTTAAAAATGGAGAGATTACAATAACATTATCGAAAATTTCAAACATAAAATTGCGGTCCATCACTGTGTCTTCATTTGTTCCACCCAAAGCGAATATTGCTTCAACGCAAACCTTCTCAACCAGACAGTTTATTACTTGTCAACTCATCACAATAAACACCTGTTGAATAGATCAGATATGTCGTTTATTCTGGTTACGCTTAACAAGCTCATATCTTTAATACTAAATTATTCTTACTAAAACTAATTTATATACCATCGAGTAACATTAATGAAAAAAGTTAAAAATTCAGACAGTCTACGTGACCATCGTAAAATATACATTTGCACTCCATCATTCAACTCTGCAGATACAATTGAAGACACAATATTAAGTGTAATCAATCAAGAAGGTAAGTTTGAAATTTTTTATCATATACAAGATGGTGGTTCTAATGATTCAACGCTTTCTATATTGAAAGAATATCAAAATAAAATTAAAATGAGGACTTCGGTAAACCCTAAAATTTATTTTTCTTTTGACTCAAGTAAAGACAACGGAATGTACTATGCCATTGTAAAAGGCTTTTCAACATTCAATATGGCAAGTAATAACTGGATGACTTGGATAAATTCTGATGACCAACTTGCGCTAGACGCCTTGAATTTCATTTGTAGCCTCAGTGATAATTCGGACAATAACGATGTGCAGTGGGTTGGAGGAAGAACCTCCGTGATGAAAGAAAATGGGGATCACACTGAATTTTTTTTAAAGGCGAATTCTGAAATAATTAACTTTGGTTTGAATGACGGTTTACACTGGGGTTTTCTTCAACAAGAAGGTGTTTTTTTTCGTAACAGTTTATGGAATATCATTGATAAACAGAAAAATTTGACTGATTTTAAATATGCGGGTGATTGGAATTTATGGCGTGCTTTCTCTGAACATGAAAAGCTATATCAAGTAGATAGAGTTTTAGGGACTTTCTATAAAAGAAAAGGACAAATATCAGAAGTAAGTAAAGCCGAGTATATGCTAGAAATTGAAGCGTATGTATCAAAAGCAGAACGTTATAAAAATTTCAGAGCGTTAAGCGATATAGAACATGTTCACTATGAAATATCTGATGATAATAATTTTTCTAAAATAGAAAAAAGTATAAATGGAGCTATTCAATACTGGCAAAAACGTCGGGAAGAAGAAGGTTTAACAGAGCAATCAGCGTGTACTTTAATTAGTAAAAATATAATAGCATTTGACTCGCAGTGGCAATTTCCTGCAATAACTGAACAATATGCTTTTAGTCAAATGCAGGGTCTATTAAATAAAACAAATACTGATGCAATATATTTTGCTTTTCCCTGGGCTACACTAATTGATCTGCTAAATATGCAAAGGCCAAGAGGTCAAGTATTACTGTGCGCTCTTCGAACATTCAAAGAGCTTTTAAAAGATAAAAAAATTATTACCGTATGCCAGCATATATTAATGCTGAAATTTCAATATTTATTTGATGAGATCGGGGTAACCGATATTTACTGGACCCATGCTATTCATAATCAAACCTCTTTAGTTGATTTTCCAAATGTCAAAATATATCCATTCCCTCTATACCCTGTTCAAGCGATAGGTTTAAATGATGAAAAAAATATATTAGATAGAAAATATCTGTTTTCATTTGTTGGAGCAAAACCTAACGAATGGTATCTAACCGAATCAAGAAGCATGATAATCGATTTATTAAAAGATTCTCCGAGGGGAAAAGTAATCGCAAGGAATACTTGGCATTACCAAAATGCCGTTTATGAGCACCAGATAGACAAAAATGTTGCAGCCGGAAGTGAGTTGATAGATAAAGATACTACGGCTGAATTTAAGAATATTTTACGCGAATCAATTTTTGCTCTCTGCCCTTCGGGTACTGGGCCTAATTCCATCAGATTATGGGAGTCCATAGGGTACGGTGTTATCCCTGTGATTTTAGCAGATACCTACTTACCGCCGGGCAATCGTCTGTTGTGGGATGAAGCTGCTGTTTTTTGTAAAGAAGACGCCGATTCGATAAAAGCGTTACCCGGAGTGCTATCTGAAATAGCTAAAGACAAGTCATTGTTGCAACGAAAAAGAAATGCATTGAAACAGTTATGGCTAATCTATGGCCCTGACTGTTTTGTGTATGATATTTTAAAAAGGTTTATTCAGGATGTTGAAAAACGACTGGTGAGAACTCATTCATTATTAAGTTGCAAAGAACTGATTGCTTTGCATGAGAACAATGAAAGTTTCCAAGAGCTACTTTTATTATCTTGCACCTCTAAGCTACTTCTCGACCATAACTCATTTCTTAATGAAATTCACTCCTGTGAAAAAAGTGCTCAGTATTTAAAAGAAGCAATAACGAAAAATAGCAAATACTTAGATGTTTTTAATAAAGTTCAATCATTTAAAAATATTGATTTGAGTTTCAATTAGAGAATTAAATGAAAATATTTTTATTAGGTAAGCACTCAAATAGGACACCATTCTCGTATGCTGAATATAAAAGTCTATTCCAAAGAGAGTTTGTGTATGTTGGTAAACCAGAGCATGCAGACTTTCTTGTGTTCGGCTTTTATATCGATATACGAGAGAATATAGACATTATTAAAAAGTCATTAGCGAATAATCCTCGAATAAAACTGGTTATTTTATCTGAAGAGCCATTATGGGACTCGCTATGGAGTGGAGATTTCACAAAAAAACAACAGCGTATAAAAATAGATGATTTTGATATTGAATATTATTCCCTAAATCATCAAACAACATCAATTTTTAATTTTGATAAGGTACCTTATTTTCTAACAACGTCAAATGATTATATTGTTAGGTACCACTGTTTGTTTCAACAGAACGCCAGACTGAAACATTCTGAGATAGAAGCTTTGTGGAAATCATCCAATATTAAGAAAGCATTTTATGCCGAGCATCGCTTGGGTGATAAGTATAGTGTTCATTTTCAAAAAAGTGATACTCGTGGCTTATGTTCCTTTCGAACGGAGTTAACCTTGAAGTTCGAAAATGAGAACGCCCTTATTGTTGGCCAAGGTTGGGGAGAAACTATAAAACGGCAGAAATTACCTGATTGGCATTTAGATAAGTTAGCAACTCTTCGTTATCAAAGCCGTATCGTATCCGCTTTAGAAAATACACATCAGACAGCCTACGTAACAGAAAAAATTTTTGACGCATTTGCTGCACTTGCCATTCCGGTATATTTTGCTAGTGACAAACATGACATAAATAAAATAGTTAACAGAAATTCTTATATAAACGTATATGACAAATCTATAGATGATGCAGCGAGTATGATTTACGATTTCCAAGTTTCAGACCGATTTATATCAAACTACAAAATGCAGCAATCGCGCTTGGCGGCTTTGTTTGCAAACTACGAAACTATTTACGAAGAGAAAATGCGTTTAGTAAAGCAAGTACGAAATGAATTTTTAGAGATACAATCAAAAACGCATTAGCTTTGGCACATATGTAATAAAGAAAAATTTTGCATTTTTTTATATTAGTTCTGAAGCATGGAAAGACCTTCTGATTTAGAGGTCCAACGCGTTGGTTTGCAACAATATGATGGTAAGCGTCCGACCAATTACACCTAGTCTGACGAAACATTCCATGGCATTAGACTTTCTGCTTTGCAGTCTGGCTCGATAGATTTTGCTAACACATGCATAAGATAATTGAAGGGGATCAGTCCGTTAGCCTTGGCTGTCTCGATCACGCTATACAGCACCGCGCTGGCGTTTGCGCCGGTAGAGGTCTGACTAAATAACCAATTTTTTCGATTATGTTGAGCTCAACATAATCGAAATTATGTGTAGTTCCCCGTTATGTTAAGTTCTACTCTATCCCTCGCGTAACATGTAAATATCAATTAAGCGTACTGCACATAATGGTGGCCCCTCTACTGAAAAGGCGACACCCATGTTACAAGCATATAGTAAATCAACAATGCGTAAGCGTCGTTAATACCTCACCTATCCTAAGCGAAAGCTTTGCTCAATAATAAGGTTTTCACTCAAGGAAACCTAATATGACTACTCGCACAAAAGAAGATTGGCAGGCCATTATGAAGTTGCATGCCGCATACCCAGGAACGACCAAGGGTAATCCCACAGCAAAGTATGTATGCGCGCCGCCACTCAATGGTAAGCGTACGCCCATTACATATTGCGGAATCTTATTTATAGTGTCCACTTATTTTTAAGTGGACACTAATTTTAGAGGGCGTCGGTGTCAGCCGTTTTTGCGAGGTCGATGTTCCATGGCAATAAG
>Ga0307981_1002215_pt1 | contig 16112 bp, 16 predicted proteins | sample OrgLakmetagen987_FD_201849 | JGI IMG/M metagenome (GOLD analysis project Ga0307981, IMG submission 201849) | Saline water microbial communities from Organic Lake, Antarctica - #987 | ecosystem: Environmental > Aquatic > Non-marine Saline and Alkaline > Saline | place: Antarctica: Organic Lake... | reverse complement strand
CTGCAAAGCATTAAAATAGTCTTTTGGTGTTTCAGTTTTTTGAATCGCTTCTTCGTAACGAGGATTAGACTTAATAAAGTCGACGTAATCCTCCATAGAGTGAGTAAACGAGCCATAGCTTCTAAACGACGCCTGTTGTTTTTCTGGTACGTTGTTAACAAACTCCAAGGTATCAATCGTGGCTTTTTCTCCGTCCCAACGTTTATCTGCTTTAATACCGAACAAGTTGTGACTATTTTCACCGTCATTTGTGTAAATCAGACTCTTGCCCCATCCGGTTTCAACAGCTGCTTGTGCAATCATCGCCTTGGGGTCCAAATTGAGCTCTTTCGCTGCTTCAACCGCATGCGGATATAAGGCTTCTACAAATTCTTTTGGAGACGTAAATGCTGCGGATTTAAATGCGCCTTGGGTGACATTTTCGCTGTTATTTCCCATAACTCTGTTTTGTGCATTTTGAATTGCGGCAAGATTATGCCTATTGAGTACCGATAAATCACCGTCTGCACGAACCACACCTGCCGGCATAACGCCATTGCCCGGATTCATTTGTTGCATAATGACTTCAGCAAGCCCAATGCTGCCATTCGCACTTAAGTCTGTTGCGATTTGCTTGTCATGCATGTCACGATAAAATTTAACCTGTTCCGTATTAAAAGGACTGTCTTTATCTGCAAGCGCATCTTGTGCTTTACGCATAGACTTAAGCATCATTTGTACAAATATCGCCTCAAATTGTTTCGCCGCTTCTTCCAAAGCTCCTTTGTCACCAGATTGAGCGGCTTCTCGCAATTTGTTAACACTACCCATGTCATGGTAGTTGCGCGACATCTCTAATTTTGACTTAGTTACAGAAGTTAAATCCATTAGATGATCACCAATTCACCTTGCAGCGCACCCGCTTTACTGAGCGCTTCAAGTATTGCCATTAAGTCACCGGGAGCCGCTCCAATTTCGTTAACTGCACGCACCAACTGTTCTAAGCTGACGCCTGGGTCAAACAAAAACATGCGACTATCATCAAGCTGCACATCAACAATAGAACGTGGCGTAATGACCGTATTACCATTTGCCAGCGCGTTGGGTTGGGCTACCTGTATATTTTCAGAAATAGTCACCGTAAGACCACCATGCGTAATGGCGGCCGGCATTAGCCTAACGTCTTGACCAATCACAATCGTGCCCGTTCGGCTGTTAATGACAATTCTTGCTGGCGCCGTTGCCGGTTGAAATTCAAAGTTTTCGATTGTCGCTAAAAAACCAACTCGCTGACTTCGGTCGCGCGGAGCCGTTACCTTGACAGATGCGGCATCCATTGGCATTGCTACCTGCGTGCCACTTGATACGTCAGCACCTAAGCGACTATTAATCACGTCCGCTAATGCCTGGGCTGTGCTAAAATCAGGTGTATTTAAATTCAGTGTTAAGTAATCATTTTGCATCAAACCAGAAGGTATTGCTCTTTCCACAATTGCCCCGTTTGCAATGCGACCAACAGTAGGCGTATTGGACACTATACTTGAGCCGTCGTTGCCTTGCGCACCAAAGCCACTGACCACTAAACTACCTTGAGCTACGGAGTATATCTCGCCATCTAAGCCGCGTAAAAAAGTTCGTAATAAGGTGCCACCATGCAAACTAGAGGCTTCACCAACTGAGGACACTGTCACATCAATGGTTTGTCCAGGCTTTGTGAATGCCGGCAACGTCGCATGCACCACTACAGCGGCTACATTTTTGATTTTAGGCTTAACATTCGCATCAAGAGAAATACCAAAACTAGCTAACATGGTTCTAAAACTCTGCTCAGTGAAAGGACTCGTTTCACCCGTTCCTGGCAGACCAACAACTAAACCATAGCCGACCAATTGATTGGCTCGAACACCTTGAATGGTTGCCAAATCTTTAATCCGTTGAGCCTGCAATTTGAATGGCGCCAACAGCAAACTTAAAATGACCGTAACAGATACAAAAATAGATAATAACTTCATCATAAAATCCTAGAGGGGCCACCACGTTGAAGAGAAAAATTCAGTTAGCCAGCCTTTCTGTTGAGACTGAGCGAATGAGCCTTTGGCGCTATATTGAATGCGAGCATTCGCTATTTTGGCTGACTGAATTTGGTTAGTCGGCGAAATATCAGCAGCGCGAATAACACCAGTAAGGCGAATATATTCATCACCGTTATTTAAAGTTAACCATTTTTCGCCGCGAATAATTAAATTTTGATTGGGTAGTACTTCAACCACTGTCACTGAAATATTACCCGTTAGACTGTTGCTTTGATTCGCTTGAGCATCGCCTGAAAAGTCACTGCTAGAATCAACGCCCAGTTGAATACTTTCTTTACCTATGCTGATAACGTTGCCACCTAAACCAATAATTGGATTTACGTCAACCGTCGATTCTTTACTTGTGGTTGTCCCTGCAGACTTTGATGCATTGGTGTTTTCACTTAATTGCACGGTAATAATATCGCCAACACGACGCGCTTTAACGTCTGAATACAGGCTATTTGCCATTGCTTTATTGAACAAACTGCCATCTTCAACTATTTCATCTCGCGTCATGGTCGGTACCGCCGGCGCATAGTAGGGATCATTCGCGGTAACAGGCTTAACTGCCGTTGACTCACAACCCGTTAGGCTGGTGATGGCAATGAAGGAAAGTGCGATTGATGAAAATAATCTCATTAGTTTATTCCTAAAGTTGTTGTATAACTTGACCGAGCATTTGGTCAACTGACGAAATTACTTTCGAGTTCATTTCATACAAACGTTGGCTTTCAATTAAATTTACCAGCTCTTCAGTCACGTTAACATTAGATGTTTCGAGCGTACCTTGTGACAATGTACCTAAACCTTCTAAGCCAGGAACTCCCTGAACTGGGGCACCAGAAACTGCAGTTTCTACGTATAGGTTTTGGCCTATAGGCTGCAAACCTACTGGATTAATGAAGTCAGCAAGGTTCAACTGGCCTAAAACCTGTGGAGTCGCTTGTCCACGCAATTGTGCTGACACTTCACCATCTTGAGATATAGTGACCTGCTGCGCATCTTGTGGAAGTGTGATAACAGGCTGCAACACGAAACCGGCCCCAGGCGTGACGATATTGCCCTGATCATTCAATGTGAATTGACCATTACGGGTATAAGCTAAGCTACCGTCAGGTTGCTGTATTTCGAAAAATCCCCGCCCCTGAATAGACATATCCAATGCATTTTCTGTTGTCAGCAAGTTACCTTGGGTATGTGCTTTTTGCGTTGCAACGACTTTAGAACCGGCGCCTAACATCAGACCAGAGGGTAATTCTGTATCTGCTGATGAGCGACCGCCCGGCTGGTTAATATTTTGATATAACAAACTTTCAAAAACCGCACGGTCTTTTTTAAAGCCGATAGTACTAGCGTTAGCCAAGTTGTTCGACACAACAGATACATCAGTTTGCGCTGCATCTAAACCTGTTTTTGCTATCCATAATGCTGGGTGCATAAAAACCTCCGCGAAAAAAAATTCGCATATTTGCTAATTTATTAAAGTATTCTGAGTAAAGTATTTGAGCTAGTGACCATTTGGTCAGCTTTCTTCATCAGCTTGACTTGCATTTCATAATGACGTTGCAAGCTGATCATACTAACCATCTCTTCTACCGCATTTACGTTAGAGCCCTCGATCATGCCTGAAGCTACCCCAACTCTTATATCTTGGGGTGCGACAGCACCATCCTTAAGGTCAAACAAACCATCTTGACGTCGTTTCATTGTATCAATGGGTGGATTAACGAGTTTAAGTCGCCCTACTTCATCAATTTGGTTTTCAGGAGCACCCTGCAATCGAGCAGTAATACGACCATCGTTACCAACGGTGATATTGCTCACCGGAGTAGGCATAAACAGCGGTCCGTTTTCGCCCATAATCAGATTGCCTTTGGAATCTTGCAGGGCTCCATCAACAGTCATACTTAAACTACCATTGCGGGTGTAAGCCTCTTCACCCTGAGCAGTTTGCACGGAAAACCAACCATCACCTTGGACGGCAACGTCAAGTGAGCGACCCGTCGTAATTAATGGTCCACTTTCGTAGTTATTAGTTGGACTTTCGGTCATGCTAAACACACGAGACGGCAAACCAGCGCCGTATGCAGGCATAGCTCGCGCTTGTTCTAACTGCGCTTTAAAGCCATTAGTTTGGGCATTAGCCAAATTGTTGGCGCGCACAGCGGTGGCAAGCAGGTCTTGCTTGGCACCGCTGGCGGCGATATAGAGCATTTTATCCATTGTATTCGACTCTTTTTTGACGTATTTAGATGTGAATACAATTTTAAATGCAAGGACAATGCCAAGGTTCATTTGCGGCTAGTTGTAGCTTGATTCGAGCTTCGCAAGCATGACTCCAGATGAGTATTGCGGTGCAGATTGAGCAGAGACATAAAAAAGCCGACTATTATGTCGGCTTGGTATTTTGTTCAGCGATTATCGAATGTTGAGTATCGTCTGATTAAGCTGATTGTTGACTTCAAGCGCTCTTGAATTGGCTTGGAAATTTCTTTGCGCAATGATCATATCAATCAACTCAGTAGTTAAGTTCACGTTAGCTTGTTCAAGAGCCGACGATTGAATTTCACCGAATGTACCCGTTGTCGCTTCACCCGCTAGGGCTTCACCAGAAAGAACACTCTCTTTCCATTGTGTTCCACTTTGCTGAGTTAGGCCTTGTTCATTTGAAAAGCGCACTAGCGCTACACGAACGATAGGTTCATTTGTGCCGTTTGAATAAATGGCGCGAACCAGACCATCAGGACCAATATCTATGCCTGTGAGTCGGCCTACAGGCAAACCATCTTGTTGAGTTGAAGTTACTTCAAACGCAGACGCGAATTGTGTTGGCTCAGTCGGTGCTGCATTGTTTCGGTCTAAGTTAAAATCGACAGTAATCTGCTGCAGAGGCGAAGAACCGTTGCTCAGAATACCCGCGCCTAAGGCTTCGGTTTGAAACTTAGAGTTTAATTGCGGTAAACCATCAGCAGATCCAATTTCTATGAGGTCGCCGCTTTCACTAAATGAAACTTTAGCCGTGGACACGGCATTGCCAGTATTCGTACCAACCGCATTTGTTGCGGTTGCAGGGTCAGAATCAGTGCCATCAGAGTTAGTTGCATCGATTAATTGATCATCCACAGCTGTAGCAACATACCATTCGTTAACTGCCGCAGGATCATCATCCTTAATAAAGTAATGTGTCATAACATGGCTATCACCCAACGAATCATAAATAGTGACCGAGGTCGCCGCGTTGTAAGTTGATGGGTCAGTTGGGTCGAAGTCGCCAGGTACTTTAGCTTGGTCGCCCGCTGGCAAATTAAAACGAAGATCAACTTCGGTTGTTTGCCGTGGTAAACCCGATGAATCAGGAATTTGCACTGGGGCTGTGGTACTTAGCGCAACCGACGCTGACGTACCATCTGGGTTTACAGGGAAACCAAGCAAATTGTCACCGGCAGAGTTAACTACAAAGCTGTTTGCATCTAACTTGAATTGACCCGCACGAGTAAAGGAAAAGTCGCGTGAAGTAATTTCTGGGACAGTGGCGAAAAAACCGTTGCCCGTTATTGCTAAATCTAATGAGTTATTGGTAAAACTTAGACTACCTTGAGAAAATTGCTGCGAAATTTCTTGAGTCAAAACACCGTCACCTACCACGGTTTTACCTGACTCTAACAGAGAAGATGCATAAACATCGCCGAATTCTGCACGCGACTCCTTAAAACCGACCGTATTAACGTTTGCAATATTATTGGCTGTTGTGTCTAAGTCTTTTTGAGAAGCAGAGACACCGCTGAGTGCAATATTAAATGACATGGGGAAAAACTCCTGTTAACTACCGATTTGGATAACGTCATCAAGCTTGATGCTGACGTCACCATCTAAATTTAAAATAACACCTCGACCAGCGCCAGTTAGACTAACGCTATCAACATGCCGATGTATGGCTGTTGGCAAAGATGTTGGCTCGCCAGACACCTCACCCTGAACTTTGAGGGCATAATCACCTGCCGGCAATGGATTGCCGTCTTGGTCTGTGCCATCCCAATTAAACTCTGCATTGCCGGCTGCAAGTGTGCCGATATTCATCGTACGTACTACTTCACCTTGGCTGTTTTGAATCGCTATTTTGGTATTTTGAGAAGTTTCTTCATTGATAATGACGCCCTTCACTCCTTGACCTGGTTCAGACATATGACCGATATTGCCGGTCACCAACACATTTTGTCCAATCAGACTAGATGCTTGCAAGGCTTGGCTCGAGGTCATTGAAGAAGCAAAGTCACCAAACTTCGTATTCAACTGCGAAATACCATCTGCCATGGTAAATGAGGTCATCTGGGCCACTAACTGGTCATTATCAACCGGTTTAGTTGGATCCTGGTTAGCCAATTGCTCGGTTAACAAGGCAAAGAAGTCCTCTTGTTTCAGACTTTGCTCTGTGCCGTCTGCAACCTTTACCGCCTCTGGTTGCCAATAGAGGTCCGTATTTAAACCAGTTTTATTAGTTTCTAATATATTCACTTGATTATCTCCGCTATAACTAACAACGTTAACCTAACCCTATTGACCCTGACCCAACTGCAATACGCGTCTAAATATACGTTTTGTTGTATCTGCAATTTGTACATTCGTTTCGTAACCTTTAGAAGCCGACAACATGTCCGCCATTTCTTCTACAATATTCACGTTTGGCTTATATATATAACCATTCTCATCGGCAAGTGGGTTGCCGGGAGCATATTCGACCTGCAATGGTTTAGTGCTCTCAACTATGCCGAGCACCTTAACACCGGCACCTTTGGACATGTCAGAGCTAGCTTGATCCAAGGCTGCGGCAAATACGGGGTGGCGCGCCTTATATGTTTCTTCATAGCTGCTGCTGACAGAGTTAGCGTTGGCGATATTACTTGCAGTGCTGTTTAAGCGAACGCTTTCTGCGCCCATACCAGTACTGGCTATTTTCATAATATTAAATAAACTCATTAGCCTTGACCTCCGCCTAGTGCTTTTCTCATGCCTTTAATCTTGCCAGTCAAAATCATAATGCCTGCTTGGTAGCGCATACCATTTTCAAGAAAGTTGTTTCTTTCCACCTGAGCATCAACGGTATTACCATCCCCGGTATCTGCTTGATCAGGAACTCTAAATTCGATTTCGGCTTGCATTTGAGAGCGACCTGAAAGATGCTTGTCGTTAGTTTTAACTAAACCCCCTTGCTCATACTGTGCGCTTTTCATTGCCTTATTAAAGTTAATATCTCGCGCCTTATATCCAGGGGTATTTGCGTTTGCCAGATTACCAGAAATGACTTCCATTCTGTCACTGCGAACAGAAAGTGCTTTTTGATGAAATCCAACTAATTTGTCTAAACTAATGGCCATGTGTTTCGCTCATTTTACAAACCTACTTGACGATGTTTAGCAAGTCATGTGCCAATACATAGAATGCAGCGAAAAGAAGTGTTTTTTTATTACGGAAGTAGATACTAGACTTTCCGGTAGTAGAGGCCTGTAGGCTGAGTAATCATTTTGAACTTGTCACTAGCACCGCCTAATGATTCAGAAGCACCAAGTAACAAGGTACCCTCTGACTGCAAACAAGCGGAAATATCTTGCAGTATCACCGTTTTTCTTTCCGCATCAAAATAAATCAGTACGTTACGGCAAAATACAATATCAAATTTACCAAAGGCAGCAAAACTTGAGGTTAGATTAAAATGGCGAAACGAAACCCACTTTCTAATATCTGCGTTGATTGTCATGCTCTGGTCTGAGTTGAGCGTAAAATAGCGGCGTTTAAAATCATCATTTAACCCTCTATTTAATGACAACGTATCATAGGTACCAGTACTCGCCGTTTTTATCACTGCAGTTGACAGGTCAGTACCAATGATTTCGATGCCTCTATTAAAAGCCCCTCTATTTACCCTTAAAAATTCAGCAATGGTCATGGCAATGGAATATGCCTCTTGACCTGTGGAGCTAGCCGCACTCCAAATTCTTAGTCTGTCTTGTTTTTGCACCAGCTTCGGCAATATTGCGCTGCGTAGAATTTCGAAGGGATAATTATCTCTAAACCATAGAGTCTCATTGGTCGTCATCGCCTCAAGTGCAGCCTGGGTTAAGAGCCGATTTCGCTGTGATATCACGTTTTGAATGAGGCTATTGATGTCACTAGTGGCAAAATCACGCATTAATGGCACCATTCTGCTTCTCACCAAATACTGTTTTGTTTGACCTAGCACTATGCCAGTCTTTGAATACAAGAAGTGGCAAAATTTTTCATACGAAATTGGAGATAATTGTTTATTCACTTAGCATTATTTCGCTTTTAAGTCTGTACCTAACCATTTTCCAACGGCAGTGGCGAGTTCATCAGGGTGTGATTTAACAATAAAATCATCTGCTCCCACTTTTTTCACCATTGCCTGATTGAATACTCCACTTAATGAGGTATGCAATACAACATGCAAGCGTGATAATTCGGGGTTATTTTTAACTTCAGAAGTTAATGTGTAACCATCCATTACTGGCATTTCAATATCTGAAACAAGAATACCAACTCTATCAGTAACATCGCCGGTTTCACTCGCAATCTCTTTTAGCCGGTTCAGCGCCTCTAGTCCATTTTCGGCAACTTCAATCTCCAAGCCTAAAGGCGTTAATGCTTTTTTAACTTGGTTCCTGGCTACAGAAGAATCATCCACAATGAAAATTATTTTTCCTGCGCTCTTTTTCACATCCAAGCTGTCGGCTAGATCTTGGCTAATATCGGTTTTCAATGGCGAAATGCCATTTAAAATCTTTTCGACGTCGAGAATTTCGATAAGCTCATCCTCCACTTCGGTAACAGCAGTTAAGTAGCTTGCTTTACCTATTCCTTTCGGTGGTGGCAGAATAGCATCCCAATTAGTATTGATAATGCGATCAACTGAACCGACTAAAAACCCTTGCACAGAGCGGTTATATTCCGCGATGATAATATATCCATAGTCTACGTTTTCAATCTTACGTCCACCAGTGGCTAAGCTCAAATCAATAACTGAGATGGTTTGGCCACGGATGCGAGCAATGCCACGAACCAAGGCGTTGAGTTTGGGTATTTGTGTCAACGGGGGGCATTGTAAGACTTCACGCACTTTAAATACATTGATGCCAAAACGCTGTTTACCATTGAGTCTGAACAGCAGAAGTTCCAGTCGATTTTGACCCACTAACTGCGTTCGTTGATTAACCGAATCCATAATACTGGACATTCATTACCTCCAATTTCAGTTTAGGCATGATTGTTGCCATATCTAATATACCGTATTAAAGAAACACGTTTAAGCGTTAAATGTGCCGAACTTTTGACACTATCTGCGCCGTGCAATCTGCGCCGTGCAATCTGAGTCGTGCAATTTTATTCACCACAACAAGAGAAAAACAGGTAAAAGACAAATGCAAACAAACAGAATTAATTATTTATCGACAACGTTAGGCATTGGCTTGACCTATTTTTTAATCATATTTGCGACTACCGCAAATGCGTCTATGCATCAGAGTATACAGCATCAAGCAGCGTTGTATGTTCAACAAAATGCATTTATTGACAATAGCGCTGATGTGAATATTCAAGCAGCCGAAGTTGATAGTCGAATACATATACCCGCCTGTAAGGCACCATTTGAATTTGAATCCTCCAGTGCTAGTCTTAAACAATCAAACGTATCGGTAAAAGTGACTTGCCCTAATACGAACTGGTATCTTTTTACGTCAGTACAGGTAGAACAAACAAAACCGGTGGTAGTTACGTCACAGACAATGAGTCCGGGCTCACTTTTAACTGAAAAAAATATATACATTGCCGATATACCGACTAACAGGCTTAGAGGATCGACTTACAGCAACACTGAAAACTTAGTGGGAGCAAGACTTAAGCGCCGAGTTAGACCAGGCCAAATTATTAATGACGGTATGCTTTGCTTCGTTTGTAAAGGTGACAAAGTAACAATAATGGCGGTATCTGTTGGTTTAAGTCTAAAGGTATCGGGTATTGCGCAACAGGACGGAAACTTAGGCGACACAATAAGAGTGCAGAACGCCTCATCCAAAAAAATAGTATCTGCAACGGTGTCCAGTACGCGCGAAGTTAGTATCCAAATTTAATACAAAGAGATAAAATTTTGACGCTTTGGCGTTATGAATAAAAATAAGACGTAGTATTTTGAGCAAAAGCTGCAGAAAATGTGATTTTATTTCACTTTCTTGCTAAGGTTAGCACATACGAAGTCGATAACATTAATGAGGTGTTATTGGTTCTGGAAAAAATGATGACTATAAATAATATAAACAACAACATAAACAAACCGCAAATTGATGGGCAAAAGCTGGCACAACAGCAAATGCAGGGCCAATCGACGGATACAAAAGCAGCACAAGTCGCTACGCAGTCAGCTGTGTTGCGCCAAGACTCTGTGTCATTAACATCGTCTGCACAACAGCTTTCACAGGCGCAGAAGAAAGACGTAGAGGCACCAGTAAATCAAGAAAAAGTGGATAAGTTAAAGCAGGCTATCACTAATGGTGATTACAAAATAAATCCTGAAGTGTTGGCGCAGAAAATTGCCAAATTGGAAACTCAAATTTTCGGCAATGGAGCTTAGGGTCTAAATGATGAAGAGTTTATTAAGTGCAATTGATGAACAAACAGAGCAGTTGACTGCTTTGAAAACATTATTAGAAAATGAGCTTCACCTGATCAGTTCCAGAGAGCCTGAAACGTTGATGGGGTTGTTGAAAGACAAAGAAGAAATGCTTACCTTGATTGAAGAGCAGGATAATTCTATATCTTCTTTATTCGAGAAAGCAAGGGCGAGCGGTGAAAGTATCGAAGAAGCCTTAGCCGCGATGGACAGTTGCAAAAAGATTATTCATGAATGCAAATATCTAAGCCAAATAAATGCAAAATCGGTCGAACAAAGCCAATTGCGCCTGACGCATCTTCGCAACCTTATGATGGAACTTCGCGCTCGCGAGTCTATGACCTATGACCGAAGGGGCAAAACTACAGGTGATAGTGGGTCAAAAGGATACACTGCATAACGGTAATACATAATCACCAGATATGCCTATTCTTTAAAAAAAAGTAATAAAATGCCCTAGATTGGACTACTACTTTCGTTTATCACTACCATCCTTGTTTCTCATTACCAATCCCGCCTCTCACTACTATTCGTATTTATCACTATTGTTGCGGCTATTGCAGGGCAATAAGATTTTTTCGCGCATAAGAAAGCCAGCGAACGATGCTGGCTTAATAAAAGTTAACTTATCCTAGAACTGTGCATATTGTTCTAGTTAATATGCTTTAATAATAGGTCACTTTTCTAATTTTCTTAGGTTTTGCTGTCGACAAGTAAATATCAAAAACACGAGACATATCCAGCTCAAGTTCAGTTGCATAAGTGTCTTCACCTACAGGGTAACTTTTTAGCACTCTCGCGCCGCGTATTACACCCTCGACTGAGCTTTTCAATTGATTGTTGGTTAAAATTAGGTTTGCCAACTCCTGCTCACCGTCAACTTTTTGGCCAAAAACCTGCTCAGCAAGTTCTCGATAAGCATCCAATTTTGATGCTTTTATCGCCATTAGTGTTTTTGTAGACTCATCGCTGCCAAGTTGCGCTGAAATTGGCGCATATCCTACGGCGGTTAGCACAGGATAACTTGCCGGCTCAATGGTTTCCCACTCTACATGTTTAGTAAACATCGAACTACAGCCTGATAGGCCTAAACAAGTGATAACTGCAACTGAAGCTACAATGACGCGTATTTTTTTCATCTTTGGCATTTTCTACCTATCCATATTTTTATTGATTATGCGGCTAGTTAAGGGCCCCATCAATCAGTGCGTTTATTCAACGTTTGACGATAGAAGGATCAATGCAAAATATGCACCATTTTTCACAGAACTGAAAACTGAATAGTGTGGCACATAAATTGTATAGCTTTGTGTATAGAAAGCACCTGCGCGCTAATCACGAATTGTTGATGCGCGCCACTAAGTAGTCTCCATACAAGCCAAAAAGTGAATTGACCAATGAAATTTGTACACTGTATAACTTACACATTATTATTAACCACATTAACCCTAGGCCAAACAGTCAGTGCAGCATGGTTTTCAGCAACAGGACAAGCTGCTATTTTAAATGGTGATAAAACAGCTGCAAAACAACAGGCTACCGAAGAGGCTATCAAGCAAGCATTACTTTTTGCGGGCGCATCAGTTAGAAGCGTGCAACAAATGACTAACGGTTTGTTATTGGATGATCATTTAGAAATTCGCTCAAGCGGTGAAGTTAACACGCTTGAACTTATAGACGAGGTATATTCGGATGGCTATGTTACGGTGTCTATTCGCGCCGATATTTTTTCACAAGAGACTCAATGTTCAGCTGCTGACTATACGAAAAGATTGGCTACAACCTATTTCCCTATTCGCTATGGTTCACAAGCAGCAGATGGACAAATACATAAATTAGGCGCTGCGGCAGCATTAAAGCTGCAAGAAATATTTTCGCAAATAAGCACCACATTAACGCTCAGTGAAGTAGAGCCCTACACGCTTAACTGGCACAATACTGACCAACAAATTCAAGCCAGTAAATTAGCTCAAAAAACCGATGTACAATATGTACTTGCCGTCACTATAGATGATATTAGTGTTGAACGTAATCAAGCAAATGCATTTAAATTTTGGGAAGGTGAACAAGCTGTTCGTAACTTTGCTTACACATTAACCTTATTGAATGGGGCGTCAGGCGAAGAACTAATGACTAAAAAATATCGTACGTCAGAGGCTTGGGAATTTGATATGACCCGTAAACTGGATGTCAATTCAGACCAATTTTGGCGAAGTCGTTATGGCCGAGCCATACTTAAAACCATGCAGACCTCAGCAATAGATTTAGAAGAGTTTGCGGTTTGTGAACCCACAATGGGCAGAATTTTGGCGGTCGCCAATAATCAGTTGCAAATAAACCTAGGTAAAAATCAAAAAGTTAAAGCGGGCGATACATTAACTCTGTTTAGTGTAATACAAATTAGGGATTCTTTTGGTCAAGAGTATAAGCAATTTGTATTGCACCCTACCGCGCTTGTGGTCACTCAAGTATTTGCCGAAACAGCAACGGTAACTAGCCGCGATCGCAGTTTACTAGCGAATATTCAAGCAAATGACTATGTTGCGCGACAATAAGGTTGGATTTGCTCACTTCATCAAAAGTCACTGTTGTTTTACTTCTTATTTTCGCGCACACTAACGCTCGTCCTGCAGACCTTAATTTCAAGCAGGGCCACTTAAGAAGTGTCATTTTAAGTGCGCATTAAAATTTAAAGTTGTCCCCATAGTTTAATGGATAAAACGAGGCCCTCCTAAGGCTTAGATGTTGGTTCGATTCCAGCTGGGGACACCATATTTTGGCATGAACAATAATTACATAGGAAATTTTCAGCTGTGCAATATTCCTTATTTCTTGTTACTTAACTTGTCATTGCCCTACTCCACTGCTTATTTGGAATTCAGTAACGTTGTTGTGTATTTTAGAGTAAACAAAGGATAATTGATGAATAATTATTGGTTAGTGAGTTTGCCAAACGGAAAGTACTCAATAAAGTTATAAATACTTATTCTAAACTCATAAAAAAAGCAGAAAACAGCGGAACAACCCAGATTAAACAAATTGCAACAGCCCAAACAGCGCAAACCTTTTTAATTATTTTGTTTTAAGATCACCTTACTCAAAGATGCTTTTGTTGAAAAAAGTGTGTTAGTTTCATGACAAACTAAGGCTACTCTGAAAGGCAAATTTCTTAGTAGAACATACATAAAGGAGCTTCACCATGATCGACAGTAGTAGTCCTTACGAAGACCATCTCGACAAGCACAGCGCAAATTTTACGGCGCTTTCACCGATGACGTTTATGCAGCGAGCCGCTAAGGTATACCCGGAGCGCACTGCGGTGGTTCATGGTGACACTCGCAGAAACTGGGCTCAAACTTATCAGCGCTGCCAGCAAATGGCCAGTGCATTGAGTAAACATGGTATTGGTAAGGGGCATACTGTATCGCTCATTGCCCCAAATATCCCAGAACATTTTGAATTGCATTTTGCCGTGCCTATGTGTGGCGCAGTGCTCAACTCCATCAATACACGACTCGATTCCGAAACCTTTGCCTTTATCCTGCAGCATGCCGAAGCCAAAGTGCTGTTTGTCGATAGAGAGTTCAGTGAAATGGTCGCAAAAGCGCTCAAAATGATACCCAATAAATATTTGGTCATCGACATCGACGATCTTTATTGGCAGGGTGGCGAGTTGATTGGTTCCATCGATTACGAAGCGTTTCTAGCAAGCGGTGAACTCAGTTATCACTGGCAGCCACCCAAAGATGAATGGGATGCAATTACACTGAATTATACATCAGGCACGACCGGTGACCCCAAAGGTGTGGTTTACCATCATCGCGGTGCTTACCTCAATGCGATCAGCAACGCAATGTCTTGGGGCATGCATCAGCACCCGATTTATCTTTGGACGCTGCCGATGTTCCACTGCAACGGATGGTGCTTTCCATGGACCGTTGCGTTGATGGCTGGCGTTAACGTTTGTCTGCGTCATGTGCGAGCTGATGCCATCTTCGATTCAATCAAGCAAGAAAAGGTAGGCTATTTTTGTGCCGCGCCAATCGTATTGAATATGCTCAATCTAGCTGATGACTCGATCAAATCAGGTATCGAACACAAGGTTAACGTCATGACTGCTGGCGCGCCTCCGCCTGCCGCTGTGATCCAAGGCATGGAAGCGCTCGGGTTTAAAGTGACCCATGTTTACGGTTTGACCGAAACCTACGGCCCCTCAGTTGTCTGTGCATGGCATGATGATTGGAGCAAACTGCCGCTAGAAAAACAAGCACAGTTGAAATCGCGTCAAGGGGTGCGCACGCCGATGCTAGACGGCCTGATGGTAGCCGATCCAGCCACCCTTAAGCCGGTGCCCCAAGATGGCCTAACTATGGGGGAAATTTTTATGCAGGGAAACCTAGTTATGAAGGGTTATCTGAAAAATCCGACAACCACTAACAAGGCGTTTGAGGGAGGTTGGTTTCATTCTGGCGATTTGGCAGTGTGGCATGCAGATGGTTACATCGAGATTAAGGACCGTTCAAAAGATATCATCATCTCTGGAGGGGAAAATATCTCCAGTATCGAAATAGAAGATGTACTTTATCGCCATCCGTCAATACAGGAAGCTGCAGTTGTTGCCATGGAACATGCTAAATGGGGCGAAACTCCCTGTGCCTTTGTGACGTTAAAACCAGGACAGCCTGCCACTGCACATGAGATTATTAATTTCTGTCGCGATCATATGCCGCGTTTCAAAGCCCCTACTAGAGTGGTGTTTGCAGATCTTCCAAAGACCTCAACGGGTAAAATTAAAAAGTTTGAACTTCGTGATATGGCCAATAACAACAAAAAGTGCTAATTCACTTTAGGCAACTGGCTACCCTTTTACAGGTCCTTTAGTTTTGCGTCCCTAGGTTTGCGATGTATAAATGAGATCAGATTCTGGGTGGTTTCATGCAATCTGTAATCAACTCAACTCTGGGATAAACAAAGTATTCTATATCTTGTTTTTTGACAGATATTGAAGGGATTATTATCACTTAAATATACCTTTATTTTTACTGCACGTTTGATATCCCCTTCCACCAATTGTGATTAGTTCTACACTAGACTTATTTTTCAATAAGGCTCTGATTTCAGAAATCGCAACAGTGACATTATTGTTAACTTTATTATGTATTCCCCAACCGTATGCTAATAAAAATTCTCTACTGAGTGCCTCTCCTTCATACTCGCTAAGAGCACAAAGAATTCTAAACCTAGGCTAGACATCTTATGTAGTCCCTCTTATTGATATGACATGTCGTTCAATAGACAGACCCTAGATATACTTTGCTTGTGTTTTAAATCCAAAATTGTAAACCCAATTAACCGCTTGTTAACTTAACTCGATATAACATGTT
>Ga0307981_1002212_pt1 | contig 16126 bp, 10 predicted proteins | sample OrgLakmetagen987_FD_201849 | JGI IMG/M metagenome (GOLD analysis project Ga0307981, IMG submission 201849) | Saline water microbial communities from Organic Lake, Antarctica - #987 | ecosystem: Environmental > Aquatic > Non-marine Saline and Alkaline > Saline | place: Antarctica: Organic Lake... | reverse complement strand
CAAATTTTATCTCCTTGTCAATAAAAGTCATTACTTTTTTTCCACCAGTTCTTTCCGAAAATGGAATACTCCCAGAACAAGTATCTTCTATAAGCATATCATAGTCACTACTATTCACTTTTTGCCTATCGGAAGATTGGTCAAGACTCGATATTCTAGTATACAATATTTTCACATAAATAGATTAGTGGGGTTAACACCCTAATTTTGTGACAAAAATACTCTATTTTAATGATTAAAGGACCAATTTCACTGAATTAAAAATCACAATATCAAGTGTACTCTAAAAATGTGATTTAAGATGTAGATTAATTATCTCCGAGATTTCAGTATTTATTAAAACATGTTTTATTAGAAAATCATGAATTTTAATCGGTTTAAAATTCTTGAAGCTTGACCCCAGGCATAAATTCTGGATTCAAATTGGTAGGGTTTCTTATTTCAGCCGACTCATGGTTTTTATTAAACCACTCTTCAATACCTGACATGTCATCGCTTGCTAACTTTCCTAATAAGTCATAGTTATAATTAAAGAATCCAGCAATAGATGTCAATGCATTTCCATAAGCTTCAAAGTAGTTCCCAATCCATTATCTAACTAGTTTATTTTGAAAAAAACTGGTCTCAAACAGACTTAGCTAAATCTGTTGACGTATCTCGTGTTATTATTGGTAAATATGAGCATGTAGAGCATTCTCCTTCTATTGAGATAACTACCAAGTTGACAGAAGCCTTAGAAGTATCTGTTGATTACATGCTCGGTAGAGAGCGATTTGATAAGTATGACAAGGAAGCTATCAAAAGATTGGAAGGGATTCAAAAAATGGATGCTGATTTTAAAAACAAGTTTTTCGATATTATTGATACTTCATTAGGGATTCTAAAGCAAGAGTGGCGTACGGATCTTAAATGAAAAAAACCCCTGATTTCTCAGAGACTCTTATTGCTTTTAGTTCAATTCTGACCGATGCAACCTTTCAAGTTTCTTATCTTGTTTATTAGTGTCTAATCGTGATAAGAGTTCGTTCTTATTAGTGATTTTATTTTCTACACTCTTAAGCCATTCTTCATATTTTATGCCCCAAAGAGCAAAATGGTCTAAATCCCAACTTCTCTTTTTTATTTGACTAAAAATATCTTGTACCTGTTTCTCACTACCTGAGCATATAGCTATTTCCAGTTTTGACTCTATGAGAGATGCTTGTAAATAGGAGTTAGGAGCTGCACTTAATGGGAGTGTTTTAGAATGTTCATCCAAAGCAGACAACACCTTTTTTAGTGATATATCACCTTCCATAGAAAAGAGTAGCTGCTTCTTTACAGCTTTTAAAACCTCTGGAAAATCAGAACTATGTTTAAGGTATGGTATTGAAAACTGTAGACCTTTTCTATTGAAAAACTCTTTGAGTACTATTGGTACTGATAAACAAGCCTTCAAATCCTTTCCCGACTTATTTCCCCAAAGTGAATAGATGACAAAATGTGGTCGATAGTCTTCTGCTTTTGGAAGCTTTATCAATTCAATTCCCACTATTACCGAACCTAATATTTTATAGTATTTATTTTGGGCGTATTTAACTAACTGAGGAAAAGCATTCTGCCAATCCTCAGCAACTTGTTTCTTTATATCTTTTATATTTTCTGCCATTAGGTCTTACTATTTGTATGTTGTACCAAGGGAAATTCCTTTGGTATTTTAAAAGTTGACCAGACCTCCAAGTGGCACTTCCAAACTTGAAGTCATAAATAGTTTTAGACCCGTGATTTACAACATCTAAAAAAACTCTATTACCAACACCATTATTAAAATAGTTATTGAATTGTAATCCTTGCTACCATGAATACTTTGATAACGACTTAATAGATTATTCGCATGAGTATGTTTGGTAGTTCCTGCAAACCTTCCTGTACCGCCTTCAACTCTTTCGGCAATCTTTGCTGACTTTTGAACTAACTGCGTTGTAGAAAGTCCCCCTTAGCGGCACTTTTAGCAATCACTTTCCTACCAGCCTTTATTCCTGTTTTCACCGCTCCTTTCAATATAGAAGCACTACCTAAGGTAACCACATCTAAAACTATGGAGCCCGAACCTACAGCCACCTGCCAACCATCACCATCACGTATACCTAGATAAATGTCTTTTACCCCACCTACTAATAGCACAAAACCTGTTCTGCGAAGTTTACAACTTCGTAGCCGTAACATCTTTATGTTTTTTAAGATATTACTTACTCATCTACACTTAATGTTGACAGGACGAAGTTACAAACTTCGCACAGCAAACACTTCGCTCAGCGGGACTTCAAAATATTTTCGCAATTAAGATTATAAATTACCAACGGAATAAGCTTGAACAGTAGTAATATCTACTAATTCAGCATTGGTGATTTTATGTTTCTTGAACAGCTTCTCAACTTTCTCTGTACAAAAAAGCAACATCGTTTCATCAGGACTAAAAAAATCTGATTCATCCCAAGTACTGGAATCAAAATTATATCCTGTGTAAAAACCTGCCTCTTTCGGCATATCAAGCTTACCGCACTTGCTAGTTACTTGAAAACCATAATAACTATCACTTTGCCCATTAATTGAGATTTCATAACCTTTCCAGCCAGTTATATTATTCTCTTTTAGTAGATCATATAGCCTTTTAGAAATAGCAAAATTTGATGTGTCTTGATATCCAATAATATCATATAAGTTTTTACCTTCGGATATTTCCATTTCAAAAGGCTCTTGAGGTGTCAATTCAGCTTTTCTAACCTTTTGTTCATCATATTCAACAACGCTCTGTATTAGAGCCTCATTCTTTTTCCTTTCTATTCCTAAATCATAAAATAAATCCATATTTAAAATCAGTAACCTTTCATTAATGAACTACCAGAGCCTTCTATTTGATGTCGAGTAGCATTTGGAAATTGCTTGAAAAAACCATCCCAAGCTTTATTATAACCATGTGCGGCACTTCTATGTGCACTACTTGACCACTAAGACATATTTTTAGGGTTATGTATATTCAACCCAACTCTATTCCATTGAGCCTGAAAACGTGAAGTTTTCGTAAACATGTGATGCGCATCCATTCCACTTCCACTTTTACCTGGCAAGGTTTGAAGGTTATGTCGGTAATTACTCTTTGTAAATGACTTAAATACCTAACTACTCCCCTTAGCGGCAACCCTCGCTACGTCTGCTAAAACTTTATGTCCTGGTCTTACCCTTTTTTTTTAAAAATACTAGACTTAGCCTATTAGTAAGATCGATTTCCAAATGAGCTGAACTTTCAATTTCATTATAGGTATAGGTTTCCGAGATAACAGTATGATGACCTTGACTAAAAATGACTGGATTTGCGGCAGCAGATATGATGATGCTAATCTGAAAAAAAAAAGGCTAAAAGCAGTAGAACTACTCTTAAAAAAGAACTGCTTTTAAGAAACAAGTCCATACTCTTTTAGGGTAGCTTTAATTGAGGCTTCATCTACTTCAACTTCAATCAAAATGATTTTAACTTTCTCTGTATCCTTTTCCTTGATGGCATGGTCAAATTCATCCATTTTTCCACTCACATAAAGCCTTTCATTTACAGTCATTCCTGAATATTTCTCACTCATAACTTTAATATTAAAATCCTGGATTAGCACCTGAAACCCTATGAATATTGACATTCTTAGGATCAATAATATATTCTAATAAACCACCTTTATTCCCATCCAAAGGCAATGCCGATCTTGAATTTATAATCCTAGATCTTTTGACCGTTCCTTCGATTACAAACCTTCCTGTATTAACATTTGGAAGTCCAGCAGCATTTCTAAAATTACCTACACTATTTGGGTTGACAGATGTCCATGAAAAGCCTCCAGGTTTGGCCTTTCCGCCATAAACTCTAAACACATTTACAACGTCATCTGCCCCCTTAGCGGCATACTTCGTAACTGCTTTGGAGCCAAGCTTTATCCCTGTTTTAATTGAGCCCTTTGCTATGGAGGCAGTTCCTAATGTAAATACATCTAAGACAATAATACCAGCTCCTAAGGCAACTAGCCAACCATCTCCATTTTCAAAACCTCTATAAATATCTTTTATACCTCCAGCAATAGGCACAAAATCTAAAGCAGTATCAACGACGTCCGAAGTCGTAATATTGTACCCTTGTAATATACCAAGATTTCCGCTTGTATTCCCATTTCCCCCAAAAAAAGATGTCGAAGTGGTCATACTTGATCCAGCCATAGGGTCTGAATTCAAGTTGGTAGGATTCCGTATATTGTATGGCTTTGGTTTATTCTTAAACAAACGTTCAATTGGTTTAATCACATTCTTATCAAAAAAACGCCCTATTGAATCATAGGTGTCATTAAAGAATCCAGGAATAGATGTCAATGCATTTCCATAAGCTTCAAAGTAGTTCCCAATCCATCGTCCTATAGGCTTGCCTTCTAAAGATCCTACTGCTGAGAGAAATAATGCTCCAAGCCATGTTTGTTGGCCATCATTTAAGCCGCCTTCGCCATTTTGCCAATTGTTCCCTGTTGGATCCACATATTTAAGTGGATTGTTAAGTACGTATCCATATCTATCAAAGTTTTGAGTGTTTGCAAGATCTTGGATATAGTTATCTGGGGATAAGAACCTCTTTAGGTTTGGATCATATAACCTAGCATTCATATGAATTAAATTGACCCCCATTAGATGTTCATGCCCAGTATAACCTCTGTCTAGAAATGAAAATTGTCTAATTTCATTGTTATTTTCACCTGTCAACTTTACAATATTTCCCCAAGCATCAAAATGACGCTTTTCCTTAACCTGTCCATTACCACTAGTAATCAACATAATGCTGCCAAGATGATCCCTATGTAAATAATAAAAATCTTCTGTAGTTCTGTTTTGGTCTTGTTTTGACCTCCAGATTGCTGGAGAATTGTATCCATCTCCTCCAACATAAAAAGTAAATTCTGTTTCTTCTGTTTCAAAATCATACTTTACCTCCATGCTACCATCAAAAGAATAATGTTTTCTTTTACTTCTCATTCTTACTTGGTCTTCGTAATTTCCATAAAACATATGAGACCGCTTTTGGAAAGCGTTATAATGAAAATCAATCTTTTCATTATCTATATCATCAATAGTTACTGGTTTCTGAAAAGCATTGTAAACAATTTTCTGTAAACTATTTCTTTGATAATATAAATCACCCTGATTATTAAGGTCAATACTACCGACTTTATATGAATTTCCAGTGTAATTATAATTCCCTACAGCACTATTTAACTCAATTCTTCCTGCATCGTCATATGTGTTTACTCCTGATGTTACATTATCGTTGAACTCTACAAGTCTGTCCAAGTCATCATATTCAAAAGTTTCAGACCAAGAAAACATACTATTTTGCCTAGAATTTAAAACTCCTGTTTCTACATTAAAATCTGTATTAAGCTTCATTATTAAAAATGGTGAAGACCCTCTTACTATTCTTTTCTCTTCGATAAAACCGAACTCATCGTAATCTCTTCTTTCTTCTAAACTTTGCCCCATAGAAGCTGATGTAATTTGTCCTCTTGCATTTACATCGTTAAGCCTCCAAATCAGAGTGTTGGAACCAGAATCATTAATTGAATTTAGAACACTATTTTGATATGAGTTAATTATTTTTTTGCTTGAAGATTTTCCATTATAAAATAGCTCTGCATAATAATCTTCAGTATCAATTCTGCCAAAAGAATCATAGGTGTATTTTTTGGAAAATTTTGCATGACTATTAGTCTCAGTAAGTTCTTTTAACCTAGTTTGACTATCGTAAGTATATTCGAAGACACTTGTTGTTAATTCATAATTATCAGATACTGAGAGCATTTTTAGAAATTTATGTGTGGGATCATAAGTATAATCAAGAGTCATATCTGTTTTGTTCCCCACGACTTCTTTTCTTTCTAGTTTTCCAATGTTACTGTAAGTCCAATTTGTATCTCCATTGGGAGTATTCTCTTCTATGATTTCACCAAAACCATTGTAACTGTAAGAGAAAGAACCAGCAGAGGGGTCGTCTACTTGTATCTTCCTTCCCCAACCATCTTGAGTTATAGATACAGTGGATCCGTTATAAGTAGCTGATTTGAGATTACTATTTCCGTAATAATCATAATTTATAGTTCCCCCTGGATCTGTAACTGAAACGGTATTACCTATATCGTCTAGTGTCTGAGCAACCTCTTTTGTGCCGTCATCAACCGTAACAGTTAAACCATTATAAAGTACATTATACGTCTTTCCTGTATGCAAAGTGCTTTTTTGAGTTCTACCATAAATGTCATATTCAATTTGGTTCCACTGGGACGGTTCATTTCCCTCGTATGGTTCGCTAAAAGCAATTAATTGATCAAGACTATTATATTGATATTTTATGTTTATAACATCACCTACAACATTTTTTTCTGAAGTATCAACTAATCTTTTAAAAGGATCGTATAACATAGTTACCATATCTCCCTCGTCCGATGTTGTTGTTACTGAGCGGTAATAATCATTTTGATCATAGATTATATCTGTATTATTACCTAAGTAGTCTGTTACTTTTATTGTATTTAACCAAGAGTCATATTCGTAACTGGTTTCCTGACCAAAAGGATTAGCTTCAGAAATAAGTGTCCCATCTTTAACATTAAAATTGTAACTCGTTTCAAGTCCCTCTACATCAGTTACTTTGTTTATAAACCTATCCGAAGAATCATATTGAAATTCTACTTGTCGTGAAGGAGTTTCATACGGAGTTATGATTTTTTTTACAAGATTACCATAATTATCATATTCATAGTTTTCTTTATTAAAGAATGTATTATTTCCTCTTACTTTCTTCTCTTGGAGTAAATCATCTTGATAAATAAATTCTTGTTCTGAATCGAAGCTATTTCCTCCAATTAATGAGTTAATAGATATTTTCTTTACTCTACCGACATAATAATTAGCCCCAAGATTATTTTCATATTCAATGAGTTCTGTTTGAGAACCAGAAGAGGATATTTGTTCTACTTTTTCAGTATTATTATATTGATCATATTCGTAATTTGTTATCATACTTGTACCGTCCACATTATTAGTAGAAATGGAAGAATTTAATTTAAGATTAAAAACCTTCCTAGTCGAAGTAGTAGATGAAAACTGATTTTCCTTTTTAGTAATAAAATTTGAAGAATTTAAAGTAAACGTATAACTATAATAGTCGCTCCATTCTAGAACTTTAGCACTTCTTAGACTATGATCAAATTTTGATACGGTATAAATTCTATCGGATGCATCCTTATGCCAATTACTAACAGCTATACCTTCAAAACCTTGAAACCCTAATCCAGTATAATGTGTTACTGCATTTTGATAACCAAAAAACTTAAATGTTGACGGTATATTTGAGTTTGCAATACTTTTCTTTTCCAGTTTTGTTACAACTTTAGTCCCTCCAGCAGAATGTAAATTTACATAAGGATAAGTTTGATCATATGAAGATTGATAGAATTGCACCAAATCATTTGTAAGCTCATTCGCATCTAAATTATTATAACTAATCTCATATTCAACACCATTATTTTTAATTTTTCTTAATAAGACATCCTCTCTATGATCCTTATTAAATTTAAACTTTGTTATCCACTTGTTACTTATTGAAGCAAAACTCAAACTCTTATTTGGATCATTGGAGTTGAGAAAAATTGGTATTGGGTAATGTTTTAAATTTCCATATTTGGTTGCCGTACCTCCGTTATTAAAATTAACATTACCGAAATCTCCTAGTTGAGTTTGATCCCGACTGCCAATATTATTAAAGACTTTAATTTCCTGAGAGCCATTTGTATTGCTATTATAAGTAGTAGTATTATATTCAATAATATCAGTTTTGCCATCGCCATTTGTGTCCAAAGGAATAAGATTATAACCATATAATGTTCCATCTCCATTATATAATGTGACTTTATATTGGAAAGGTTGAGACTTACTTTTAATATTAAAATAGGTTCCTGTTGAAATAAATGAATTAAAAATATAGGTGTTTTCTCCTGCTGAATGTAGAAAGTCAGTTTTACCATCACCATTAAAATCCCCTATAAGTGTTCTATTATTTACGTTCAATGAACTACTAGTTAACGACCAATCCAAATAAATAGAATTATTTTCATCAAAGGAGTAAACAAATAATTTACCATTTGTGATATGAAGAATATCGGTTTTACCGTCACCATTAAAATCCCCAGTATTTAAAATATCTCCATTAGATATAGATTCATTCAAATTCCCTGAAAATTTTGTGAAGTTAGCAGAGTCATCGTTTTTTAAATTAATAAAATAAGTGCCTCTATAATCTGTTGTTCCAGTATTACAATTGTAACAATCATCTGGGAAATCTGGAGGAAGAAAATTTGAATTCTCTTCATCTTCTTGTCTAATAGAGGTTTTCTTGGTAATCTTTTTACTGTCAACCTGGTTTGAGTTTATTGAGTCTAACTTTGTATTTTGTAGTTCTTCTAAAGGGTTATTCACTCCTCCATCTCCACATTCAATTTCCCAACAATATTTCGAAAAATAAGGTTTTCCTACTGCAATTACATCCGTCAGTCCATCTCCATCAAAATCTCCTGGAAGATATTCCATTGGAATCCTTAAATCAGTATAATCCGATGCTGTTTCATGATATCTATGAGTAGGAGCGTTCCAAGTTTTTTTATATTGGAAGATCAGAGATCTTGTAGATGATGCTCCTGTGTAAGTTTGGAAGTCAACTTCTCTTCCAGGACCGTTAGCTACAACTGTTAATCCTTGACCTGGCATTTTTAAACCTGAGTTATTAATATAACTGTTAGAAAAGAGACTTTCAAATTCTAAAGGGATTGATACTGGGGTATTTTGATAGCCCGAGTTGAGATCTTTAAATATCCATAAGTCAGACCTATTTTTTGTAGATACAATTAAGTCCATATTACCATCACCTCTAAAGTCAATAGGAAAAGCGTTAGCATTCCTTTGTTCAATATTTTGAAGTCCTAAATCTGTTGTTGAAGCTTCATAACCTACAGTTGAATCTGTATTTTCATATTCAAATTTTATTGAATTTTTTTGTTCATTCCCATTAGCACTAACCTCAGTTATTTCAGTTAATCTATTATAAAATAAAGAGGTTATATTGTATAAAAGGTTGTAGGATCTAAATTTTGATCCATCCCCAAATATTTCAATTGACTTTAAAATATTTCCTCTTATAATTTTAACAGTTCCGAGTGATATTTCTTCATCTCGTCTTCTTCTACTTGAGTCGTATATAAATCTTATTTCGTTTAAAGATTGATTACTACCAGAATTACCGTATTTAATGTTTTTTATCGATTGAGAATTTAAAGATTTAGAATATTCATAAGAAACCCTCAAACCTTGAGGATTTACCCAGTAAGAAATTGAGTAATTTAAATATCCCCTTGAATCAGGCGTTTGGCCATAATAAGCCTTTGAACCATCAGGATAACTTACTATAAAATGTCCAGGTCCAGAAAAATTCTGTGAAAAAATTGAACGAGCCTCAATTTTTATATTTGAGAAATTTTCAGTTCCATACTGTGCTCCATGAGTTCCATGCGTCCCACTCTTCAATATTAATCTTTGACCGTCTAGCTCATATTGATCTGTATCTTTAAAATTGACGTTTTCTTTTATTCCATCATGAAATTCACTAGATGGAATTCTTGATATTTTTGAAATACCATTTATGTTCCATCCATAACCAGCTATTCCATTACCTCCTTGACTATTGTAAGCTATTGAAATTCCAGGTTGAACACCATTTATTCCAGGAGGCACTTCTATAGGAATTATATAGCTCGAAGCTCCTGATAAAGAAACAGATAATCGTCCGAAAGTTTCACCATCTCTCTGCCAATTAGGTTCGATAATAATTTCAGGTTTTTCTGTGCTATTAGAGTCTCCTCCAACGAGAGGCAAAATTCCACTTTCTATATTATTTGGTCCCATCTCGTTACTGAGATCATTGACATTATTAATAATCTGAGCATTTATTGAAAAACCGAATACTAATATAGTTATTGTTATAAGTAATTTTTTCATCTTATTTTTTTATTATTTTACTAGTTGTGTATTCTCCATTTTCATAGTGAGTATGAATTAAATACATTCCAGAAGGATAATTGGTTAAGTCTATGTTTATACTTGAGATACTCTTAACTTCTTTTGTGTACAAAGTAGTTCCATTCATATTGTAAACTGAAATACTTTCAACACCAATATTAGATCTTAAGTTAATTAAGCCTTTTGTGGGATTTGGAAAAATTTGCATTTCATTTAAAACTTTTACGTCGGGTTTTGGGTCATAAGTTTTTGCATCTTCTACTGCATTTGAACTAGGAGTAACACATGCTGCAAAACCTCCAACGTTACAATAAAATTTTTGCTTTATGTTTCCTGAATTATCATAACTTATAAAAAGCTGGGAGTAATTATTAATACCTAAAAGATTTTCTATGGAAGGCTCGTTACCATCTACTATATCAATTCTAGGTTCAGTTAAATAAATTTCATCTTCGCTTTTGCTTCTATAAAAAATTTGCAAAGAGAGATTTTCAGGTTTACTTTCAAATTTAAAGTCATTCAATTCATTAAGTTCCTTGGCATTATTTCCATCATATATTCTACCGATATTTTGTACTATATCAGTTTTGGAATCATGAATAAAACCAACTAACAAATTCCACTTACCATTTGATGATGATGGATCACTGTGGAAAAATAAATCTTCACCCGTATTATCTTCCAATTTCAACAAATTATTTTCTTTATATTCAGTATTCATTCCAAAATAAAGTTGCCCATCATGATTATTGGATAGAGTTTTAATCCATATTGAGAATCTGTAGCTTTTATTTGGGTTAGTCTCAATAAACTCCGAGTCCCAAGCAGCATAATCATGTTTAGAGCTAGTTTTTAATAACATTTGTACAGATTCTTTATCTAGATGATTGTTCGAAACTAAGAACGTATTAGAATTAGTTTCATCAATTTCGCTCTGAGTAGTTTTAATCACTTTATTAATTTTCCACTCGGATGTATCAAGTATGTTTTGAGAATAGGTGATAAAACCAAATAAAAAAATGGCTAGGATTGTAAAGAGATGACAATAAGCTTTAAGTTTCATTTTATTTTTTTTATGTTAATTTTTTATAAAAGTACATACAAATATTAAAATTTATTTACGGTTTGACCGTAGTTATATTACGGTAAAACCGTAAATAAATTTTCGCTGATTTTATCATAACATGCCCATTCAGCAGTAATCTAAGATTCTAGGGGAAAAATACTCTCTTAAGACTTCTTAATGATTTTTTCGGAAGGTGATACTGATTGTAATGATTTTGATACGTCTGTACTCTAATGCTGTGATTTGAGATATAGATTAATTAGCTACAACTTGTCACCGTTTATTAGAGCATGTTTTCAATGTTGGGACTTTTAAGACAATAAAAAATCACTAAATTTATACTAATAATAAAATTGTAGTAACACAACTTGTTGTGTTATTAATACGGTTAACCACAAGTTAAAAAGAGAAAATAATGAGTATAATATTTACTTCACTACATCAAATAGATCATTATACGCACGAAATAAAAGAAATCAATATATCCACACAATGCGACGACCTAAATAGATATACAAATCGGCTTATTGACGAGATTACTGCGAGTAGAAAGTAAAAGACAATTTGAATTTAAAAGTGAAACTACAGAATTAAGGATTGCTTTGACAAAGTTTCTTGGTGAGAAATTTGAGGATGCAGCCAAGATAAACTCAAATAGATTGCTTGATGTTGAAAAAATTGCACAAGGAAAGATAGCTCATCTAGATACGGTAATTCAAAAAGGAAGCCTATTTCAGGCTGTTTTAAATAAAGATGATGAGACTACGGTAATCATTAGTAAAGCAGATCACAACCAGTTTTTGGACGAAGTAGTTTTCACACTCAAAAATGGTTTGCCATGGGAAAAAAGAATTTTTAAAGCATTTCTTGTTAGGTTTCAAGGCTTAATCCCAAGCGGGATTTACGTGTATAACACAACTAACAGAATGGCTCGCTATTGCTGGGATAGTTATTTAGAACTTGAAGAAAAGTAAACAGATACCCATAACACAAAGACATCATTAGAAATCCTAGACAAGAAAATTTTCAACAAAATCAAAAAAGATTATCCTGCTGATCATACTATTCTTAGAAACAGCACAATTGGGTATTTTAGAAATAAAAGCGAATTTGAATTAGATGATTTCTTAGACGAAACATTCAGACAATATGAACCTGTTGATTCAGGTTTTCCAAAAGAACAAATAATTTCAAAAATTCAAGAATTACCAGACAAATGGAGTTTCGATTCAAGATTTGGCATTAAAAAGGAAGAAATCACTCTATCAAATCCATTTACTGCTCCTACATCAAACAATTTTGATTACGACGTTTATTCTCTACCTGGATCAACTTTAAACGTATCAAAAAATAAATTTACTAAAAATTATTTTTTGGGTTTCCAAATCCAACTGAAAGCAAAATAAATTTAACGAATAATTTAGAGCATGGGGAAAATGCAACTTTAGAAGTTTTTGATGTTAATGGCAAAAAAGTAATGCAGAAAAATGTGACTGGCGATGATAATAAAATAACTTTAAATGTGAATGAATTGAATAATGGTATTTATATATAACAGCTGAAAGGGGAAACTAATCGATTTATAAAAAAATAAAAAATAGAGTACAGTCGACTAGGTAAAAAGAAATTTTAACCTGAACCTCTCGATTCTTACACCTCATGTTATACGGTAGATAAGGTCTAAAAAATCTTGGGATTCGGTCACCCATTGGCAAAAACAATTGCTCCCATCCTAAATTCTTGAACGATTAAGTTCAGTCTTTCACTAGTGGTGAAAACTATGCCTTTCTAGTGGTAACTCGTTCCCTTCAAGTACTATGACTTTTGCTGACTTCTCCAGTATACCAAATTAAAGTTATAGAGACCTCCCCAGGTAATTGCATCTTCTTTCACTCGATTGCTGCCGTATCTACATTAATGCACTTTTGGTATTCTTTGGGCTTTACAATGATGTGGTTGCTTACCCGTGAATTTATACTTCGTATATAATTTCCGTTCGTCAGAACCCAGCTTTGTAGTCCTGCTTGCTTCTGTCCTATCCTCACAGATAGCAACCTCTTAGCTTATTAATGGTTCAAGGCGTTACCCTCGCCCGTAAGGGACTTGCACCCTCTAGATTAATACCATATCTTCGATATAGTAAAGACGCCCATGCTGGGCACACACACTGAATATAAAACAGCAAAAAAGCCATTTCATATTCTTAACGTTGGCAGTAAGCCCTAAAAATGAATTTAGTCAAATACAATCTTTTAAATTACATCCCAGAGCTCATTGACTTTATCGGAGAAGAAAAATTTCCATGGGACGATGTTGAGAAAAAGTTTAATCGAAAAATTAATCAAAGAGTTTCTAAGAAAAATGGAGATTCAATTGTAATCGAAGCTTCAATTTTTGACCAAATTATATCTATAAAAAAAGGTGATTCCGATTATATAGGAATGATTGACTTTTATAACAAATTATTCTATCAATTAAAATTGCTATTAAATCAAGAAGAAAAGAAGTTAATACTTAGAACAATTAAGAATTTACTCGTTTCATTCGACTCAAAATATCTAAATTATTTAGGTGAACTTTCAGCATTATATCAATTAAAAAGAACCAACAATTTTATTTTGTTAGAAGTTGAAAAAAATTTGCCAAATGGTAAATCGATTGACTTTGATATGACGATTCAAGATCCGAAAATGAGAGTGTTGATTGAGGTTATAAACATTCAAATAAATCCTAAAAAGGTTGAAAATAATGCAAATAGTATTAGAAGATTCATCAACGGCAGATTAGAAAAAAAAATAACTGACAAAAAAAAGAATTTAATTGACAACTGGAATATTCATTTGGTTCCTGTAATTTGGGGAGGAAATGAACAACTTGAAATTTACCACGAATATTTTAAAACAAATTCACCTGATCTGCCACTAAGTTATGTACCATTAGCGTTTTTAACTTATTATGATCAAAATGGTAATTATTTTCCAAAATTTGGTTCTATAAGTACATTATTTGACTCATAAAAAGGCCTACTTCCAATAACGTGCATAAAACACAGATAGTAAAGGCTTTCCGAAAGGTTTATCTATATTTAAAAATTCAGCTAATGTATAATCCGAAAACATAGCGTCTATATACACGCTATGTTTTATATACTAGACGCTACCTGCAATTTGAAAAAAACATTGCGTATCATAAATAAAACTAATAAAATGAATGAAACTAAATGGAAATTCAAAGGTCAAAATATGAATTTACTAAATATAAATACTGTTGATTTTCCAGAAAACAAAGAATTATTAGAAATTATTGATAAATTGAAAAAGGATGAATTAAAACAAATTTTCGAAGATGGATTGACAACTAATTATGACCGCTATAAAAAATACCTATTTGAAAGTAATCTCTTTATTTTTAAAGATTTAGAAGATAATATAAAAGAATCCGTAAACTGTTTAATTATAGGTTCTTTTATTGCGAGCATCACGAATACTAATTTGATTTTAGAAAGAGCTATAAAGCTAGCATTAATAATGTATGAATCTGGTGTACTTTCTGATTATAATGATGAAAAAATTATTGAAAAATACATCAAAGCTGATAAAGAATATTCAGGGAAAAGTTTAGATAAAAATATTCAAAGATGTATTAGATACAACATTTTGAATTCTGATGAATCAAGTGAGTTGAAAGCATATAAACTTAAATTTAGGGATGGGTTTTCACATTTCACCCCTAAAAATATATTAAAAGGAGAAAATAATCTGACATCAATACCATTGGATTCTCAAAACTCTAAAATGGAAAAGCATCTTAAAATGCCTATTTATCAATCCATAGAAGTACAAATATTTGCTAGGAAAAATGCAGAAAAACATCTGAAATACGTTTTAGAAATAATAAACCACCTACAATATAAAGTATTAGAGAAATTTAGAGAAGCATAAAAAACTGCAGGTAATAACTAAGTATATAGTTTATTGCTAGTTCTAGCCTACTTACGAAAATCCTCGTGGATTTTCTGTTCGGTTTTTAATTGCTAAATTAAGTGCTTAATCATGCAACAAACCATAGTGGGCCAAGAATCAACCATGGCAATAAATAAAATGGTTGAATGCTGTAATTAAGATGATGGTAGGTCCATCAGAGTCGTTGTATAGGCGATGGCTCTAAACCCCCTAAAGGTGCTGTTGTAAAGAGCAATGGTGCTGAGCGTTTAGGAGAATCCAATCCACGAGGTTGGCAAGGTGTGAGTAATGGAGTTGAACGAAAGTAAACCATTGAAGAGGTGTCCCCGAAAAAACGGGGCAGGCTGAGAAGTAGGAACCTCCAGTCAAAAGCTACGAAGTATGATACGAAGTGAAAAGTAATAGTAGCGATACTATTAATTGCAGAGATCACCTATTTATTTTCTGTAAGGCTGGCGTCATTCAAATGGCAAGAACTTTACTTAGGCTTATTTACGGAACTTGGGAAGCTGCATACAAGTGATAAGAATAATGTACAATAGGCATAACCTAGAGGCAGAATACCGATAGTGTATGTAGTGGCAGACTAATTCGAAGTAGTGATGAAGTTTTTGCAATGGAAATGGAGCGAAGGGATGGGCTAATTATATTTACGATTTGCCGACTTGCAAAAGGATGAGCTTATATTTGTAAATTAAATTAGAAGAGCCGTTTTAGGGGAGACTTTCAAGCACGGTTCTGTGAGAGGCTTGGGGTGAAATCCCTTGGTCTATTCGACCACATCATGTTATACGCAACCCTGTTTGACGACAGACCATAAATAAACAGACATAAATAAAATGGAAAATTTCGACAGAAAAAAACACTGGGAGACAATCTACCAGACAAAAGAACTTAAAGATGTAAGTTGGTTTCAACCGACACCAGAGACGTCTTTAATTTTCTTAAAACAATTCAATATTCCGACCACTGC
>Ga0307981_1002211_pt1 | contig 16129 bp, 15 predicted proteins | sample OrgLakmetagen987_FD_201849 | JGI IMG/M metagenome (GOLD analysis project Ga0307981, IMG submission 201849) | Saline water microbial communities from Organic Lake, Antarctica - #987 | ecosystem: Environmental > Aquatic > Non-marine Saline and Alkaline > Saline | place: Antarctica: Organic Lake... | reverse complement strand
CCCAAACCAAGCAACCGCCCGGACTGCAAAGCCGGACGCAGACATCGGCTGTTCTTCAGAGACCGAGGGGGCGCGAAAAAAGCTGCCGGCACCGAAAACTGAAGCTTCATGAATTATGGCGGCTAACTGATCTTGCGCAAAAGGCGCACCAATGTGTCCTGCTCGGTGGCGCTGAGCGGATCCAGAGTTTGCGCAGTGATCCGGGTGCCGCAGCACTTCAGCCCTTCGATCAGCGCCGCGCCTTGCACGGTCAGCGAGATGATCGAGCGGCGTTTGTCATCGGGGTCGGATCGCGTCCTGGCCAAACCTTTGGCCCGCAGGCGGTCGACCACGCCCTTGACTGTCGCCACATCCATGGCGGCGAGGCGACCAAGCTGGTTCTGCGAGACTTTACCCTGCTCCGAGATCCTCAGAAGCGCGGAAAATTGCGTCGGCGTCAGCCCGTCCGGGCTATGGGTCTGAAAGATGACCGCGTGGCGCTGGCTGGCCAGTCGCAGCAGATAGCCGACCTGATCGTCGAGCGTGTAAACTGTCAGTGTTTCAATGCTCATCGCAAACCGTCCTTGCCAACGACATCCGCGTGGGTCAGCCCGCCGACGCGGGGCAAGGGGCGGCCCGAATCCGTCACCGCGACGGCGACCATGATCTCGTTCGCGCGGGGCGCGTCGTGGATTTGCACCTCGATCGCGTCGAAATGGCTGCGCACATAGGCGGCGTCCTTGTGACCCAAAGGCACGTCAAGCACCTGACCGGGGCTGCCCATTTTCTTGGACGACGGCACCAGTGCCGCACCCTTTTCAACCTCTGCCCGCAGGGGCGCGCCCAGTTTGGGATGCAGGATGGCGGCGGCATGCTCCAGCTCTCCGTTAGTGCCGACCATGGCGGATTTGCCGTAGCTTTGTGCCTGTGCAGGCGCAATCCCCAATGCTTCGACGCAGCGGCGACCCAGCTCTGTGCCCAGCTCCGCGCCGATGTCCATGAGGGGCGTCAGATCTTCGGTATAAGACCCTGCAAAGGGGTTTTCGATCACAGCGGTGGCGACAGCCTTGCGGGTTGGCGGCGTGATATCGCGGCCCATTTCGCGCATCGTTTCCTCAATTGTGACGACGATCTTGCGAATGTTCATCTCAATCCGTCCTCTCCGATGATGTCCTGAGCCGCCAACCCGCCGACACGGGCATGCACGCGCGCGCCCGTGCTCATCACCAGAACGAGGGCGATTTCGCGGGCGCGGGGCGCATCGTTGCAGCCGACCTCTATGGCGTCGAAATGGCTGCGCACGTAAGACGCATTGATATGTGTGATCGGCACGTCGAGCCGCGCGCCGACGCCGCAGACCTTCTTGGTGGATGGCACGATGGCGCGGCTGTCTGACAGCAATTCGCGCATCGCATAGCCGCCCGGCACGTGCCAGAGCGCGCCGTGCTCCAACTCGCCCGCCTCACCGACCAGCGCGCCTTTGCCGTAGCCTTGCACATTGTCCGGCCCGCCCAGCACGTCGATCAGCTTTTGCGCCATTTGCAGGCCCAGAGGTTTGAGCGTTTCCATGAATCCCGCAATGTCGGGGTCGAAACGGCCCGCAAACGGGTTGTTGATCACGGCGATTGTAGCGGCGCGTTTCAGCGGCGTTTCAGCCACCGGCCCGCCTTCGTGGAACACCTCTTCGAGCGTGGTGATCATCTTGCGCAAGACGATGTCAGGCATGGGCGGGTATCCTGTTTGTGAGGGTAAGGGCGTCGGGGTTCAGCACGCAGGATTGACCCTGAAGGAAAAGTGCGGCGGCGCTGATCTGGCCGGTTCGCACGTATTCGGCAGCACGGCGATGGCCGTGGTCCAGCGCCGTTTCAATGTCGTGCAGTGAAAGGGGGCCGCATCGGGTGACAACGGGCTGTGCGCCCAGATCGCTCATGTCATCCAGATCGCAGGCGGGGCGACGGATGATGGCGGGGTGATCCGGCAGATCGACCGCATTGGCGATCAGCGTGGCGGCGCCATCGGCGCTTGCCGCATTTTGCGCCAGAACCGTGACGCTACAGGCGATGCCCAGAGAGTGGCTGCGCCCATGGCGCCCGCTGGTGGCGATGCCCCGGACCCTGTCGGAATGGTGGATCGTCGCGCGACCAAGTTGCGCCCCGTAATGACCGCTGATCGCCAGTGTCAGAGACTGGTTTTTCGCCAGATGCAGCGCGATATCGCCACCGTTGTTGACATAGGCGCGGGTCAGCGGCGCGGCCTGAACCATGGATTGCAGGATCGTGTCAGCAACCGCACCGGCGACAGCGGCCATGCGGGTCACGAAATGGTCCGACAGGGGCCGCGTCGCCCTGTCCATACGCCGCGCAATTGCCCCCATGGGTCGCGCTACATCTGCGCCCATGGGCAGGCGCAGAGCCGCAAGCTCGGCCACCAGCTCGTCCAGAATGCTGGAAAATCGACCCTGTGCCGCCGCAAAAGCGACATCCCGGTCCCCATCCGCACCGATGATCAGATCAATCGGCCCATGTTGCAAATGCAGGCGGTTGCCCGGAAGATATGCGGCGACAGGCCCCATCATCCATCCGTCCAGCGATAATTTTCTCGCGCCATCGGGTCGTGGCCCTGCGTGGTGATCTTGCGGGCCGAAGCTTGCGGTATGCTGTCCACGGGCTGAACCTGATCCATATGCCCGCCCAGGGTTGCGTAGTCGCTCAGCCGCATGGTGAATTCGACGGGGGCGACCAGCGCGGGCGTGGGCACATAGCCGAACGACCCGGTGGGCATCGCCATCACATCGACCATCACCGTGATGCCGCCGCCGGGCCAGACATAGGCCTCGGCACCGCCGCAGGACACATGCGCCAGAGACGCCTTGACCGAACGGGTCAGGCGCACCGGGTTTTCCGTGACACCCGCGCGCAAAGACCCGCCCGCCCCGCCCATGAACAGCACCGAACACACCGAAGGTTCGCAATTTTCGGCGATGATATCGGTGGAGCGTTTGAGCGGGTCAGGCATATCGGCGGGTTGCGGTATCAGGTTGGCATCCAGCACGTAATAGGCAAATTGCTCACCAGTGGTCGAGACCATGAGCAATCGCAGCCCCTCCCACGCGACGTTTGACTTGAACGGCCCGAGGATCGTCAGCGGATCGGTGATATCGGTGCCGCCCCAGCCCGTTCCCGGCGCGGCCACCTGAAAATAACGCCCAGGCGTCGAACGACGGCCTTTGATCTTGATGCCCGTGGGCGGAATTTCCAGCAGCTTGCCTGCCTGATGTTCGGACAGCACGCCGGTGATGTGATCGTCGACCACGACAACCTCGTCCGCATGTCCCAGCCATTGTTTTGCGAACATCCCGATCGAGGCCGACCCGCAGCCGACCCGCATCAGCCGTTCTTCGCCACCGTTGATGATGGGCGCATGACCTGCCTGCACGATCACCGCGATCTCTTCGTCGCCGATCAGCATCTCGACCGGTTCGCGATTGCACAACCGCAGCAGCGCATCACAGGTCGCGCGGCCTTCTTTCTTGGTGCCGCCGGTAAGATGCTCGACACCGCCCAAAGACAGCATTTTGGACCCGTATTCGGACGTCATCACATGGCCGATCGGCTCGCCATCAACGCGGACGATGTCGCGCTCGTGGCCGATATGACGGTCGGTGTCGATCTTGACCTTGACCCCGCAATAGGAAAATATCCCCTCGGTCACGACCGTGACCATATCGACGCCTTCGACCTGCTGGCTGACGATAAACGGTGCGGGTTTGTAGTCAGGATAGGTGGTGCCCGCGCCGACGGCTGTCACAAAAGGCCGGTCGGCGCGCAGGATCGTGCCGTCCCAATCCGCGGCACCGCCTTCGCCCAGAAAGGGCACCAAAGGCTGGGCCGCGTTCTCAAGGATCGTCAGCGCGTCGAGCCGCACGAGGTCGCCGTCATGGTTGGCATAGCGGTCGCAGGCGCCGGTTTTGCCCTCGGCGATGTAGCACAATACCGGGCAGGCATCGCAGCGGATTTTCTCGGGTTTGGTCATGCGCGCGCCTTGATCGCGGCACGGACCCGGGCGGGCGTGGCGGGCACGCGGGTGATCCGCGCGCCGGTGGCATGGGCGATGGCGTTGAGGATCGCGGGGGCGGTGGGGATCAGCACATGTTCGCCCAGACCTTTGGCCCCATATGGCCCGTGGGCGTCGGGTTCTTCGATGATAATCGTCTCTATCACGGGGACATCACCGATCGTTGGGATCAGATAATCGTGCAGGTTTTCGGTGCGGCCGGGGATGTATTCCTCCATCAAGGCCATGCCCAGACCCTGCGCGATACCGCCATGCACCTGGCCCTCGACCAGCATCGGGTTGATGGCGCGGCCCACATCGTGCGCTGCAATGAATTTCAGCGGTTTGACACTGCCCAATGCGGTGTCCACCTCGACCAATGCCAGATGCGCGGCGTAGCCAAATTGCGCATAAGGCGCACCCTGACCATTTGCGTCGAGGGGCCGTGTCGGCGGGTCATAGCTTTCCTCGGCGCGCAGGACGTAGTCTTCGGGATCGGGTGTCAGCTGGCGCAGGTCGAACATATGCTCGCCCGCCGCATCCTCGGCCCGGATCGCGCCATCGCCGATGGTCAGCTTTGCGTCCTGCGCGACGTTCATGCGTTTCAGGATATCGGCCCGCAAGGCTTCGCCCGACAGCCGCGCGGCATTGCCCGACACATAGGTCTGCCGCGAGGCGCTGGTCTTGCCTGCATCCGGCGTCACGTCGGTATCGGGGCCAATCAGTTTGAGCAAAGTCGCAGGCACGCCCAGAGCCTCGGCAAAGATCTGCGCGATCACGGTATTGGCGCCTTGGCCGATGTCCATAGCACCCTGATGCAGGAATATATCGCCTGTGGCCGTGATTCCGGATTTGATCGTCGAGGGGTTGGGCAGGGATGTGTTGCCGCAGCCATACCAGCCCGCAGCCACGCCAACACCCCGCTTCAGGGTGTTGTTCGTCGTGTTGAACGTCTCGGCCTCGGCGCGCATTCGGGCCCAAGCGGGACGCAGTGCGGTCAGGCAGGCCCTGATGCCCACACCTTGCTCGAACACCTGCCCGCAGACGGTGGCTGTGCCGTTGTCCAACGCATTGAGGATGCGGAATTCCAGCGCATCCATGCCCAGTTTGCCCGCAAGCATGTCAAAGAGGCATTCCTGCGCGATGGCCGATTGCGGCACGCCAAAACCGCGGAACGCCCCGGCGGGCGGATTATGCGTGTGGATGCCCCGCGATTCCGCGCGGTAATCTGTGATCCGGTAGGGGCCTGAGGCATGCACCGGCACGCGGTTGGCCACTGTCGGACCCCAGCTGGCATAGGCTCCGGTGTCGAAATCACCTTGGAAATCAAAGCCGCACAGACGCCCCTCGGCATCCGCGCCGATGCGAAGGGTGATGTCGGAGGGATGGCGTTTGGTGGTGCTCTGCATCGAGTCCGTGCGGGAATAGCAGATGCGTACCGGCTTGCCCGTCCTGAGCGTGCCAAGCGCCAGAAAGGGCTGCACCGAAATATCCAGTTTCGACCCGAACCCGCCACCAACGCCGGTTGGAACGATACGAATACGCTCTGGCCCGATGCCCAGAATAACCTCAAGCGCCTCGCGGTCCATGACCGGGGCCTGGGTGCAGGCATGGACTTCGATCCTGTCGCCAACCATGCGGGCGAACCCCGCTTCAGGCTCTATATAAGCGTGTTCGACAAAGCCGCTGTTGAAATGGCCTTCGACGGTCACGTGGGCGCGATTCAAAGCCTCGGACGCGTCTCCGCAGGCGACAAAGCCGCCGCACATGATGTTGCCGTCGCGGCCAGCGTGCAATTGCGGTGCATCAGGGTCTGTTGCAGCGGCAGGACCAAGGACGGCATCGCGAGGCTGCCATGTGACGGGAAACGCGTTTGGGTCGAGATCGCGGATCGCTTCGGGTGTGCCGATGACGGCGGCGATGGCCTCTCCGCGAAACCGGGCGACGCCTTCGGCAAAAACGGGCTGGTCGACAAAGGCCGGGATCACGCCGAATACATTGCGTCCGGGGATGTCGGCAGCAGTCAGAACAGTTTCTATTCCAGGGGTTTTGGCGATAAACGTCTGGATATCGCCAAGCACGAAGGCGGCATGCGGATGCGGTGAGCGGATCACCAAAATCTCCAGCGTGCCCATTGGGGCCACATCATCGCCAAAGGTCTCGCGCCCGAAAACCTTGTCGGCACCGTCCAGACGCCGGATCGGATCGCCCACACCACCCGGCACATTGCGGGTGATCGCGGGCGCGCCCATGACCGCGTCGATAATCTTGCGGTAGCCTGTGCAGCGGCAGAGCACGCCGGCCAAAGCGTCCTGCACTTCTGCCTCGGTGGGATGCGGCGTGTCGCGCAACAAAGCCACCGCAGAGACCATCATGCCCGGCGTGCAGATACCGCATTGCGCGGCACCGTGATCCTGAAACCGCTCGGCCAGTTCGGTCACCAAAGGGTCGTTGGTAAGCCCCGAAAGCGTTTCGACGACGCGCCCTTCGACCTGTTGCGCGGGCATCAGACAGGCGCAGACCGGGGCGCCTTCGACCAGAACCGTGCAGGCCCCGCAATCCCCGGCGTTGCAACCGATCTTGACGTCGCGGGCGCCCAGATTTTCGCGCAGCACTTCGGACAGGCGCGTGCCGGGGGCGGCGACAACCTGGGCCTGCGCGCCGTTCAGCATAAAGCGGGTGACGGGGATCTCGGCGGGTTTGTTCATGCCTTGGCTCGGGTGATCGCACGGGTGATCTGCTCGGCCACGGCGTCAAGCCGGTAGGCTGCATCGCCTCGCACATCGTCGATCGGGCTGAGGAGGGTCAGGTGATGCGGCGCGACCTGCACATCGGCAAGACGCTGACCGATCAGATCGGTCTCGAGCGCGGGCAGACGACAGGCGACGGGCGAACAGGCCCCTACCGCAACGCGGGCATGATTGATCCGACCCGCAGAATCCAGCGCGATCACCGCAGCGCACATCGTGATCGAGATCACCATATAGCGGCGACTGCCCAGCTTTTCGAATGCGGAATATGCGGTTTCGGGTGGTTTAGGAACGATAATTGCCGTCATCAACTCATCCGCAGCCCGTGCGGTCCGGCGCACCCCGGTGATGAACGCCGACAGCGGCAGCACACGCCGCCCCCGCGCAGCCGAGTGCAATTCAACCTGCGCATCCAGCGCCAGCAGAGGCGGCACGCCGTCCGCGGCAGGCGAGGCGTTGCACAGGTTGCCAGCCAGCGTGCCCGCGTTCTGGATCTGGACACTGCCCACCTCGCGCGCTGCCTGCCGCAGGGCGTCAAACGCTGGCGGCAGGTCAGCGCGGACAATCTGGCTCCAACGTGTCGCTGCGCCGAACCGCACGACCCCGCCCGTTACAGTGATATCGCGAAACCCCGTGATCTGCGTTACATCGAGGTAATGCTGCGCGCGCTGGCCGTGGCCCTGGGACGGATAGACATCGGTGCCGCCCGCAATGATCTGCCCCCCGGTTTGCGCCAGGGTGCCAAGGGCAGACGACAGATCCTGAGGGCTTTCGTAGGTCACGGGGGCACGCACGCTTTCGCAGGGCATAATCGTTTGTATGCAAATGATAGGGGCGGGCCTGCGATTTTGTCAATAACGATTGCGCGGCGCGACCCTCTCCTTTGGTTCAGGCCACGACCTCGGGCAGCCGCATCGCGGGCGGTGTGTTCCGGCTGCGTCCCGATGTGACCTTTCCGTCGATCACCGTCATGCCAACGCCCGGCAGGTTCCCCAATTGCACGGATTCAAGCATGTTCGCCCCCGGCGCGTGCTGCGCCTGATCCAGCAGCACGAAATCCGCGCATAACCCAACCTCGATCAGCCCGGTATCCAGCTTGCGTTGCCGCGAGGTGTTGCCGGTGCCAAAACAGAACGCGCGCTCTGCCGGCACATTTCCGAATGCCGACAACATCGCGATCATCCGCAAGATGCCGAGCGGCTGCACGCCCGACCCGGCGGGCCCGTCGGTGCCCAGGATCACCTGATCCAGCTTGTCCAACTCCCGCGCGGTATTGATCGTCAGCACGGCGGCACGCTCATTACCGTTATGCACGATCTCGAACGCCGCTTTGCAGGTCTCGCACAGACAGATGATCTGATCGTCGGGCAGCGCCGAATGGCCGCCGTTGATGTGGCCGATCACGTCCGTGCCCGTCTCGATCACCATATCCGCGTCGATCAGACCCGAACCGGGGATCGACGGGCCACCGGTGTGAATGGTGCTTTGCATGCCGTATTTGCGCGCCCAGCCGACCATCTGCGCCGCGGTCTTGCCGTCCTTGACGGATCCCAGCCCGATCTCGCCCAGTAGCTTGACGCCCGCGCGCGAAAGCTCGGCGAAATCCTCCTCGACCATACCATGTTCGATTACAGGCGCGCCCGCATGCACCTTCATCCCCGAGGGGCGGAAGTTTTCATACCAACGCTGCGACGCAATCGCCATCGCCTTGAGGCCGACAACATCCTTGGGCCGCCCCGGCATGTGGACTTCGCCTGCTGAAATCATCGTCGTCACACCCCCGTGCAGGGTCGAATCGATCCAGTGCAACTGCTGCTGACGCGGCGTGTAATCGCCCACCACCGGGTGCACATGGCTGTCGATCAGGCCGGGTGCCAGCGTCACGCCGTGCGCGTCCACCGTCACGGTCGCGCCGTCGCAATCCATATCCGCCGCGTGTCCCCATTCAGCGATCTTGCCGTCCAGCGCGATCAGGCAATCGCCGTCAAAGATCGGCTCTTCCAGTTTGCCCGAAAGGATCTGCCCGATGTTCTTGATGACCAGCTTGTCCATGTCTTTCTCTCCCAATCAGATCCCCAGATGGTGCCTGAGCATTTCCGGATCGGCCCGCAATTGCGCCGCATCGGCCGTTTGCACCGACCGGCCGTTTTCGACAAAGACCACGTGATCGGCCATCGACATAATCGCATCGACGCGCTGTTCGACCAGCAATATCGCGATGCCCTCGGCCTTCATCTGCAAGACCACATCGCGGATCTGCTCGATCATCGACGGCTGCAAGCCTTCTGTCGGCTCGTCCAGCAGCAAAACTGACGGCCGCAGGCACAGCGCCCGCGCCGTGGCCAGCATCTGCTGTTCGCCGCCCGACAACGTGCCCGCCTGTTGTTTGAGACGCTCGCGCAGACGCGGGAACAGCGACAAGACCCAGTCGCGGGTGTCGCGGCCCTCGTTCCGCGTCATCAACCCGATCTCGATGTTTTCTGCGACGCTGAGGTCCGGAAACAGCCTGCGCCCCTGCGGAATATAGCCGATGCCACGCCGCGGGATCATGTGCGCGGGCAGCGTGTTCAGCGCCTCGCCCTCAAGCGTCACAGAGCCTTGCGCGATCGGCAAAAGCCCCATTATCGACTTGAGCGTCGTCGTCTTGCCCGCCCCGTTGCGCCCCAAAAGGCACAGGATTTCACCGGGGCGCACGCGCAGCGACACGCCGTAAAGGACCTTGACCGGGCCGTAACCTGCGTGAAGGTCCTTTACCTCAAGCATCCGCAGTGCCCAGATAGGCGGCCTGCACCGCATGGCTGTCGCGGATGGCTTGGGGCGTGCCTTCCTCAAGGATCATGCCCTGATCCAGCACGGTGATGCGGTCGGCGAGCGCCATGACCACGTCCATATTGTGTTCGATCAACAGAATCGTGGCCTCCCCCGTCAGCGACCGGATCAGCGCGATGAACCCCTGTATTTCGGACTCGGACAGACCCTGTGTCGGCTCATCGAGGATAAACAGACGCGGCGCCTGCACCAGACCCATCGCGATCTCGAGCAGGCGCTGATGCCCGTAACTCAGATCGCCAGCGATCTGATCGGCGCGGTCGGCCAGATCGACGCGAAAGAGCGCACGCGCGACCCGGTCGGCCAGCCCTGCCCCTGCAAGGCGGCGCGCCGCGATGCGGACATTCTCGGCCACGGACAGACCCGGAAAGATCGAGGTGATCTGGAACGTATAGGCCAGCCCCAGCTGGATGCGTTTGTGGGCGGGCAGCGCGCTGATGTCCTTGCCCTCGAAAAACACCTGACCGGACGTCGCTGGCGTGCGGCCCGACACCATGCCGACGAATGTGGATTTGCCGGCACCATTAGGGCCGATCAACGCGGTGACCTTGCCGCGTGTGAGGGTGAAATTCACGTCCGTATTGGCCTTGATCCCGGAATAGGTTTTGGTCAGACCCCGGGTTTCAAGAATTGGGGTCTGTGTTATGGGCGTTACGGCAGCCATGTCGCCACCCGTTTGCGCAGCTCGCCCGCGATGCCCTGGGGCGCGAACACCGTCAGTAGCACCAGCGCAAGCCCTGCAATCAGCATGTAGGCGTTGGTGTAAGAGCTGGATATGTCGATCAGGTAGAACATGAAGAACACGCCGATCAGCGGGCCGATCGTGGTACCAGCCCCGCCCAGAAGCACCCACAAGAGCGGAAAGATCGAATATTGCACCGTCGCGAACGTCGCGCCGACATAGCCAAAGAGCAGCGCATAGGCCGCCCCCGCCAGCCCCGACACAGCGCCCGAGACAACAATCGCCTGCCATTTCAGCCGCGTGGCGTCATAGCCCAGCATCCGCGTGCGTTCTTCGTTTTCGCGGATGGCGATCAGCGTCCGGCCAAAGGGCGACGCGATCAGGCGGGCGAGGCCCAGAAAGGTGACGGCGAACAGCACAAACGCCGTCGTAAAGCGCGCGTTTGCAGAGGTCAGGTCGATGCCCATCACCATCCGCTCGGCCTGCTGGATCACAAAGCCCTCTTCGCCGCGCGTCCAGGTGCTGAAATAGAGGATCGTGAGGTAAATTGCCTGCGCGAACATCAGCGTGACGATCATGAAGGCCACGCCGCTGGTGCGCAGGGCCAGAAAGCCGATGACAGATGCCAGCAGACCGGCGCTGAGCACGCCAAGGAACATCGCAGGCACCAAAGGCACGCCGAGATGCGCCATCGGCAGGCCAAAGCCATACATGCCTGCGGCAAAGAACATCGCGTGACCAAGGCTGAGCAACCCGGTGTAGCCAAAAAGCAGGTTGAACCCCATCGCGTAGATCGCCAGCACCATGATCCGGCTGAGGTTGCCCGCGTAATAGGGCGGCAGCACGAAAAAGAGCACGACCATCAGGGCAAGGACGCCGAAATGCAGCGCGTTGGACCGGGCGGGCAGGCTCATGCGGCTTTCCGACCCATCAGGCCTTGGGGGCGGAACACAAGCACCATGGCGACAAGCAAGGTGGCGATGATCTTGGCCACCGTGGGCGAGAAAAAGACCGAGATGATGCCGTCGCTCATTCCGATGAGGATGGCGGCGATTACCGTTCCGGGGAGCGATCCCAGCCCGCCGATGATGACCACGATGAACGACAAGAGTAGCGGGTCATGCCCCATCAGATAATGCGCCTGCTGGATTGGCACGACCAGAACCGCACCCATCGCAGCCAGCGCCGCCCCAAGGCCGAAAACCCAGGAATAGACCTTGCCCACGGGCACGCCAAAGGCCTGCGCGGTTTCGGAATCCTGTTGCGTGGCGCGCATCAGCAGACCCAGTTTGGTGCGGGTGATCACCAGCCAGAGCGCACACAAAATGGTCGCTGCGGCCACGATCACGAACAGCTTGTAGGACGTCGTGCTCAGCCCCCAGGGCCAGATCATCGTCAGACCCCCCTCGCCCCATTCCCACCACGGCAAGGCCAGCCGCGTGTTGAACGGAGCCTCGACCGGCCGCGCATCGGGGCCGAAGGTCATCAGCGTGGTCTGCTGGATGATATAAAGCATGCCGATGGTGCCGACGATGGTCCGGTCGGGGTCGTAATTGATGCGTTTCAGGATCAGCCAGTCGGACGCCGCCGCGAGACAGCCGACCAGCACGGGGGCGATCAGCAAAGCCGCAACAAAGCCATACGCCGGATGCCCGCCCAAAAGGGACGCCACGAACCACGCCAGCACCGCGCCCAGCATGTAAAACTCGCCGTGGGCCACGTTGACCACGCGCATGACGCCGAATACGATGCTGAGACCCATCGCCGTCAGCGCGAGGATGGCGGCGATGACCGCCCCTTCGAGAGAGGCGAGCATCAGGTGGGGGCCAAAATCCATGTCGGATCAGAAGGATTGCGTCGTGTAATCCACCTCGTCCTCGTAGAGGCTTTCGTCGATGCTTGTGGTGTGTTCGACCACAAGTTTGCCGTCCGTCACGCGTGAGATGTATTGGTGGCCAAACGCCTGGTGCGTCTTGCCGTTGAACAGTTTGGCCCCTTGCGGGTGGTCGTCGGACAAGGGCATGTCGGACATCGCCTCAACCGCCTCGATCAGTTTGGCACGGTCGGCTGGCCCCTGATAATCGGCAGCCTCCATCCCGGCCTTGATGATGTTCAGCGTCTCCCAACAGCCGAACATGTGGGCATAGGTCGACACGTCCTTGCTGTCAGCGGTCGATGAACCCGTGTCGTCGACACCCACGGCGGCGCGATACATCTTGTCGTGGCTGGTCTGGTCGGCCTGGGCGTGGCGGGGATTGCCCTCCCAGAAATAGCTGCCTTCGAGGAACTCAAGGCCTGGGCTGCCGATGCTGACCGCCTCGAGGCTGTCGATAAAGCCGAAGATTTCCGGGCTCGACGGGCCAAAGAACTCGCCCAGCTCCTTGACGAAGGTCAGCACGGCAGGGCCGACCATGACGTGATAAAGCACTTCGGTCTCGCGCGGAATATTTGGGAAATAGCGGGTGAAGGATGTCTCGGTCGGCGGAATGGCGATCTTGGCGATGACCTCGCCGCCCTGCGCCTCGATGGCCTGGGTGAAGAAATCGCGGTGGTCGTGGCCAAAGGCGAAATCGGGAAAGATCATCGTGACCTTCTTGCCCAGATTGTTGGCCACAAAGGGTGCCATGCTGAGCACCTGGGATTTGACGTCCGTGATACCCGGTTGCAACGTGTAGCGGTTAAGCATGCCGGACGCCACATGGTGCCCTTCGGAGACGACGAAATAGGGCAGCTTCAGCTCTCCCGCGCGGGGCGCGGAGCCGATGACCACATGCGAAAACAACGTGCCGAACGCCACGTCGCATTCATGCTGCTTGGCGAACTTCTCGATCACCTCGGCGCCGCGCTTGGGGTCGGTGCCGTCATCTTCGGTGACGATCTCGACGGGGCGACCGTTGATGCCGCCCATATCGTTGATCCGGGCCACGGCGGCCTGCGTCGTGGCGTCATACCAACGCCCGTAAGCCGCGCCCACGCCCGTCGCGTGTTTCTGAAATCCGATCTTGATCGGTGCGCTGCTTTGCGCCTGAGCAAAGCCCGGCAGACCGGTGGCCAGCGCGCCCACGCCCGCCCCCATCCCGATCAGGGCAGACCGGCGGTCGATCATCGAATTCCTGGTGTTCCCGTTGGACATGACACATGTCTCCTATGCAATTTCTTCGCATTTATGAGACAAGTTTGTGTGTATGCTAACAAAAAGTCTAGAACTTTTTTTGGCCTTTGTCAGACCCCGCGCGGAGCCGCAAGCAGCCACAGACCAAAAATCGTATAGGCAATCATCAGCGCAGCCAGCCCGACCTGCAACAGCACCACATCGCGTCTGCCTTCGCTCATCTGCCCCGCCAGATGATGCGCCATCAGCACCGACAGGATGTGCGAGGCGACAACCGCGATCCCTTGTGTCAGCCAGATCCGGCGCACGGATTCGGTCGTGTTGAGAAAGCCGGTTGTGACGCGCGGGGCCTCAGACCCCAGCAATGTCCAGCCGCGCGCCAAGGGATCGTTAAGCGCCACCGCAACATACTGGATTTGCACCATGAACGACACGAGGTAATGCGCGAAATGATAGCCAAGCGCGATCGGCAGGATGGTGATGGCAAAGGCATCGAAGGCGTGCCCGAATTTTGGGCACCCGTCCTGCCCCAGCCTGCGCACCAGCGCCAGACCCAGCCAGATCGCCAGCGCAAAGACCGCGATCAACGCCAGATTGGACGCGATCAGACCCAGAACCGATTGCACGACGACAGCAGAGCGGCCCGGAAATTCCAGCGGGTTGATGCCGATCTGACCCAGCCACCAGAACGTCTCGTGCAGCCCGTCGAAACTGCCCGACCCCAGGATGACCAGACAAAAGACCGCCTCGCCCGGGATCAGGGGTCTGTGCAGACTGGCCCACCCCGGCATGCCGATCTGCGCAGGTCCGGTCAGATGCACCGCGCGCAGCGACCCGACAAGGCGAAAGAGCACCGTGAAACATTCGACCCGCGCGAGCCAAGCCTCACCGCCAAACAGAATCATGCCTACAAAGGTCAGCGCCCAGTAGGCTGCCGCAAAAAGTGCCAGACGTTCCGGGTCGCTGGGGGCGATATCCGCCAGCACAAAGACCTGAAACGCCATGAACAGAGCCACAGCAGGCCATGCGCCCCAACGCTCTGGCAGATGCATCAGCGGCGGGATGTCATGCGCCAGCAGCGCATGGATGCCGCGCCACGGATTGATCCAGCGCCAGACATCCGCCACCACGCCCTGCACCACAAAAAGCCCGACCCACCACAGCGTCCAGATGGCCAGCGGCAACGGGTTGCTCAGCGGGTCGTTGGGGCCGGTGAAACCTGAGACGATCAGGGCGAAAAACACCGCCGTCGACAGGCAAGACGTGATTTGCACCGGTCGCACCGCCTGCCACCCCTGTCCCAGCGTCACAGGCGTGAACACCCGCCCCAAAAGACGCGGCGCAAGGAACGTGACCAGCAGGATCGACGCCGCGACCGCCGCCGTGCCGCTGGTGATGTAGAAATCGGTCGGCAAAAGCAGCACAAATCCCTGGTCCGAGGCGTGCGCCTGCGCCATGCCGGGGCAGAGCATCGCCGCAAGTGCCAGAACCGCCACCCGATCTTTGTGCTTTTGCCTTTGCGTCATTTCGCTAGTCTACAACTGAACCGAGCGGCCGGAGCAAGCCCCATGATCAAACGCAGCATCCTGATTGTCCTTTTGCTGATCTGCGCGGCGCTCGCCACTGTTCTGCTGCGACAAAACGATGGGTCCATTGCCCTGACCGGCGCGCAGGCGATGCAAATGACTGATGATGTGTTCATGATCGGTCTGACGATCGACAACAGCGGCGACCCGGATGTGCTGCTGGGCGCGCGAATGGACGGGGCGGCGTCTGTGTCGATCATGAACCCGGATGCTTTGGGCCTGCCTCTGGTCGTTCCGGCACAAAGTCAGGGTATTCTGGCAGGCGACGGCGCTCATATCATGCTGATGGCCCCCGACGTTGCCTTTACAGAAGGCGCGATCCTGCCATTGACGCTGGTCTTTGAACGTGCGGGCGAGGTGGTGACGCGGGTGCAACACGCAGGCATGGGTGGCATGCAGCATATGCAGGGTGCAGGCGTGGACGAGGTGCCGTCGCCCTCGGTCACACTGACGCTGCCGGACGGGCCGCGTGCGGACGGGTTCGATCTGCGGCTTGCGGTTCAGAACTTCACCTTTGTGCGGACGCCTGCCGATATTGATATGGCCGCCCATGTGGCTGGCGAAGGGCATGCTCATCTCTATCTCAACGGTCTCAAACTCGGGCGGCTTTATGGCCCTGAGGCAAACGTCGGCCCGCTGCCCCCGGGCATCTATGACCTGCGCGTGTCGCTCAACACTAACGATCACCGCAGCTATATGAACGGCGATGTGCCGGTCCAGAGCGTGGTGTCGTTCACGCTGGAATAGGCTCTGATTGGGACCTACGTCACGTCCGCAGGCCCAACATGCTGCCAACCCGGGAGGCGAATGACCGGAATGTCTTCGGCTCTCCGACATGTTTCTGGACGGGACGTGTTCTGCCGACGAGATCAGTTGATACTTCTATATTTTGCTGTGACAAGGGGCTGCCCAAATAACCCAAAATCGTGCCTGTTTCGACGCATAGGGCCGTTGTTGCAAGGCACTTGTCTTTAGCAAGCTCCGCCAGTCGATCGCGTTTGTCTGTAAGCCCTTTAGCCGCCATAATTCATGAAGCTTCAGTTTTCGGTGCTGGCAGCTTTTTTCGCGCCCCCTCGGTCTCTGAAGAACAGCCGATGTCTGCGTCCGGCTTTGCAGTCCGGGCGGTTGCTTGGTTTGG
>Ga0307981_1002208_pt1 | contig 16137 bp, 13 predicted proteins | sample OrgLakmetagen987_FD_201849 | JGI IMG/M metagenome (GOLD analysis project Ga0307981, IMG submission 201849) | Saline water microbial communities from Organic Lake, Antarctica - #987 | ecosystem: Environmental > Aquatic > Non-marine Saline and Alkaline > Saline | place: Antarctica: Organic Lake... | reverse complement strand
AAGCAAGGAAGCTTGTTGAGAAAGAATTCAAAAAGAAGAAGGGTGGAAAGGGATTATCTGTGCTATCAGGACGTGATTTGTTCGAATATAAGAGAGAATTGTTCAAAGATGATGAGGACGCTGGTGACATCGATGATTTTAAGGATACAGGATTACCGAGTGAACTTGTTGAAGAAGAGATTAAGGAGGTTGCAGAAAAGGTTCAAAGCAACTTATTTTTGGACGGAGATGACGATGATCTAGACGATCTCGATGATGATGATCTAAACAATGATTAAACAATAGAGAAGACGTGGACATGATGTAGTACTTAGCAAGAAACAAGTTTATTCTCAAACCCAATTCTCATTTTGTAGAACAGCCTTCAATTGCAGTACGACAGAATTTATATGGAATGATCGATATTGTCGTTGTTGACAATTATCAAGAAGCACAAGACGGGAAAACTATGATGGTAGCTAGATTTCTGATTGGATGACTAGCATCTTTGAGAAATGTATGATTCTTAGTGCTGTAAATGAAACGTTATCATTGGAGGTACGTGTAGAGACTATTAACACCGACAATTCCTGATTTTCACAACAAAAATGCTAACAATACTTCTCGTCATCGTTGTTTGACAGACGATACTGCTCTCTCATCCAATGAAATGACGGAGATGATGACCATATGATGAACATCAGCTGCACAGGAACAAGCAACAATTGCATGGACGTCCATAATATTATGATTACCCACTGGAGGACGTTGAGCTGAGCATTTCCAAAAAGAAAACTGCGCCAGCCAGTCTATTTCCACTTTCTAATCCCACTCTAGTTCTATTTCCAGCAATGTCAACGAATTTTCCATTGAGTGAAGCATCAGGAGGGGGTGAAAAGTGAAAAAGTGAAGAGCGTTGTGCGGAGAGTAAGGTGTGGGTAGGTACGAGTAGAAGTAGGTATATAACTGTTATTTTACACAGATGGTATGGTAGTTGCTTGCTTGATTATTGCCAATTGAAGTTTGCGCGAAGTGGGATTCAAAATTCAGCCAGCTCATGACCTTTCTGTGACGCATTTAATTCACCACATACTTAACACATCATAACAGCAGCTACCTACCTACCTACCTACACATAGCTACACATCGAACTTGATGAGGATATCAGTAGATATCAGTCTTCTCATTTACGAATATTTCTTTTTAGTTTAATTATCTTAATACACGACGCAGCTATGAAATTCAACAACTCAGTCCTATCTTTGCTAGTCACCTTTGCGGGTCTGCATAGTTCCCTTGCATTCACACCTGCATTCTCTGTTGCCAAGCCTAATTGTAGGACAAACCAGCAATCTGCGCTTGAAGCAATTGGTCTTGGACCTGGGGCTGAAGAAAAAGCACAGGAGCTGGCAGCAGTAGACGACGATAAAGATGAAATTGAAGAGCCCGACCATGAATTATTCCGTGATACCCGGCTCGGAAAATTTGACAAGCAATGTGATGATTGGTATGGCAACATTCTGAAGCAAGACCAACCATCCTGTTTGGGAAAAGTATCAGAGGAGGCACTTCGTCGAATCAACACTCTGCCAAAACTGGAGAAAAAGGTAAGAAGAGAACAAACATTTTTATAAGCTGGTCAAATTTGGAACATTGAGATCAAATATCTCACCCACGGTTTCTTCAGCCCAAGTTAACATTCGGAGATGAAAATTGGACTCCATACACGAGTTATCTTAAACCTGGAACACCAATTTTACCAGCCTATGGCCTTGAACAATATGGGCTTCCAATTGTTCGCCGTAATGGTGAAGCATGGAGACAATTTGATGTTACTGGACTCGTTGGAACAGACTACTCTGGGTCAGTTGCTGGGACAGGAACAGACCTAACTCTTGATCATTCCCAAATTGAAACTTATACTGCAACATTGAAAGAGAATGGATCATGGCTTGAAGATGACGAATGTAATGCAAGGCTTGTATACATTAATGGAAGATTTGCTCCTTCCTTATCAAAGAGTTCCGATATCGCAAAGAACTTGAGTGGGGATGAGATTGTAGATGAGACTATCATTGAGAATATGAACAGACTTCCTGATGGCTTTACCGATCGTCTCGCGGCAGATGTTCCATCTGGAGATACAGGATTTTTGACTTCGTTCAAGGATCTTAGTGGACCTGATCATAATGTCGGAGAACCAACTGGCCAGTTTTCTATCAACAATCAACAGGGAACTGCAAGTTTCGTGGCATTGAACTCTGTGAGAGCTGGATCTGTTGCCTACGTCAATGTTCCTGCCGAGAAAGAGGTGAAACAGGTGATTATCGTAAATGCTATAACAGCAGATGGCGGTCTTGAAAAAGGAGAAGAGGGACAAGGGGTTTCAATTCATCCTCGCACTTTTGTCATCGCAGGAGAGAATTCCACTCTTCCATTGATCAATGCATCTGTGGATTTGGATGATGCAAATGGAGATGATGCCAACGCAAAGCTGTATAATGGAGTTACACAGATTTATGTTGAAAGTGGAGCGAAGGTCACACATTCTTATCTTGACGAAAGTGGGGGGCTCGTCACTGGAGGAGTCGAAGGAGGAACTGCAGATGAAGAAGGCGTTCAGTCACAAAGAGACATTGAATCAAAAAGAAAGGCATTGAAAAATACTTACTTGGAATGTGTTGATGTACACGTCACTGGAGATAATGGATCTTACGTAGGCTCTCTTCTGGGCATTGGAGGAAGTGGCCGTTCTCGAATTGCAATCTCCACCTCACTCCTTCGTCCTGGAGCCCACGCCGGCATTAATGGATTCTCGCTCTCTGGAGGAGCACAGCGTACAGACATGAGAACCAACATTCATCATATTGGGCAGGGAACTACTAGTAGACAGGCTCAAAAGAATATGATTGGAGGAAGAGCCACTAGTACATTCAAGGGAAGAATTCGTGTAGAACAGAGCGCTCAGCAGACAAATAGCGAACAGCTTGCTCGTACAATCTTGATGAGTGATAAGGCCAGGGTGTTTGCCATTCCATCTCTTGAAATCATTGCTGATGATGTTGAATGCACCCATGGAGCAACAGTATCTGACCTTTCGGAGGAGGAATTGTTTTACCTCAGATCACGTGGAGTGAACATGGCCAATGCACGCAATATTCTCATGTACGGTTTTGTCGACGAGGTTGCCAGTAAAGTTGATGATTCTGTGCAAGGAGAGAAGGATGATCCCAACTCTTTGAGGAATAGAATTATTCGAAGACTAGAAAATATGGTCCCCAAGGGAGAAAAGATTCTTCTTGGAGATGAATTCCAAAGCGTTTAAGAAATAATATAAGAAAGTCTATCTAATACCAGGACAGGGTGTGCAGTGTACTACAATAGTAGTTTAGTTTGTACTCAAGTAAAATTATTGCATCAGTTGCGATCAAAAATTATTGCAAAACTTAGACCAAAACATTTCATTATTTAAAATTCTTCTTCTTGAATTCAGTTCATCTTCAATTGTTTCTCGAAAACGATTAATATACATTGTTGTTGGTCCGTTTAAATACCCGCCAACATTGCCCTACTATTTGTATCTTCTGTGACATCCTGATGCAATCATTATTATTTCTGGTGCATCGCATCCTCTTTAGTATTTTAAAGAACGCTCTAGTTAGTAAACTTTGAAGTATCCAGAGGCAGCGTGCATCTGTTTACAATATTCCAGCTGAGGGATGGAGAATTTGAATTTCAATAGTAGTGTCATCCAGTTTTTTTGTGACATAATGGACAGTACCGCTCCCTCACTCCCTACCGGTACTGTATGCATATGGTACAATAATGTACAATCACTAATAGCTAACAGATGATAATAGATAGTATGTCTCTCTAGAGAGAGAGAGAGATAATTAATAATTACTTACGTAAGGTAGATAATTACCCACAGATACTTACTTACCATTTTTTTACAGTACATAATACATACTGGGGTGAAACATGATTTTATGTGTCTTCCCCCATTTGAATTTTTCCGAGGAACCACCGTTACAAGTTATGAATTTTCATGAAAGACTGTGCCAAAAAGAGAATAAAGTCAAAAAGTACGATACAATTTTAATGTGCTGATTGCTTTTCTTGCGAAAGTACACACACAAGTCTAATTCAGTCCGGAAAACTCCCTTTCACGAATCATCATCACATTCACTTCGTCCCATCCACTCTTGCTCTTGTCTTGCGCCCTTCAAATCATAGAAACATGGCAACATCATCGAAAGTCCGAAACGATTCGGTGCTGCCGCAACGGACGAGAGTAAGAGTACAAAGGGAAATCATCAACTTGCTGAAGAACGCTCCTGAAGGAACCAAATTAATAGTTGATCCTGAAACTGGTCTCCCTCCCAGCTTGTCTGAAATTGTTGTAAGTTATAAGTTATATCAAGAATGTTTTGGTGATGATTGTGATGGGGATGCTGGTGGGGATGGTGATGCAGCACTTTGAATGAGTACTCGTATCAGATGCAGAGGTAACAAGAGCAGCACATCATGTATTGAATATCGCTGTGCCAATATTTTCAATTTACCTTGACACATCAGTTGAGAACCTCCCTCACATCTTTTTTCGAAACTATCTCTATCCCCTTGCTCATCTTGTTTTTGTCAATTTTGCTCTTCAGGCTGAGATTGAAGGACCCACGGGAACGCCTTACGCTCAAAAATTCTTTCAATTAAAGCTAGTGCTCCCTGCTGACTTTCCAAATTCTCCCCCACGAGGATTCTTCCTCACAAAAATCTATCACCCAAATGTAGACATGTCCACTGGAGCAATATGTGTCAACACTTTGAAAAGAGACTGGTCGTCTGCGGTTTCCATGTCGCACGTTCTAGGAGTCATTAGATGCTTGCTCATTGTTCCATTTCCTGAATCTAGTTTGAACGATGAAGCGGGTAAATTATTCATGGAGAGTTATGAAGAGTACGCAAGGAGAGCGAAATTGATGGCCAACGTTCATGCTAGGTCTCATTCTTGCGCAGATATGGCTATTGGATCTGGATCTGAATCTCCACTCAAGAACTCCAAGGAAAATGAAGGAGAGAATATAAATCTCAAGATCAAGAGTTCGTCTTCTTCCTCTGGTGCTGTATTGAAACAATTCAATTCAGTTGAAAGACATGGAAATGATACAGCCGGTGGTGCGACTAAAAAGGCAAAGTCTATGAAGAATAGTAAAGGAGCTGACAAGAAGGGAAAGAAAAAGTCGGGACTCAAGAGATTGTAGCTTACCATGTATGTGTTGTGCATGCTGTAATATGGCGATGGGGTTAGGAGTTAGGACTAGGGTTGATTTTGTTATTTCGTCTGACACTGGGATTTCGTGGAGAGTCTCAAGTCGATTGAAGGTTGTGTAATGGTGTTGTGTGTAAGGTACAAGTAGAAATTATCGAGTCAATAAACACAAATTGAATTTATTTCATTGTCTAGTGAATTCAAACAATTCCAAATACCATTCAACTGGCGCTTGAATTATCGACTAGTTGCTTTTATCCCTCCAATCCACTATCTCCCGTTTCTTCTAGAAATCAGGTTATTTATTTACGGTGCCAAAAGGTTTTCCTTTGGTTGCACAACTCATCATTGACTGTGACCGCAGAGTACTATTGAAACTGCCCTGACCTTTGACATGTTGTGATAAGACATTCCAGTCTTCAAGTTCAAATGCCTGTGTGTGCGTACTGTTTTGTAATAGTAGATCACTGTTCCTGAATTTCCCACTCTATCTCTTTCTAGCTAGCTAGCTATGATACTGACCTTCCTACACTAGCCTTCAATAGCCATTTTTTCCCCATGAGGCGTGATAATCTCTTGCTATTCGGTATTTTCATTTAGTTTTTTTTTAAAGACTCGGTGACATTTTCGAGCCCACAGTGGATGAGAATCGAATTGCTGTGCCCGTAAAATCAATTGTCCAAATCAAACCTTCCTCCTCTTGGAAACCACTTTTCGTTTCTTCTCAATCCTGTTTTGCTTCATCTCATGAAACATCCCCCGCCATTTCGCTTTATCTGAATCTTTCACCACAACCAATGCCCATTCGTGGATAGAGAAACCAGTATCTTTAATGTGTCCATCGCGATAGGCGAGCGATACAGCTTTCTCGACATTGATGGCTTCCACGTCTTGGTCTTTGGAATCCTTGCTGTAATCATCGACGATTTCATTTCTAACTCTCGAATTCGATTTCATTCGTGCTAAAACTCCACTCCCACTTCTTGGCCTTGATTTCAAATTGGATTCTTTGGAATTGTACCTCTGTCTTTTCTTCACTAACACATCAAACTCATCATCACTACTGTCCAGATCGTCATCACCTGTGGCAATGGCATTAGTAGAACCAATACCAATACCCTTTTGAGACCTTAATTCTTTCGAATTAACTCCACTACTAGAGTTTTTTTCCATTCGTTTCATTCGCCATTCTTTGGAAGCATGATGCAAATCAATTTCGTTCTTGGCAGCAGTCTGCGAAGGGAACTGTCCTAATTGTACTTCATTTCCTCTGATATAAACAGTAGCAATCCATTTCCCAGTAACAGCCGACTTCGTGATTTCATTTCCATTCCAATTACCAATTCCATTTCTACTTCCATAACCAGGATAAACGGAATCATGAATTTCGATTCCTGGCGTCATTGCTGAATCTCCCGGTCCATATGCAAAAGCATGTTGTGGTCTGTTATTCCGGCCAATATGAGTATCAATAGGAATATCACCTGCTGCAGCATATGACACCATGGCATTGCCATCACCATCACCATCGCCATTACCAACAGATGCTAGGGAGGATGTAGCTTGTAGACTAGCAGCAATGGCACATGATATGGCATCATCTTCTGTCAATCCTCCGTTGGAATCGGCAACACTATAATCGGAGGATCTCTTACTTTTCGCAGCATATTTACTATAACTCGATTTCCTTTTTTTATCATCATTGGTGTTGATGGATATGATTTTATCAAGTGCGTGCAACTGCACAAGAGTATTGTTCCATATTGACATTTCCAAGGATGAAATTAATCTATTTTGAATGTTGTTTGTATCACTGTTGTTGCTCCCTTTCTTGTTGCTATTGCCACTGCTATTGTTGTTGTTGGCTGAGGAATGAATTGTCCTATATTGTTGTTTGACGAGCGATCCCTGGTCAAAGATGCAATCATGTTTGAGAGTTCCGGGCACGGATGTATCTCTCTTGGCATGTAGATATGCGTGTTTGAATCCCTGTGGGAAAATGGAGAAAGATTCCATCGTGGTAGTTTCATTGTTGCCATTGTTGCTATTGTTGCCATCACCGTTGCCATCACCATCACTGTTGCCATCACAAGCACCATCACAATCACCATCAACATTGCTATTATCATCAAACAGAGGAAAGAACTGTACTAGCTTGGGATCAAGCCACATTCCTCCATTATCCCAATTTTTCTGAAGATACACGGGCAGAAGATCTGGTCTATAGGGTTCAATAAAAACCTTTGTTTCAAGGGCCAATGCTTGAGCCGCAGCAAAGGATTTCTTTGCGTTTGCCATATAAGAAGGCATTCTAGTATTGAGCACGCATGGCCACAGTGATTCTGGTTTCTTGAGTGTAGCTGTGATATCAGTATTGGTATCGGTATTGATATCGGTAGCTGTTACTATATCCCTGTTCCTGTTTCTGTTCCTGTTCCTGTCACCATTCTCAATTCCGTGATCATGGACAGCAACATTGGCAACAAATTTCTTATTCTTCTGCTTTTTCTTGGATTTTTTCTTATGAAATAGCTGCATCAGACATTTGAGCCTTGCGGTATGGGTATAAATGGGTGCTAGTCTGTTGCTGTTCAGAGGAAGACGTTCGTTCCAATTCGTGTCCCATCCATCGTACCGTATTGTGATGTCAATGGTTGGAGGTTTGGTGGTACGCGTAGTACTGCTAGTTGTCTTAATGGTTGCATCAGTATTAGCACTTGCAGGAATATTGTTGATGGTAGTATTACTTGTGGAGACGCCGATGGAGGAAGAGATAACTGTGGCGGAAGACCAAATACAATCAGGATCGCATATCTCAATTCTTGTTCCCACTGGAGGAGCCTTTGATATGTCAATGGTCCTGGATGCTGATGCCAATGGGGATGACATCATTTGTGATAACGGCATTAGATGTTTGTGTAGAAGAGAATTATTTTTGTCTGTTACTTTTAGTGCTTGGTGGTGTTAGGTGCTATCGTAGTACTAAATACTGATATTTAATGTTTAATGTTGTATGTTGTATGTATGGTAGACTAGTCGCTAGCTACTCTCTACAGGTAAGTACCGCTGTTGTTGTTGTAGGTTGTAGCTGTTGTAGCTAGTAGCTATTACTTACATAGCGACTAGCTTGTCGCTTCATTGTATGTAAGATGTAAGTAGGTTCTTGACAGAGGAATTTGGCGAACTGCCCCCCCCCCTAAATTTCGCTTACCCCTTACCCCCCGCGTCAATTGACTATCTATCATACCTACGTACCTGGTGCCACATAAGTACCATACCACCACCAATGAATGCTTGAATCATCATCATCATCATCATCATCATCATCATGCACCTCAACTCATCATGACAGACGGCGCAGCACAAGTAGAATTTGCTAGCTATGATATTAAAGTATTAAATACAGAAAGTGTTTCTATTGTAACTTTGCTTGGCATAATGTGCTTTGGAAGGCTGCAAACTTAGGGGCTGCGATTCAGCAGCTGCCGAATCATATTCCTAGCTGAATTCACACTCTCCTGATTTCCAGATAAAGAGACAATTCTATTGTTGGTACCCGGAACAAAGACATCCCTCTGACTCACCCGTATACGAGCTCCTGACTCTGACTGGAGTTCCATTAGTGTTTGGCCTCGTCTTCCGAGTAACGCTCCTATCATTGAATCTGGGACTGCAAGATTTATTGTCGAATTGAAGGATATTGATGCAGCAGGCGGTTTCGTGCTCTGATTAGGGGACAGAAATGGAGTGCTAGGCGAATTTATTGCGCCCTGAGGGGGAGAGCCAACATAAGATGTCTGTCGAACATGACCTCCTGGAACATTTGTCTGAGCATCAAAACTGAGGCCTTGAACCCCACCCTCGAGTTCTTGGATTGACCCTGAACGCACATAAGGTTGACGAACCACATTGGACCCTGGATTTGATGCATTGGGGTATCCAGCAATAACAGGGTTATTTCTTGGCATGTAAGAAGGAATAGCCGAATTCTTAGTATAGCTTGTTGTTCCGTTCATGTATCTACAAATCTCTGGATGTCTTACAAACCCATCCAGAATGGATTCTGTAAAACGTGTACACGCGTCAAGGTCAAAGGAAGAAAAAGTGAGTACGCGCTCAGATGTTCGTGGAGCGTTGTGGTCCAATTGCTTCTGAGATAGGCGAACGGCTGAGCAACCTGCTTTCTCCTTCAGATTTTGTATCGTGCCACCTTCCTTCCCTATTAACATCCCACACGCAGCAGATGGGACAAGAACCTTTGTGGTGAAATTAATTTTGAATGGGTTTGGGTTTTCTGAGTTGGTTTTGACAAAGCCAGAAGAGGAGTCGTCCTGTGCCTGGTCAGCATGACCAAGTTGCGTTTCGACTAACAATTCAAGCTGCAATTCATACAATTTTCCTAAAACAAGAGCCACAGCCTTTTTCACATTTGCGAGGGAGCCATGCATGAGACAAATTCTGTCTGTCGTGCCAGGAAAGTAGTCTCCGCTTTGGCTTAGTCTAATTTTGGCAGAAGACTTGCTCTGAAGTTCATTCACAGTTTGCCCAGAACGACCAATGATTGAGCCAGCCATATTATTAGATACTAGAAGTTTCACAGTAACTCGCGGAGAAGAATCCGTTGGTATGGTGCCGGATTCCCATGAAATATGTGAAGGATCATCAATCATTTGTTTTGAAATCGGTTGGTCATTCCCTTCTTCATGGTCTTTGCTCCCTCCACTTTTTAAAGCAGAAGGTGATGGTGACGCACTCGAACTATTAATTGCTTCCACATTATCTACCGATTCGTGAGGAACTGATTGATCGCTGTCATTTCCTTTGGCGTCGCATACATCATTTGTGTCCTCTTGGCCTTTATTAACTTGGAATGATGCATCTGTTGGATTTTCCTGTGAAAAGAAACAACAATAAACATTGTGAGATTTTGATCGGTAAGAACCATCGTTAGCAACATTCAGCAGTGGATATACTCACATTTTCTGAGCTCATTGTAAAGATTAAATCAGTGTATATCTACTTAATAATAGGTTTTAACTCCTTTATCCTCTGAGTTTGAGCTGAAACCTTCCACAGACAGAACAGATTATGAACGCGAAGAATTCTTGGCATGAAGTTTAAACTACACTGCTTTACCGTTCCTGAGTTTTGTGTTCTCACTTTTCTCTGATGCGAGTGCGTGATATTTATGTACAAATGTGAGGACGCCAAAAGTATGGTTGCGAAGCAATACAATGCTCGATGCTGATACTCAATACAATCTTTCTCGTATCTGTCGTCGTCCTTTTGGTTGAGAAATTTGTCCAGTACGTACCTACTAATCTCATACGTCATGGATCAAGAGTATTTATCCCTTTTGGGTAGGGAACATGACAAATGACAGGCTATTGAATTTACTCTTTCCCACAGCACTTCATTTCCGACTTGGAAAATGGGTCATGATTGACCTTGGATTGACGAACAAAAAAAGTCGCTAATGCACAACTTGAAACTAATTACGGCAATGAAGGAAAGACGCCATGTAATACCAACGATGGAGGAGCAATTATTTTTGAGACCATCCCATTTCTTATTATGCAAAAGAAGCATTGATGCGCAGAAGAGTCAAATTGAAGCAATGAAAATTTCCGAATAGACGGGCTCATTCCAAAGAATTGCATCTCATCAATCGTAACACGTTGTTACTGAACTTTTCAACAGGTGGAAAGAGAAATATTTAATCGGGAAGATTCCTTTCTCAAATACCAGCATCGGGTTATATGAGCAGTTACCAATAAGGTGCTTTGGAACAGCAACTTCTTGGTACTAGGCTGGAGAGCATCACGACGTGCGCTTGACTTTGAAAAGCATTGTACTGGGGATGTAATACGGGACCAGATCGTGGAATGCTTCCTTGAGCTTGTGGAGAAGTTCCATAGATAGCTGAAAGCGCTGAAGACGGCCTGCATCAAGGATGCGTGTTACCAATACCATTACTGTTATCAATTCCTTTAAAGACGCTGAACGCTGAAGATTTTCACAAGAAGGTGATGATACACACAATTATGGGGAGAAGATGAAAGTAGTGTTCTGAACTACGATATGACCACATGCCAAGTGATAAAGAAAGTGCAATTGTTTACCCGATAATATACAATAATAGTTGCGCTGTTCTTCCTTAGAAACTTACTTAAATTAAGCAAATGTGAGAAGCCAGAAACCGAAGAAAGAAGTCAAGCATTATAATTCCACTACTACTAAGTATGGCTATCATTTAGATTCTCAGAATTACAAGCCCTTCGCAACTTCAAAAACCAGTCGTGCTACATTCGAATCGTTATAGCAGTTATGGTGTCTCGGCAGGTGCCCCCCACTACTAGAACCAGCGTTATCTTAAATTTTGCGCTGAAACATAGAATCGTTAAGTTTATGAGGGCCATTCATTAAATAAACACCGATGGTTCGAATGCTGACTTTCAAGTGGTATGATGGAGAAGTAGAAACACTATTGTGCTAAAAAGGCAGTAACTTTATTCTCATGATAGAGATCATGAGATTCACAACATGCATGATAGAGAATGTAGGAATATCAATTGCGGCTAGCAAGTCTTTGGTGTAGAGATTGATTAGCGGAGTTGTCTATTATCTTAACATATCACAAGCTAATGATATCTTTGCTCCTATTCGCAAGATGAGCAATATGGTGATTATGCAGTTTTCATGTGAAGAATCGCTTCCCGCTTACAGGTTCATACTAATCTTCTTCTTCACCTTCATTCTCGTCAAGTTGGTCACTATCGGCTACTCACAGGGGGGGGGCGTCGTATTCTTGATCACATATATATCACACCCAGGACCACTTTCTATCCTGCAGAACAAAGCCGAATTATAGTCACCAGCTCCATCTGATTGTGCCATGATTTCAAGTGTACCATTCTGCGATAGATTAAATGTCTCTCTTTCCTCTGGAATAAAGCATGCTAATTGAGAAGTCACTGATAATGGTAATCCACCACCCTTTTTTCTTTTTCTTGTGACATATCGGCGCAGTAATAGTTCCAAGTTACTTATTCTATTCTTCCTTCATGTCTTGTCACTTTCGGCAGGATCTCCTGCAGTTGAATCTTCATTCAGGGTCATCGACACAGAATATGATATCGACATTCGGATGAAACGACTTAGAGTAAACAGCAACGTCAGCCATTTTGTCATGTGGCAATCTCAAGAGATCGTCACGCACGTCTTCGGGGAAATTAATGTCAAAGATACCCTCGATCTGTTCTCAACCTTAATTCGCCTCGCATCTCTCGATGATCATCTTAATGGAATTAGCAATCCACATCTCAAATTGATTGACTTTGCTCGATAATCCTTGAATGGCCATCCTGGAAGTGGTATACTATCAACGATTGCTTGAAGAATATAAGTACTGGCACCACCAATGACCTTTCTATCATTGATCAAGCTTGAGATCCACAGAAGGAGTATGTGTATACAGAAGTGACACTGAAGTAGTACGCATGCCTTCATGTTGGAGTCATCAAGTTGGGAGCGTCCGAAATCAAAGGATTTGCTTCGCAGGTAAGAAACTCTTAGGCATTCGATCAGGTAGAGAAGGAAGGACTTGGCGTAGAAGTTCTGATGACTTATCAAACGACATCCCTCAGATTCTGGATAGGACTGATTACTACCTACAGACTATAATGTTCCCTGAGACGAGCGTTCGTTGTTCCTTGAACCCAAAACAATCAAGACCGAAAACCACAACACATTGTGGAAGAAGAATCAATCGTCGATGAAAACTATCTATCGCAACAAAACTTCCTGCGAAAAGACCACGATATTGAGGTGAAACTCCGACTCGTTTAAAATGATTGATACACATGTACTATCTCTATGTCACGTGCAAATAGTGTCAGTGACAATGCATATTTTCAGCCTATTCTAAGGAAAGATATCTTTCCTTTCTTTTCTTGAGCGCATGACTAATATCTGAAAGTTCTAGAAATTTCTTTGGAAAATTATTGAGTCGAGTGTTATCAAGTACGGGCGGGAGAAGTCATGGTTATTGCGAGGATTGGATAAGCTCACTCGTCATAAAATTATCTCTAATATAAATTTGAAGCGTTTGCCCTGAACGACCTACTAGATCCTCATGTCTTTAGACATAAATACTTTAAAAGACAATGCATTAGCCACGGACTGTGGTAATGCAAAACCGTCCTCGACTACTCCAGGCACTTTGATGCCCCCACTGATAGATTTAGAGCCATTATCTGTGGGGGAATTACCAAGTAATGAGGGTCGTGTGTGCTACAAGATCGATTCACCACCAATGGAACAAGCTCAACAGCAAAGCTGGAGTAGTGAGATTACCCAAGCTTCGAAGCCTACTCGATCGTCTCCGAGAACTGCTTTTATGATGTTTACCCGCAATAGATCTAATGGAAGCTCTAATTTCAAGGTATGCAGCGAGTACACCTATCTGATTAGTATATGATATTGCTTAGCTGTTTATAATTTTGCTACTTTCCTCACAATAATTAAATGTTTAAATTCACAGGACGTAGACTTTGATGTTCTAGCAGAGGAATATAGAAAATTGCCGAAAGTAGAAAAGGAACAATGGGAGGCAGAAGCTCGAAAGGACAAGATCCGCTATTGTGCTGAGAAGAATAACCATAATGGCTCATGGCACGTCCCTAAGAGGAGAGCACGGAAACATCCACTTGCACCACGTCGCCCGTAAGTGGGATTCGCAATTTTTTTCACTGCTTTGCCCTTTCTTATATTAGCTAAATACAGCCTTCTCTAATTCCGATCCGGATATCTTTACAGTATGTCAGCATTCTTGAGATTCTCCAAGAGTTGCCGAAAGAAGGTGAGGGTTGATAATCCTCACGTCGATAACACTGATATTTCTCGGTTGCTTGGTCACATGTGGCGAAATGCTAGCAAGGAAGAGAAAGAACCATACGTTACTCACGAATGTATGGAACGTAAGTTAAAGTGCTGATGCTACTATCAACGAGCATCACACGATCTTTCTCATTATATACTCTCACTGAAATAGGTGCCATCTACAAAGCGGAAGTGGCAAAGTGGCGCTTGATGCAGGAGACAAAGGAAATGGATGAAGTTATAAATGCATCAGTAATCAGCACCCACGATCCCAATCAAAAAATTAATCCCCAAACAGATTCTTCCAGTTCATCGGCTCGTGTTTGCTCAAGCTACGCTAGCAAGTATACCTCTCCAGAGGCAAACGATGACCATTTCGTTTACGAGCATCTTGCCATTGTCAATCCTGAATCTAACAGCGAGTATGCAAATCCCTACGCTCGTGGACATACCAGTTACCCCGACAACCATTCAAGCCATACTAGCTATACTTCTCCAAAGGTAAATGATGGCCCTCCCGTTTACGACATTGCCAATCCTGAATCTAATAGCGGGTGTGTGAACCCCTGCACTCTTGGACAAACCAGGTTCCCTGACATCCACTCAAGCCATACCAACTATGCCTCTCTAGAAGCAAACGATGACCCTCTCGTTTGCGATACGCATGTCAATCCTAGATCTGATAGTGATTATACAGATCCCTGGACTCATGGACGTACTAGGTACCCGAACCACCACACCAGCTATACTTGTTCTCAAGAGGCAAACGATGTCTCTCCAATATTTGAGGAACACGCAATTGCCAATCCTAAATCTAATGACGAATATGCAAACCCCCGTGCTCGTGGACTCACCAAGTACCCTGACCAAACATTGTTTGAAGCAGACTATGGTTCTCGAATGTACCAGGAGCATGCTATCCATAATTCTTGGGTACAGTATGACCACAGGCACGAATATCAGAACCAATACTATGGTGCTGGCTATACTACTGACAGCAATGATTACAGAGCACACCCCTACGGCGAAAGGTACTCTTATCTAGATGGCAGACAGAACTACTACAATTCCTATAATGGAATGTATACTTGTAATAATGGTGAAGAGCATACCCAATATAATGATGAAAAAAGATGCTCTGAGGCCTCACGTAACGGTAAGTAGCAAATTATAGTGCTGAAATTTATAGCTCTGAAACAGGTATCCTGATCAATCATCTTTAGGCAGTACACAGAGTGGCTTGAATCATTATAAAAGAGAACACAACCTACCCCACCCTCCTAAGAGCAGTAGATACTGGACCATTTAGATGTCGGAGAATAACTGCAATAGTTTCATATAATTCAATCTATTTCCTTCTCATTGGAGGGCGTGGTCAACAAAGCGAAGAGGTCACAGCAGATATAATCATTCTGCAATTATTCCTCTATAAACCCTATTATTTCTAAGCAGTCCTAAGCTAGATTACCATATTTTCCTATGCCTTTACTGCATGCGCCCACCAACTTGTGGGTTTACAGATTATTGTAGAGTAGATGCGATTGACACGATGAGAAACGTAAGACAAAGGAAAGATCGTTTCCACTAGTTGTAAGTTGTACCATAACTAGTCTGTTACACTAATCGTATGTTGGCTGACTAACCTGAATAACACCCCATTGCCGCGGTTATGTTTTATCTTTAAACACAGGAGATGGTCTCAAAAACTTCATCAGTTTATATCAGGAACAAAATCCACCTCTAGCTACCGTGGACCTGCACTCTTAATGTTCCAACTAACAACCAAGTCAACATTGGTTTCTAATCTTGCAACTTGCTGACATGGGATTATGTGGATGGTGACATACCATGATCATGATAGCTAATACTGGTATTGTCAAGAAATGCATTGTACTGACTGCGAGGAGGCGGCAGTTCCCTGTAGTTCTAATGCGGACATGCTGCTGATTCCTCTGATTTCGTAATTTAGGAACAACAAGACGAGGTTGATAGTCGTCACGACCTATTTA
>Ga0307981_1002206_pt1 | contig 16143 bp, 16 predicted proteins | sample OrgLakmetagen987_FD_201849 | JGI IMG/M metagenome (GOLD analysis project Ga0307981, IMG submission 201849) | Saline water microbial communities from Organic Lake, Antarctica - #987 | ecosystem: Environmental > Aquatic > Non-marine Saline and Alkaline > Saline | place: Antarctica: Organic Lake... | reverse complement strand
TCAATAGCTTATGCGATAAACCATTGAAATCACGAACTGAGTCCGTCTTTCTTCGCCTTGATTCACCGGGTTTCTCAGCCTTCCAATACAGCCAAAACCGCTTTCACGTGTTGACCAGGCGTTGACAAGAGCAGTGGCAGCGCCCCACGGAAAGTAATCGCGGAGTCAAACCCGAAATACTCATGTGCCCAAATATTTTGGTGTCGGTCTCGGCCCAGACCGGCCCTTAGTGGACGGCGTAGCGATCGGCAGCCGTAAGCCCGTGTTACCGAAATTCTGCAAGGCCCCGAATGCCTGCTGTCACGAAAGAGGCAAAAAAAATGAAACAAATGCTTAGGTTTTGAACGGGGTTCGCGGTCGCGTCGTTGGATGTAGTTTGCGAGTGTTTCACAAAAGGAAGGTTATAGAACGCTCTGGGATGGCCTCTGAGCGGGCAAGTTAACCTTGCTCTGCAATCACTAAAAAACCAAGCCTTGGACTGGCAATCGACATTTGTGGCGGATAGCCCTATAGTTTTCTTCTAAGTCCGATTGCATGACGGCAATCATGGGCACCAGCGCGCCTTGCGTGGAGCAGCAGGAAGGACATGAATGAACTATTCCAGAAATCTCAACGGTGAGGGCCATCGCACGTGCCGTTATTCGGCGAGCAGCGAGATATGAACATGTACAAACACATTATGGTCCCCGTCGATCTGGCACATATCGACAAGTCCGAAACCGCACTTGTGGTCGTGGCTGATTTAGCCAAACTTTACGATGCAATAGTGACATATGTGGCAATCACGTCGAATGTGCCTGGTCCCATCGCCCACAACCCCGAAGAATTTGCCCATAAGCTCGCCAATTTTGCCAAAGCGCAAGGCGATCAACGAGGCCACCGAACTGCGGCCCACAGCGTTGTCAGCCCTGATCCCGCTGTTGATCTGGACAAGAAGCTGGCAGGTACGGTTGACGAGATCGGTGCAGATCTGATCGTCATGTCTACGCATATTCCGAACATGGCTGACATGCTGCTTCCATCACATGGTGGCGCTTTGGCCCGTCATACTGGTGCGTCTGTTTTTCTGGTGCGCACCCACTGAGGCGCTACCAAGCATTCAAAATATTGAGGAGGAGGCATTTGATGTCTGACGAAACAGCCAATCAAGGCATTCCCGCGCCGCAAGGTACTGCTGATATCATCGAGACAGAATATGAAATTGGTCAGGATAACGTCGACGGATCGGTTGGTCCGTTTGGATATGACATCCACAACCCTGTATTCCTTGTGTCAGGTGCTGCGGTCGTAGCATTCGTATTTTTTACACTGGCGCTGCCCGAACAGGCTGACGCAATTTTCAAAGCCATGTTCAACTTTACCACCCAGAATTTTGACTGGTTCCTCATTGGCTCCGCTAACATTGTGCTGATCTTTGCACTGCTGCTGGTGGTTTCACCCTACGGCTCCATCCGTTTGGGGGGTTCAACGGCTAAACCCGATTACACTTACGCAGGCTGGTTTTCGATGCTTTTCGCGGCGGGTATGGGCATTGGCCTGATGTTTTACGGAGTCTCTGAGCCTCTGACGCATTTCTCGACCTCTGCAGGTGGTACGGCGCTGGATGGTGACATGCGGACCGATTGGGCACCACTCGGCGGCGCGCTTGATGATCAGGCAGCCTCGATCCGTCTGGGCATGGCTGCGACAATCTTTCACTGGGGTCTGCATCCTTGGGCCATCTATGCGACGGTTGCACTGGCGCTGGCGCTTTTCACATACAACAAGGGATTGCCACTGACGATCCGGTCGGCGTTCTACCCTATCTTCGGGGACCGTATCTGGGGCTGGCCGGGCCACGTCATCGATATTCTGGCGGTCTTTGCCACCCTTTTCGGGCTGGCCACGTCACTGGGGTTCGGGGCCACGCAAGCCAACGCAGGTCTGAACGAGCTGTTCGGCGTTCCCATGGGCAACACGACAGAAGTGATTTTGATATCGGCGATCACCGCTGTGGCGCTGATTTCGGTGCTGCGCGGGCTCGACGGTGGCGTCAAAATCCTGTCAGAGGTCAACATGGGGTTGGCCGGTTTGCTGGCCCTGTTCACACTGATCGTGGGGCCAACGGCGTTTCTAATCTCGTTCTTCTGGGACAGCCTGAAAGCCTATGTTGAATTTTTGCCTGCGCTCGCCAATCCATTCGGCCGCGAAGACGTGAACTTCAGCCAAGGTTGGACCGCGTTCTATTGGGCCTGGTGGATCAGCTGGTCGCCCTTTGTCGGTATGTTCATTGCCCGTGTCAGCCGCGGCAGGACGGTGCGCGAATTCATCATCTGCGTCCTGCTGATCCCCAGCTTTGTCTGCGTGATGTGGATGTCGATCTTTGGCGGCACTGCCATTCATCAGGTGATTGCGGATAATTTCTCCGGGGCGCAGGATGCAGAGCTTCCGCTGCAGCTGTTCAAAATGCTGGGTGAGTTACCGCTTGCCTCAATCACTTCGTTTATTGGCATCGTGCTGGTGATCGTGTTCTTCGTCACCTCCTCGGATTCAGGCTCTCTGGTGATCGATACGATCACAGCGGGCGGTAAAGTTGATGCACCTGCAACGCAGCGCGTATTCTGGTGCATCTTTGAGGGTGCGGTCGCTATCGCGCTTTTGATAGGCGGAGGACTGGCTGCGCTGCAATCGATGGTCATCTCGACCGGGCTGCTGTTCACGGTGGTTCTGCTGGTCATGTGCTATTGTATCTTCCGTGGTTTGCAAAGTGAGCGGGCAGAGGGGAAATAAGCGAAACGCCCTCGAAGAAACACGACGGGCGCCGGGCTTCTGGCGCCCGTCCTTCTTGGAGTTACCTTTATCCCAACCTTGGCATACCGGTGCTAATATCGACCATTTGTAGAAGCTTTTCTCAAAACTGACATTGATGCACGTGCAGCCAGCGCCCGATTTGACCACACTGCGTTCACTCGTGCAGATCGCAGCTAAAGTCCGCTTTCCGCCCTTCGTGTCATACCCCGCACCAGTAATATAGCGCGCCATCAACTGGCAGGTTTCGATCCTCACTTTCGATCCACTGGGCGCTGGGCGCGCTTGTTTAACCCATTGATCTCTTTATCCGGAATAGCCCTCCCCACTTCAATTCCACCTTCCGCCTGTCTTCCGCCCTATGCCCCATGCTCGGACTTGATAAGGGCGCACATCTACGCCTGTGTCGAGGAACAAGGAGGCCGATTACATGGTCAACAGACTGAAACTGAATGAGAAAGCCCTGCGCGATGCCGAGCTGCGGCCAGGCGTCAGCTATCAGATTTTCGACACTGAGGTGATCGGCTTTGCCGTAAGGGTCCAGTCATCGGGCGCGCGGACCTTCACCATTGATTACCGCCATGCCGGGCGGCAGCGGCGCATGAACATCGGGCGCTGGCCCGACTGGAGCGTGACGGCCGCGCGCGAACGCGTCAAGGAGCTGCGGCGCGCCATCGACGAAGGGCGGGATCCTCTAGCCGTGCGGGAGGAGTTTCGCGAGGCCCCACGCGTGAAAGACATGATCGACCGCTACATCGCGGAGCATCTGCCCAAACTGGCCAAGAATAATGCGGGCGATCAGGTCTCGATGCTCCGGAAGATGCTGGAACCGGCTTGGGGCAACAAGCTGGTGACCGAAATCACCAAGTCCGACGTGGCGCGGTTCCTTGATTTTGTGGCCGAAGGCCGCCCCCGACCTTGCAAAGCAAAGCCAAACAACCGCGCCCGCAAGCTACAGGGTCACAAGCCAACCCCGATCCGGGCCAACCGCATGGGTGAGGTGCTGCGTAAGATGTTTACGCTGGCCATGGAATGGGAATGGCGGGCTGACAATCCGGCGCAGGGGTTCCACCGGCGCGTTGAGCAGGCCCGCGAGCGGTTTCTCGGCCCCGAGGAACTGACCCGCATCGCGGCAGTGCTCGACAACGCCGAGGATCAGCGTGGGGCGGCGATCATCAGGATGTGCATGCTGACCGGCGCGCGCGTGGGCGAGGTGCGCACCGCGCGCTTTGAGCAGTTCAACCTCGACTATGCAATCTGGTCGAAACCCGCCGCGACCACCAAGCAGCGCAAGATCCACCGTGTGCCGATCTCGCAGGAGGTCGTGACCATCTTGCGCCAACGCCAGATGGTTGTGCCGAACGGCAACCCTTGGCTGTTCCCCGGTGAGACTGTCGGCCAGCCGGTGCGCGAAATCCGCCGCTTCTGGGCTAAGGTCCAGAAAGAGGCGGATCTGCCCGATGTGCGCATCCATGATCTGCGCCACACCTTTGCCTCGCTGTTGGTCAGCGGCGGTGCGTCACTGGAAATGATCGGCAGGCTGTTGGGTCACAGCCAGATGCAAACGACGCAGCGCTACGCCCATCTGATGGACTCACCGCTGCGCGCGGGCGTTGACACCGTGGCCAACATCCTGCGCCCACGACCGCGCCTTGTGCACGGCGCAGCGCAGGATGAAGGTGGGCTGCCGAAGTCGGCGTGACCCTCACACCGGCTCCTCACCGCGCAGCTTGCGCCAAAGTGGTGCAAGCCGCTTGCGGATCGTGCTTTCATCCGGGACATCCCCCGACCGTGAATTTTGCACAAACCAGTCCTGTACGAGCCCCACCAGCGCCGTTTGCGTCTCGGGCACGCCCTTGTCGAACAAAAACCACGTCAACCACGCGTACATCGCATCCCAATCATAGCGTGGTGCAGCACCCATATTTGTGGGCGGACGGCGCAGCAAATCGCGTTCCTCCTCAAACTCCTGCACAGAATGCGCTGCCAGCAACAGATCCGTCGACCGAAGTGGGATACCATCAAGTGGATCAGTCACTTTCAGCCAGACTTTGCTCCCAGGCGGCAGGACACGCTTCAGGCGGCAGAGTTCATCGCTGGGCCCATAGCGACGAAACATCGGCATCAGCTCGGCAATGGGAACTTCGACCAGCCCCGCGACGGTCTCATCGCCACAGCTGACAGGCGGGATGCCCGCCAGAACCTGAAAGTGCCCAGCTGCGGCCCAGCCCGCGACATCGGCCGGAGGACAGCCCCAGCGCGCTGAAAGTTCATAGATCGAGTAAAAGGCGATAGGCGGCAGTGGCATAGATAGAATCCTTTCAGACATGCGACTTCGTTTGGCCAAAACCGTCGGAATGCGAGATTAAAAAGCCCGCGATGCAATGCATGCGGGTGGATTGACTGCTGAGCCTTGTGTCGAGGAAAACCGCCTGTGGGCCAGAGCCGCATCGCACAAGATGCTGGCGCCTGACTGTGTTCGTGTTTTTCGATTCTTGTTTGCTGCTCATTGCCAGAATACCCAACCTATGGGTGAGCACGCAATCACGAACCCGTGATAGTCGGCCAATGCAGCTGGTTGCCGTAACAAACTGTTGAGTGCCGTTGAATGTCGGCGGCGCGGGACCGGAATTGGTCATTCCGTCAATTCCGCACCGCGCAAATCCCGCGAATCACTCTCAAATGCCAGCCAATTTGGCCTGCCAGAATAAGCGAGCAGCTTGGTCCTGTGACCAGCGCATAAAGCCTTTCGATATTGGATCTGTCAGGCGCGCGGTTACGGTCTCGCACTCAACCCGGGATAGCCTGAAATCCCAGTGAAACATGGACCGGAATTGGTCGGCGGGTTTCAATTCCACCTTCCGCCTGTCTTCCGCACCGCGCGCTCTGCTTCGCTGTCCGTGCCCCCGCGAGAGGGGCATGAGGCAAATGGAGCAGCCATGAAACAACCCCAACCTGAAGTCCCGCAAGAACCGTTGAACCTGCTGGCCGACTGGATCACCCGCGAGCAGTTGGCGGGCGAGCTGGGTGTCACATCCGACACGCTCGCCAGATGGGAGGCGCGCCGCCAGGGGCCACCCTGCACACGCATAGGACGCAAATCGTTTTACCGTAGGGCCGCCGTTCAAGACTGGATCCGCGCGCAGGAACAGGTGCATCCGGTGCGCAAATCGCGGGGGCGGTCATGACCGCGCCTCTCTTCCTCCCCGCGCCATGGCCCGCTGACCGCGTCGCGGAAGCCCGCGCTGTGATCGCTGATGTGGCCCATCACAGCGACCACCTGATCCGGCTCGCCTGCAACGTTTTGGCCACGCATGGCGAGACCGACGGTGAACGCAAAGATGCCCGCGCGCTGCTGTTGGTGATCGACGCACGGCGGCCGATCCGGCAGGCCCAGCGTGAAGGCAACGGGGAGGTCGGGCAATGAACCGCCGTGGCACCCCAGAAGCAGATTTGCAGCGCTCGGTCGTGCAAGCGCTGCGCACCGTTCTGCCCCGCACCGCCATCATCCATCACTGCGCCAATGAGGTGTCTGAGCCCGGCCCTCGCGGCGCCAAGCGTCAGGCGATCCTCGTCGGCATGGGCGTCCATGCGGGTTTTGCCGATCTGATGGTGATCTGCGACGGGCGCGTGCTGTTTCTAGAACTGAAAGCCCCAAAGGGTCGCTTGCGCCCCGCGCAGGAGGCGTTTCGCGATGCGGTGCTGGCGCAGGGATTTGGCTGGGCGCTGGTGCGCAGCCTCGACGACGCGCTGGGCGCGCTGAATGAGAATGGCTTCACCACGCGCATCGCCGCTTGCGCAGGGAGGTCCGCGCCATGAGCCATGAAGCCACCAATTGGGCCATCAAGCAGCGCGGGCTGAAACCCACCACCAAAATCGTGCTCTGGCATCTGTGCGACCGGTTCAACCCGGATTACGGCTGCTTCCCCTCGCAGGCGCGGCTGGCTCATGATTGCGAGATCAGCCGATCGACACTGAACGAGCACCTCGGCCAGCTGGAAGCCACAGGCCTGTTGCGCCGCGTGCCACGCATCGATCCGGTAACCAAGCGCCAGCTCCCCACCCGCTACATCTTGGGCTTTGAGCGGGGCTTCACACCGGCGGGTGTGGTTCCATGTCCGGAAACCGGACACGGGTCTGCGCCCGTTGATCACAGCGATGACACAGCTGGTGAAATCGACCCCGATGCCCGCGTTTCGATTGATCCATGTCCAGAATCCGGACACGGGATTGACACCGAAGCCGTGTCCGGATTTTACCCCGACCCGTGTCCGGAAAATGACCAAAGCCGTGTCCGGAATCCGGACACTAACCTTGTAAGAGAACCTTTAAGTAAACCTGTAAAGGAGGAGGAGGACGCGCAAGCGCGCGAGATCGAATTTGATCGGTTTTTCAAAGAACTGATTTTGGCGCTGGGCTTGGACCCAGCCTGCCTCCCCGGCTGGTGGCAGGGTTCACCACCCCGGCTGCACGTGCAGCGATGGCGCTGCGAGCTGGGGCTGACCGAGGCAGAGATCGTCGCGGCAGCGAAAGACAGCCGCACAGATCACCCCGAACCGCCCGATGGGCCCAAGGCGCTCGACCGCGTCATGGAGCGCGCTGCCCAGCGCAATGCGCAGACGGCTGCTGCAAGTGGCAGCGCCCTGAAAGCCAAGCAGCACCGAAAGGCGCAAGGCAAGCCAACAGCCAGCCCGGATGAGCTGGCGGTGTTCTATGCGGCCAAGGTCAACTCCGACGAATATCTGCCCGCCAGCATGATCAGCAACGCCATCTGTGAGGCGATGCTGGCCCGCAAGCTGGTGACGACCGACAGGCTGCGTCAGCGGGGGATCCTGTGAATGGCATGGTGTCACGTCCCCGGCACGGATTGTCCCTCTGCGCAGGCGGCGGAGGCTTGGATATGGGCCTCATGCTTGCCGAGCCCGGCTTCCACACCCGCGCCTTCGTCGAATGGGAGGACTGGCCCCGAACGGTGCTCATCGCTGCCCAGCGCGCAGGGTATTTCGCCCCAGCCCCGATCTGGGACGATCTGCGTTCATTCGATGCGCAGCCCTTCCACGGTGCCCTCGACACAGTGCTGGCCGGATATCCCTGCCAGCCCTTCAGTGCCGCCGGAAAGCGCGGCGGTGCTGAAGATCCCCGCCACCTCTGGCCAGAGGTCGCCCGGGTTGTCGGGGAATGCGCTCCCGAGTGGGTCTTCCTCGAGAACGTCTCCGGGCACGTCACCCTCGGTCTTGAGACCGTCCTGCGAGAGCTTTGGGACATGGGTTACACGCCTGCGGCGGGCCTGTTCTCTGCGGCAGAAGTCGGCGCGCCGCACCAGCGGTTGCGGATCTTCATCCTGGCCCACACCGATGAGCCTGCATCCCGGCACGGCGAACTACAATCCGGCCGGGAACAGCGACTTCACCCGCAAAGCCGAGGCCTTGGCTCTGGACATCAAGAACTGGTCGACGCCGAAAGCTACCGATGGCGCGAAGGGCGGCCCGGGCCAGAGCTATGGATCGGGTGGGATGCCGCCACTCCCAGCGCAGGCGGCCCAATGGCAGACGCCAGTGGCGGACGACCAGATGGATCGGCTGCGCGGCAAAATCAACAGCCGGGGAGAGCCGAAGCTGTCGGCGCAGGCGCTGCAATGGCCGACGCCAGCCGCGCAGAACTGGAAGGGCAGCAGCGAAGCCAGCATCACACGGGCCGACGGCAAATCCCGGATGGATATCCTTCACTACCGAGCGGAACAGGGCTTCACCCGCCCGGACCCGGTGATCACGCCGGATGGGCAGCGGTACTTTCCGCACGCCCCGATCTCGCGCCCGCTTTGGGCCTCGATGATTGCCTCGCATGGGCGCGTCGTTTCGCGGCGGATCTTGAAAGGTCGCGCGCGGCGGCGGCTGAACCCGCTCTTCGTCGGATGGCTGATGGGCTGGCCCATCGGGCACGCGCTCTGCGCCTGCTCGGAAACGGAGTTCATCCTCTGGCAGCAGCACATGCGTGGCGCACTCTCGCAGCTGCCCACGGCCTCGGGCCCGTGGATCTGGCGGCCGAGCGAGGGGCCGGAGCGCCCAGCGCAGATGAATTTCTTTGAAGGATTGCTGCCATGAGCATGCAGGGACGGATCGGCCGGGCTGGCGGGACGAAGATGAAAAGTGCGCTGGGCGTGCAGGCAGCGCTGGAATGGGCGTTCAGGGTAGAAAAGGCGCAGCTGGAATTGCCCCCGCCTAGGGATGTGGTTGAGGAAGGTTTTGGCTTCGGTCTCGAGTACGTCCTGATGCAGCGTGGTGCGCTGGGCTGCAAAGTGGACGGCGGCCAGCACAAGATGGGCAGCTACACCCATGCCGACGCCGAGGTGATCGCGGCAACCGTTGCGGGCATGCCCGACGGTCTGGGCGGCATCCGCATGGCCATCCGCGTGGTCGAACTGGCCCGTGCAGGGCTGACCCCCGACTGGATGCCCGGCGTCGTCCCGCGATGCGTGCCGGTGGAAACCAAGCGCAATCAGCACGGCGAGCGGTCGACCACAGTTGTCGTTGGCACCGAACGGGTGCTGACTAGGGGCAAATGGCGCACCATCGACGTGCTGGCCTGCCCGGTGACCTGGCGGCCGCATCCGGAACAGATCGCCTCCGCCCGGCGTGGCTATGAGGATTGGTGGCAGGCGCTGGATTGGGTGCGCGATGGGCTCGTGACGGGTGGGATGTTGCGGGAGGTCGAGGTGACGGCGGCGATGCCGAAGGTGCGGCCGTGGAAGCGATAGGCGCACAGCGACCGCATTAGAAACCAGTCCTTGCCAAATGGCACGTAATATATATATTCGTGTCAAAGAGGATTTGCCATGCAGTTTGCAACAATCGAACCCACCGCGTCCCGCCCCGACCTTCCCGCCATCACGGACGAGGAGGCCGCAGCCCTCGCGCGCACCACCGTAAACCTGTTTCGCGCGTGGCAGCTCAGCGATATCGAGGCCCGCACCCTGCTGGGCGACATGGCCCAGCGTACATGGGCGCGTTGGAAAGACGGCGGCATCGGGCGGATCGACCGCGATCTGCGGGCGCGCATGGCCATCCTGATGGGGATCCACAAAGGTCTGCGATATCTCTTCAGCGACGCGGCGCGCGGCTACGCGTGGATCCGCAAACCAAATACCAACCTTGGTGGTCAAAGCGCGCTCGACGTCATGATGCGCGGCGAGATCACCGATCTGATCGACCTGCGCAGCTATCTTGATGCCGAACGCGGCGCATGGTGACAGCGCCGCTGCGCCGCGTGGTCTGGCAGCGCAGCGTCCGGATCATCCGCTCGACCTATCCGCCGATCGACCTGTTCGAGGACATCGCCGATCCGGCCGATTGGGAGGCATTGTCCTCGGCCGAGGCCAAGTTCAATCCGCGCATCCGTGACAGCATCGGCGATCTGGCAAAGGTGCCGGTGGCCCGTCGCGTTACCGGGCCCGGCGCAAGCTGGGTCATGGCGCCGTTTGTTCACTGCTCGCCATTACGGCCCGGGCGGTTCAGCGACGGGTCTTTCGGGCTGTACTATGCGGCCGACAGCACCGAGGTGGCGTTGTCAGAGACCATCCATCACCACACGAAAACCATGCTGGCCACTGCCGAAGCTCCTGGTTGGACATCGCAATTCCGCGAGCTGATCGGATCGGTCGACGCCGAATTTGAGGATGTGTCCGGACTGGACGACCTGCTGCACCCCGACGACTACGGCGCGTCTCAGATCTTCGGCGCGGAGCGACGCGGCGCAGGGTCGAACGGCATTTACTGGCCCAGCGTGCGCTTCGCGGGTGGCAACTGTATCGCTGCGTTTTGGCCGGATGTGGTCCCGATCCCCACTCAGGGAGGGCATTTCGCCTATCACTGGAATGGCAGCGCGGTTGATTACGTCAAGAAACTGGATACCGGGGAGATTATGGGCGTTCATTAGTAATGCAAGCTGTCATGGCCCGGTGGACAAGAATGATCTCGCATTGCAGCGCGGCCTTCTCACCCATACGATCAAGACTGAAATCCGCCGCATAAATACTTAATTCAATCAATAAAATGCCACCACCAATTGATATGGCATTACATCAGGATCGCTAAACCCGCCCATGAACCAAATTGCTCACAACAGGCTCGTCTCTTTCATCTGGTCTATCGCTGACGACTGCCTTCGCGATGTCTATGTTCGCGGAAAATATCGTGATGTTATCTTACCAATGGTCGTGTTGCGCCGCCTGGACACCCTTTTGGAGCCGACAAAAGCTGACGTTCTGGAGGAGGTCCGCTTCCAAAAGGACGAGATGAAGGCCACCGAACTGGATGATGCGCCCCTCAAGGCCGCCTCCGGTTACGTATTTTTCAACACCAGCAAATGGACGCTGAAGCAGCTGCATGCCACCGCCACGAACAACCAGCAGATCCTGCTGGCAAACGTGGAGGATTATCTAAACGGGTTCAGCGACAACGTCAAAGAGATCATCCAGCGCTTCAAGCTGCTGGAACAGATGCGCCACATGGCCGACAAGCAAGTTCTGCTGGACGTTCTGGAAAAGTTCATATCGCCCTACATCAACCTGACACCACATTTGGTCGAAGACCCCGAAGGCAATACGATGCCGGGTCTGAGCAACCTCGGTATGGGTTATGTTTTCGAAGAACTGATCCGCAAATTCAACGAGGAAAACAACGAGGAGGCGGGCGAACATTTCACCCCGCGTGAGGTGATCCACCTGATGACGCACCTGATCTTCGATCCGATCCGGGACCGGCTGCCCCCGGTCATGACCATCTATGACCCCGCTTGCGGCAGCGGCGGCATGCTGACGGAATCGCAAAACTACGTCATCGACCCCGATGGCTCGATCAAAGCCACCGGTGACGTCTACCTTTATGGCAAGGAAATCAACGACGAGACCTATGCCATCTGCAAATCCGACATGATGATCAAGGGCAACAACCCCGAGAACATCAAGGTCGGCTCCACCCTCTCGACCGACGAATTCGCCGCCCAGCGCTTCGACTTCATGTTGTCCAACCCGCCCTACGGCAAAAGCTGGAACAGCGAATTGAAATACATCAAGGACGGCAATGACGTCATTGATCAGCGCTTCTAGGTCGAACTGGCCGATTACTGGGGCACCAAAGAAACCAAGGATGCCACCCCCCGCTCAAGCGACGGCCAGCTTCTGTTCCTGATGGAGATGGTAGGCAAAATGAAGTCCACCAATGACAGCGCGGTCGGCGCGCGCATCGCTTCGGTGCACAACGGCTCCAGCCTGTTCACCGGCGACGCGGGCAGCGGCGAGTCCAACATCCGCCGCCACATCATCGAAAACGACATGCTCGACACCATCATCCAGCTGCCGAACAACCTGTTCTACAACACCGGCATCACCACCTATATCTGGCTGCTGACCAACGCCAAACCCGCCGACCGGCGCGGCCGCGTGCAGCTGATCGACGCCAACCTACTGTTCCGCAAACTTCGGAAGAACCTCGGCGACAAGAACTGCGAATTCGCGCCCGAACACATCGAGGCGATCACCAACGCCTCCCTCGCCTTCCAGCCAGTTGAGCGAGAGCTGGACGACAACGGCGATCCCACCGGCATTGCCGTCCAGATCTTCGACAACACCGATTTTGGCTATCACAAGGTCACCATTGAACGCCCCGACCGCCGCCGCGCGCAGTTCAGCGCCGAACGGCTGGCCCCCCTGCGGTTCGACAAATCTCTGCGCGAACCGATGGAGCATCTGTGGGAAATCCACGGCGAGGCCGTCTATGAAGCGGGCTTTCTGAAAGGGCAGGCCAAGCCGATCATGGTCTGGTGCGAGGAACAGGGCATCACCCTGAACGCCAAGGCCCGCGCTAAGCTGATCGACACTGCCAATTGGAAACGTCTGCGCGTATTGCTGAACCACGGCCACGCGCTGATGCAGGCCGTGGGCATCGAGGAAACCGCCGATTACAACGACTTTTGTGACCGCGTGAACAAGGTGCTGAAGACCCGCAAGATCAAGCTGTCGGCGACCGAGAAGAACGCGATCCTGAATGCCGTCAGCTGGTATGACGAACACGCCGAAAAAGTCATCGCCAAACGGGCCAAAATGACCAAACAGGAACTGGAAGATCTGACGGAGCATCTGGGTTGCGAAGTGGGCGATCTGGCCGATTTCGGCTATTACTGCCAATCCAACGGTGCATGGCTAACCTATGCCTCCAACGCCGACCTGCGCGATAGCGAGTCTGTGCCGCAGAAGGACAGCATCCACCGTTATTTCCGGGCCGAGGTGAAGCCCCATGTCGATGAGGCGTGGATTAACCTCGACACGGTCAAGATCGGGTATGACATCAGCTTCAACAAATACTTTTACCGCCACAAACCCCTGCGCGACCTAAGCGCAGTGACAGCGGATATTCTGACGCTGGAACAACAGGCGGATGGGCTGATCTCGGATATTCTGGGGGTGCCGGTCGCGGCGCTGTCGGAGGTGGAGTGATGGAAGGGTTGGATTTCAGGCCTTACGAAGCCTACAAGGACAGTCGCGCAAGCTGGCTCGGTGAAGTGCCCGCCGATTGGCAAGTTGGCCCCGGCCGGATTTGCATCTACGAGAACAAGGACAAGAACACCGGCATGAAGGAAAGCACCGTGCTTTCCCTCAGCTATGGTCGCGTCATTGTCAAAGACGAGGACAAAATGACCGGGCTGGTGCCGGAAAGCTATGAGACCTACCAAATCGTTCAGCCCGGCGACATCATCATTCGTGGCACTGACCTACAGAACGACGTCACCAGCCTTCGCACGGGGCTTGCCAAAGATCATGGGATCATCACCTCGGCCTATATCAATCTGCGTCCGAAGCCGAACGCCTATGCCGAATTTTTGCACTATCTCCTGCATTCCTACGACGTGAAGAAGGTTTTCTACGGATTGGGATCAGGCCTGCGCCAGAACCTTTCCTATGTTGACTTCAAGTATCTGACGATTCCGCTGCCCAGCCTTTCGGAACAGCGTGCCATCGTGGCGTTCCTTGATGACAAATGCGCCAAGATCGAGGGGGCGGTGAGGATCAAGGAAGACCAGATCGCGCTGCTGCGCGAGCGGCGGCAGATCATCATTCAGGACGCCGTCACTCGCGGCCTGAACCCCGCTGCCCCGATGAAAGACAGCGGCATAGACTGGATCGGCCAAATCCCGGCGCATTGGGAAGTGCGGCGAAACTTCACGCTTTTCCGCGAGTCAAAGCGATCAGGCAATGCTAATCTCCCGGTCTTGTCGGTTTCGATCCACAGCGGCGTATCGACTGAAGAACTGAGCGAAGAGGAAAATATTCGTTCGGTCATCAAGATTGAGGATCGAACATCCTACAAGGAGGTTCTGCCTGGCTTTGTCGCTTACAACATGATGCGGGCATGGCAGGGTGGCATTGGCAGCGTAAGTGTTCACGGGATGGTAAGTCCGGCATATGTCGTCGCAGAGCCGATCGCTGAGGTCGACGCGACCTACTTTGAGCTCTTATATCGAACCCCCGTTTATATTTGGCAGATGGACGCTGCGTCCAAGGGGATCACTGATTTTCGGAAGCGCCTCTATTGGGATGATTTCCGAAACTTGGTCAGCATTCTTCCTCCGATTGACGAACAGCGCGAAATCATCCAGTCGATTCAGGCAATGACGACGAAGATCAACAGCGGTATCGCCATCAAAGAACACCAGATCGCGGCACTTAAAGAATACAAAACCAGCCTGATCAACGCTGCCGTCACCGGCAAGATCAAAGTCATTTAGGGGGCAGCATGGTCAGCAATACACACGAAATCGCACTCGAACAGGCCATTCAGAAGCATCTGACCGGCCACACGACCGAAGACCTGGCAGGCCAGCCCGCACCAGTGAGCGACGGCCCCTATCGCATCGGTCTGCCCAGTGATTTCAACGCCCAGTATGCGCTGGACACTGCGATGTTCTGGCAGTTTCTGCAAGCATCGCAGGGCAAGGAACTGGCTAAGCTGCAATCGCGCAACCCATCGGATTGGCAGGCCAAAATCCTTGAACGCTTCGACCGGCTGATCAAGAAACACGGCCTGCTTCATCTGCTGAAAAAGGGGCTGTCGTTTGACGACGCGCATCTTACGCTGATGTATCCCGCCCCGCTGGCCAGCTCTGCCGCCAGCGTGCATGAAAACTTCACGGCCAATATCTGGAGTGTCACCCGCCAGGTCCGTTATTCACAGACGAACCCGCTTGAAGAAATCGACATGGTGCTGTTCCTGAACGGCATGGCCCTGATCACGGTCGAATTGAAGAACGCCTGGACGGGCCAAACCGCCCGCTTTCATGGCCAGAAGCAGTATCGTGAAAAACGCGACGCTACCCAGCCCCTGCTGCAGTTCGGTCGCGCGTTGGTGCATATGGCGGTGGACACCGACGAGGTGTTTATGGCGACCAAACTGGCCGGGCCCGCCACCTTTTTCCTGCCGTTCAATAAGGGCCATAACAACGGCGAGGGCAACCCGCCCAACCCGCACGGCCACAAGACCGCATATCTGTGGGAAGAGGTGTTCCTGCCCCGCAGCCTTGCAGGCATCATCCAGCATTTCGTGCTGCTGGAGGGCAAGGCGGCCGACCCGATGGCAAAGAAATCGCTGATCTTCCCGCGCTATCAGCAGTTGGACGTGGTTCGGCGTCTGCTGAACCATGCATCCACCAACGGCGTCGGCCATAGCTATATGATCCAGCATTCGGCGGGTTCGGGAAAATCGAACTCGATCACTTGGGCGGCCTATCAGCTGATTGAAACCTATCCAGACAGCGTCAGCTTGCCCGGGGCCAAGGGTCTGGACCAGCCCCTGTTTGACAGCGTCATCGTGGTGACCGACCGGCGCCTGCTGGACAAGCAGCTGCGCGATAACATCAGGGATTTTTCCGAGGTCAAGAACATCGTCGCCCCGGCCATGCGGTCGGCCGATCTGAAAGCGGCGCTGGAGAACGGCAAGAAGATCATCATCACGACGATCCAGAAGTTCCCGTTCATCATCGACGGCATTTCGGACCTGAGCGACAAGCGGTTCGCCGTGATCATCGACGAGGCGCACAGCGGCCAAAGCGGCCAGGCGCATGACAACATGAACCGCGCGATGGGTGCTGGCGATGTCGACTCGGACGAGGACGACCCGCAAGACCGCATCCTGGCGGCGATGCAGTCACGCAAAATGCGCGGCAACGCCTCGTATCTGGCGTTCACGGCCACCCCCAAGGCGACCACGCTTGAGAAATTCGGCGAGCGCCAGCCTGATGGCAGTTTCAAGCCGTTCCACCTTTATAGCATGAAGCAGGCCATCGAAGAGGGCTTTATCCTCAACGTTC
>Ga0307981_1002205_pt1 | contig 16150 bp, 15 predicted proteins | sample OrgLakmetagen987_FD_201849 | JGI IMG/M metagenome (GOLD analysis project Ga0307981, IMG submission 201849) | Saline water microbial communities from Organic Lake, Antarctica - #987 | ecosystem: Environmental > Aquatic > Non-marine Saline and Alkaline > Saline | place: Antarctica: Organic Lake... | reverse complement strand
GCACGACACAAGTTCACGTCGCTCTGCAGGAGAAAGAAAACCGGGGTGGATCATGTTCTTACTTGAATCGGTCGCAACCGCCACGTCAACCCGTCAAAATTCGGGTGTCCAAGGACTCCGAGTATAGCATTGATAAATCCTGCACCAATCTACAAATTAGTAAGCAAGCTTTCAGTAACTTGATGCCTAATCCAATCATCCGGAATTGCCTTAACGGCATCCAAGGAACTTGAAATTCTCTCACAAAGTGAAAAAATACGATCGGATAATTTCTATCTTTGATTTTCTTTCCAGAATGCATTTCAAAGAAAATCTCGGCGAGATCAAGTGCTGATTCCTCATGGCGGTACCGAAGACGCAACTAGTTTCTACTACTCCGGGAGCTCTCTCCGTCAAGGCAAGCCTCAGATTGGTCGAGTGATTTTCGGGCACCCAATAGCTGGTTAGATTTAGTTGCTTGAAGCCTCTGAGAAATCGACCTGGTCTTGCCCCGTTTTAGTTCCGATCTCTTTCGAGCAATGTTTGCTATGAAGGAGATATGGATTGGCAAAAAGATACACAGACGAGTTCCGGCGTGATGTGGTGCGGATGGCCGCGACCAGTGGCTTAACGCTGCCCCAGCTTTCATCAGATTTGGGTGTGGGGCTTTCGACGCTGAACAATTGGGTTCAGCAACACCAGCACGAGGATTTGATGTCTGGTCCGCATGAAGACGTTGAGAAGGAGAACACCCGTCTTCGCAAAGAAGTCCGACTTCTGCGCGAGGAGAGGGAAGTGTTAAAAAAGGTGGCGATCTACTTTACAGGCCAAAGCCGATGAGGTTCGCCTTCATTGACGCCTGGAAAGAAGTTTGGCCCGTGGAATTTCTCTGCCGTATCATGCAGGTCACATCTCGTGGGCTCCGTGCTTGGCGGATACGCCCAATGAGCCAACGACAGCGAGATGATATGGTACTTTTGGCCCACATTCGTGAGCAGCATCGGCCTAGCTTGCAAAGCTACGGGCGGCCCCGGGTGACCGAAGAACTGCAAGAGCTGGGGCTGAGCGTCGGTCACGGTCGTGTGGGCCGCCTGATGCGTGAGAACGGCATCAAAGTCATCAGAACGCAGAAATACAAGGCGACGGCGGACAGCAATCACACGTTCAACATTGCACCCAACCTGCTGGATCAGGACTTCTCAGCGAATGGCCCCAATCAAAAGGGGGCCGGAGACATCAGCTACATCTGGACCAGTGAGGGCTGGCTTTATCTGGCCGTCATCCTTGACCTGTACTCTCGCCGCGTCATCGGTTGGGCCGTTGGCAACCGGATGAAGCGAGATCTGGCGATCAGGGCCTTAGATATGGCCGTTGCTTTGCGACAGCCGCCCGAAGGGTGCATTCATCATACGGATCGCGGGTCGCAATATTGTTCCAACGCGTATCAACGACATCTTTCCAAGCATGGCTTCAAGGTCTCCCCCTCTCATGCATGTAAACATGCACTGCCGGGGCAGTGGATGAGTGGGAAGGGCAATTGTTACGACAATTCCATGGTGGAAACGTTCTTCAAATCCATTAAGGCTGAGCTGTTGGGAAACACGCCGTCAGGCCGAGGGCGCGATATTCCAGTACATTAACGGTTTTTATAACCCGCGCCGTCGCCACTCATCGCTCGGCGGCAAAAGCCCCTTGGCTTTCGAGCGAAAGGCCGCATAAGTAAGTTGAGAGACCGGAATGTAAGCGGGACACGCCCACGAGGTGACGCGCGCCTCAATGCCGTTGGATTTGGGCCCCTTGAACCAAGTCTGGACCGATATCGGGGCAATCGGACTGGCGACATATCTCGCTGATGCCCCCGAAGTGCGCAACAGCGCCAACCCCAAATATCTTCAGATTGCCAGGCGGGGCGCAGCTAAGACCGGAACAGACCTGTACCGCATCCTTGATCTGGTTTTCACCTTACGCAATCAAAGCCACCAGCTTTTCAACGAATTTGACGCCGTCCTGATGCCGACAGCCGCCGCCAACCCTTGGCCCGCAGCCAAGCCCTTTCCCAAGACCATCGACGGGCAAAGCGTCGGGCCGCGCGGGCATGCTGTATTCACACGGTGGGTCAACGCGGCAGGTCTGCCTGCTGTGGCCTTCCCCGCCCCCTTTGAAAGCATCCCAATCGGGATGCAACTGATCGGAAAAATGGGGTCAGAGCAGACGCTGCTCGCGTGTGTTGACGCCTGCGCAGAAGCTTTTGTCTGGCCCGATATTGCTACGCGCCAAGCGTGACCGAAACATCCCCGATCCCTGCGATCCAGCCTTCGACCAATGTGCCCTTCGGATAGTAGACAAGCGGATGCAATGACCCGGTAATAACAATCTGGCTGCGTTTCAACCCGCCGCAATGTTCGCCGATCTGGCGGGCAAGGCTGGCGAAGGTTTCCAGCGCAGACCCGCCCGGCACCGCAGCCTCACCCTCCAGAATAACGTCTGTTCCAGCCTGCATCCTGGCGGTAAGCGCACCGAAATCAGACCCCAACCAATCCTTCGCTGCTGACCCTACCACTAGCCCGGCGTTGATCTGATTATCTGCCAATTTGACAATCACATCATCTGCAAACGGGCCTTGTACCCGCGTATCCACCAGTTCGATAACAGCAACCGGGCGCAGCAAGGTACCCAATTCAGACGGCGACAAACTGGCCATGTTCGGGGGGCAATCTTCCAAAATCTCAAAGCCGACTTCCAGTTCGACCCCCAGCATATCCTTCACCGCAACCTGCGCGCCCGAAGGCAGGATATCACCAGCAAAGATCGGTGCCATGATGCTTGCGGCTCCGTTCTTGCGTGCCGTTTTGAAACCACCGATTGCCCCAACATGTTGTGCGACACGAGCTTGTATTCGGTACGCCTCGTCGGCAGTTGAAGGTCGTCGGGTCGAAGGCACAAAACGGTGCGAACCGGCACGGGCCGCGACCAATTCCTCGACCCAAATATCCAACATATGTCCCATCAGAATGCCTGCCCTTTTCCACACTGCAGCAAAGAACAGATGTCCCGCCGCGACCTGAAATTCAGAATACTGGCGGATTTACCCAGCATGTTTACTGTCACGGCAGACGGTGACGGTTCGTAGAATGTTAATCGCCCCTTGGGTACCGTCGATTACCGGCAAAGGACAGGTTGGCGCAAGTTTCGCGGCCAAGCCCGCCAGCGGCCCCCCCCCCATCACCACACTGGTTGCCCCACGCTGATGCATCTGCAGGCAAAGCTGGCGCAGGTCCTCGGCGTAGCGGCTTTGTACCGTGCCCGGATCGCCGAAGTCATCTATATCTAGTGCCACCGTGCCAACGAGCAGGTCTCCAAGCCCCGCCTCCTCGGCCTTTGTCTGCAAGTCCGCCACAAGGCTTGCGCCGAAGGTGACGATTCCAAAAGGCCCACCCAGGGCTGCCGCGATGGAAAAGGCCGCCGAAGCGATACCGATCACCGGTATGTCCGGGCGCAAGGCGCGCACCTCTTCGGCGCCTGTGTTGCCGAAAGACGCAAGCACGATACCATCGCAAGGGGCATCATAGGCCTTGACGGTTTCAACCACGGCGCGGCTTGCCTGAGCAGCATCCGCGGCCGTCACAATCAGCTTGGGGCCAAAGGCGGGACACAGCGTGGTGAAATTGTCCTTCGGCAGCGCTATGGCATCAGCGGCCTCTTTGATGCGCGCCGTCACGCCCTTGGAAGTGTTGGGGTTGATAATCAGCAACCGCATCAAAGGATCACCGAAGGCAGCCACAACGACAGCGCCGGAAAGAGGTTGATCAGCACCAAGGCCACCAGCATCGCGCCGATGAACATCATCATCGACGGAATGATCTTGGCGATGGATATCTTGGCAATGGCGCAGGTGATCAGCACGACCGAGGCCACCGGCGGTGTCTGTTGCCCAATCCCGAGGTTGATCGTCAGGATCAGACCGAAATGCACCCGGTCTATCCCAAGCTGATCCGCCAGCGGTAAAAAGATAGGCACCAGCATCAAGATTGCAGGCGTGCCGTGAATGATCGCGCCCGCCAGCAGAAAGAAGATGTTGATGACAATCAGAACGACCCAGTAATTGTCCGACAGCCCCAAAATGCCCTGCGCGATCTCTTGCGGTATACGTTGGTTGGTTAAATACCATCCCAACAAGGTCGAGGTCGCCACGATGAACATCAGCATTGCCGAACGCTTGCCCGCGACGCGCAAAGTATCAACCAGGGTGCCAAGGCGCACGGTGCGGTAGACGAACATGGCCAACACAATGGACCAGAAAGCAGCGATGGCCCCTGCCTCGGTCGCGGTGAACACCCCGCCAAGAATACCTGCCAGAACAAGGATCGGCAGGGTCAGCGGAATGGCCGCATCCTTGCCCGTCTCGACGACACGGGCCAGCGAAAACGCCCCTTCGGTCGGATAACCCCGTTTAACGGAAATCACATAGGCTGTGCCCATCAACAGGGCACAGACCAGAAACCCGGGCACGATACCTGCGGCAAACAGCTCGGCGATCGAGGCATTGGCCACATAGGCGTAAAGGATCAGGTTGAGGCTGGGCGGCACAATGATCGCCATCGTGGCCGAGGTCGATGTGACGGCGGCTGCAAAAGCCACGGGATAGCCGCGCTTTTTCATCTGCGGAATCATAACTGACCCGATGGCGGCAGCATCCGATGTGGCCGTGCCAGAAATCTCGGAAAAGAACAGTGATGTCAGAATGTTGACATGAGCCAGCCCACCCCGGATGTGTCCGACAAGCGACGAAGCAAAGGCGATCAGCTTTTCAGCGATCTTGCCTTGGTTCATGATTTCGCCCGCGATCATGAAAAGCAGCGCCGCCACCAGAAGATAGTTATTGGCCCCGCCAAAAGGGATCAGCCCGATGATTTGCGGTACTACGGCCGGATCCAGTATGATCATGGTGGCAGCCGTGACTCCAAGAACAAAGGCAATCGGCAAGCCCGCGATCAGCAGTACCACGAGCAGGATCAGGATCATCCATCCGGGATCAAGAAACATCACGCATCACTTTCGGGCAAAAGGTCGAGGGGGTCGATGCGGCCGGTCACGATGCCTATGAAGCGGACCGCGCAAAACAGGGTGATCATCGCCCCACCAAAGGGCATAGCGCCACGGAACAGCATCATGGGCGCATCAAACGAGATCAGCGAACGCGCGCCAAAGCTGGCCGCAGCGATGCCGCCATACCAGGCGAGCATGGCCCCAAAGGCCCCCATCAAGATCAGGTTGATCGCAGTGACCACGCGCATCATCCCGGGCGGCATGACGCGCAGTACGGCATCAAAGCCCAGGTGTTCGTTAGAACGGGTCAGATAGGCCGCCCCGAAAAAGGTCAGCATGGCAAGAAGATGGGCAGGAAGCTCTTCTCCCCAGGACACGCTGTCATTCAAGACGAACCGGGCGAAGACCGCCCAGTTCAACAAGAGCAAAAGAAGGCCCGAAAGGGTGATGACCATGACATCGAGCATCATGCCAAGCCAGCGATCCATGCGCGATACGATGCGGTCAAAACGGTCCATGTCGGCCTTCCGATCCGGTTTATTCGATCCCGAGGGCGGTTTTGGTTGCGGCAATCATGTCCTCGCCAATGACATCCACAAACGTCGGACTTTCATAGAGCGGTGCAGCTGCGGACTGGAATGCGGCGAAGTCGATCTCGTTGACTGCGATCTTATCAGCCAACGCGGCAATCGTCTCGGTATCTGTTGTTTCACCCCACTCGAAAGACCACGGTGAAACGTCTTGGGCAACCGAAATCACAGTTGCGCGCAGTTCGTCATCAAGGGAGGCAAGAAAAGGCTCTCCGATCACAAAGAACGTTGGCAGATATACGTGGTTCGACAACGACATATAGTCCTGCACCTCGAACAGCTTGGCTGTGTCGACGACATTGGCGGGGTTTTCCTGCCCGTCAATCGTGCCCTGATCCAAGGCGGAGTAAACTTCGCCAAACGATAGTGGCGTTGCGTTAGCACCCAGAGTGTTGAACATCTCGACGCGCTGCCGGTTGGTGGGGGTTCGGATCTTGAGCCCCTCCAGGTCAGCAGGTGTCACAATTGGGCGCACGTTGTTGGTGATCTGGCGAAACCCGTTGTCCCACATGGCGGCAAGAACCATGCCGGTGCCCTCAAAAACTTCAGCGAGCATTGTGCCTGCCGGGCTGTCGATAAAGGTTTGTACCGCAGCGCGGTTTTCGAACAGGTAAGGCAAATCGAAAATTGAGGTGCGGGTGTTGATCTGTGATACCGCCGAGGCCGACAGAGAGGCCTGATGTGTGCCAAAGCCGAGACCCTGAAGAACGTCTTCTTCCTTGCCCAATGTATTGGACATAAAGATCTGGACATCAATTTCGCCGGGTGCGGCTGCTTCAAGCCGCTGCTCGTACTCCAACAAGAATACATGGGCAAAAGAGCCCTCTGGCAGTGACGAATTGATTTGCATCACGGCCTCGGCGCTGGCGGCGACAGGGAAAAAGGCGGCGCCCGCAAGGGCAAACAGGCTTGTGCGAGAAAAACTCATGGTCATTTCCTTTTGTCAGTTTGTAAACAGAAAGAATCAGCGTCTATCTTCTGGAAATATTTTTTCATTTTTAGTGCTTCACGAAAATTATATTTCATGCGTTCACGCCACATTTTTATCGACTGCCTGATTTTTCGGCGTCAAAATGGCTGTTTTCTTAAGATATGGTCATAATTGACGCGGGATAAGCAGGATCAGACCAGCATTTCAGCAAGGTGACCTAAAGCTCGTCAAACCGCCGGTGGCCGTCTTCGATTGCAGCCATGCGGCGCCGACCGGCGGGCCCTGACAGCGCAATTGTGCGCGCGGCGATCAGGTTGCAGATGGCCATCGTGCCTACATGATTCATCAACGGACCATTTGCCGAGGTCACGCATGTCAATTGCCAGCGCACATCTGCTGTTTCTGCACTTGGTCGATCCTCAATCACCGCAAGCGCAGCTCCTGCCTTATAGGCCGCCGCGATAACAGCCGTCAGGATTTTTGGCTTACGGCGCAAAGCAACAAGCACCACGACGTCCTGAGAAGACAATGATGCAAGGCTTTCGGCCAGTGTCTCGCCTGCTCTAGGCAAAACGCTGACGTTGCCCAACACCTGAGACGTCTGCCAGCCCAGGTACTGTGCAAAAGGTTGACCCGCACGAAACCCGATGAACCACACACGCGGCGCGGCAATCAGGGCATCAGCAAGACTGTCGATCACGGCATCTTCCAAAGCGCCATAGGTCAAATCAAGATTTTGCTTAGACGTCTCAAAATGCAAGGCCACTGTTCCACTGCGTTGCGGGGTTTCAGAGCCAAAGCGGAGCAGCGCGATGCCCGCACGCTGTTCATCCCTTACGGCACGGCGCGCTTCATCAAAAGAACTGTAGCCAATCCGACGCACAAACCTCGACACTGTAGCATTGGACACATTCGCCAGTTCCGCGATCTCGGACGCGGTGTACCCAGCCATCTCTCCGGGAAAATCCAATATGAGTTCGGCCAATCGCCGCTCGCTGGGGTGCAACTCTGGCAATGCATCGCGTACACGCAGCAAAAAAGACTTGGACATATCTGAACTCATCTCTCTAGGATGATTGTCGTTCGGCAAAACGTAAATAGGTTTATACGGCCAGCCAACAGATGTTTCGCAAAACGGGCTGATCCGCTTTGTTGGGGGCGACCCATTTCCCGTAGTTGGTGCGCAGCACAAATGATCGCGCCCATTGAAGTGTCCATGCTGGGCCTGCAAGCGTCGAAAGGGATGCGTTAGGACATCCCTACAAGTCAGATCAACTTCTTTCCATCTTAAGAAATTCTATTCTGGTTGTGCGCCTCGCCAATAGGCTCAACACCATCTGATGCCAATTTTCCGCAAATTTCTTCTCTAGAAAGCTACTGGTTCTCATGGGCACCTGAGTGACTTGAGAACCATCCTGCATCATTCTTTCCAATGCACTTTGCCACGCCTCCACAGAGGTATCGGCGATGGCATGCGCACCGTTCGGGACATGATCAACCAAACCGTCGATATCATTGACCAGAAGGCTGCGGCCAGCAGCAAGTGCCTCAATCGCAACCAACCCGTAGGCTTCCCAGTTCGACGGCATCGCCACAACATCGACAGCAGCTATTTGGGGCCACTGGATCTGTGCTGAACCCCATGAAGCGGATGCGCGGATCATTTCCTGCCAGTGCCCGCAGGTTATCCCCCTCACACCCTTCTCCATAGATATGCAGGTATACGTCCGGACGGGGTGTTCGCCGGAACGCGGTGATCAGCGTGTCGAAGCCCTTTTGCCTTTCAAGCCGCCCGATTGCGCCGATGACCCGGCCCGGAGACGCTGCGGGACCAACGGCGCGAAAGGCCGACAGATCAACGCAGGACGGAATGACAGTCAGGGCAGAGGCACGCACAGCGCCGGATTGGACCAACCAGTGACCCTGTGCCTGGCTTACAGCGACGACCCGGTTGAACAGGCTGTAGGCCATGCGCAGCAATGTCGCGAAGCGCCGTTTGTGGGTGACGTTCGCGGCCACGAAAGCCTTGGTATAGCTGTGTTCCACATGAACAAGCGGCGTCCTGGGGTGCTGGGCACGCAATAAAGTCAACATCGGCATCGCCCGCCAGTTGACCGCCAGATGCGAGACGATGACATCTGCCTTGATACGGCCAAGCGACATGCGACCTCGATCAATGCTGATCAGGCTGTGATCTGCGGTCTGTGCCATCTCTGAAGTCGTTAGGATGTGATCCAGAACCCGCATCACCCCGCCTGCGGTGGTGTCGTCCACAAGATGAACAATGCGTGGCAGGCTCATGACATTGCTCCGAGGCCGCGGCGCTTTTTGACAATCGCCATGGCCTGACGGATCAACTTTCCCCCTAGAACTGACAAAACAGCGGTCGCTGCAAGGGTCACCAGCGATTTGGCCGGCTCTTCGATCAGGGGCGCGCGGGACTCTGCCATCCAGGCGCGGCTCAGCGCAAAGGCCCGTGATGCATCAAGGTCGCTGACCGCGCGGCGGTTGAGGTAACGCAACTGATAGGCGCGTGCGTCGCTTGTGTTCACAACGAAAAACGCAGGATTCAGGGGCGTCAGCTTGACCACCATCCGCTCCCAGGCCGCCAGCTGCCGGTCCGTCGCGGCAGACAGTCCACCAGCGTTGATCCGATACCGCGTTAAAAGGCCCTCGACGCCTTCGAACCTCCATTCGGTGGTCAGGGCAATCCGCAGCCAGCATTCGATATCTTCGGATTGGCGAAAGGTTTCGTCAAAGTACCAGTCGCGCGCATGCTCATGGCGCGGACGCCAGGCGATGGCATCAAGCACAGCCCGCCGCAACACGACAGCCGACCCGTTGCCGATGGGGTTGCGCTTGAAGATCAACGAAACGTCCACATCGTGAAGCCGAGGGCGCTGCGCCTGCCCCATGAGATCGCCCGCATCATTGATCAGCGAAGATCCAGAATAACTGATCCCGACAGATGGATTTGCGTCCAAATGGGCCATGTGAACCGCAAGCTTTTCCGGTTCCCAAATGTCATCCGCATCACAAAACCCGATGATATCCCCGCGCGACGCGGCGATCCCGGTGTTACGTGCGCCTGCAAGTCCGCGATTGGCCTGACGAACCACGCGAACCCGGGAGTCACGTGCGAACTCGTCAGTAAGGCGCGGGGTGTCGTCAGTGGAACCATCATCGACGATGATAATTTCAAAGTTGATGTAGGTCTGCAGCAGAAGGGCATTCAACGTCTCACAGATGGTGTTCTCGACGTTAAAGGCAGGGACGATGATAGAAGCTAGGGTCATGGCGATTGGCCTTTTGATGGGTTTACGAAAACAGGGATTGGCGGACGGCGCGCGGCAGTGCGAGCGCGCCGCAGGCCCCGGCGATGGTCAGCGCGCCACGGCGAAAGGGTTTGAAAAACCCTGCCGGACTATGGCACAGGCCCGTTACGGCATGGCGCAGCGCCAGGGTGCGGGCATCGCCAAGGCGCAGTGCCCGGCGCGCAAGGTAGCGGTGGTGGATGGCATGGCTTTGCGCAGTTGGACGGATGCCAAACCGCGCGGCGGTCTCAATCGCGCGTGCGCGCCCGGCAAGCATTGCGTCCAGATCGGTGGACAGCCCTCCGACGGACGTGCGGTACATGGTCTGCAGCGCTGGCAGACCGATGATCCGTGCGCCCGCGCCAACCAGCCGGATCAACCATTCCAGATCCTCGTTGTGAACCATCGTTGCATCAAAGCCTCCGGTTCGCTCGAACACCGCCCGGCGCAGCGCGATGTTCGACATGGTGCAAACCGGATTTTCGCCCAAAAGGGCCTCTATTGTCAGATCACCGTCAGGCACCGTCGAAAACACGGTCGCGTCGGAAGGGTCTTGCTGAAAGAAACCGATCTGGCCATAAGCGCCATCAACGTCCCTATCGGCAAAACTCTCGGCCAGTTCGGCCAACTTGGTGGGCAACCAGATGTCATCGGCATCGCAGAAGGCCAAGAATTCACCCGTTGCGACAAGCGCACCAAAGTTGCGCGCATGGCTGGGCCCTTTGCCTGGATTGGACACGACCCGGATACGCGGGTCGCCCATCGCGGCATCCAGAAGCAGATCGACGGTCCCGTCGGTAGAGTCGTCATCAACACAGATGGCCTCCCAATCCGCAAACGTCTGCGCGCAAAGGCTCTCCAGCGTTTGACGGATGGTCGTTTCGGCATTGTAACACGGGATGATAATCGAAAACGTGAGCATGGGTCAGATCCTTGCGAAAGAGGGGCCAAAGGCCAATGACAGGGCTGAAAGCGATGCGCTGATCATCACCACTGTCGCCACCACGGCATAGCCAATCGCCACCGCGACAAGGCCGTGAGAGCTGAGCAGCGCCGTGTTCGCCATAAGTGCTGCAGTCATGGCAGCGGTTAGCCAGAATTCCTGCGCGGCCCGGCCCGTCGCCCGCAGCCACCCAGCGGTGGCCGACCAAAGCGTGCCAGGAATGGCGACAAGACACAGGATTGATACGATATCCTCCAGTCCCGTCCAGCCGTCGCCCAACAGAACCGGCACGTAATAAGGTGCGAGGAGTGCCTGAAGGATCACAGCAGGCGTGATCAGAGCCATAGCAAGCACAATGCCTTGACGCAGGGCCAGGGCCTTGTCTTCATGGGCGCATAGATGTGGGAACAGGACCGTGGAAAAGGCCACCGAAAAGGAGTTGGCGAGGCTCAGACCGGCATTGAACGCCATGAAATAAAGGCCTAATGCCTCGGCCCCCATCAAGCTGCCCACGATCAGCTTGTCGGCCTGCAGACGCATCGCCTTGACCAACTCGACCCCAAGAACCGCCCAGCCAAAGCTGACAAACGGGCGTAAAGGCGCGCGGCCCTGGCAAAGGTCAATTTTCCACGGATGAAGCCTGCGCATGGCCACAAGCCAGAACGGGGCCGTCAGCAATCGCGGCAGGATCAGCGCCACAGCGGATGGCCAAAACAGTGCAAGTGCTGCCGAAAGCAAGTTTGCGCCGACATTCTGCGCACCCGAAATCGCAGCGGTCTGGCGCAGCTTGCCCGCGCGCATTGCCAATGCGGTTTGCACAAGGCCTGCGGGCATAAAGAGGTACTCACACGCCAGCAGTAAAATGAGAACGAGCAGCTCAAAGCTACCTCCAGCGGCATAAAGCGCGAAGCCAACGCCGGCTTGCGCCAGAAAAAGCCCCACACACCAGATCCAGAAAATGCGATGTGCGGTGGCGCAGGTCTGGGGCAACACGTCTTCGGGGGCCGAAATGATCTTTTGGCCCACCCCGTTTTCGGTCAAAGCCTTGAGGATGTCAGCCGCCGCGAGGGCGGCCGCCGCCACGCCGATCTGTGTCAGATCAAGCGACCGCGCCACCACCACGACAACCAGAAGCCGCGATGCCTTGGCCGCCACTTCTGACGCGCCATAGGCAAACAGGTTTTGCGCAATACGCGATGTCTTGAAGGTGGTGGTCATGACGTTCTGTCCAATCTGATCTGTTGGACTGAATGTACCGCACACCACCGCAAGCCGTCTCGGACGCCACCGGAGAGGCACGCGGCGCAACGGAATTGCATCATATCCGAAAGGATAGCTCTGCCACTGCGATCGCCCTCTCGACCACGAAGAGCGTATTGCCTATAAACATGGAAACCGCAGGCCAAAACAAAGCGAGCAGGCATGTCCAAGGCACTTAAATTCGGGTCGGTCCTTCTTGCCGTTCTCGCCTTAGGCAACTGTGCGGGATTCGATGTACCTGACAACCTAGAAGCTATAGAAACGGGCGACGGGTATCAGGCGCAATACCGCGCGCCAGTTGTCAGCCGCAGCAACGCCGTATTTCTGCGCTCTGAAGCGCAGAATGCCAGCAAATGCACTCCGCCTAAAGGTGGTGCCGATGGCAAAGGCAGTGGTCTTGCGGCAACTGCCCTGCGCGGAGAGCGGCTGTCGCGCAATGACCTTGTCGATGTCCGGGTCGGAGACGATGAGACGTTCAACGGCGACTACGTCGTGTCGCGCGATGGTACAATCAAACTGCCATTTCTTTCGCCGGTCCGCGCACAGGGCCGCCTGACCAGTGATGTCGAAAATGATATCGCAAATCAATTGATCGCAGGTGATTTCTTTGCCGAACGCCCCCGCATTTCAGTCCGGGTGGCAGATTTTGCCTCTGTGACTGTCGGCGTGGCCGGCGCGGTTTTTGAACCACGCGCCGTTGAGATCGGTGGCACGCCGGGTGATCAGGTTGACAGCCGGAGGCAAGCTGCACTTGGCGCATCGAGCGAGGGGCGCAATCTGTCTGCGGCCATGCGCGCTGCTGGCGGTGTGCGACCTGACGCTGACATTTCGGCTGTGGAAGTGCGGCGCAATGGATCCCTTTACACGCTTGATATGCGCGGCGTGTTCGAGGGGCAAAACACTGTTGATATCATGCTTTTGACGGGCGACGAGGTATCCGTGCCCAGCAGGCAGTGTTTTCAGGAAGCCCTGATGCGCCCCAGCCCGATCAGCCCCCCAGGGGTTTCGATGTTCCTGTCGAACCTGACACAGCCCGCCGCCGGGAACGCCGTATCTGCCGTCGGGCGCGACGTGCGCGAAGTCCCCTATGGCACGCGTTATCTGCAGGCGGTTATCAATACCAACTGCGTGGGTGGCGCGCGCACCACCAGCGCGGACCGCTCTGCGGTTTTGTTTTCACGAAACCCAGTGACAGGCGTGTCCGTTGTGATCGAGCGCGATATCGAGGATTTGTTGCGGCGCGCGGATCGCGATGATTATGATCCGTTCCTGTTGCCCGGCGATTCCATTGCCTGTTACGACAGCACCATCACCAATGTCGGAGAGGTTGGCCGGTTGCTTGGCATTATAGGGATTGCCGCAGCGCTTTAAGCGTCAGACGGTGTCGTTGGCGCACCACGCAGATCTGCCCGCATGTAGGGTCGTGTAACGGCCCATATACCCGGCAAGGCGTCAATTTCTGCTTGTAAGGCCATGATGTCCTTGGTTTTCGCCGCCTGCTCTATCTTGATCAGCGCCAGCCTCAGATCGGTGGCCCCCATCGTGGCCGCACTTCCCGCGCTTCGATGGGCACGGTCTGCCGTCTCTTTCAGGCCAAGCGTCTCGAAGCGTTTCAGATGCTCCAGATCGTCGTCAACTTCCGCGACAAAGCGATCCAACAACGATTGCGCGGCCTCAACACCCAAACTGTCCCGCAACTCGTCGATATGTCCGAACATTACCGCTGAGGATGGCTTAACCAGTTCCACAATCCTCTTAGGATCAGAGGCGATATGCTTGGAAATGACTCGCAGTAAACCCTCGCGAGTCAACGGCTTTGTCAGGATTTCGTTCATTCCGACAGACAGAAAGGCCTGCTGTTCCTCTGCCATCGCATTTGCGGTCAGTGCAACAATAGGCGTGTTCGATGATGCTCCCTTTCCGGCGCGGATTGCCCGTGTCGCGCTGCGGCCATCCATTACCGGCATGCTGATATCCATCAAGATCAGATCGAACCGATGCACCTCGGCCAGGTCCACCGCGATCCGGCCGTTTTGCGCTTCGGTCACGGTATGGCCCGCCGCAATCAGCATCTCGCGCGCAACCACACGGTTGATCTCGTTGTCCTCGACCAGCAGGATATGGCTGGCGTGCCCGGTGTTTCGGCGCGTATGCCATTTTACTTCGGCCTCAGGCTGCGCGATCTCTTCAATCGGGAACCGGATATGGAAGGTACTGCCCTTGCCCTTTTCGCTGTCGACCGTGATCGTTCCGCCAAGCGCTGTAACAAATCTTTGCGCAATACCCAGACCCAAACCAGTGCCCCCAACATCGCGGTCATAAGAACTGTCGCCGGTCATGAAATCGTCGAAGATCTGGCTTTTCAGCGTACTATCCATACCAATACCGGTGTCGTTGACGCTGATCGACAGATCGGGCAGTGCATCGCCATCGGCCATCACCTCGGCGGTCACCGAGATGCTGCCGTCACGCGTGAATTTCACCGCGTTGCCAATCACATTCATCAAGATATGCTGGATCCGGTCGCGGTCAGCGTTGATCCAGTCGGCAGGCTTGCCCACCCAACCCCATCGCAGTGTCGTGTCATTCGCCGAAGCTGCCCCGCTTTGGTTGTCCACAATATCTTGCAACAAAGTGCTGATGTTCATCGCAATGGGCCGCAACCGCAGCTTGCCTGCATCGTATTTCGTGATGTCGAGCACGTCGGAGATATGGCTCATCAGCAACTTGCCGGAGGTGTCCATATTCTTGATGTAGCGGGCCTGCGTTGCGCTCAACCGCGTGTCCCGCAAGAGGGCGAGGTTGCCCAACAAGCCGTTCAAGGGGGTGCGGATTTCGTGGCTCATGGTTGCCAGAAAATCCGTCTTTGATTTTTCTCCGGCAAGGGCGCGATCACGCGCCGCCACAAGGTTTTGTTCGGCGTGCACACGGTGCGAGATATCGCGCAGGAACGCGATGAATATCTCGCCTTGGTCGGTCTGGGCAGACTGAATGGCAAGCTCGACCGGGAAGATCTCTCCATCCGCGCGCTTGGCCTCAAGCTTGACGCGGCCTTTGCCGACCACATTTTTCTTGCCACCGGTACGCATCCGCGCCATTCCGGCTTCGTGGGCCGCGCGATGGTGGTCGGGAACGATCAGATCGCTCATGCTTTGACCAATTGCATCGTTTGCAGCGTAGCCGAAGATCTGCTCGGCCGCGGCGTTGAAATCCAGAACAAGGCCCCTCTCGTCACTCACAACAACGGCATCAAGCGCGGTGCTGGTGACGATGTTCATACGCTTGCTGGCCTCGATAGCTTCGGCCCGTCGCCGAACATTCAGGTTGTTCAGGCGGGTCAGGTAGAGTGCCAAAATCAAAAGCGCCAGCAACAGGACCGTCACGCCTGCGGCCAGTTGGGTCAGGGTCACCGCAACATTTGTCCGGCGCATATCCGAATCTTGAGCGAAATAGTTCAGTCCCGAGTTTGACATCGAACGCACATTCGAGCGCACACCCTCGGACAAGCGCAAAAGCGCGGGTAAGGCGGCAGTAAGCTCTGCATCGCTAGCATCGATCATGGGGACCGCATTGTCGAGAAACGCCTGCACAACGTCCAGATTTACCGAAAACCCCGAAGCTTCGCGCAGTGACTCATAAAGCGACGATTCCCGCAGCGTCTTAACCCGGCTGTAGAAAATATCGAACTCTCGCCGGACTGTCTTGAGGTTCGGATCGCTCTGCTGCAAGGCCCTGACAAGGTGCAGTTCGTATTCCAGAAACTCCACCTCGGCCTGCGACAAGGTCCATTGCACATTGTCCGAACTGGCAGAGTTCAACAGGCGCAGGTCGCGCGCCACGTTCACCGACAATAAGACAATGGCCGCAAAAACCGTGACCGCTGGTAGCAGCCAGAACAATAGCCGGGCGCGAAACGTCGGACCAACGCTAGTCGGCATCGGGGCCCCTCCAGTTTTGCCTCGCAATAATGTGCGGTAGCGCCCTTAACAAGACCTAACCCGAATTATGCATGAGGTGTTGGTGAGGGTGGCGTAACGTTCTGAAAAGCTGTAATTTTATGGTGTCGAAGCCAAAAAAGCAGATTTTC
>Ga0307981_1002203_pt1 | contig 16156 bp, 18 predicted proteins | sample OrgLakmetagen987_FD_201849 | JGI IMG/M metagenome (GOLD analysis project Ga0307981, IMG submission 201849) | Saline water microbial communities from Organic Lake, Antarctica - #987 | ecosystem: Environmental > Aquatic > Non-marine Saline and Alkaline > Saline | place: Antarctica: Organic Lake... | reverse complement strand
ATCTGGCTATGCCAAATCGGGATCGGTCTGCCGCGCGTTCCTCGAGCAACACGCCCCGAAGAAAACTTTAGGCGCTGGAGAAAATACAGGAGACGGCCTTGGAGCAAGACCCCCAAGTTCGGCACAATTGTCATTCGCCGAAAGCATATCGCGGGAACAAGGCGTTGCGATAACCGACGAAGCTAAAGCCAATTCTGCCGCTATGTCCGCCTGGATCGACAAGAGCCAAGGGTCAAATCCTGGCAAGGGCCGTCGCAAGACGATTGCGAAGAATTCCAAACCAGCAGCAACAAAATCCACAAAGCCGACGAAGCGGTCAAGGAAGCCCGAAGCCAGTGTGTTTATGGTGGATGCGACGTACCCACCGGTGGCAAAGCAGCGTGATACCTCTGCCAACACGCCACTGCGTATCCCCTACGGCAACAAGGAAGCCGCACAAAAGCTCGGTGCCAGATACACGGCAAGCGGATGGTATGCACCGCCTGGCGTCGATCTGACTGAGTTCAAATCCAAAGGATGGCTGTGATGGTGGCTTCGGCTATTTCCACCGACGCCCGTCGGCCACGTGGAAGGCGGGAAGTGTGAATTCGCTGTAAGCGCAACCCTGATGGGCGCGGGCTCCTGAAGCGGACCTCCAAATGGGGGCTACAACGCATTTGCCTTCTGCGCTGCGGCGGTCCAGTTAGTGCCCGGCTTATCGAAACTCTGCGATGCAGCGAGTGGCAGCTATCGCTGGACAGGCAAAAACCTTCAACAACTGCTCTGGTTTACTCGAGGCCTTTTTATACGCTTTCACACGGTCAACAGATGCAGTAAACATCCCAATCTTCGAAGTTTTTGGACAAATCATGGCGCAAAAATCAACCATCTATAAAGTTGAACTGTCAGTCTCCGACATGGATCGTCACTATTATGGGACCCATAAACTGACCGTTGCCAAGCATCCCTCAGAGACGGATGAACGGCTGATGGTGCGCATTGTGGCTTTTGCGCTAAATGCACATGAGAATTTGGAAATGACGAAGGGCATTTCAACGGATGACGAACCAGACATTTGGCAAAAAAGCCTGAGCGGCGAGCTTGATATATGGGTGGCGTTGGGGCTTCCCAGCGAGAAAGTGATGCGTCAATCCTGCGGCAAAGCCGACAGAGTGATTGTCTATCCTTACGGCGGCAGGACGGCCGAGATGTGGTGGGGCAAGATCAAAAACAGCACCACCCGTTTTGATAACCTTCAAGTGATAAACCTCTCCGAGAACGACACAAGCGAACTGGCAAAACTGGTAAGCCGCGCGATGAAGATCCAGATCAATGTTCAGGACGGCGAGGTGATGGTCAGTGTTGGTGATAGCATCGTTTACGTGACCCCCGTAAAATGGAAGAGCGTTGCGTAGTTCACAGATGCCCGCCGCAGGTGCGAGGCGATCACGTGGTCCCCACGAAAGCCGACATTCAGCAGGCTCTGAAGCTGCATTGGCGCGGCTCCATGCCAGATACAGCGTCCATCGGCACTCTTATTAATGAAAAGTGTCGCTCTCGAACCAAAGGACCGAAAACCGCTCTACCAAAGTTATGCAGTATCAACGGACGTAATGTTTGGAGAAGTTCTGACGGGTTCTTTGGATTGGCATTGATCTCGCAAATGAACTGCCGTCTGGTCGATACTCGGATAGACGGTCGTTGCGTTGATGTTTATGCGGTTTAGCTGGCTCAGAATGCGCGCCTTATTTTTGATCGTCACTCGGCTGATCTCGATACCATCCAGTCCCGCATCTGGAAGTGCAGCCTCGTGGCCGAATAACAGGAATGCTCCGGACTGCGACTTAATACGGGTGTTCGTGCGCTTTGCCTTTACGCAGATGATGGACCCCAGATCGTCGGGAATGATCCGTCCCTCAAAAAATCCTTTCTCAGACTTGATGTGGTGAAGCAGCTTGCCGGCGACATCTGTTGCATTGAATTCGGTTTGGTCGAGGCTGAGGTCTATTTCGTTCTTTTGAGCGTAGGTCAAGTTAGAGAGGTTGGATAGGCAACTGACGGTGTCGGAGTCGTAGTATTTCACACTTTCCGACGCGACACTGAAGACTATGACCTCGCCATCAATTTCGAGTTGATCTGGTTTGCAAGAGCAGGCGAAGAAAAGTGCTACCAAAGGATTACTGGAAATGTCGAGCAACCGCGTCGGTAGACCGTAATGTTGCATCCGCACGAGACGATCGAAACAATATTCGTCACTCTGGAACTCGTCGTGATGGGCGATCAGCAGCTCCTTGCAGAGGCGGTCCTCGCTTGGCATGAACTGCCAATCACCGTTGTCCCATTTGCGTAATAGAGATGGCGTCAACTCATAGCGCGCGTCGCTGTGACCCCGGAAAAAAGTCTCGTTGTCCACCTTTTCCGGTGATTGGTACAGAAGCTCCAAAAATTGCTCGACGCTGCTGGCATCACCGAGAATCCTCTTGTCCCGGGGTGGTGGTTGGACCTCCTTCCCATTGTCCGAATGAGTGACTTCTTCCAAAATATCTTCGGAAAACTCAGGCTTCGCTTCGGCCAACCGTTTCAGGATATCATGAGCATCGCCTTCTCGGACGGCCCAGTGGGTTCGATAAAGTTGAAAATTATCCGTACCAAATACCTTACGCGCAGCCTCAACGTCTTGAAACTCCAACTCGCCGAAGTCGATCAGTGTCATGAAGGTAGCGGAAACCTCCTTGCGTTCGAGATTGATCCCGGAAACGCGCCCGTACTTGACCAGCATGGAGACGGTATCTTCATGTGGCTTGATCTCACTGCACAAGAAAGTCGGGAGCTTTTCAAGAAAAGCGATCGCGGTTTCGTCAAGACCTTCAAGTCTCTTTTCAATGTCGGAGGGAGTGTATTCGAACATACGCCCTTGGCCCATGCCGATATCATCAATCTCACCTTCGACGCGTTCCCAATTGCCGAATGAGATGTAATTGAAGTTTTCCGCCATGTTACCTCATTCAGTTCTTTTTGCATCTCGTCCAAGCCCGTTGCAGGGCGCAGCTTCGACATGCGTCTCGCGCCTGTCCTTGCCAGATTCCTTTCATATTGCCCCCTTGGTGCCAAGACCATGCATATCCCCTCAGCAGCATCTGGAAAAGCTCGGGATCAACCGATTGACGGCCTAGCTGCACAAATTCCGCGCGCAGCATCGAGTGGCTGGTTCAGAAGCGCTGCGACGCAGCGACCAGTCCAAGGGGAGTGGCCGCTCAGGGAAGTTCGCGACCAGCCGAACGAATGATGGCTGTGCTACCGGAACATCAACCTTTGCCCGTGTGGAAGCATAGTGGAAGCAAGAGGGAGAGGTTCTCATCGGTTTCTTGCGAAATCCAGCGTATGGACGATCTGGGGCAGGGGGCCGCAACCCACGGAAAACGCGAAGGGTAGCGCGGTTCTGAGGGGTTGTTCATGGTTCGTTCGCCATGACTCATAACCTGAAGGTCGTAGGTTCAAATCCTACTCCCGCAACCAAAAACCGGCGCAAGATCAACACCTTGTGCCGGTTTCCCTAAAACCCCAAAAACTAAAATCTGGTTTAGTCACGCTGTAGTCACATTGGCGACAGGGAAATCTCTTAAGTGACTTTCAGCGCGACATCCTGAAGCCAGATCAGCCAAAAATCGTCCAGCCGCGATGCGGAGGATGCTCATCACACCAGATGTTCGAGCACGACCCCGAATAGGCGCTCTTCGGCTCATGGTCGCGGTGTCTTCGTCCGTGATATCCACCGACAAAGTGACGGAAGGGTCCATGAATAGTGTGTCAATAAAGACCCAGACTTTTTGTTCGTATAGGTCTGACCTCTGACCCGGGAACGGAAGATCACCGAATCAATCCTGAGGACTTCGTAGTTGAGCGGCTTCACATCGGCCCGACGAGAACACGAGCTCTCGCGCCACGACCTCAATCTCCGATCCGACAGGCAGATCGACGCAGCCACGCTTCTGAACCGTCAGCGTCACCGCCGTTGAGGAAGTCGTGTGAACGGTTTTATGCTCGTCAGCCGAAAACAGACTATCGGCCGCCGACAGTGTGTTGACCGCACGCAGCGCCAAAGCTGGAACGGGGTGGTGCCATGGGAGGATCCTCTCGCCGCTCAGCCGATCTTCGTGCCCCAGAAGGACGTGTGGTCGGCCGCGAAATACCCATCCTGCGCGCGGAAAAAGCCCTGCAGTTCCACGGTATCACCCGCAGTCAGCGGCACCATGGTCTGCAGCCATATCGCGGTGGCGAGCGTGACGTGGGTGGCGGAGATTTCGCCGAGGGAGCCGCGGATTTCGGTCGTGCCGTTCAGCACGAGCCGCCCGCGCATGCGCGCCGTGGCGCTGGCGTTGATCTTGTAGAGCAGCGTCGCGCCGAAAAGGTAGGTGCCGTCGACGGGTGCGGTGAACCGGTTGTTTCCGGCGTCGAAACAGCCCTGATCGTTGTAATCGGTATTGTTGAGGCCGATCTTCGTCCAGGTGCCGACGCCGACATAGTTGTCGTAGTCGGTGTACGCCTTGAAGCGCGGCAGCTGCGGCTGGTCGACGATGCCGTTGGCGTTGTTGACGGTCAGACCGTCGAAGAAGGTGCTGCCATCGGTGGACACCGCGAGCCGGAACCGGTCCGACCCGAACAAGCCGACCAGCGCCTTTGTCACGAAGTTGGTCTGCAGCGTCAGACCGAGATCGTCGCCCGCAGCCTCCTTGTTCATTGTGTAGAACAGATCGCCCGTGCCGCCCTCAGCCACGGTCTTCGCGGTCCAGAGTGCGGCGTTGAGCTTGGCCGAGAACGGGTTGGCGGCGTCAGCGGTGGTACCCAAGCCCAACACTGCCAGGTTCTGCAGGGAGGGAGGCGTGGTGCCGATCCAGCCGGAGCCGTCGTAAACGAGCAGCAACCTCTCGTCCTCGATCCACGCCCGCCAGCCCACACGGGGCGGTAGCCGCCACCAAGCACCATCGGTGAAGACCGCGACATTCAGGTCCCAGCCCGCCCAGTCGCCGGAGCCGCCGCTGGCAACGATGTAACGGTCGCCGTCGGCGGGAGAACCGGGTGGTGCGGTCAGATCCCGGTCGAGGATGGAGAGCTGCACGAGCCCGTCGAGCAGCCGTAGCGCCTCATTGTGGGTGACGTGCTTCTGGGCCTGCGCCGCCAGGATGTAGGGCAGAGCCAAGTTGGTCGTGGCGTCGGACATGATGGTCCTTTCAGAATGTCAGTGTGACGGTCTTGCCCGCGCCCCGCCCGATCAGGGCGGAGAGCTGGAAGATTCTAATATCGAGCGTGTCGCCGGGGCCGAGCAGCGCGCCTCAATCGGCCGTTTGCTGGACGGCCGAATAGATTGCACTGGTCGTGGTAGGGGTCAGCGTGCGCTTCACCGTCACGCCATCGAGGATCTCGACCTCATAGGCTTCTGTTTCCTCGATCAGCGGCACTTCGACCGCGCCCCAACTGTCCGCCGAGAGCGCGCGGGACCGACGTGTCCAGCGGATCGTCAGATCGCCGGGCGTGCGCGGCGTGCGCCATGGCTGCTTGACATGGGCGACAGAGAATGGCCGCAGGCCCACACGCCCACCGGCGTGAAGACTTGCGCTACGAAGGTCTCGTCGCTGACAGAGCGGCTTGCCGGGCCGATGCGCCAGTCCCATGGCAGCCCGAGATCGGCCTCGGCGATCGGCAGCGAGGCAAGGGTCTCATCAATCACCACGACCCGTGCGCCTATAAAAGCCGGATTGCCCATCGCGCCCTCGGTGCCGCGCTGGCCGCGCAGCAGGCGCGTCAGGCTATAGCGGCCCGGCGCGATCAACTCGGCAGCGCCTGCCTGCACAATTTCCCAAGTGCCGGGTGTGCTTTCGATGGCCAGCGCATTGGCACCGCCGAACAGCGTCAGGTCCGTGACACTTTCCAGCGTGCCAGAGAGCAGATCAACGACGAGCGCATTGCCGAGATCGAACCGCGATGTGGGACCAGCATAGAAGTCCGAGACCAACGCGCCAATCCGGGCGCGCCCGCCAAAGGTGGTCAGCAGTTCGAACCCGTCCATCGACGGGCTGCGGAACACCGCCATCTCCCCCGGCCAGGGAACGGCATGGGCCGCGACGAACGGGCGATGCGCGGGCTGATCCTCGGTGAGTTGCGGCATCCTCGAGCGCCTCGGCAGCGACGCGCTCGCTGGTCAGCCCGGCTTCGGCCTCCGCCCCGCTTGCCGTGACGGCCTCCCGAAGTGCCGCAACCAACTCGAACCCAGCGCGGGCAGCCGCTGTGCGCTGACTGCGATTTTGAAGGTAAGCGCGACGCCGACCACCTCCTGCCATTATTGATCTGACCCGGCCATACTTGGCGCAGATATGCAGCGGAGGGTTTGGCGTTGGAGAGAGACGGCAAAATGGGCGTCCATTTGGACGGCTCAAGGAATGTTGTGGTTTCCCGGCTTGAGGTGATCGAGGGGCCGAGCGGTCGTCGTCGGCGCACGAAGGCAGAGCGGGCGCGGATCGCGGTGGAAAGTATGATGCCCGGGGTGATTGTGGCCGATATTGCGCGCAAGCACGGCACGACACGTTGGCAGATTTACGATTGGCGCAAGCAGATACGTAAAGGGAACCTGGTGGTGCCCGAGACCGTGGCGGCCTTGCCAATGTTCGCCAAACTGGTCGTCGAGGATCGCGAACCGGTTGTGCTGGCGAGTGGTGGTAATTCCGGCATTGAGATTGTCGTGGGCGACATCGTGATCCGCGCAGGAACTGGCGCCGATGAAGGCCAGCTGACGCGGGCCATCCGCGCGGCGCGGGTAGCAACATCGTGATGTTTATTCAGGGTGGGCCGGTGAAGGTCTTCTTAGCGACGCGGCCTGTTGATTTCCGCAAGGGCAGTGAGGAGGGTCAGAAAACAGTCCAGTGGACTGTTTTCCCGACGAACGGCCTGGCGCTGGCGGTGCAGGAGATGTTCGGACTCGATCCGTTTTGCGGGGCGGTCTTTGTGTTCCGGTCGAAACGTGCGGACCGAATTAAACTTCTGGTCTGGGATCAAACCGGGATGGTGCTGGTTCACAAGCAACTGGAGGACGGCAAGTTCGTATGGCCCAAGTTGCAGGACGGTGTGATGCGGATGTCCAGCGCGCAGATGTCGGCGTTGCCCGACGAATGACTGGCGGCTGGTCCGGCCGGAGCGCGCGCGTCGTCCGCTGGCGGCAGGGTGAGTGCCTGAAAGTGCGGAAGTACCTGTTTTTACTGGTCAGAACGGGGGTTTCATGATTCACTTCGACCCATGGATACCGACGCTCTCGCCCACGAAAATGCCGTGTTGAAAGCCCGCCTGACCGAGGTCGAGGCGGTGCTCGCCGAAGTGCAAGAGGCCAACCGGCGGCTGGAAGATATCCTGCGCACCGCGCAACGCGAGAAGTTCGGCAAACGCTCCGAGAAGCTGTCGCCGGACCGGTTCAACTTGCCGCTGGAAGATGCCGAACTGGCCCAGGGCGTGCTCGAGGCCGCGCAGGAAAAGGCCGAGGTGGCACTGCGGGGCGCGGGGGCGGAAACGCCCCGTAAGCCCAAGCGCAACCGTGGCCATCTGCCGCCGCATCTGCCCCGCATCGAACGGGTGATCGAACCCGCCAGCACGCAATGCCCTTGCGGCTGCGGGGAGGTGGCCCGGATCGGCGAAGACGTGTCCGAACGACTCGATGTGATCCCCGCCCAGTTCCGGGTGCTCGTGACGCGGCGGCCGAAATACGCCTGCCGCCGCTGCTCGCAGGCTGTCGTGCAGGCGCATGCGCCCGAGCATGTCGTGCCCGGCGGGCTGCCCACGGAGCTGTTCATCGCCGTTCGCCATCGGGCTCGAACCGATGGCGCCACGATGGCTCACCATCGTCGCAAACTTCGGGGACCATCTGCCGTTCTACCGTCAGGCCGAGTTCTTCAAACGGCAGGGGATCGATCTGGATCGGAGTACGCTCGACAACTGGGTTGGTCGTGGCTGTTTCCACCTGATGCCAGTCATCAACCACATGCGCGCCCATTTGCGCCGCGCGGACCGCATCTTCGTCCCCTCTTGTCTTATGAATGAGGTGGCTCCTGTGCAAGATTGGAGCCACTGCCCGGCAATGGATGAGACCCGCGCGCCGGTGCTGGACCCGGGGCGGAAGGCCACCAAGAGCGGCTACTTCTGGGCCGTGGTTGCTGATGATCGCGGTCATGGAGGTACCGGCCCGCCCATCGTTTTGTTCCACTACGCCCCCGGCCGCGGCAAGGAGCATCCGCTGAAGTTCCTCGCCGGGTATCAGGGTCGCTTCCTGCAATGCCCCTAACGGCGAAGGTTCCATTCGCCTACCAGGCAACGGATGCCTATCAGTCCTACAACGCGCTGACGAGATCGCGCGCGATAATGGCCCGTGGCAACTGGTCTACTGCTGGACCCACGTCCGCCGCCGCTTCGTGAAGCGCTTCGAGAACGAGGGATCGCCCATCGCCGAAGCGATGCTGCGCCAGATCGCGCTGCTGTATCAGGTCGAAAAGACCGTGCGCGGCAAGGACGCGGCTGTGCGGCTGGCGGCCCGGCGCGAGCATTCAGCGCCCATCATCGCAGCGCTCAAGCCGTGGCTGGAAGCCCAGCTCTCGCGCATCCCGCAGAAATCCCAGCTGGCCGAGGACATCTATTACCCGGCAGTCGCTGCTTGCAGCGACGAGAGGGCGCTACACCTTGGGGCACTGGCCCGGCCTGATCAGATTCCTCAACGACGGCACCCTCGAGATGGATACCAACCCGGTCGAAAATCAAATCCGCCCGATTGCCCTTACGAGAAAAAATGCACTCTTCGCGGGCAATGAGGTCGGATCCGAAAACTGGGCGATGCTCGCCTCGCTGGTCGCCACCTGCAAAATGGCCAACGTGAACCCGGTGGACTACATTGCCGCCACGCTGTCCGCTATCCTCGACGGCCACCCGCAAAGTCGCATCGAAGACCTGATGCCTTGGTGCTTCAATCAGCCGTCAAGCCTCGCCGCATAGGGGAACGCCGTAGCGCTTACTTTTGAAGGTTGGGCAACATGCGCCACTGGCATCCGGTCGTTGCGATGTAGAGGATCGCGTCGAACACGTCGCGCAAATCTGTCGTGCGAGGCCGGCCAGTTATCTTGGGCCGCGGCATCAAAGGCGCTATCAACGCCCATTCTGCGCCCGTCATATCGCTTGCGTACTTATCGCCTTTTCGATCATGTTGGCGACGAGTGAGTTCGGTTCAGGCCTTTGGGGTCTCCGTTCAGCTTCACAACCGAACAGAATCACAACCTACTGAACTCACTCAACTAGTTTTAAATCAGGCTCTCAAAGCATACACCACTGGCAAGAAAGAACAAAGACGGAACCAACACGGTTTACTGACATCACCAAACCCTCAATGGAAGTCCTGTGTCAGGTGGGGGACAACTAGAGGCTGATTGATTTATCGATCATGAACTTTGCTGATATGTGGATTGAGGCCGCACCCAATGCGCGGGCGCTTGATCCGAAACTTCCGTTCCAGAGGCTGGGACGTATGATTCCCTGGAGATCCAGTTGATCTAGACAGGCGTCGACTGCTTCAACAAGGCGGGTTCTGATCTGAGGCGGGAAAGAACCGTCGATTACAACATGTTCGAAGTCGATGACTGCTGCGGACGAGACGATGGCGTGTGCAAGACTGCGGGACGCGCGTTTGATCCAATTGGAAAGGACTGGTTCCAGAGCGCTCCAGTCGCCTTCGGTACTTCCGGTATTGAGGCCGTGCATGTCCTGCTCTTCCAGCATTCGATCGAGCACGACCAACGAGGCATGATCTATCAATCGCGTGCCGCCCGGTTCGTCAGGAATCCGTAGAGGTCCGAAGCCACCGGAATTCCCGCGACATCCGCGAAAAATTGAGCCGTTCAGAATGATGCCACCGCCTATGAAAGTTCCAACGAAGAAATAAATGCCGTCGTTCTTTTCCGAGAGTTTCCCAAACATCCATTCTGCACGGCAGGCAGCCGTCCCATCGTTCTCGACCAGAATCGGCGTTGGCAACACAGATGACAGCTGATCCTGCGCGTCAAACCCTCGCCAGGTGTCCATTTCTTGCTGAGATGCGTCAAAGTCGCCGGTCCAGTGCCAGAGCTGGGATGGCATCGCCACGCCTGTCCCGGAAATCTGCGATTTATTGATGCGTGCAGACCGTAAAAGGCCGGGCAAGGCAGACTTAACGTAGTCTTTCGCGCCTTGCGGGGTTGGAAACGCATGGCTTTGCGCGCGACTTGCACGGATGTTGCCGCAAAAGTCCACGATCAGCATTTCATAGCTTTGGCGGCCGATCTTAAGGCCGATGTAATAGCGTGCCTCGGGATTAAGGCTGAGTGGCACCGAAGGTTGGCCGATCCGTCCGCGAAGGGGAGCACCACGCACAAGCAGCTTTTCGTCTTCGAGCGCGTTGAAGATTACTGAAACGGCGTTTGGCGACAGACCGGTCTCGCGCGTCGCTTCCGCTTTGGTCAGGACGCCGCGCTGCCGGATCAGATGTAGTACAAGACGCTCATTGTTGTCCCGGACCGTGATCTGGTTGGAACCCCTCATGTCGACTGATCATCCACCCGGTCATACCCCTAATTTACGACATTAGTCTGCCTCAGGCCTGCCCGCAAGAGCGGCCAGACCTGGCCCGACAACGGGTAAGCACCCGATCATGTTATAGTATCAGGCTATTTGATGGGCGACTAATTAATTCATTTATAAATATGTATTGACAAGCCAAGGCTTGGATTGTTAGCGATGTAGGGATACAAGAATGCCCCGGTTTCAGTAGATCCTGGACGCTGCATGTCCTGGACGACGCCGATTAACCAAAGATGCCCTGTTCACTTGGGGGAAAAGCCGGCCTGGCGGGTGGGCGTCTAAAAACAAGAAGGGCGGCGCATGACACCGAATGCCGATCCGATGACGGAAATCATAGATTTGGTCCGCTCGGTCCGCAGGGATGACAGGCGGACGGTGGTTGCGATAGCCGGACCGCCAGGGTCTGGAAAATCAACGCTCGCCACAGATTTGGTCGAAGCGCTGTCGCGTCGGTACGGGTCTGGAAAGGTTGCGCTGATGCCGATGGATGGCTTTCACCTCGACAATGAAGTGTTGGAGGCGCGGGGCATGGCGAATATCAAGGGTGCGCCGCAAACCTTTGATGCTAAAGGGTTCATTTCCCTCGTTTCGAATATTCGATGCAAGGAGGGTGACCTGAGCTATCCACTGTTTGACAGGCCGCTGGACAAAACTGTTCCAGATGGCGGATGTCTGGCCGCAGATGCACAGATTATAGTTGTCGAGGGGAATTATCTGCTCTTGGAAACGGGGGCTTGGCCAGCGCTGCGGGAGATGTTCGATGCGACGATCATGCTTTCTGCGCCAGTGGAGGTTTTGCGCAGGCGACTTGTCGCACGCTGGCTGGAATTCGGACTGCCGAAGGACGCGGCTGTTGCCCGTGCCGATGGCAACGACATGGTGAACGCGAGAACCGTGATCGAGAACAGCGCTGTCGCCGATTTGACAATCGAACTTTCCGGCCTTCGCACCAAGACCGAGACCATACAGCAAGAGGGGCTCCAATGCTGATTTTCGCTGACACAGCAGATATCGGTGCGATCCGCGAGCTTGCACAGGCGAGGCTGATCGACGGCGTCACGACAAACCCGACCCTCATTTCAAAGGCGGGCGGCAATTTTGTCGATACGATCGCGCAAATCGCGGCGATCGTCGACGGCCCGGTTTCCGCCGAAGTGGCCGCAACAGACGTGGAGACGATGCTGAAGGAGGCGCAGCTGCTTCTAGAAATTGCACGGAATGTCTGCGTCAAGCTGCCGTTGACGCGTGCAGGGTTGCAGGCCTGCGCAATGCTCAAAGAGGACGGTGCGATGACCAACGTCACATTGTGTTTTTCGGTCAATCAGGCACTTCTGGCCGCAAAAGTGGGCGCAACCTTTGTTTCGCCCTTCGTGGGCCGGCTGGACGACATAAACGCGCAGGGCGCTGACCTGCTGCGGAATATTCGGACGCTTTATGACAGGCATGACGGGCTGAAGACCAAAATTCTCGCAGCGTCGTTGCGGACCGCGAACCATGTGGCAGAGGCCGCTTTGATAGGCTGCGACGCCGCGACTGCGGACCCAGCCGTGATCGAAAAACTCGAACAGCATCCACTGACAGAAAAGGGTCTCGACGCGTTCCTCGCCGACTGGCGCGCATCTGGCCAGAAGATACTCGGCTAGGGGCGCATCAAGGGCGGCGACGAGGCGACAGGATCACACGGGGGGAGAATTGCATTTGTCGGGTGTCAGCATCCAGAAAGTCGAAAAGTCTTTCGGCAGTGTCCGTGTCATCCACGGCATAGATATCGAGATCGAGGACGGGGCATTTGTCGTGCTGGTCGGGCCGTCAGGCTGCGGCAAGTCCACTTTGTTGCGCATCATCGCAGGGCTTGAAGACGTCACCAAGGGCGCGATCCTGATTGGCGGCAGGGAGGTCAACGACATGGCCCCAAAAGACCGCGACATAGCGATGGTCTTTCAGAATTATGGCCTTTATCCGCACATGACCGTGGCCCAGAACATGGGTTTTGCGCTGAAGCTCGCCGGTATTAGCAAGATTGAGATAGCGCAGCGCGTCGGCAATGCGGCGGACATTCTGAATCTCGATGCCCTGCTTGGGCGGTATCCGCGCCAGCTCTCAGGCGGGCAGCGCCAGCGTGTGGCGATGGGCCGCGCGATCGTGCGCAATCCGCAGGTATTCCTGTTCGACGAGCCGTTGTCGAACCTTGACGCCAAACTGCGTGTTCAGATGCGCGCAGAGATCAAGCAGCTTCACCAGAGGCTGAAGGTGACAACTGTTTATGTGACCCATGACCAGATCGAGGCCATGACAATGGCAGATATCATTGTCGTCATGCATGACGGGGTGGTGAAGCAGGCAGGGTCGCCGCTGGAACTTTATGATCGCCCGTCCAATCTGTTCGTGGCGGGTTTCATCGGGTCGCCCGCCATGAACTTGATGGATGCCGAAGTGCGCGACGGCCTGCTGGTGTTTCGTGACGGCCAGACCCTTGCTTTGCCCAACGACGCCGTCGTGCAAAACGGGCAGACACTTCGCGTGGGCATTCGGCCGGAAGACCTCAGGTTTGCGGATACCGGTCTGACCGCCACGATTACTGTCGTCGAGCCGACGGGTTCGGAAATTCACGTCGGCGCGCACATTGGCGATCTGCCGCTGACAGTCGTGCTGCGCGAACGTCACGCGCTGACACCAGGTCAAAGCATCACGGTCGCCCCGGTTCCGGGGTGCGTGCATCTTTTTGACCCAAGAAACGAGGCGCGGCTGAACTGAACCGGGCCCATAGAAGTCAGAAATCTACCACGAGGAGGAAAGACCGATGAACAAACGCATAAGAAAGCATGTCTTTGCCGGGGGGCTTGCCCTTGGCATGATCTCTGCAGGTGTTGCGATGGCGCAGGATGTGACAATCCGCTGGGCGCTGCATCCGGGAGCTGAGGCAGATGCAGTCGTGAATTACTTCGCCCCGAAATACGAAGAGGAAACCGGGGTCCGTGTGATCGGGGAAATCCTGCCCGGCAACACGCTGCGCGATCAGATGTCGATAGAGGCGATCGGCGGAACGGGACGTTGGGATATGGGGTATCACAGCCCCGGCTGGTTTGGCAGTTTTGTCGATCATGTCATCGACCTGACACCGCTGATCGAGAAATATGGCTTTGACATCAACGCCTATCCCGAACTGGTCATCAACAGCCACATGAAATCCAACGCCCGTCCGGGCGAGATCATCGCAGTTCCGACAACTCCGGCTGCACCGATGCTGATCGTGCGCCGCGACTGGTTCGAGCACCCTGATGAGCAGGCCGCATTTGAGGCGGAATTCGGCCGCGACCTGCGGGTTCCGGAAACCTGGGCTGAATTGCGCGAAGTGGCTGGCTTTTTCACGCGCGAGGCTGGCGAGACGCTTGCCGGTGAGACGCTGGATCGCTCTGTCTATGGTTGGGCCGATGCACTGGGTTCGGGCGCGGGCATCACGCGCAGCTTCATTGTTATGCTTTATTCCACCGGCATCTCTGGCTGGGATGAGGATTTCACCCCCGACATCGACCATCCGATCGTGATCGAGGCGGCGGAATATTTCGTCGATCTGGCGCAGAACACCGCCCCGCGTGAGGCCCAGAACTGGAGCTTTCTCGAAGGGTTGCAGATGTTCCGTGACGGCCGCCTTGCCACGGCGACCATGTGGCCGCAGGGCGTCGGAACCGTGGAAGACCCTGAAGGCAGCGCTGCCGGAAACACCGGCTACAGCCCCCTCCCCCTGTGGGAAGGAAACATCGCGGGTTATACCCAAGGGACGCCGTTTCTTGGCGGTGGCGGTGTGTTCGTTTTCGACACGCCTAATGCTGAAGAGGCGTTCAAGTTTCTGAACTGGATGTTGCAGGAAAACGAGATTGAATGGGGTGTCCAGTCAGAGCAGTTCTCGACCAGAGCCCATTTCGCCAGCGAGGAACTGCGGAACCTGCGCCCCTACTACCCGGACTTTCTACCCGCCTACGAGCAGGTGCTGGAATCGGTGTTCATCCGTCAGGGCATCCCCGAATGGGGTTCGGTGATGTGGAACGGCACCACCAACTTCATCACTGATATTTATTCGGGTGATCTGACGCCGCAGCAAGCACAGGATCGTTGGGTGCGCGACATGACCAGTACCTTCCAGCGCGCTGGCTACATCGAGTAACAGCGCATAATTCCGGCCCGGGCAGCATCCATGCCCGGGCCAATCCTTGACAGGGGGCATAGAATGGCCAGGCATCGCGACAAGTTCACCCGTGGATGGTGGTTCATACTGCCGGGCCTGATCCTGATGACAATCGTTGTTGGAACGCCCCTTCTGATGGGCTTCTATTACAGCCTCCATGATGTCTTTTTGTATTCGTTCAACGATCAGGTCTTTGTCGGACTCGACAATTACCGTCGCGCGCTCGAAGATCCGCTTTACATAAATGCTCTTCAGATCACGGCAATTTTTACTGTTGGATGTGTTGTGACTTCGGTCGGCTTGGGCATCCTGATCGCCTTTTTGTTGAATGCGCGGCAGGTGCGGTTCCGGGCAATGTGGGTGGCGCTGTTCCTGATCCCCTTCGTGATGACTCCGGTTGTCGGGGGGATCGCCTGGCGGTTCTTCATCTGGCAGCAGGAATTCGGCGTGGTGAACCAGGTTCTGGCGTTCTTCGGCGGCGACAAGCCGTACTGGCTGCTGGATCGGGAAACAGCACTTCTGGCAACGATCATCACAAATTCATGGCATCTCACGCCGCTTGCAATCCTCGTGTTCTATGCCGCCCTGACAACGATACCTGACGAATTGCACGAGGCCGGTCGGGTTGATGGAGCTGGGCCGTTTCAGGCGTTGTGGTACATCGTGCTGCCCATGCTGCGCCCGCATATCCTTTTCGTATCGATCATCATCATCACATCGGCCTTCCGGGAATTCGACATGATCTGGGCACTAACAGGGGGTGGCCCCGGGCGATCTACGTCGGTGCTCTCCATATTCGCCTACAACCGCGGCATTGCCAATCAGGACATGGGTATGGCGAATACAATTGCCTTCACCATGTTCATCATCATGGCGGTGGTGGCATGGCTTTATATCACGCTTTATCGTCGGCGGGTGGGAGAGAACACATGATCAGCCCCAGGCTGAAGAAACACGGTGCGGTCTGGACCATCCACACCCTTCTGGGCATCTGGATGATCATTTCACTTTTCCCACCTCTGATGCTGGTCGCGGCAAGCCTGAACCGTACGGCGCTTTTTCGCAGTCCGCTCGATCTGCTGATGTTCCGGAATTTCTCGACCGAGAATTTCAGCCAAGCATTCGTGCGTGGTGATTTCTGGTTCTTCTTCACGAACTCAGTCATCATTTCGACATCCGCCGTTGTCATCACGCTGGTTGTCTGCGTCCCGCTTGCCTACGGGCTGACCAAGATTGTCAATCGCAGAGTAAAAAGGGACCAGATCGCGGTGTAAAAAGGGGCCACTGCGTGTGATGTTATGTTGCGCTTTGGCGTGCGTGCTCGTCACAAAGCTGAAGCGTGCCAAAGCGCACGGTGGC
>Ga0307981_1002201_pt1 | contig 16180 bp, 16 predicted proteins | sample OrgLakmetagen987_FD_201849 | JGI IMG/M metagenome (GOLD analysis project Ga0307981, IMG submission 201849) | Saline water microbial communities from Organic Lake, Antarctica - #987 | ecosystem: Environmental > Aquatic > Non-marine Saline and Alkaline > Saline | place: Antarctica: Organic Lake... | reverse complement strand
TGACACCGCGAAAGGCTTTGAGGTCATCCCCCGCGCCTTTCATCGCCGCAAGCGGCGACTGCCGGGCAGTGGATGGGTAGTCGAGCGGACTTTCGCATGGCTTGGAAGGTGCCGCCGAATGGCAAAAGACTGGGAAAAAACCATCGCAAGTGCCAAAGCCTGGCTCATCATTGCCCACATCAGGCGCGTCACCCGAATGCTCGCAAGATCGTGAAATCTATCATATGGTTCCGAATCGGACTCTCAGGCTCAGCCGCGCGAGGCACGCCGCAGCATCTCGACCAATTCGGGGTGTTTCAGCGCCGCCTCGGGCAGTTCCAGCCGCGACGCACCGGTGTCATGATCGTCCACCACGATGCCCTCAGGCAAGGCGGCACGGGTGCGGCTGTCGATCAGCAGCGTTTCGGCGGCAATCCCTTCGGCATAGATGATCTGGTGATCGTCGAACAAAAGCTGGAAGTAATCGACGAACCCGCCGTCCAGCCGCGTCACGCTGCGGTCGTTGACCAGATGGCGGGCGCGCACCAGCACTTCGGACCGTCCGGTCTCAAGCGGGTCGCTGCGTTGGTAAATAAAAAGCCGGTGATCGGGCGACACCACCAGATCGTGCTGATTGTTGAGCGCGCCGGCGGAAATGCAGATCGGCGCATCCTCGCCCGTGGCGCGCAGCGTGGTCATGCCGACCCATCGCAGCGCTTGCGGCCCTGCGTCGCGGGTCAGCACGATGTCATCCACCGACAGATCCTCGATCCGCCGCTGTTCGCCCGAGGCCAGCGCGATATGCGTCCCGCGCAAGAACGCCACCGTGCCGGTGCGGGCAAACCGGGCCGCCGCCCCTTCGGTGTCGATGCCGACCAGCACATAATCCTGCGTCGCCACCAGAGGCGCCAGCGGCAGCGCAAAGATCGCCACGATACCGCCCGCGGCGTCGACCTCGACCAGCACAAGACATTCCGCCGTCTCGGCCTTGCCGTTCATGAATGTCAGGCAGGCATCCAGATGCAGCGACGCTCCGGGCTGACCCACATCGCTGTCATGCGCCACGACAAAGCGGCTGGGGGCCGCGACATGCAGGCTCAGCCGCCGGGGCAGGGCCATGGGCGACAGGCCATAGACGTCGTCGAGGGACAGTTCGGCGGCAAAGCCCAGACCGTCGCCCATATTCGCACCGCTGGTGACGCGCAAAAGTGCGCCGGGGTAGACGGAGACGCTTTGGGCGGGTGTATCGGGCTGGTCTGTCATCTGCGCGGTCTTGGCCTCTGGTCGGGGTCGTCTGGTCGGGATCGTCTGGTCGGGGTCGTCTGGATGCGGTGTATAGGCTGTCGGGCATCGCTTGTGAATGCGGCACGATCATGCTCAGGTGGCGGCGAATTGATGCAATGAAAAGGGGGCCCGTCATGGAGCTTGGAATTAAAGGTAAAACGGCGCTGGTCTGCGCATCGAGCAAGGGCCTTGGCCGGGGTTGCGCCGAGGCCTTGGCCGAAGCGGGCGTGTCGCTTGTGCTCAATGCGCGCGGCGCCGAGGCGCTGGAGCAGACGGCGGATCATATCCGCACGACCTACGGCGTCGACGTCACCTGTGTGGCCGCCGACATCACCGACGAGGCCGGGCGCGCCCGCGTGCTCGAGGCGGCAGGCGATGTCGACATTCTGGTGACCAATGCGGGCGGGCCGCCCCCCGGAATGTGGTCCGATTGGGAGCGTGACGATTTCATCAAGGCGCTGGACGCAAACATGCTGACGCCCATCGCGCTGATCAAGGCGCTGGTGCCCGGCATGATGGAGCGCGGCTGGGGCCGTGTCGTCAACATCACCTCGCAATCGGTCAAGGCCCCGATCGCGGTTCTGGGGCTGAGCAATTCTGCGCGCGCAGGCCTGACAGGCTATGTCGCGGGCACGTCGCGGCAGGTGGCGGGCAAAGGGGTCACGATCAACAACCTGCTGCCCGGCATCCATGACACTGACCGCGCCACGGCGCTGGACGGCGGCATCATGAAACAGCAGGGCATCACCCGTGAGGTGGCGCGCGCGCAGCGCGAGGCCACCATCCCCGCAGACCGCTATGGCACGGCGGCGGAGTTCGGCGCGGCCTGTGCCTTCCTGTGCTCGACCCATGCCGGGTTCATCGTGGGTCAGAACCTGCTGCTGGACGGAGGTGGCACGAATTTCACCATCTGACGCGGCCCCGGCCAACCGGTCGACGCAGGGGTTCTCGCTCAGCGAAGATCTGTTCAACGCGCACACCACCGCGCAGCTGGCAGGCGAATTCGCCGTGCTGCCCGGTTTTGACGCCGCCCGGTTCCAGCACGCGGTTCTGACGGGCCTCGGCCGCCTCGGGCTGCTGGAGCGGATGGAACATATCGCCACCTGCGCCGAGGCACAGTTGCCCCGTGATTTCAACGCGATGGCGGAGGCTCTTGAGGCTTCCATGCCAGCTCCACTGGACCCCGGTCTGCGCGACGACGACTTTGGCCAGTTCATCCATGCCGTGCCGGGCATCCTTGCGGTGCGCCACGGGCTCGAGGATCACCGCGACCGCGCGCTCGATCTGCTGCACGCCGCCACAAGGCGGTTCTCGATGGAGTTCTACATCCGGCCGTTCCTGAACCGCTGGCCCGATGAGACGCTGGCGCGGCTGCGGCTTTGGGCCGAGGATGACAATTACCACGTCCGCCGGCTTGTGAGCGAAGGCACGCGGCCCCGGCTGCCCTGGGCGCGCAACATCACGCTGGACCCTCTGGTGCCTTTGGACCTGCTCGACCGCTTGCATGCCGATCCGTCGCGTTATGTGACGCGCTCTGTCGCCAACCATCTGAACGACATCACGAAAATCGACGCGGTTGCAGTTCTGGGCCAGTTGTCGGGCTGGCAGTCCGATGCGCGCCAATCGGGCAAGGAGCTGGGCTGGATGACCCGTCACGCCCTGCGCAGCCTGATCAAACAGGGCCACGAAGGCGCGATGGCGCATCTGGGCTATGCGCCGGAGGCGGATGTTCAGGTCAGCGATCTGTCGCTCGGCGGTGCGGTCTTTGCCCCCGGTGACAGTCTTGAGATTTCCGCGACCCTGACCGCGCCGCAGATAACGCCGGTGATCGTAGATTATGTGCTGCACTTTGCCCGACCGGGCGGCAAGACGGCCACCAAAGTGTTCAAGTTCAGGACAACCGAGATCACAAAGGCCCCTCTGATCCTGCGCAAACGCCATGTGCTCAAGGCCAACGCGACGACGTTCACGCTGTATCCCGGCGATCACGCGCTGGAATTGCAGATCAACGGTCGTGCGCGCGCGCGCTGTGCGTTTGAGCTGAAAGGGTAGCGCAAAAACACCCGCGCCTTGCGGCCCGCGCCTTGCGTTGTTATCTGCCGGTAATGCCCGATGGTTTTGATCGGGAACCCGAAATCCACCGCGCAAACCCACCGCGCATAGGAGATATGCCACCCGTGACGTCTGCCTCGCCCGCCCTTGCGAAACCGGCTCCGCCGCCCCGGCTCGAGATCCGCCACCTGACCCGCAATTTCGACGCGGTGCCCGTGGTGGACGACGTCAGCCTCAGCATTCTTCCGGGCCATGTCACCTGCCTGCTGGGCCCTTCGGGCTGCGGCAAATCGACGACGCTGCGGATCATCGCGGGCGTGGACAGTCAGGACAGCGGCGAGATCTATGTCGACGGCGAACTTGTCTGCGATACGGTCTTTCGCGTGCCGCCCGAACGCCGCTCCATCGGGCTGATGTTTCAGGATTTCGCGCTCTTTCCGCATTTGAAAGTCGGTGAAAACGTCGCCTTCGGTCTGCGCGGCTCGAGGGTGGACAAGGCCGCCCGCGTGCGCGACCTGCTGGACCGCGTCGGCCTTTTGCGGTTCATCGACGAATATCCGCATCAGCTTTCGGGCGGCGAACAACAGCGGGTGGCGCTGGCCCGCGCACTGGCGCCGCGCCCCCGGATCATGCTGATGGACGAGCCGTTCTCGGGCCTCGACAACCGGTTGCGCGACGGTATTCGCGACGAGACGCTGGCGCTCTTGCGCGACGAACAGGTGTCGGTCCTGCTGGTCACCCACGAGCCCGAAGAGGCGATGCGCATGGCCGACGAAATCGCGCTGATGCGCGACGGCAAGATCGTGCAGCAAGGCGCGCCATACAACATATACAACGCGCCCGCAGACAAGGCCGCTGTCGCTTTCTTCAGTGATATTAACGTTCTGAAGGGTGTCGTTCAAGGTGCATTGACCGACACCCCCTTTGGCCAATTCCTCGCCCCCGGCGTGCCCGACGGCGCGCGGGTCGAGATCGTGTTCCGGCCCCAGCACGTCGGCATCGACTTTGACCGCCAAGGCCACGGGCCCCTGCCGACCACGCGCGACGGCGTGGCGGCGCGGGCGGTGGTCGAGCGCGCGCGATTCATGGGCTCCGAAAGCCTCATCGAGTTTCGCATGGATCACGAGGCGCAGCTGGTCAAGGCGACCGTGCCCAACGTGTTCCTGCCCAAACCCGGCACGCCGCTGTGGCTGACCGTGCGCCGAGACCGGTGTTTCGTGTTCCCCGCGAAAGACTGATGCGTCCGGGCTTTTTTGTGTCTCAAACCCCAAAACCGGCCTCAGCCCCGCGTATGATCCACCAGCCGTTTGCCCGGCTCATCCACAAAAAGCCCCGGCAGCACCTGAACCGCCCGCACGTGATCCAGCCGGTAGCTGGCAAAATCGCCCGAGGCCTCGTTCCATACCACGCAGGTCCAGACCCGGCCCCAGTAATCCAGCGCCAGCGGTCTGTGCACCTGCGGCCCGTCGTCTCGTGTCACCCGCAGTTTCTGGCGGGCGCGAATGGCGGCACGAAAGGCGGGCATATAGGCAAAGCCCGCCGTCGCCTCCGCCACGGGGGCATCCGCCAGGCCAAAGCGATTGGGTGCAGAGGTGGCATCCTCGGGCAGCACCGCCTCGATCTTGGCGCTCAGCGACCGCGCGGCGGCGGCCATCTCGTCCAGCCCCGAACGCCCCAGCGCCTCGAGCGCCAGATGCAGGGCACCCAGTTCGTCCGGCGTCAGGTTCAGCGGCGGCAGGGTGATCGCGGCCTGCGCGGTATAGCCCACGCCGCGTGCGCCGCTGACCGGCACACCGGAGGCTGCCAGCGCATCCATGTCGCGGTAGATCGTCCGCACCGAAACGCCGAGGTCGCGCGCCATATCCTCGGCCCGCTGCAATTGCCCTGATTTGAGCCGCTGCATGAGCGCATAGAGCCGGTCGCCACGCTTCATCTGATTCTCTCCGGGCCGGGGCAGATATGCCGACATACTGACAAAATTCTGTCACCTGACAAGCTGCTGACACAACCACCCGCCCAAACCTGCCAAAAAGGCATCTGGCCTGCGCGTTTGACGCTTTCAGCAAGCCGCTCAAAGCCTTAGAAAGGCGGCAACGTCATCGGTCGCAGCGCGGCCCGTTCGAGGAGAAAACTTATGCTCAACAATATTGGCCTTCCGGGCATTCTGCTGATCGCCATCGTGGTTCTGGTGCTGTTTGGCCGGGGCAAGATCTCGTCCATCATGGGCGAGGTCGGCAAAGGCATCACCGCGTTCAAGAAGGGCGTGACCGACAGCACCAAGGAGGTTGACGACGAAGATGAGGCAGCGCAAGCCAAGGATGTCACGCCCGAGACCGGAACCGCGACTGACAAGGACAAGGTGTAAGCGCCGATGTTTGGGCTGGGCACGACCGAGCTTATCGTCATAGGAATTGTGGCGCTCATCGTGGTGGGCCCCAAGGATTTGCCTGTGCTGTTTCGCAATGTCGGGCAATTCGTGGGCAAGGCCAAGGGCATGGCGCGCGAATTTTCCCGCGCGATGAACGATGCGGCGGACGAAAGCGGCATGCGCGAGACGGCCTCTTCATTGAAAAAGACACTGCAAGCGGCGACCAACCCGGTGTCCAGCGCTGTGGACAGCGTCAAGGATGCCGCCCGCAGCCTGACGGATATCGACCCCGAAAGCGAGGTCGGAAAGCTGAGCGCGGAGCGCGCCGAGGCCAAGAAAAAGATTACCGCCGCCACCGCCCGCGCCGCCGCGGAGCGCAAGCGCCGCGAGGCGGACGAGGCCATCGCCGCCGCCGAACGGGCCGAGGCGGAACTGGATGCGCCGGTTCGGAAGCCGGCTGTGAAACTGGCTAAAAAACCCGCCGAAAGACCCGCCGAAAGACCTGCCGAACAACCGGCTGAGTCCGCCGCCTCCAAGGACGCCTCATGACCAACGCCGACGATATCGAGGACAGCAGCGCACCGTTGATCGAGCATCTGGCGGAATTGCGCACCCGCCTGATCCATTCGGTTCTGGCGTTCATCGTCGGCATGGTCATCTGCTTTACCATCTGGAACCCGATCTTCAACTTTCTGACCAATCCGCTGTGCTCCGCCCTGGCGGAACGCGGGCAGCAAGATTGCGGCCTGATCCTGATCAAACTTCAGGAGGGTTTCTTCGTTGCCATCTCCATTTCGCTGCTGGGCGGGCTGGTACTGGGCTTTCCCTATATCAGCTATCAGATGTGGCGGTTCGTGGCGCCGGGGCTTTACAAAAACGAGAAGGGCGCCTTTCTGCCTTTCCTGATTGCGTCGCCGGTCATGTTCTTTATCGGAGCCTCCTTTGCGTTCTATGTGGTCACGCCGCTGGCTTTCGACTTTTTCCTTGGGTTTCAGCAAGGTTCCCTTACGGGAGACGGATCCGAACCGGTGGCTACCGGAGTCGCCGGGATCGCCTTTCAAGGCTCTGCACAGGAATATCTGAGCCTCACGATCAAATTCATCGTCGCCTTCGGCATCTGCTTTCAATTGCCGGTGTTGCTGACCCTGATGGGCAAGGCCGGGCTGGTCTCGGCCGAAGGTCTTGGCAACGTGCGCAAATACGCCGTCATCGCGATCCTCGTGCTGGCCGCGCTGGTGACGCCGCCGGATGTGATCACGCAGATCATACTTTTTGTCGTGGTCTACGGGCTCTATGAGGTGTCGATCCTGCTTGTGCGGCGGGTCGAGCGCAAACGCGACGCGAAGCTGCGCGAAGAGGGTTATTTCGACGACGATGAGGCCGAGGATTTCGAAGACGATGCAAGACCCTGACCTGACCCGCATCGCCGACGCGCTCGAACGGATGGCGCCTGCACCGCTCGATGCGCCTGATTTCAGCGCCGCCGACGCCTTTGTCTGGCATGTGGGCCCGGAACGGCTGGAACCTGTCGCAGATGTCAGCCGCGTGGATCTGGCGCTGCTGATCGGTGTGGGCCGCGCCCGCGATATCCTGCTGGAGAACACCGCGCAATTTGCGCGCGGATTACCCGCGAACAACGCCCTTCTCTGGGGCGCGCGCGGTATGGGAAAATCCAGCCTTGTCAAAGCGGTCCACGCTCAGGTTCGCGCATCGCACGAGGTCAAGCTGGTCGAATTGCAGCGCGAAGACCTCGGTTCGGTCGTGCGCCTTCTGGGTCTGCTGCGCGACGCGCCGCACCGGTTCGTGCTTTTCTGCGACGACCTCAGCTTTGGCAATGACGACGCGCATTACAAATCGCTCAAGGCGGTGCTGGATGGCGGTATAGCCGGACGCCCGGAAAACGTTGTCTTTTATGCGACATCCAACCGCCGCCACCTGATGCCCCGTGACATGATCGAGAATGAGCGCTCTTCGGCCATTTCTCCGTCAGAGGCGGTGGAGGAAAAGGTGTCGTTGTCGGACAGGTTCGGCTTGTGGCTCGGGTTTCATCCCTGCACGCAGGATGAATATCTGGCGATGATCGACGGCTATTGCGCGGCCCATGGGCTATGCGTCGACGCGGATACACTCAAGGCCGAAGCGATCGAATGGCAGGCCACGCGGGGTGCCAGATCAGGGCGCGTCGCCTGGCAGTTCTTCACCGATCTTGCGGGGCGCCAGGGGGTGCCGCTCGTCAAGCCCTGACGTGCTTTCCTCGCGAAGACGCTCCGCAAGGAGCGGAGGAGCAGCCGCCCTCCCCATTCATTGTAGATAGGGCAGCGGATCGACGCTTTCCAGCGACTGGTTGCGCACTTCGAAATGCAGATAGGACGGCGAGCCACTGCGCACCTTGCCCAAGACTTGCCCACGGCTGATCGCCTCATCCTTTTCCACGCTGATGTCACCGACATTGGCATAGACCGTAAAGAGATCGTTGGGATGTTTCACGACGATGATCGGAACCTTGTCCGCATCCGTCGTGATCGCCGCCACACGTCCGCTTTGCGCCGCTTTGATGGGTGTGCCCGCGGGGGCCGAAATGTCGATACCCTCGTTGCGCCCCTTGGCATATTCGCGAATGATCGTGCCTTCCACCGGAAAGCCCATGCGCGCCGTGGTGGCAGGCGCGCTTTGCTGCGCCCCCAGATCGGGGGATGTGGGCACATCCTCGACCGGTTCGGCGGCGGCCTGCGTGGTTTCCTGCGGCAAGGGCTGCGCGGCGCTCGGCGGTACGGGGGTGGGCGATCCGGATCCGGGCCGGGGCGATCTGTCGGGTGCTTCGGCGATCGCCTCGACCACGGGGATCAGCAGATATTGCCCTTCGCGCAGGGTGAAACTGCTGTCGAGCCCGTTCCATTCCGCCAATGACCGCACCGTCACGTTATAAAGCCGCGCGACGGTGAACGCCGTCTCGCCGCGTTTGACCTGATGGCGTACAGGCTCCACCCCGGTTTGCGGCGCGGGGGCTGCGGCGGCGGTGCGCAGGGGTGTATCCTCGGCCCGCTCGATCGCGCTGCCGGCCAGATCGGTGATCGACACACCGGCGGGCGGCTGGATCGGCCCGGTGGTTCGCGCGCCGGTATCTGGCGACGGCTCTGCCACGCGGCGAGGCAGGGCGATCACCTCGCCGCGCCGCAGAGTGTCGTCGGTCTGAATGCCGTTGTGCCGCGCCAGATCGGTCGGATCCGCACCAATTCTTGCGGCCAGTGCCGCCAGCGTGTCGCCGCGTCGCGCCACCGCCACCTGATAATTGGGATAGGAGATGATGCCGCGATTGTCGGGCCGGGGCCGTTCCGCAACGATCGACCGTGCCGCCTGCGACGTGTCGAAATCGGCGCCCATACGTCCGCGCATGTCGAAATCCAGCGGAGTGCCATCGCAAGCCGCCAGCATCGCCAGCGCGGTTCCGGCCAGAATCGTCCGTCTGGGCATGATATCCCACATCTCGATCACCTCATCCTTGGCTTCGTGTTCCCGAAGCTCTTGTCGCTCACACCGCCTAATCCTTGCCCAACCCCTCGACCAGAGGGACAAATCGAACCGGACGCAATTCGTCGTAGTCAAAGCCTGTCTCGTGCCGGGTCACCCGGATCAGCCGCTGCACCGCATCCGACTGGCCCACCGGCACGACCATGATACCGCCGATCTTGAGCTGCGCCAAGAGCGGACCGGGCGGGTCTTCCGCCGCTGCGGTCACAAGGATACGGTCGAAGGGCGCCTGATCGGGCAAACCGTAGCTGCCGTCGGCGGTAAAAGCGGTGATATTGGTCAGCGACATCTGATCGAAAATCGCCCGCGCCTCTCGCACCAGCCGCTTGTGGCGGTCAACGGTATAGACCCGGCGGGCCAGCACCGACAGCACCGCCGCCTGATAGCCCGAGCCTGTGCCGACCTCGAGCACCTTGTCGCGCGGGCTGACCTGCAACGCCTGGCTCATCAATCCGACGACCGACGGCTGGCTGATGGTCTGCCCGCACGCGATGGGCAGTGGCATATCCTCGTAGGCGCGGTCGGCGAAATAGCCGGTCACGAACGGGCCCCGGTCGATCTTTTCCATCGCCTCAAGCACACGCTTGTCCGTGACGCCCCTGGATCTCAGGGCGAACAGGAATTGCATCGTGCGTTCGGCATGGTCGTTCATGTAGGCGCATCTTTGGATGTCGCCTGCGCATCTTTGGATGTCGCCTGCGCGTCTTTTGAAGACGAAAGCGCGTCCGTCAGCCCCGCCATCGCATCCTGTGCAGTCAGATCGGCGCGCATCGGCGTCACGCTGATCCATCCCTTGAGGTTCATGTCCGCATCGGCGCCTTCCTGCGTCGGGGCGCGCTGATCGCCGCCCCGGATCCACAGGAACCGCCGGCCCGAGGGGCTTTGATGCGGCTCCACGCTGAACGTTGTGTTATGGCGAAACCCTTGCGGAGCGGCACAAATACCCGCGACATCCGCCACAGGCACGGGCGGAAAATTCACGTTGTAAAATAGCCTGTAGCCGCTCTGATCCACCGGATCGGCGGCCAAAATGCGCCGAACCACGTCAGCGCCATGCGCTGCTGCCACCTCGAACGGATTGTCCAGATCGGCATTGTCAGGCCCGTAATATTGCGACAGCGCAATCGCGGGCAGGCCCTGCAACGCTGCCTCCATCGCGCCACCGATCGTGCCGGAATAAAGCGTGTTTTCGGCTGAATTATTGCCTCGGTTCACACCGGACAGCACCAGATCGGGCGGCGAGCCCAGCATCACGTCATGTATCCCCGCCAGCACGCAATCGGCCGGGCTGCCCTCGGCGGCATACCGCCGGTCGGCCATCTTGGAGATCATCGTGGGATGCGTGTAGCTGATGCAATGGCCCACGCCCGATTGCTCGAACGCGGGGGCCACGACCCAGACCTCGCCTTGCGCGCCCGCAAGCTCGTGCGCAATCGCTTCGAGCACGGCCAGCCCTGGTGCATTGATACCGTCGTCATTGGTGATGAGAATACGCATGTCGCCCGCCTGTTCAGCCCTTTGTGACCTGAATAGGCGAGCCCTCCGACAGGAGCAAGCGCGCGCCCGCCCATCCGAGCCACGCGCTGCGTGCCTGAGTCAAAAATACCGCGCCGCGCCCAAAGTCGTTGGCGCTGTGCCCCTGATCATCTTACCGGATAAACTCCGGGGGGCCGATCACCCGGCGCCACCGGTTCAAGCCCGGTGGACGGCGGGCTGGCCCCCACTCCCGTCCCTGCCACGGGCGCGCATGCTCAGATCAGGTTCATCTGACCCAGCAGCCGCGCAGCCTCGTCCGGGGGTGCGGCCAGCACGGACCGGTCTTCACCCGGAAAAAACCGCGCGCGCGTGGCCGTGGCCATGGGGTGCGGGGTCAGGATATGCACCTGAGGCCCGTGCCGTCGGGTTTCGGCCTGCCACGACCGGGCAAGGCTGATCTGCAACGCCTTGGTCGCGCCGTAGCTGCCGAAGAATTTCTCGCCCGCGTGGATGTCGTCGAAGAACACCGCCTGACCATCCGTGCCCAGCAAGGGCGCGACATAGGGGATCAGATGGCCCATGGCCTGCGCGTTGATGCTCAGGGATTTGGCCCAATCCTTGGCGTCGATGTGGTCCGCCGGAGTGAGCGGCGCGGCATGCACGGCGGCGTGCAGCCAAAGTGCTGCCCCGCCCCAGCGGTCGTGGATGCCGCGACACAGATGCGCCATGGCGTCTGCGTCGGTGATGTCCATCGGCGCCAAAGTGGCCTGACCGCCCGACTTCTGAATGCGGTCGTCCAGCTCTTCGAGCGCGCCGGTGGTGCGGGCGACCGCGACGATGTGATGCGTCGGGGCGAGGGCGGTGGCCAGAGCCGCGCCAAGGCCGCGCGAGGCGCCGGTGATGAGAGCGATTTTTGTCATATTTGCGAGGCTTCTATGCGGTTTTCGACGGATGTGATGCGGGAGCGGGCAGGTGCGGCGGCCAGCCCGCCGTCCACCGGGCTTTAACCGGTGGCGCAAGGTGAACGGCCCGCCTTGAGTTATCTGGCAAAGTGAAGGGGGAAGAGAGCGTTATTCGGCGGTTTTGAGGGTAAAGCCCTTGTCGATCTGGTCGGACGGCGCGATGGGATAGTCGCCGGAAAAGCAGGCGTCACAATATTGCGGGGAGGCGTCGTTGCGGCCCGATGCTTCGCCTAGCGCGCGGTAGAGGCCATCGAGCGAGATGAAGCGCAGAGAATCAACCTGAAGGTGGTCGCGCATTTCATCCTCGGACATTGTGGCGGCGAGCAGTTTGTCGCGTTGCGGCGTGTCGACACCGTAAAAGCAGGGCCAGGCTGTGGGCGGGCTTGCGATGCGGAAGTGGACTTCGGCGGCACCTGCGTCGAGGATCATTTCCTTGATCTTGCGGCTGGTGGTGCCGCGCACGACGCTGTCGTCGACAAGGATCACCCGTTTGCCCCTGATCAGCGCGCGGTTGACGTTGAGTTTGAGGCGCACGCCCATGTTGCGGATCTGCTCTGTCGGCTCGATGAATGTGCGGCCCACGTATTGGTTGCGGATGATGCCCATGGCGTAGGGGATGCCGCATTCCTGGCTGAACCCGATGGCCGCAGGGGTGCCGCTGTCGGGCACGGGGCAGACAAGATCGGCGTCCACAGGGGCTTCGCGGGCAAGTTCGACACCAATCTGGCGGCGGGTCTCATAGACCGAGCGGCCGCCGAGGATGCTGTCGGGGCGCGAGAAATAGACATGCTCGAAGATGCAGAAGCGTGGCTTTTGCCGACGGAATGGGTGGTGGCTGTCGACGCCGTGTTCTGCGGTGATGACGACCATTTCGCCGGGCTCGATCTCGCGGATGAACTCGGCTCCGATGATGTCGAGCGCACAGGTCTCGGAGCTGAGCACCCAGCCGCCGTTTTCGTCATCGCCGACGCGGCCCAGCACCAGCGGGCGCACGCCCAGAGGATCTCGCACGCCGATCAGTTTGTTGTGGGTCATGGCGACGATGCTGAACGCGCCTTCGACGCGGCGCAGCGCATCCTCCATCCGTTCGGGGATGTTGCGTTGCAAGGATCTGGCCATCAGGTGGATGATGCATTCGCTGTCCGACGACGATTGAAAGATCGAGCCGCGGTCGATCAATTCGCGCCGCAGCGCGTCGGCATTGGTGATGTTGCCGTTGTGCGCAATGGCAGCGCCACCCATGGAAAATTCGCCGAAGAACGGCTGCACATCGCGGATTTGCGTCGGACCCTTGGAGCCTGAGGTGGAATAACGGACATGGCCGATGGCGATCGGGCCGGGCAGCGTCTCCATCAGTTTGTGCGAGGTGAAATTGTCGCGCACATAGCCGAAACGGCGGGCCGAATTGAAGCCCTGTTCGTCGTCGTGGCTGACGATGCCGCCGGCCTCCTGGCCGCGATGCTGCAGGGCGTGCAGGCCCAGGGCCACGAAATTGGCCGCATCGCTGGTGCCCACTACGCCGAACACGCCACATTCCTCGCGCAGCTTGTCGTCACTTTCTGCGTCGCGCAGATAGGATGTGTCGAACGGATGGGCAGGGGGCATCAGGCGGGTTTTGGTGGACAAGGGGGCAGCTCCTATCCGAATTTGGTTCGCCATCTTGTTATGCGTTTCGCAAGCCAGTGTCACGGGCCAAGCGCGCAAAGATCGCTGCGTCGCGGCATTCTTTTGCGACATATGTCATCCAGCCCGTCACGGCGGGGCAAAGACGGATTTATTCGGTCGGGCCGCAGGTGCCGACAAGTTGCTCGTATTGCTGTGTGATCCAGCCCAGAGCCTGTTCGGGGTTGCGGTCTTCGATCTGGCCGGTGAATTGCGAAAACACCTTGGCCGAGCGGCTGTCGTCGATCATCTCGATGCTCTGTGCGCTCAGCACCGTCTGGTAGAGAAAGAAGGCGATGGCCACCAACAAGACACCGCGCACCACGCCAAAGAGAAAGCCAAGGCCCTGATCTATCCCGCCCAGCGCCGACCGCTGCACGATGGATGAAAAGAGCGGGGTGAAGAGCGACACCACCACCAGTGCCAGCGCGAACACGGCTGCAAAGGCCGCGATCACCGCCAATTCGCAACTGTCGGCGAGAAATTCGCCGACGACGGGCAGTTCCTTGACCAACGGTTCGACCTGCGGCGCGAAGATGAATGCCACAATAGCGGCCGCGATCCAGCCCGCGATCGCCATCGCCTCTCGGACAAGGCCGCGCGAATAGGCCAGCAGGGCCGACAGGACGATGATTGCGGCCACGATGCCGTCAACGATGGTAAAACCTTCCATGAGCGTCCCTTTTGCCCTCTTCATACTTTTAACGGGCGTGTTGCCCGTTCGACTAGCCGGCGCCAAATACCTCGCCGACGAATGCCGTCAGATCGGCAGGCCGCGTCAGGTTGAGCCCTTTGACAGGGCCCGTTTTGCCACCATGCGGCAGAATAGCTGCGGAAAAACCAAGTTTCTGCGCTTCTTTCAACCTGTTTTGCGTCTGGCCCACCGGTCGCAGGGCACCTGATAGGCTGATTTCGCCGAAAACGACAGTCTCGGCCGGAATCGCCGCATCTTCGCGCGCAGATAGTAGTGCTGCGGCCACAGCCAGATCCGCCGCCGGGTCGTTGATCTTCATGCCGCCCGCCACGTTGAGATAGACATCAAGCCCCGCGAACGGGATGCCGCAGCGCGCTTCGAGCACCGCAAGGATCATCGCCAACCGGTTGCCGTCCCAGCCGACGACGGCGCGGCGCGGCTGGCTGTGCGGGCTGGGGGCCACCAGCGCCTGCAACTCGACCAGCACGGGCCGTGTGCCCTCAACCCCCGCAAAGACCACCGATCCTGGGCTTGGGGCTCCGCGTTCGCTGAGGAACAGTGCCGAAGGGTTGGTGACTTCGGCCAGGCCTGCGCCAGTCATCTCGAAAACGCCGATTTCATCCGCCGGGCCAAATCGGTTTTTCACGGAACGCAGAATGCGAAACTGATGCCCGCGCTCGCCCTCGAAATAAAGCACGGTGTCGACCATGTGTTCGACCACGCGGGGGCCCGCGATCTGACCGTCCTTGGTGACGTGGCCGACCATGATGATCGAGGTGCCGGAGCGTTTGGCAAAGGTCGTCAGCTCGTGCGCGCAGGCACGGACCTGCGCCACGGATCCGGGTGCGCTGTCCACATGATCGGCCCACATCGTCTGGATCGAATCGACGATGGCCAGCGCCGGTCGCTCGGCCTCCAGCGTGGTGATGATGTCGCGCAGATTGGTCTCTGCGGCGAGTTTGACGGGTGCGTCGGCCAGCCCCAGCCGCTGCGCGCGCATCCGGATTTGCGCGCTGGCCTCTTCGCCGCTGGCATAGATCACCTTGAGACCGGTCTTGGCAAAGGAGGCCGCGGCCTGCAACAAAAGCGTCGATTTGCCGATGCCCGGATCGCCGCCCACCAGAATGGCGCTTGCCGGCACCAAGCCCCCGCCCAACACGCGGTCCAGCTCTGAAATGGTCGAGGATGTGCGCGGCGGCGGGGCCTCATCATCGCTCAGCTCCATCAGCGGAACGGTGCGGCCGCGCGTGTTGCCCAATGATCTGGATTTCGGGCCGGACGCCAGCGGCGTCTCTTGCTCAATCGTGTTCCATTCCCCGCAGGATTCGCAGCGGCCCGACCATTTTGTGGTGGTCGCGGCACAGGCGGAACAGACGTAGGATGCAGCGGCTTTGGCCATGCGGCGTCATCGCCGATTGCGCGGGGCAGCGCAAGGCGGCTGTTCGGGGCTTATTCGGCAGCGGCCTTGGTGATCGACACCACGCGGTTGTCGTCCTCTGCATCGCCCAATGCGACGGGCATATCCAGTTCGGGCAGGATCTCGGCCAATTCGTCCACCAGTCGGCACAGCTGCGATTGCGCCACGCTTTCGTCGATCTCGACCCGGGCCAGCCAGCCGCGCATCTCGGTGGCGACGGCCTTGGCGTCCTCGATCCGCTCGTTGAAAATCTCGATTTCCTGCTGGCGCTGGATCAGGAAATCGCGCGCCCGTGCCACCCTTGCATCCGAATAGACCCCGGCCAGTTCGCGGCTGATATGGCTCATCTGGCTCGCGATCTCGAGAACGGACGGCTCCAGCTCGGTCAGATCGGGGTGATCGCGCAGAAACGCCATCCGCTCGCGCACCGAATCGAACTCGGACTTCATCCGGAACAGCCCCGCACGGTCCGCCGCATGGGCGGTTGCATAGGCGCGCGTGACATCCTGCATGGTGACATGGAACGCCCGGTGCGAGGTCTCGAGCGACATGATCCGGGCATTGGACGGCAGGAAAAAGCACAGCGCGGCGGCCAGACCGGTCAGGCCCAATTGAACCCACATGCCTGCATCGGCAAAGGTATATTCACCAAATTGCAGCGGCATCGACAACCACGGCATTGCGCCGAACGCGCAGGCCACTGCATAGCCGACAAGACCCAGCGCCCCGGCAAAGATGGCGACGAAAGCCGCCCGCTG
>Ga0307981_1002200_pt1 | contig 16181 bp, 12 predicted proteins | sample OrgLakmetagen987_FD_201849 | JGI IMG/M metagenome (GOLD analysis project Ga0307981, IMG submission 201849) | Saline water microbial communities from Organic Lake, Antarctica - #987 | ecosystem: Environmental > Aquatic > Non-marine Saline and Alkaline > Saline | place: Antarctica: Organic Lake... | reverse complement strand
CAGGATAAGTCGTAAACTAAAGTCTAGTTTTTCATTTTGAAGCAGTTGAAATGCGTCTTCCCGAACATCTAAATCTCCAAGTTTTTGGATGAATCCAACAGAAATGAATTGGTTTTGAAGTAAAGAGTAAAAGTTAGTAAGTAGGGTAGAGGTATTCCAGCCTAAATTGAAATAATTTTCTTTTTTGAAATGCTCTTTTTTTACTCCCCAAAGATAAAAGCCACCATCTTTAGAAGGACCAAAACACATATCCTTATGTTGAAGCATTTCAATTGCTAGCTGAATGTGATTTGCTTCCAGACTAGGTGAATCATTTCCGATAGAAATAACCTGTTCATAACCTTTGTCAAAGACAGATTGTATGGCATTGAGGTATCTATCTGCAAAATTAGAACCTATTTGCTGATGTTCATCTATCCAAAAATAATCATGTCCAGTTTTTTGGACAAACTGAAGTGTTTTTTTATTTTGATACTCAAAAAAAGATTTCGAAGCCTTGAATGACTTATGCTTACTTTCTTCTGAAGCAGTTCTTGCAAATATTAAAAGTGCTGTTTGAGTACTCATTTACATGTTTCTAAATATGTACGAAGAAAGTCTTCTTTAGGTTCAGAAAAAAATTAATTTCTTCCTGGCCTTATTATAAAACCGTTTTCATAGGCTTCTTTAATAGTAAGCATAGCTCGGTCTGCTTCTAGACGTGTTCTAAAGTTCCCAACCCAAACTTTATAGTTAGGAGATTCATACTTTATAGTAGAGGGTATATCAAATTGATAATCGAAGTTGGTTTTAAGATCTTCTGCATCTCTTAAATTACCGGAATACAATTGTATTTTGTAAAATTCTTTAAGCTGATCGTTGTTGGTGAGTTCTTTTTTAATTTTAATCAATTCGTTCAACTTTTTTTGTTGATCTGAAGTTTGAGCAAATATTACTTGTGAAATAAATGTTGTAAAAAGGATCAATAAAAAAAATCTAGTTTTAAAATAGCGCATTAAGTATACTTTTTGAGACAAAGTTAGTGTAAAGAACTTTCAATTTTCAATTTTATTATTTAGAAAAATTATAAATTAGATTTTAACAAATGTGGCAACTGATAAAACGTTACAAAAAGCTTATTTTTGTGTCCAATTTTGTGGGCATGTTTTGCTTAATTTAAAAGTGTCCTTAATTCAATTATTAACAATTTGCAATATGAAAAAGGTGTTATTTCGCCCTTCGCAATTGAAGTTTTTTTTATTCATCCTTACCTTAATGTTCTCTGTTTCATTGTTTGCACAAGATGCAGCTGAAGAAACACAACCTGAAAGTGAAGTAGAAGAAGTTGTTCCAGGTGCTGATCCTGCCAAAGGAAAAGAGTTGTTTAATTCGCTTTGTGCTGCTTGCCATAAACCTTACAAAAAGGCGGTAGGTCCAGCTTTAAATGGTGTTGTAGCGAAGTATGATGGCGATTTTGAGTGGCTTTATAAGTGGATAAAGAACAATAGAGAACTAATCGATGCTGGAGATTCAAGAGCGCTAGCTATTTATGAAGAGTATAACAAGTCGGCTATGCCTGCTTTTCCACAATTGTCCAATGGAGATATCGATAATATACTTGCCTATGTTGAGTTGCCTAAGCCTGAGCCTAAAGCTAAAGTAGCAGGAACAGATGGAGTAGCTGTAAATGGCCAAGGAGGTGGAGGTGCTTCAACTGAAATTATATTGGGTTTATTGGCCTTTGTTTTACTAATGTTAGTGATTATACTTTATTTAGTTAACAAAACCCTTCGCAGATTTGCCGAGGCTAATGGAGTAGCAGTATATGCACCTGTTCGAGAAAAACGCAAACCAATTTGGGTTGCTTTTGCAGAAAATCAATTCTTGGTTTTTGTATTATCTGTTTTTGTTCTGCTAGGTGTGGCTTACGGAGGTTATGGATTTTTAATGCAAGTAGGTGTAGACCAGGGTTATGAACCGCTACAGCCAATTCATTATTCCCACAAAATTCATGCGGGAGAAAATCAAATTGAATGTAAATACTGCCACGCTTCTGCAAGAAAATCTAAGCACTCAGGAATACCTCCATTAAATGTTTGTATGAACTGTCATAAGCAAATTGCTGAAGTTTCAGAAGAGACAGGAAATGAAGAATATTCAAAAGCATTTTACGATGCAGAAATCCAAAAATTATACGAAGCAACCGGTTGGGATCCTTCTACGCAATCTTATTCAGGAGAATCAAAACCTGTAAAATGGGTTCGTATACATAACTTGCCTGATTTTGCTTACTTTAATCACGCACAACACGTAACTGTGGGTCAGATAGAATGCCAAACTTGTCATGGTCCTGTTGAAGAAATGGAAATCATGTATCAGCATTCATCCTTAACTATGGGTTGGTGTATAAATTGTCACAGAGAAACAAATGTTAAAACTGAAGACAATGGGTATTACAAGAAAATTCACGATCAGTTGAAAGAGAAGTATGGTGTAGAACGCTTTACTGTAGCAGATATGGGTGGATTGGAATGTGGAAAATGCCATTACTAAATTATTAATTGAAGAAAATTTATATCGCGATATGTCATCAGAAAAAAGATACTGGAAAAGTGAAGAAGAACTAAAGGATAATAGTCCTATAGTTAATTCGCTTGAACAAAACGAGTTTGTAGAACATATTCCTACAGATGAGTTTTTAGGTGATAAAAATAAATTGGAGACGTCTTCTACAAGTCGACGTGATTTTCTTAAGTACGTAGGCTTCAGTACAGCAGCTGCATCTTTAGCAGCTTGTGAAGGACCTGTTATTAAATCTATTCCTTATGTGGTACAGCCTGAGCGCTTAGTACCTGGAGTTGCAGATTACTATGCATCTACAATAGCAGATGGTTTTGATTTTGGAAGTGTCTTGGTGAAAACACGTGAAGGAAGACCTATTAAAATAGAAAGCAATAAAGAAGCTGGCGTAATGACTGCTGGTAAAGCAAGAATTCATGCTTCTGTATTGTCTTTGTATGATGTGAAGCGTTTGCAGAATCCAACAATTGGAGGACAAGATACGGATTGGTCAACTTTTGATAAACGTATTCAAGAGAGTATGCAAAAGCTTGGTGGTAAGCCTGTTGTTTTTTTAACTCAAACTTTAGCTAGTCCATCTACCAAAAAATTAATCAATACTTTTACTGAAAAATACCCCAACACTAAACATGTAGTATATGATGCAGTTTCAGAATCTGCAGCATTAGATGCTTTTCAGCAAAAATATGGATTCCGTGCCCTTCCAAATTATGATTTCGCCGCTGCTGAAACCATTGTTTCTGTTGGAGCAGATTTCTTAGGAGATTGGCAAGGTGGAGGTTTTGATACTGGATATTCTCAATCTCGTGTGCCACAAGACGGTAAAATGTCTAGACACGTTCAGTTTGAAGCTAATATGACACTTTCTGGTGCAAATTCTGATTTAAGAATTGCAGCTAAACCAAGCGTACAAAAACATATATTGGTGGAATTATACAACCAAATTGTTGGTAAAGTAGGTTCAACTAACTTAAACGAAAAACAAGCTGCGGCAGTAGCAAGTGCTTCCAAGCAATTGAAACAATCTGATTCTAAAGCGATTGTTTTATGTGGAATAAATGATATGGAAGCACAAATGATGGCAATGGAAATCAATGCAAAACTGAATAGCAGCATCTTTGATGCCCAAAATCCAAGAATGATTAGACAAGGAAATGACGCTAAAGTCGCTTCTTTGGTAAAAGATATGAATGCTGGTAAAATAGGTGGTTTAATGATGCTAGGTGTAAACCCAGTTTATAGCTTACCTAACGTTGAAGCATTTAAAACTGGCTTAGAAAAAGTAGATTTAGTTGTAGATTTTGCAATGAAAGCAGATGAAACAGCTGTCCTTTCTGAATATGTAGCTGCATTACCACATTATTTAGAGTCTTGGGGAGATGTTCAGTTTACTAAAAATAATTTCTCCTTGGTTCAGCCAACCATCAAAGCTATATTCAACACCAGACAATTTCAAGATTGTTTGTTGAAATGGTCGGGAGCAGATCAAAACTATTATGAATTTTTAAAATCTTCTTTCAGCGAAGATTATCCAGATAACTCTTGGAATAAAACATTGCATGATGGATTTTTTACAGCTGAAACGAATGAAGTACAAAGTGAGTCTGCAGAAGATGAAATGGAAGAAGTCCTTTCATTTAATGCTTCACAAGCTGCTAGAAACTTACTAAAAACCAACGATGGTTTAGAGTTGACATTATATACCAAAACAGGTATGGGAGATGGTCAACATGCCAACAATCCTTGGTTACAAGAGTTTCCAGATCCTATTACCCGTACTTCTTGGGATAATTACTTAACCATATCTAAGGCAGACGCAGAACGACTAGAATTAGAGAATAGAAATGTAGCTAATGGAGCACTAGATGGTAGTTATGCAAATGTAACCGTAAATGGGGTGACTTTAGATAAAGTTCCTGTTTACATTCAACCAGGTCAGGCCGTTGGTTCAGTAGGATTAGCTGTAGGATATGGAAGAAAAGAAGCCATTCAAGAGGAAATGCAAGTAGGTGTAAATGCCTACCCATTGTATCAAGACTTCAATGCTATTCAACAAGTAGAAATAGAAAAAGTTTCAGGTAATCACGAGTTTGCTTGTGTGCAACTTCACAATACCATGATGGGTAGACGTGATATTGTTAAGGAGACTTCACTTGAAATATTCAATACAAAAGATAAAGATTTTTGGAACAAAATTCCAGAAGTTTCATTGAATCACCTAGAAACACCAGTCAACAATCCTGATGTAGATTTATGGGATGAATTTGATCGCTCAATCGGGCATCACTTTAACTTATCTATAGATTTAAATGCATGTACCGGTTGTGGAGCTTGTGTAATTGCTTGTCATAGCGAAAATAATGTTCCTGTAGTTGGTAAAACTGAAGTAAGAAAAAGTAGAGATATGCATTGGTTGCGTATCGACCGTTACTATTCTTCTGAAGATACCTTAAACGAAGATTACGAAAAGAAAAATAACATTGAAGGATTAGCAAGTGCATTGAGTGAGTTCGGTGAGCTAGAAAATCCAGCAGAAGAATCGCTTGAAGTTATTTTCCAACCTGTAATGTGTCAACATTGTAACCATGCACCATGTGAGACAGTTTGTCCAGTGGCAGCTTCTGCTCACGGACGACAAGGTCAAAATCACATGACATATAACCGATGCGTTGGAACAAGATATTGTGCAAACAACTGTCCTTATAAGGTAAGACGTTTCAATTGGTTCAAATACAATCAAAATGATGAATTTGATTACCATATGAATAATGACTTAGGTAGAATGGTGTTAAATCCAGATGTAACCGTAAGAGCAAGAGGGGTTATGGAAAAATGTTCTATGTGTATGCAAATGACACAGAAAACCATTTTAGATGCCAAACGTGAAGGTCGTGAAATTAAAGATGGAGAATTCCAGACAGCATGTTCAAATGCATGTGATAATGGAGCTATTGTTTTTGGAGATATTAATGATGAAGAAAGTGTGGTGTACCAAAAAACAAAAGAAGATAGGAAATATCACCTACTGGAATATTTAGGTACAAAACCAAATGTGTTGTATCAAACAAAAGTTAGAAACACAACTGAAGCTTAATTAAAATAAGAATAATTTAAAAGAGTATTATGTCTCATTACGAAGCGCCGATTAGGAAACCTTTAGTTACTGGTGATAAGTCTTATCACGATGTAACGGTTGAAATAGCTCGACCAGTTGAAGGTAAAGCTAATAAAACTTGGTGGATAGTCTTTTCTATTGCTTTAATCGCCTTTTTGTGGGGATTAGGCTGTATAGTATACACCGTCTCTACAGGTATTGGAACTTGGGGGCTTAACAAAACCATTGGATGGGCTTGGGATATTACCAACTTTGTATGGTGGGTAGGTATCGGTCATGCAGGAACACTGATTTCTGCTGTACTGCTTTTATTTAGACAAAAATGGCGTATGGCCATTAACCGTTCTGCTGAAGCAATGACCATCTTTTCTGTTATACAAGCTGGATTATTCCCAATTATTCACATGGGTCGTCCTTGGTTGGCTTATTGGGTTTTACCAATTCCTAACGCATACGGGTCTTTATGGGTGAATTTCAATTCTCCTCTTCTATGGGATGTATTTGCAATTTCAACTTACCTCTCGGTATCACTGGTATTCTGGTGGACAGGTTTATTGCCTGACTTTGCAATGATTCGTGATCGAGCTGTAAAGCCCTTTCAAAAAAAGATTTACGGAATACTATCTTTTGGATGGAGCGGTCGAGCAAAAGACTGGCAACGTTTTGAAGAAGTTTCCTTAGTGCTTGCAGGTTTAGCTACACCACTTGTACTTTCTGTACATACCATTGTATCATTTGACTTTGCCACTTCTGTTATTCCAGGTTGGCATACTACCATCTTTCCACCTTATTTTGTTGCTGGTGCAGTTTTCTCTGGTTTTGCTATGGTAAATACACTATTGATTATCATGCGTAAGGTTGTTAGTTTAGAAGATTACATTACTGTACAGCATATCGAGTTAATGAACATTGTAATTATGATTACAGGTTCTATTGTTGGTGTAGCCTATATTACTGAGTTATTCATGGCCTGGTATTCTGGAGTAGAATATGAACAGTATGCATTCCTGAATAGAGCAACTGGACCTTATTGGTGGGCATATTGGTCAATGATGACTTGTAATGTAATTTCTCCTCAATTCATGTGGTTTCCTAAATTAAGAAGAAGTATCATGTTCTCTTTCTTTATTTCTATTGTAGTGAATATAGGAATGTGGTTTGAGCGATTCGTAATTATCGTAACTTCTCTTCACAGAGATTACATGCCATCTGCATGGACTATGTTTTCACCTACCTTTGTAGATATTGGAATCTTTATAGGTACTATTGGTTTCTTTTTTGTTCTTTTCTTGTTGTATGCTAGAACTTTTCCAGTGATTGCTCAAGCAGAAGTGAAAACAATATTGAAATCATCTGGAGAAGGCTATAAAAAAATAAGAGCAGAGAAAGGAGATGATGCAGATTTATTTGTAATGCCTAAACAAAAACCATTGAAGGATTTTAAGGCACTGATAGCCGAACAAGAGAAACCAGATACTAATCATCAATCAAAAAATAATTAATCATGGCAGCTAAAATTTTGCACGCATTTTATACTGATGATGATATTTTAATGAACGCCGTTAAAAAAGTACGTGATAAAAAATATCATATCGAAGAAGTTTATTGCCCTTTTCCCGTACACGGTTTAGATAAAGCCATGGGATTGCCGCACACTAGATTAGCAATTACATCATTTTTGTACGGCTGTGTTGGATTAACCGTTGCTATTGTAATGATGAATTTTATTATGATTGTGGATTGGCCTCAAAATATTGGTGGTAAACCAAGTTTTAGTTTAATTGAAAACCTACCATCTTTTATACCAACTGCCTTTGAAATGACTGTCTTTTTTGCAGCTCACTTAATGGTAATAACCTTTTATATGAGAAGTAAATTATGGCCATTTAAAGAAGCAGAGAATCCAGATGTGAGAACTACAGATGACCATTTTTTAATGCAAGTAAGTGTAGGTTCAAACGATATTCAAGAAGTTGCCGAGTTTTTACACAGTACAGGCGCAGTAGAAATTGATTTAAAAAAATAAGTGAAGCATGATTAATCGCGGAACAAAATTTATATTACTCATAGTATTTCTAGGTATCCTTGTATCTTGTTCAGACAAGAGGAAACCTAATTACCAATACTTCCCAGACATGTATGAACCTGTTTCTTATGAAACTTATGGTGAATACGAAATCTTTCAAGATGGACAACAAGCAATGGCACCTGTTGAAGAATCAATTTCTCGAGGATGGTTACCTTACGACTATGAGGACAACTTAGATGCGTACAATTTAGCAAAAGCAGAATTGAAAAACCCTTTGCCTTATACCGAAGAGAATTATGAAAAAGGGAATGAATTATATGATATTTACTGTGCTACTTGCCACGGTAAAAAAGGAAATGGAAAAGGCTACCTTGTAGAACGTGAAAAGATTCTTGGTGTCCCTAGCTATGATGATCAGGGAAGAGCTATTCAAGAAGGTAGTGTTTATCATGTAATGTATCACGGAATAAACACCATGGGTTCTTATGCTTCGCAAATGAGCAATGAAGAATTGTGGCAAGTAACACATTATGTTATGGATTTGAAAAATTCATTAGAAGGTAATGAATCAAAAGAGTTTGTAAGCGCTGAAGATGTACAAAATACACCAGCTGAATAAATAGATTTTAGAAATTAACGACAAGTTTTTGTACTATGTATACCATGTCAAGTAAAATAAAATTAACTGCAGTCATATTAATCATCCTTGGAGCGATAGGGTTGATATATGGTTTTGTATCTACTCCTGCATCTGTAGAAGAAGTTTCTACGATGCTTGCAGATGAACATGCAGCTCACGGAGGTGATCACGCTGCAACCAGTGAACATGCAATGGAAGCTACTGGTAATCACGGAGCAGAAGGAGAGCATGCCGCATCTGGTGAACATCATGATGATGAACATGCAGAGCATATTTATCATCAACTCAAAAATAGACCTTGGTCTTCTATCTATACAGCAGCTCTATTCTTCTTTTTATTGGCAGTTGGGTCGTTTGTGTTCTATGCTTTGCAAAATGCTGCTCAAGCAGGATGGTCTCCAATTTTATTCCGCGTAATGGAGGGAATTTCAACTTATATTCTTCCCGGTGGAATTTTAGTTTATGTACTATTGGTATTATCGAGTTTACACCTTAACCATTTGTTTATTTGGATGGATCCAGATGTAGTTGCTCACGACCCCATTATTGCAGCCAAGGTAGGTTACTTAAATGTGCCTTTCTTTTTGTTGAGAGCTGCCATTTATATTGGTGGTTGGATTATTTTATCTTGGATGATTCGGAAGAACTCACGTAAGATGGATGAAAACTATAGTGATGGCTTATTCAAAAAGAATTTTAAAACCAATGTTATATTTTTAGTGTTCTTTATTGTATCTGAATCCATGATGTCTTGGGATTTTATTATGAGCATAGACACCCATTGGTTTAGTACTTTATTTGGATGGTTTGTTTTTGCAAGTATGTTTGTATCTGGTATAACCATGATTGCACTAGTAACTATATTTTTGAAATCAAAGGGATATTTACCAGAAGTGAACAATAGCCATATACATGATTTAGCAAAATTTATGTTTGGTATTAGTGTGTTCTGGACTTACTTATGGTTTTCACAGTTTCTTTTAATTTGGTATGCAAACATTCCTGAAGAAGCGGTGTATTATATTACAAGAATAGAAGACTATAATTTGTTGTTCTTCGGAATTGTTGCTATCAATTTTGTTTTCCCATTGTTAGTGATTATAAACTCCGATTTCAAAAGAGTTAATTGGATAGTTGTGATGACGGGTATCGTACTTTTAGTTGGACACTACTTAAATTTCTATGTAATGATTATGCCTGGTACAGTTGGTGAATCGTGGTTTATTGGATTCCCAGAAATTGGTTCTGTATTGCTTGTAGCTGGAATATTCTTGTACGTGATATTCAATGGCCTAACAAAAGCTCCTTTAGTGGCGAAAAATTTCCCACTGATGAAAGAGAGCAAACACTTTCACTATTAATATAAGTTATATTTAAAGTTATATACAATGACAGCATTTTTAATAATTATTGTAATTGCGCTACTAGGAATAACACTCTGGCAAATTTCAAAGGTTTTTGAATTGTCTAAGCCAGCAGAAACTTCAGATAGTCAAGTTGCAGATAATAAGGACAACAACACTCAAGGTAAAATTTTATTAGCTTTTACCGTTTTTCTGTATGGAATAATGATATACTCCTTTTGGAGTTTAAGTAAATTCTACTTACCAGAAGCATCATCAGATCATGGAGCAGATTATGATAAACTGATGTTTATTTCTATTGGCATTATTATGGCGGTACAGGTAGTAACACAAGCATTATTGCATTGGTTTGGTTACAAATACCGCGGAAAAAAAGGCCAAAGAGCTTTATTTTATGCAGATAATGATAAGCTTGAATTTATTTGGACAATTATCCCTGTAGTTGTTTTAGCAGGCTTGATTTTGTATGGATTATTTAGTTGGTCTGAAATTATGAATCCAGTAGAAGATGAAGATACCCTTGTAGTTGAAATTTATGCTTATCAATTTGATTGGAGGGCAAGATATTCTGGTCAAGACAAAACATTAGGTAAAGCAAATGTTCGTTTTATTGAAGGAATTAATCAATTGGGAGTTGATGAATCTGATGATTATGCAATGGATGATATTATTGTGAATGAATTACACTTGCCAGTTAATAAGCCAGTTTTGTTTAAATTCAGATCTCAGGATGTTTTACATTCAGCTTACTTCCCTCATTTTAGATCTCAAATGAATGTCGTTCCAGGCATGATTACCGAGTTTGGTTTCACTCCTATAACAACATCTAAAGAAATCAGAAAAACAGATTACATGGTTGATAAAGTGCGAAACATTAATGAAATTCGCAAAACCAGAGAAGATATAGCAGAGGACGACCGTTTGTATGAATTTGATTACTATTTATTATGTAATAAAATTTGTGGAGTATCACATTACAATATGCAAATGAAGATTGTTGTAGAAACGGAGCAAGAGTTTCAGGATTGGTTAGATAATCAACAAACCTTTGGTGAATTAATTAATAATTAAAGAAGTTAAGAAAATATGTCTGTAGCAGCACAAGCAAACATTGATAGTCACGCTCACGATGATGGACACCACCACCATGAGCAAACTTTTATAGAAAAATACATTTTTAGTACTGATCACAAAATGATTGCAAAGCAGTATTTAATTACTGGTTTGATCATGGGCTTTATCGGTATCGGGATGTCGCTTTTATTTAGAATGCAATTAGCATGGCCTGAACAATCTTTCTGGATTTTTGATGCCTTGCTAGGTAGATTTGCACCAGGGGGTGTAATGGAACCTGGAACATACCTTGCTTTGGTAACTATTCATGGTACCATTATGGTATTCTTCGTACTTACCGCAGGATTAAGTGGTACTTTTAGTAACCTCTTAATTCCACTTCAAATTGGAGCGAGAGATATGGCATCTGGTTTCTTAAACATGGTTTCATACTGGTTGTTTTTTACTTCTTCAGTAATCATGGTCTCCTCTCTTTTTGTAGAGTCAGGACCAGCATCAGCAGGTTGGACAATTTATCCTCCTTTAAGTGCATTGCCTCAAGCAATTGCTGGTTCTGGTATGGGAATGACTCTATGGTTAGTGTCTATGGCAATATTTATAGCTTCCTCATTATTAGGTTCTTTGAATTATATTGTTACGGTATTAAACTTAAGAACAAAGGGGATGTCTATGACAAGACTTCCATTAACCATTTGGGCATTTTTTGTAACAGCCATAATTGGTGTAGTTTCTTTCCCTGTTCTATTATCTGCCGCACTTCTATTAATAATGGATAGAAGTTTTGGGACATCGTTCTTTTTAAGTGATATCTATGTTCAAGGAGAAGTATTAAGTCATTCAGGTGGATCGCCAGTTTTGTATGAGCATTTATTTTGGTTTTTAGGTCACCCTGAAGTATATATTGTATTGCTTCCTGCATTAGGAATAACATCAGAGGTAATTGCAACAAACTCTAGAAAACCTATTTTTGGTTACCGTGCCATGGTTGCTTCAATCTTAGCAATCGCATTTTTATCAACTGTTGTTTGGGGTCACCACATGTTTGTATCTGGTATGAATCCATTTTTAGGTTCAGTTTTTACTTTTACAACATTATTAATTGCGATTCCTTCAGCGGTAAAAGCTTTTAACTACATCACTACTTTATGGAAGGGAAATCTTCAAATGAATCCTGGAATGTTATTTTCCATAGGATTGGTTTCAACCTTCATTACTGGTGGTTTAACAGGTATTATTTTAGGTGATTCTACATTAGATATTAATGTACATGACACCTATTTTGTTGTTGCTCACTTTCACTTGGTGATGGGTATTTCAGCATTGTATGGATTGTTTGCTGGTGTGTATCATTGGTTCCCTAAAATGTTTGGTAGAATGATGAATAAAAATTTAGGATACATTCATTTCTGGATAACTGCAGTAGGTGCTTATGGTGTATTTTTCCCAATGCACTTCATCGGTATGGCAGGTTTACCAAGAAGATATTATACCAATACTGCTTTCCCATATTTTGATGATTTAGCAGATACTAACATATTAATTACCTTATTTGCATTCTTAACTGCAGCTGGACAGTTGTTCTTTATTTATAATTTTATACACTCTATTTTCTACGGAAAACGGGCTGTTAAAAATCCTTGGAGTTCAAATACTTTAGAATGGACAGCTCCTGTTGAACACATTCACGGAAATTGGTATGGCGAATTACCAACGGTATATCGTTGGCCTTACGATTATAGTAAGCTAAATGAAGATGAATCTGATTATGTTATAGCTGGTCAAGATTTTATTCCTCAAAATGTCCCTTTACAAGATGAAGAAGAAGAATTAAATCACTAATTAATTCCCTATTCAGATAAGTTTAAGTGCCTTTCTCATTGAGATGGGCACTTTTTTTATACTCCCTTTTTTATAATCTGATTTATTTTTGAACGAATACTCATTTTCCATCAACACATGACCTTATTTTGTGAGTGCTTATCTTTATATTTGTGATATGAATGAAAATTTGGATGCATCTGGAGATCACTTTACAAATGAAGAGTTTGAAGTAGAAAGAGCGCTTAGACCGCTTAATTTTGACGATTTTGCTGGACAACAAAAGACCTTAGACAACCTTCAGATTTTTGTAAAAGCCGCTAACTTGAGGGATGAGGCATTAGATCACACCTTACTTCATGGTCCGCCAGGACTAGGAAAGACGACGCTGGCTCATATTTTAGCAAACGAATTAAATGCCAACATCAAAGTTACTTCTGGTCCTGTAATTGATAAACCAGGAGATTTAGCTGGGTTGTTGACCAATCTTGAACCTCGTGATGTTTTGTTTATAGATGAAATCCACAGACTCAGCTCAATTGTAGAGGAATACTTGTATTCAGCAATGGAAGATTACAAGATAGACATCATGATAGAAAGTGGTCCAAATGCAAGAACTGTTCAGATTAATTTGAATCCGTTTACTTTAATTGGAGCAACCACTCGTTCAGGATTACTTACTTCTCCTATGAGAGCGAGATTTGGTATTTCCAGCAGATTGGAATATTATTCTACTGAATTACTTACCCATATTATTAAACGTAGTGCTGCTATTCTAAATGTCCCAATTGTTGAAGAAGCAGCTATAGAAATTGCAGGTAGAAGCCGTGGTACACCTAGAATTGCAAATGCTTTATTAAGACGTGTTCGTGATTTTGCACAAATTAAAGGAACAGGAAAAATTGATTTAAAAATCGCTAAATACGCATTGAACGCACTGAATGTCGATGCGCATGGTTTGGATGAAATGGATAATAAAATATTATCTATGTTAATTGATAAATTTAAAGGTGGTCCAGTTGGATTATCTACCATGGCAACTGCAGTAAGTGAAAACGCAGAAACCATAGAAGAAGTATACGAACCTTTCTTGATTCAAAAAGGCTTTATCATGCGGACACCAAGAGGAAGAGAAGCAACAGAAGCGGCATACAAGCATCTCGGTAAAGTAAAACAGCCCAAGCAAACGGGATTGTTTTAGATTAATTATCATAAGGCAACCTATTTGATTTTGAAAATCAGTTTCTATCTATTAAAATATTTGAATTTAAACGCGTATTGAATTGAAAAAATTACCTCAAGTACCAGCTTATTTATTTTTAAAGAATTCGATTCAAATTCTGAAAAACCCGCTGCCTTTTCATCATCGTAATTTTGAAAAATTAGGAGATACGTTCCAATTAAATTTAGGGTTTGGAAATCATGTAGTCTTTTCAAGAGATCAAGACTTGGCTATTTTAGCTCTTCAAAAACAACAGAAAGACTTTGTAAAATCACCCATACAGACCAAAGACTTGGTAAAGTATGTGGGTAAAGGTTTGTTAACAGTAGAAGGTGAAGAATGGAAAACACAACGTAAACTGCTGCAACCTACATTTTATAAAAAAAACATTTATCAGCTTTTAGATTTAATGCAGTCTGCAATTCAAAAAGAAATTAAACGTATTCAACCAAATTCAACGCTGGATGTATTTCCGATTTTTAATGACTTAGCATTTAAAGTAGTAGCTAAAAGTTTATTTAGTGATGCAATTGCTGATAGTCAAATCAAGCGGTTGCAATTCATTACCGAAGAGGCGCAAAAAATGTTAGTCAAAGAACTTCGTCAACCCTACAAAAAATGGTGGTTTATATGGAGTGGAGAACTTAAAAAGAAGCTTTTACTTACTAAAGAAGCTTTGCATATTATTGAAGGGATAATTGAACAACGCCGAAATAAAAGCCAGCAAAATGAAGACTTATTGGATATGTTGCTGCACTCTACTTACGAAGATGGAAGCTCAATGACCCACGAAAAGCTTTTGGATGAAATTTTAATTCTATTTATAGCAGGTCATGAGACTACATCCAATGCATTGACTTTTTGTTGCCAACTGATAGCCAGACATCCAGAAGTTCAGCAGAAAATTATACATGAAGTAGATAAAAACAAAGGAGAATCCCTACTGGATAAACTAAAGAACTCTCCTTATATCACAGCGGTGATTGAAGAGTCCATGCGTTTATATCCACCGGTTTATTTTATAGATCGAGTAAATACTAAAAAGCTTCATTTCAAAGACTTTGAAATTCCTAAAAACACCAGTTTATTATTTTCCCTTTACGAAATGCACCGAAAGGAAGAATTTTGGGAGAATGCGTTGGATTTCAATCCCAATCGTTTTTTAGATGGAAAAAATCATTCCGCTTATTATTTTCCATTTGGTGCTGGACCTAGAAAATGCATAGGGAACAATTTTGCGATGTATGAAATAATCTTGGTCATGCACGATCTATTTGAACATTTTGAAGCAGAACATACAGCTACACCCATAGAAATTTTACCACTAATAAGCCTCAAACCTAAAAATGCGCATTTGCGCTTTACCTCCAGATAATGAATCCTCTAGCAGAAAAACATACTCAATTAATCAAGCAAAAAGCCAAAGAACTTGGCTTTTTAAGTTGTGGAATGAGCAAAGCAGAATTTTTAGAAGAGGAAGCACCAAGGCTGGAGAAATGGCTTCAGCAAAATATGCATGGAGAAATGAAGTACATGGAAAATCATTTCGATAAACGTTTAGATCCCACTAAATTAGTAGAAGGAAGTACCTCGGTGGTATCACTTCTGTATAATTATTACCCAGAAGAAATTCAGCAAGAAGACACCTATCAAATCAGTAAATACGCTTATGGTCGTGATTATCATTTTGTCATAAAAGACAAACTTAAATCTTTGATGCAATTCATTCAAGAAGAAATTGGAGAAGTAGGAGGGAGAGCATTTGTAGATTCAGCTCCTGTTTTAGATAAAGCATGGGCACAACGTAGCGGTTTAGGTTGGATTGGCAAACACTCCAATTTGTTAACCAAACAAGTGGGTTCATTTTACTTTATAGCCGAGTTGATTATCGATTTAGATTTGGTTTATGACACACCAGTAACCGACCATTGCGGAAGTTGTACTGCTTGTATAGATGCTTGTCCAACACAAGCTATTGTTGAGCCGTATGTGGTAGATGGCAGTAAATGTATTTCGTATTTTACCATTGAATTGAAAAACGATTTGCCTTCACAATTGGCTGGGAAATTTAATGATTGGGCATTTGGTTGTGATATCTGTCAAGATGTTTGCCCTTGGAATAAATTCAGTAAAAGCCACCAAGAGCCATTGTTTAATCCAGATGAACGGCTCCTTAATTATTCCAAAAAAGAGTGGGAGGAAATTACAGAAGATGTTTTTCAGGAAATATTTAAAAAATCTGCGGTTAAAAGAACCAAATACGAGGGTTTTACTCGAAACATCAGGTTTTTAGACAAGTAATATTTCTTTTCAAATAGTATCATTAAATAGGTATAATTTCAAACTTTAGTTTAATTTAA
>Ga0307981_1002199_pt1 | contig 16185 bp, 18 predicted proteins | sample OrgLakmetagen987_FD_201849 | JGI IMG/M metagenome (GOLD analysis project Ga0307981, IMG submission 201849) | Saline water microbial communities from Organic Lake, Antarctica - #987 | ecosystem: Environmental > Aquatic > Non-marine Saline and Alkaline > Saline | place: Antarctica: Organic Lake... | reverse complement strand
TTGCACGAAAATCTCCCGAAACGCCTGAATTTGAGACAGGAGATTTGAAGTAACGTAAATGTCAAAAGGTTATAGTCTTCTGCGGAAATTAGCGTTTCCAAAATCGACTCAAATGGGACAAGCTCTAGAATAAGGATCGATTTCTTTCAATTTCCATTTGCTGAACGTCGAGCATGAGCGATGGCGCGTTGGCGACTTTGGGTTCGTGCTTCGGTGTTTTAGAAAATGTCTGAATGGCTACCAGTCCGTTCAAGTCTCAGTTCCGATTCATCCCTTTTGTAGATTAGAATCCAGTCTGGTTCGAGGTGACAGTCCTTTCTACCTATCCAATTTCCTGTCAGAATATGATCTCGATACTTTGCGGGTAAATCAGGAGCTTCGATCAACAGCTCCACGACCTTGATTAGCTTGTCCAAATCTTTACCTCTTTTCTTCTGTGTTTTAACGTCCTTTTTGAATTGTTTCGTTTGAGTAAGATTCATTCTTTAGTCCCAGCTCTTAAACAATTCTTTAGCGCTCTGAAACGACTCAATTTCTTCGTTTTTGTCACTTTTGTCTAGAGTCTCAGCTGTAAGTTGATTGGGAACTTTAAGTTCGAGAGGGAATTCATGGCGCATCGCAATTTGCCTGTAGAGCAATCGCACCGCGTCTGTAGGTGTCATACCTATAGAACGAAGGACTGATTCTGATTGTTCTTTAGTTTCACGATCAATTCTTGCGTGAACAGTTGCTGTTTTCATTTCTGAAATGTAGCACAAATGCAATACGCGTCAATTTTTAATTTCACGGAACGTAGAGGCCTATCGTGGAGTGAGCGAGGGACGAGCGAACGGAATTGATAGCGCCGACTGGATATGGATTCCAGAGTGCCCGGTGGGACCGAATCCGGCAAGTGTCTTCTCTTCCCTTAATTCAGTTTTCACAACCGCTGCGCTAGAGAGCCCTACGGGCGAGATTGGGGAGGTGCGCTTTGCTTCAGAATACTCTCTTCTCCCAAAACTCCCCCCTCTAGCAAAGCGGTTGTAAAAATTCATTCTTTTCCCATATCAGTGTTATGAGCCTAACTCAGTTGTGTATAATCCGGAATGTGCATTTGGAAAATATCGAATAAGCTTAGTCATGGGAGGTTGAAGGATGGTCTCAAATACCTTTAAAACAGACGGTTTGAGAAGATCGTTCGTTAGTAGAGCTAATAAAACTAACCAATGGGGCAAGTGCGTTTATTCCGGCAAATACACAACTCCAGCTTTTGTTCTTCGAACGTAGAGGCCCGGATCAACATGGAGCTCTAGCATTGGCGACGTTGACCAGAAGCACTTGGTTCTACCCAGTCTTGATTTAAGTTTTTGGATATCGAAGAATTCCGAAGAGCATTTCTTTTATTTAGAATCGGCTCCGGCACAGGCCCAGATTTCTTTGATTTGAAGTGGATCGACTGAATCTGTGGTCACCGCTTCGCCGAGCGACTTCATGGTAACGAATCGTAGTTTCCCGCTGCGGTTTTTTTTGTCCTTTTGCATTGCTTGCATCAAAGCTTCCACGGGTAGTGCAGTAGTGAGTCGCACGGGGAGTTCCGTCTTTTGCAGGAGTGCGTCTACGCGCACCAGGATGCTCTCAGGTAGTTGCCCAAGTTGAATGGAAAGTTTGGTCGCGAGGCTGAGTCCGATAGCGACGGCTTCACCATGGAGGTAAGCTCCATAGCCCGCTACATTTTCAATCGCATGGGCAAAGGTATGACCGAGGTTAAGTAGGGCGCGGCCACCGCTCAGAGCGGTTTCTTTTTCATCGTCGGCGACGACTTGCGCCTTGATTGCGCAGCATTGACGAATGATATCCGGTAGCTCGGCGGATGCTGTATTGAGCATCTCTAATTGCTCAAGTTTTTCGAAAAGCTCAAGGTCGGCGAGCATACCATACTTAATGACTTCAGCCATACCCGCTGAGAACTCACGCTCAGGTAGGGTTTGTAAGAGCGCCCCATCAATATAAACCGCTTTCGGCTGCCAAAAAGCGCCTACTAAGTTTTTGCCTTCAGGCAGGTTAATCCCGGTTTTTCCGCCGACAGAACTATCGACCATGGAAAGGAGGGTGGTTGGAATTTGATAAAAATCGATTCCGCGCAGGTAGCTGGCTGCGACATAGCCGGCGAGGTCGCCGATTACGCCACCACCGAATGCAAAGAGGGCGCAGTCTCGGTTGGCTGCGGACTTCGCGAGAAAGCTTAGCGCAGTCGCAAAGTGCTCAACGGATTTGGTGCTTTCTCCGCTCGGCAAATTTAGAATTTCATCAGGTAAAAAGCCTGCGTTAGCAAGGTAGCTTGGCTGAGCCTTTAAAACACTTTCATCGCTTATTACTCGTATGGCCCGACCCGCAGAGCGCAGTGAAGTGACGCAGGCTTTGAGCGCGGTCGCACTTTCGCTAAAGTAGATCGGATAGCTGCGGTCTGCGAGTTGAACTTGGAGCGTGTCGGTGGACATTGCAGTGAATTATGAATTAGGAATTAGGAAGGAGGATTGCGGAGATGACCTACTCATTTAGAAATGCATTAAGAAATGATTAAGTTTCTGGCTCCTCGTCTGTTATCCCAAAAATTGCGTTTGCATAGTTTTGCGCGGAGAAGGGCTGTAAGTCGTCAGCTTGTTCGCCCAAGCCGACAAAGTAAATAGGGAGTTTCAGTTCACGATAGATGCCGACGAGTGCACCGCCGCGGCTGGTGCCGTCGAGCTTAGTCACGATGAGCCCGGTCAGAGGGAAGCTTTCGTTGAAAACGCGGGCTTGTTCAATTGAGTTTGAGCCGAGGCTACCATCCACCACCAACCAGCTGTGGTGCGGGGCGGTTTCGTCGTGCTTTTTAAGGACGCGGCCCAGTTTGCCCAGTTCCTTCATCAGGTGACTCTTGGTGTGTAAGCGCCCGGCTGTATCTAAAATGACGATATCACGGCCACGGCTTTTGGCCGCCTCATAGGCATCGAAAGCGACGGCGGCGGAGTCGGCTCCGTGCTGGCTGGCGACGATTTCAATATTCAGCTTCGTCGCCCAGTGCTTGATCTGTTCGTTTGCAGCGGCACGAAAGGTATCACAGGCGCCGAGCACAAGGCTGTAGCCTTCGTTTTGGTAAAGGTATCCGAGCTTGGCTGAGGTTGTGGTTTTTCCGGAACCGTTGACGCCGACGAGGCAGATCACCTCAGGTTTGTGCGCACCTACTTCAACTCGGCCTTCGGCACCTTCGAGAACGCGGGCGAGCACACTCGCTCCGATTTTGGCCGCATCTTCGCCCCGCATCGATTTGTCTGCTTTGTAAGCAGCTTGGATTTCCTCGATGATTTCCTCTACGGTCTCGACTCCGAAATCGGCGGTGTAGAGCGCTTCTTCGAGCAGTTCGAGGGCTTCCGTATCGAGCTTAGCACCCGAAAAAACCCCGTCGAAAGCTTTCTGGAAAGTCGGGGTCTGGCGCTTTAGGCCTTCTTTAAACTTTTTAAAGAGTCCACGCATAATTTCTTTTTAGTCGGCTGCCTTGCGAAGTGGACGGTCAATCTTGTCCTTCATCTTATCGAGTATGCCGTTGATAAAACGTTTCGAGTCGGGAGTGGAAAAGATCTTACTCAGATCGATCGCTTCGTTGATGCTCACGATGGGTGGAATATCGGTGCGGAAAAGGAGCTCGTAGATCGCGAGCCGGAGGATGGCTAGGTCGACTTTGGCGATGCGGTCAAAGGTCCAGTTGCTCGCATTTTCGGCGATTTCTGCATCGACAAGCGTGATCTGCTCTATGGCGCCGTTGATGAGTTCTTCGGCGAAGGCATAGTATTCGCGGGGAGATTCCAGCGTTTCTATAAAGACGCGAATACCATCGGCGAGTTGTTCAGGCTTATTCACTTCCCACTGATAGAGAAATTGAATGACGCATTTCCGATTTTCTCGGCGTTGTGAGCGGCGGTTTACTTTAGGTGCTTCGTCCATTTGTTTTTAAATTGAGCCATTTCGAGAGCGGCTTGGGCAAATTCTTTGCCGCGGTTAATTTCGTGACCAGCGCGAGCTTCGGCCTGGGCCAGGTTTTCTACGATTAGGATGCCGTTGATTATAGGCACGCCAGTTTGTAGGCTGAGCTGTTGTAACGTGATCGCGGTGCTGTCACCAATGATAGCATGGTGATTGGTGTCTCCGGCAATAACGACTCCGATTACGATGATGGCGTCGAAGTCTTCAGCTTTGGTGAGAATGGCCGCGGCAGTGGGCAGCTCCATCGCACCGGGCACGCGCTCGAGCGTGGGTTCGACTGCACCCGCGTCTGAAAGAGTCTGCAGGGTGTGTGCGACAAGTGAATCGACGAGCGCTTCATTGTAGCGCGCAGCAACAACGGCGAAGCGCATGCCTGCGCCGTTAATCTTTGTAGGACTGGGTGTATCGAGACTCATGAGAATGGGCCATAAAGAAGTCTGAGTTCTTAGCTGGCAAGGATAAGCGCAAATGCTCGATAAATCGACTCAGTTAAAAGCTTTAAGCTTCTCAGATTCGGATTCGGCCTTCTAGATGGTGCCATGTTTACAGTTTTAAAACAGGATGGGGAAGCGCGACGCGGTGTTTTGCAAACTCGGCATGGTCAGATACAAACGCCGATATTTATGCCGGTCGGCACGCAGGCGACCGTCAAGGGAATGACGCCTTCGCAGATTGATGAAGTCGGTGCGCAAATCATCCTGAGTAATACCTATCATTTGAATATACGGCCGGGCTCAGATCTGGTCGCGGAAATGGGGGGATTGCACAAATTCATGAACTGGAAAAGACCGATTCTGACGGATAGTGGCGGATTTCAGGTCTTTAGTTTGGCGAAGTTGCGTAAGATTACGGAAGCGGGGATTGAGTTTCGTTCGCACTTAGATGGCCGGAAGCTGTTTCTGGGGCCGAAGGAGTGTTATGATATCCAGGCAAATTTAGGTTCAGATATCGCGATGGTCTTGGATGAGTGCCCGCCATTTCCCTGTGATCGGGATGCGTGCGAAGCGGCAGTTGCGCGGACGATTCGATGGGCGGAGGCCTTTCTAGGCCATGCGAAAGAGGGTGGTTTTCTCGATGCGGGACATCATGTGTTTGGGATCATTCAAGGGTCGACTTACGACGATCTGCGTAAGCGCTGTGGAGAGGCCTTGGCTGAGATGGATTTTCCGGGCTATGCGGTTGGTGGGGTCAGTGTCGGCGAACCGGAAGAGGAGATGATCAAGCAAGTGGCGGCCTGTGCGCCCGTGATGCCGAAGAATAAACCACGCTACGTCATGGGGGTGGGCACGCCGCCGCAACTTTTAAAGATGATCGCTCATGGCATGGATATGTTCGATTGCGTTATGCCGACTCGATTAGCGCGCCATGCAACGGTCTTCACGCCAGAGGGAACTATGAATTTAAAGAACGAGCGTTTTAAACACGATCCGAATCCGATCATGGATTTAGAGAACTATACCTGCCGGAACTTCAGTCGGGCCTATCTTCGACACTTGATCATGGCTAAGGAGCTACTCGCGAGCACGCTGCTTTCGATCCATAACACGCATTTCTTTCTGGATTTGATGGCACAGGCTCGTTCGCATATCGAGGCAGGCGATTACGCAAAGTGGAGCGCCGCTTGGATCGATCGTTATAATGCGGGAAATAAGTAATACCAATGATCCTAAATCCGGCAGTCAAAAATGAGAAAAAGGGACAATCAATTGTCTATGAATGGGTTACGCGCAAGCGAACTTGCGCCAGAGTGGCGACGAAGTTTTTCTCATTTTATGACCACTGAGGGTAGGGAGGTCTTGCCGCCAGTCCTGCGTTCCAAGCCACTTGCAGTGGTGACCACAGCTAAGAGGCTTGCGCCTTGTCTTGACGGCAAGCCTTCCCAACTGCCGGATTTAGGATGATTAGATATTTTCCTGTAATCACAAACCCCCGAAACAAAGTTTCGAGGCCACGTCGGCTAGCTCGTGAAAGCGGGCGACTCTTTCTATCAAATAGTCGCTGGCAGGGCATTCGCGGGTGCCGCAAGCAGCACCCCTACAAATGACCAGATAAAGTGTAGCTTTGGTATACTACCAACGTGTGACTTTATCTGCAATTATCTTAAATTTAGTAGATATGTGTAGGACGTGCTTCCCGAAGGGAGCGCGTATTTTGAAGGTAGATGGCAACGGCTCTCTGCGAGAAGCCGATCCTACAACACATCTTAGCTGAATGATCAGTTGGCTAGTTTTAGTTAAACGTTGGTAATAGTCGCTTCCGTGGGGCTCAAGCAACCCGCTCTGCTGACTGGACAACTTCAGAGACTTTCTGCCGCGATCTGTATGCTACGTGTTTTGCTCTTGTGAGGCGTAATAAGGCTCTACTTGTTCAAGGTGTCCTTGCACGATTTTAGCGATCGCTTCGGCGGGTAACTCGCCTTTGTGCAGCTCGAAGATCGCAACTAGAAGCGCCAGTTCAATGTCCATCTTTTTAGGCGTGGTCGCCTTCATCTCTGCGACGATTTCGAGCGCCTTGTTCTCGGCTTTCTTATAATATTTAAAGTTTTCCTCAGTCGGCGTGGGCATGATTCTAGGATTACCCGATGACTCTTGGAGTCAAGTGCTAGACTAGCCTGTGAAGCCTGCCTTCAAAGTGAGGGTCGCCTGACTGACTCAGTGCGTTGGCAACTGAAGGTCGAGCCAAACAAGCCGGTGATCCGAGGCCGCTTCGATCTGTCGCGCGCCCTCCGGGTCCGTCGCAGCCGAAGGCCAAAAGACTGCCCCGTCGACAATCTTGAGCTCGACCGAAGGCAGTAGGTAGTCGATCCGTGCGCCCTTACCGCGAAAGGCGGCGGTTGCGCTCGGTTGGCCCGCGGGGGCGCCTTCGCTCACGAGCACCTCCGGGTCTTGGAGGCGAGGGTGTTCGAGCAGCTGGCGAATGGCCGGCGCGCCTTCGTAGATTGACTCAGTTCCGTCAGGCCGGGCGTTTAAGTCACCGGCGATGATGAACGCCTCGTCTTTGGAGTAGCCTCCGCGTTGACCCTGGTCGTCGACCATCCAGTCCGCATTAGCTAGGTAGTCGACCCACAGGCGGATTTCGTCCCAGTTACGTCGGCCATTACGGTCTTCCTCCGCGTCGAATACGATCGGAGTCGGGTGGGAAAGAAACAAGTGGATCCGACGACCATCGACCAGAATCGGCACATCCTGGTGAGACTTGCTCGACAATCGGAAGTGAGCCAAAGCCTCATCGGAATAAAAGCCTTTCGGGATGTGGTTCCCAGGCATATCGCGCCAGAGTAGTTCGCGGAAGGTGCGCACGGAGGCTTCGTCGATCGGATATTTTGAGAGGACTGCCATTGAGAATTGACCCGGGTATTCACCATAACCGAAGGAATCGTTCCCATGAGGCTGCGTGCCGATGTCGGCCTCGGTGGCGACGTAGCCGTCCCCGTTGAGGTCGATGCCCGAGAGAATGCCAGTGTTGTTTGGCGCTGCCCATGCGAAGGGATAGCTGAGCGGACTGGCGCCAGTAGCGAGGTAGTTATCGGTGAAGCGCCGGGCGTTGAGCGCGTAATCACTGCCGTCTGTGCCGAGATTCTCGTAGTCGTGGTCGATTTCGTTGATGACGAGCACGTCCGGTCGGACTTTTTGTAAGATCTCGGCCGCGGCTCGCGCTTGGGGATCAATGCCCAGTCCGTTTGCATCGACGTTCATGATCTTGTCCGTCGATAGCTCCCAAATGTTAAACAAAGCCACCCGTATCGTCTGGCCAGATGCGGGGTCACTCCTATCGGGGTCGGCCTGAGCATTCGAGGCACTTGCAAAAATCCCGAGAAAGAGTGTGAGGACGAGACCGAAGCGCGATGCACGCTTCGTAGAGCTTGGATCGAGGCCTACTTGAGTTTTGTCGATATGTTTCATTCTTAGGTTATCTGATTCAACCTTCCTGTCTTTTTTAAGTCACTTTTAAAATGAATTAGAGTGTTATAATATCGAGTGGGGCCCCTCGACAAAGAAGGATTTGAAAAGAATATCGAAAGCGGAGGTTATCTAAGAGCAGTGAACCATGTCGCTGACGCGCTATCGCTCATGCTCCACGCTGTGACATGAGTTATGACACAGGTCTTGGGACGCAGCTCAGGCAGTCTACATATGGCGACCTGAATTCTTGAATAAACGAATCATTATTATTAGTTTCTTCGGTCGAAGGCATCCGAACTGCTGCTAATAGTCTATGTCTACCTTCAAATCCTTTCTATTTCTCTGCTCTGCTTTGTGCACTCTGCAATTGAGCCAAGCCTACCATCCAATTGATTTTGATAGTCGCCTTGAAGTCATTGCCTTCGGTTCCTGTAATCGCGATACAATGGAACAACCCCTTTGGCCCATCATCTCTGGCAACCAACCGGATCTCTGGATTTGGGGCGGTGATAATGTGTATGCTGACTGGCCGAAACGCTCTGAAAAGAATCCCCCTTACGACGCGTATAAGGAATGGATTCAAGAGCGCTACAGCAGCCAGTTTGAGAAGCCGGCTTATGTGGAATTCCGAGAGCAGACAGCCATCATCGGGACATGGGATGACCATGACTACGGGCGCAACAATGCGGTCGCCGACTTTCCTCTCAAAGCGGTAGCCAAGCAGTCAGCTGTGGACTTCTTCGAGCTACCTGCGGACGACCCACGCAGGGCGCGCGAAGGTATTTACGGAGCCTACGATTTCGGGCCAGAGGGTGAGCGGGTTAAAGTCATTCTCCTCGATAATCGCTATTTTGCGACAAGCGAAGATGCAGAAGCGCCGGATTTGTTGGGCGATACCCAGCGCAGTTGGTTGTCTGCCGAGTTAGAAGCGAGCACGGCGCAAATTCATTTGATCGTGAGTGGCTCTCAGGTTCTCTCGAAAGAGCACCGCTGGGATAAGTGGAGCAACTACCCTGAGGATTATAAATGGCTCTTGGATACGATTAAGACACTCGCAGTGCCTGGTGTTGTCTTGCTGTCCGGAGACCGTCACATACACGAGATTTCAGTTCTTGAAGAACTCGATCTGGGCTACCCATTAGTGGATATTACTTCGAGCGGACTGACCCACTACTATTCAAGTTTTACGGGTGAGCCGAATAGCCGCCGCAGTGGGGACGTGCATGTGGGTCTAGGCTTTGGATTGATCCAGATCGATTGGGATTCCAGCCCGATTCAAATCACAGCAGAGATTAGAGACCTCGACAACGCAGTGCAGTGCCAGGCAATGATCAAGCTGCCTTAACTTCATTTAGTCCGACGCAGTTTACCAACCGCTGTATCTTACCGCGCGAAGCGCCTTTATGATGCGATCTTGCCAGCGCGGGCGGCGGCGAAGAGGTATTGCTGGGCGTAACCGGAAAGTGGGCCAAAGTGGGCGTTTGCGAATTGTTGGAGCTGAGGGAGTTTCCAGCCTTCGAGTTGGTAGGCTCGGGTGAGTATTTTTTCGACCCAAGTATCGATCGGGAAGGCGTCGAGACGGCCTGCACCGAAGAGGAGGACACAGTCGGCGATTTTACGTCCGACGCCGGGAAGCCTTAGTAACTCGGCGCGGGCAAGCTCGGTCGGCATCGCTTCGACCTCCCGGAGCCAGTCGGTCCCGGCGGTAGCGATATACTCTGCAGTTTGATAAATATAGCGAGCACGGTAACCGAGTTTGGCTGCGCGCAGTGGGGCTTCGCCGGCAGCGGCGATCTGAGGCCAGGTGGGCAAACGGTGACTGCCGTCGGGCAGTTGGCTGCCAAGTGTCGTGGCGACGATTTCGTGAATGGCTTTAATTTGGGGGATTTGTTTGGTCGAGCTGCAGAGAAAGCTAAACAGGCATTCGGCAAAAGGTTGGCGGAGGATACGCAGGCCGGGGAAGGCTTGGATTGCGGTGGTCAGGACAGGATCGCTTCGCCAAGGAAGGCAGTCGGTGTGGTGGGCAAAGTCGACAGCACAGGCGAAGTAGTGCTTGAGCGCATTCAGTGCGTGGGTGGGCTCGGGACTGACAGGCACAGAGTATTCGAGCAAGTCGGAGGAACCGGGGGCGACTTTGATTCGAAAGACTTGGTCGCTCCATCTGCCCTCTAAGTAGTCGGGGTAGCGGGCCCAGCGAAAAGCTTGGCCGCCGTCCAGCGTTTCAATGAGACTGGCGTGGTTTAATCGCGGGCCCTCTGTCCAACGCTGCCATGCGGAGAAGTGCGCTGCCTTTGGCTGCGAGCTCATTTCCGGGTGGCTATTCCCAGAGGAAGCTTTGTTTCTGTGCAAGTTGCATGCCGTTGGCGTTTGTAACTGTGATTCGCCAGGCAGAAGGGACTGCGCTCGGATCGGGCCAATCCGTTCCGGTTAAACCGATAAAGACTTCTTTAGTTTTAGCTCGTTTAGAGGGCAGTGTGAACTCGAAGGTTTGTGCAGTTTTACTGAAAGGAGTGTAGAACTCGCCGGTGAAGACCGTGCCAGCTGACAGTTCGCGAACATTTGTATCGAGTAAGAGTGTAAAATAATAGCCATCGCGCTCCTCGGGTTGTGAGCGGATGATGACTCGACCGCCGACTTTCTCTACGCCGGTGAGGTATTCAGAAATACGCACGAAGCTTTCGGTATCGATGTAGCGAGGTTTGATCTCAACTATTTCTACTGAAGTAATCGCTTGAGGTCGTAGGTTTTTTGTCGAGGAGCAGGCGACAAAGCAAAAGCATAGGAGTGCCGAAAGAAGGATACGCATGGGCTTTAGATTCTTGAGAGGGGCCTGTATGTCAAGGTCGCTGGAGACTGTGCCATTAGTTTTATGCTGTGGATGCCGGTGGTGCGCCTGTCTAAATATGCGTTGTTGGCTCCTCGTTGTATAGGCAAGGCCGCTTCATGTGCTCTCCTTGGGTGCCGATTTTTTAGACAGATTCAGCAGATGCTCGGCGAGTATTAGATCCTCGGGTGTGGTTATTTTTGGATTTGGCTGTTGGTTTTGAACGAGTGAGACGGGTAGGCCGATCGTGGCGAGCGCGGCGGCATCGTCGGTTATCTCTAGCTGCTTCGCGCTTACGTTTTGGTAGGCTTTGAGAATGCTGTGGTATTCGAATGCTTGCGGGGTTTCCATGGCCCAGAGGCGGCTGCGGTCGAGGTCTTCGAGATCGATTTTTGAGGTTCGGGCGGGGTCGCTGATACGCTTGATCGTGTCGTTAACCGGGTGCGCGAGGACGGCGGCCTGGTCTTGCTGGACGGCTCGGGCGAGCGCTTTGAGCGCCTCTGGGGTGATCAGCGGGCGCGCGCCGTCGTGGATGAAAACGTAGTCGCTACCAGCAGCGGCTTGGAGGGCCTTGAGCACGGAGTCCTGGCGTTCGGCTCCGCCTTGAACCCAGTCAATTTCGATGCGTTTTGAAAGGAGGCCAATCGCCGTTGCGAGGGCTGCTTTTTGAGCCTCATCTCTATAAACAAGGATGCACTTCTCGAAAATACCGCTCTCAATAAAAGCGCTGATGCTGTAGGCAATCACTGGCTGACCAGAGAGTGGCGCGAGTAACTTATCCGCAACCGCCTCTTGCATACGGGTTCCGCTGCCGGCGGCTAATAGGATCGCGGTATTCATGGCGGCTTAAGCGGATGGGTTCAATTCGGCTTGGATGGCTTGAACGGCTTCGGCTGGGTTAGGGGCTTTGAGGATTGGCCGTCCGACGACGATGTAAGAAGAACCGCACTTAGCGGCGTCGGCCGGAGTCATTATCCGTTTTTGTTCGTCCGTAGCACTGCCTTTGGGGCGAATGCCAGGGGTGACGATGATCGGGCCGGGTCCGAAGCGTGCCCGCAGAGGTTGCAGTTCGAGCGATGAGCAGACGAGGCCTTGAATGCCAGCTTTCAGGCTGAGGTCGGCCAGGTGAATGACCTGGCGCTCCGTGCTGGTTTCCACGTTGATGGCATGGAGCTGCGCTTGATCCATAGAGGTGAGCACGGTGACTGCGAGTAGGTTGAGATTGGGTGCGTGATCGTTGCGGGCTCGGTTGGCCCATTCGAGCATTTCACTGCCACCGCATCCGTGCAGAGTGAGCAGCTCGACGGGAAGGGTGGCGATGCTTTGGACGGCTTTGGCGACTGTGTTTGGGATGTCGTGTAGCTTGAGGTCGAGGAAGATTTTATAGCCACGGTCGGCCACTTCGCGAACGAAGTCGGGGCCATAAGCGGTGAAAAGTTGCAGCCCGATTTTGACCCAAGGGAGCGAGGGGCCGATGCGGTCGAGCATGGCGAGGGCGGCCTCTTTGGTCTCCAAGTCGAGGGCGAGGATGAGTTGGCAGGGCTGTTTCGATAACATGACTTAAAGTTTTTGTCGGAATGGCACGAGGAGGCAATGTGGAAAACGATGAATTCTGCTGACACTTTTGCAGGAGCAGTTATCTATCAAGCTATGCCTACAGTTACACCAGATGATTCAACTGAGATAACGCTCCCAGCTCCGGCTAAGGTTAATTTAATGCTTTCGGTCCATGGCGCGCGGGATGACGGGTTTCACGAATTGACGTCAATGGTGTGCGCGGTAGAGTTTGGTGACAGTTTAACTGTTTCGCTTCGTGAAGATGAGGATGCTTTACGCTGCTCAGATAAGGATGTGCCAACAGGAGAAGAGAATATTATTCTGAAGGCGGCGGCTCTTTTTAGGAAAGTGAGCGGTTTGGACCAATGCTTTGATTTCGCATTGGAGAAACGGATTCCGATGGGTGCCGGTTTGGGGGGCGGGAGTAGTGATGCGGCGACCGCTTTGAAAGCAATGAATGCTTTAACCGGAAATTCGATGGAGCTGGATCAACTGGAAGTTATTTCGGCCGAGCTAGGGTCGGACTGTCCGTTTTTTATTCGAGCAATGCCCGCTGTTGTGCGCGGTCGTGGTGAATTACTCGATGTTTTAGATGCAGAGTCGTGTGCGAAACTGCAGGGGCAGGACGTGGTTTTGTTTAAGCCGCATTTTCCGATCGAGACTGCCTGGGCCTATGGGAAGTTGCGCTCAGGGGCAGATCGGTATTACGAAGCTAAGCTGGCTGCGGATGAGCGAATCATCGAGTTTAAGAACTCGGGGGAGGTAGCTTCGTTGCTTATGAATACATTTGAGGTGGCCGTGGGGGAGAAATATCTGGCGATCCCGACTTTACTGGAAGCGCTTCGAGCTGAGGGTGTGGCGTGCCTGATGAGTGGAAGCGGGAGTTGTTGTTTCGCTTTGGTGAACGGAAATTCTACTGAATTAAAAACTTTAATTGAACATGCTTGGGGGGATTCAGTCTTTTGGGTTGAAACTTCGCTTCGCTAAAATGATTATAATATATATAACTGGTGTGTTTCTTGCATTTACCCTAATTTAGAACGCTCACCCCGTTCACCGGTTTAACCTATTTTAACGTGTCTACAGATAAGAACAGAGATGAGATCATTCTACAGGGCGTCGCGGCTTCGCCGGGCGTGACTCATGGTCCCGCCTTGGTTTATTTGCAGAAAAAGTTAGAGGTGCCTTGTTATGATTTAAAGGATACTGCGTTGGATGCGGAAATTGACCGCTTTGATCAGGCGATTCTAGAGACGCGTAAGGAAATAACCGCGGTGCGTAATAAAATTGCGGCTTCATTGGGAGAGGGTGAAGCGCGTATATTTGACGCGCATCTGATGGTGCTCGAAGACGTTGCACTGATTGATGAAGTCATTTCGGAAGTGCGCACATCGAGGAAGAATGTAGAGCACTGCTATAATCAAGTTGCCCAGCGTTATATTTCTTTCTTCAGCTCGATGGAGGACGAATATTTGAAAGAGCGTGTTTCTGATATTCAGGATGTTTCGCGTCGACTCTTGCATAACTTAGTCGGGATGGACTCGAGGAGCCTCGGTGAACTGGCTGAAGATTGTATCGTTATTTCGGAGGATATCACACCATCGGAAGCTGCGGACATGGATCGGACGAAGCTGATGGGCTTTGCCACAAACGGTGGCGGTAAGACCAGCCACTCAGTTATCATGGCGCGTTCGCTGCGTATTCCTGCCGTAGTGGGCCTGCACGATGCGACCAAGCGGATAAAGAGTGGAGATCAAATTCTAGTCGACGGGCACGAAGGCATCGTTGTGATCAATCCCTCTGACGAGCGGCTCTATCAATATGGTAAGCTGGCCAACGAGCGTAAGGAGCGTGACCTACTGTATAACACGATCGTTGACGAGCCGACTCGAACCAAAGATGGGCGTAGCTTTGGTATTATGGCAAATATCGAAGGCGTGCATGAAATGGATCAAGCCATGAAAAAGCACTCGGACGGAGTGGGCCTTTTTCGCACAGAGGGGCTTTTTCTGCGCCATCACGGTTTTCCCTCGGAAGCCGTTCAATACGAGGAGTATGCTGCTGTCGTCGAAGCGGCGGGTGATTTGCCGGTGATTATTCGCACACTGGACATTGGTGGTGATAAGATCATTGATGACGACAGTGTGAAGGAAGATAACTCCTTCCTAGGCTTTCGTGGCATCCGGTTTTGCTTGGATAATCTGGATATTTTCAAAACACAGCTACGCGCAATTTTAAGGGCAAGTGCGAAGGGCAATGTGAAAATCATGTATCCCATGATAAGCGGCCCAAGTGAAATGCGTCAGGCAAATGAAGTCTTGGAGGCAGTGAAGCTAGAACTGCGCAGCCAAGCTGAGCCCTTCGATGAAGCGATCGAAGTCGGTGCCATGGTTGAGGTGCCGAGCGCGGCTGTGATCATCGATTTGTTGGCGGAAGAGTCGGACTTTTTGAGTATAGGCACCAACGATTTGATCCAATATCTGATGGCGGTAGACCGGTTAAACGACCGTGTGGCGCATTTGTATGAGCCTGCCCATCCAGCTGTTATTCGCACCTTACATCGAATCATTGATGGAGGTAACCGGATGAATACACCTGTCAGTATTTGCGGTGAGATTGCGAGTGACCCGATTTTTGCCAGCCTTCTGGTCGGTATGGGTGCCTCTTCACTGAGTATGACGTCGAGCTTATTACCGGAAGTGAAGTATTTGCTCGGACAGGTAACTTTTGAAGATACCCAAAAGCTGGTCAGCGAGGTCCTCAGGCTGTCTGAACCAAATGACATTCGGATGCGCCTGGAAGCGTTTCGTAAGAACGCATTGGCAGCGTTGGTCTAGGGTAGGTGGGTTTTGTTTATTAGAATCTGAAATAGCTGTTCACTTAGGTTCACTTTAGTGGGCCATAACAAGATCTCTTTTGTAGCGTCTGAGCTTGGAGTCTGTCTCAAAATTGGGCTACTGAGCGTATAATCATATTAAAAGTTCGGGAGGGACGCTGTCCCGTAGCTGTCTCAAAAATTGAGGTAATTCAGAGTAAGGTAGGGCGGTTTCGCCGAAACCGCCGTTCGCCGGTAGGCTGCCTAATGCAGAGAACGAAGGGGATGGGCAGATGTGATCGCCTGCAGGACGGACGCCTCGGCGATGCGTCCCTACCACAATAACCTACACACAAAGTAGTTTTGAGACAACCTCTCCCCAGCGTCTTTCCGTCGAGATTTGGTCGTACTTAAGCGTAACTGAAGCGCTTGCATTCGACCAGCTCATGCTAGGTGGGACAAGCATCCTCCCTTAAATTCACGTTGGCATAATCCGGCTTTATCCCAACGCGTGACTTTATTTGCCATGATCCCAATTTCAGTGGATCTGTGTAGGACTTGTTTCCCAGAGGGAGCACGTGTTTTGAAGCTAGATGGCACCGGCTCTTTGCGAGAAGCCGATTCTACAACACATCGTATACCATATTCGAGAAGGTTTGATCTTGTCGATCGCTCAATCCGTGGCCTCGAAACTCTGTTTCGGGGTCGATGCGTATCGCCCCGGTTCCGAGAACCGAGGCCACAAGAATCATATCTATTGGGTCAAACCTTTCGCCAATTGGTATTAGGGGAATGATCATTTTGCCTGTTTTAGTTAAACGTTGGTATAAGTGTTTTCCGAACACCCTTTTGGTGCACACATTTTTAATGCAATGCATTAGAAATGTGTCTGATTAAGAGTTACTTACAAAGATGATGGTTCTGCGCTATTTTAGCGGGCTTTCGGCTGATGACGAAGCCAAACGGTTTTCGGAAGGAGGCCGTCGCAAGACATCTGAGGTAGTCTGGTCAAGTATTAGTTTAATAAAATTTACAGTGCAAATGGACTATTTCTGTTCTGGAGTGCAGCCAGATATTGCATCTCGTTG
>Ga0307981_1002198_pt1 | contig 16188 bp, 11 predicted proteins | sample OrgLakmetagen987_FD_201849 | JGI IMG/M metagenome (GOLD analysis project Ga0307981, IMG submission 201849) | Saline water microbial communities from Organic Lake, Antarctica - #987 | ecosystem: Environmental > Aquatic > Non-marine Saline and Alkaline > Saline | place: Antarctica: Organic Lake... | reverse complement strand
GGCGACAACCTGAAGTTCGAGGTCGAGCTGATCGCGCCGATCGCGATGGAGGAAAAGCTCCGCTTCGCCATCCGCGAAGGCGGCCGGACCGTGGGTTCGGGCGTCGTGGCGAAAATCCTCGAGTGATCGCGGATCACGCCGGGATCCCGAACTGCGCAAGACGATGGGCGGCGAAGATCCTCGCGTGATTTGAATGGGCCGGCACATTCGAAGGCCGAAGGTCGCGCTGCCGGGCGCAAAAAAAGGGCCGCTCGGAACGAGCGGCCCTTATGTCGATGTGACGTCGGTCAATTACCGATTGAGCATGATGCTGTCAACCTGGCCCTGCCTTTCCGAAAATGAGCCGCTGCCGTAGACGACCGCCATCAGAGCGAGGCGCGTGTCGTTGTCCAGCATCTCGACTTCGATGTCGGGGCCGAACCGGCTCAGTTCGCTTTCGAACACCTGATATTGGTCATCGGTCATGTAGTAGATCGACGTTTCCGTCATCTGTGCATCTTCCTGCATCGCTTCTTCGGCGAGCAGGATGGACACGACCTGAGACTGGCGTTCGGAAAAGGTGCCGCTGCCGTGGATGATGCCGCTGAGCGCCAGAACATCGCTTTCGTTGAGCGCTGCGAAATTCACGTTCGGGGCGAACCGTGAGATCTCCGACTCGGCGACGGTATTCGCGGCAAAGGCGCTTGCGGCGAACGCGGTGGTCATTGCGGTTGCGAGCATAAGGCGTTTCATAAGTATTCTCCTTGTTTCGTCATGAAAATCAATGTCAGGTTTCGTCATGGCACCGATCCGGCACTGATATTTGCGCCGCTGCAAAGACAACATGGGACGGCGCAATTCGTTCCTGATCGAATTGGTCACGTGTCCGTGAGGCGTGATTTTTCGTGGCCTTCAGGGCGCATGGCCCCAAACCATTACAGGCCCCCCGGTGTCTGCCGGGAGGCCTGTGCGGATCGCGCCGGTCTGTGGCGCGATCAATGCCTGGATCAAAGGCTTACCTGAGCACCAAAGCCCGAACCTGAGCGCGTTTTTCGCCTTCGTGGTCGCCGGAATGGATTGCCTGAATGGCCGCCCGGATGGTGCTGTCGGACAGGGTCGAGACGTCGACATTGGGCGCATACCACTCGATTTCGGCGGTGTTGGCCATCGTGTCGAGCGTCATGGCCGATGCCGCCCCGGTCAGACTCGTCAGGGCGATTGCGGTGATTGCGAGAACATTTTTCATGACGTGGTTCCTTTTGGATTCATGGGTCGAAAGTGACCCGGTCGGTGATGTCTTGATCTTCTTCGGCGGCCTGTGTTTGCTGCCGACACCAATCAAGTTAGGGACGCTTTCGGCCCACGTGAAATCACGAAAGCCCGCACGCGGTCTCACAGAGATTTGTGATTAGAATCCGCAGTATAGACTGCGCAGCCCTGCATTCGCGCACAGACTTGGTGCGGCGTCGGCCCCGTCATGGCCCGTCGCGTGCGCGGCATGCGGTGCGCGTCGGGGGGACGCGATGAAACATGTCCGGCGCACAGGGGCGAAACGGGCCGCGCCACGATTTTGTGACGACACGGGGTCGTGAGCCACGAGGGTGCTTTGTTGCGCAATGTTGCGGCGGTATCGCGGTGGCGTGAGGGTGCGGCATCGATTGCGTGAGCCGTGCGCCGCGAAATCGGCGAAACTGTGGGCAGGGCGCGGGGCCTGATGGCGCGAAGATTGTCCGTTTTGACCCGCGATGGCCCTTGATTTCGTCCGAGCTTTGAAATACGCACCATATCGGCGTTAGGGGTATAGCTCAGTTGGTAGAGCGACGGTCTCCAAAACCGTAGGTCTGGAGTTCGAGTCTCCATGCCCCTGCCAAACGCCGCTTTTTCCGACATTATATATATCCGCGCTGCTTGCCAGGTGCCAGTTCAGGGCCGCGGGTTTGCCATGGGTTTTGGGTGCCGGATTGGAGACAATCGCCGCGATCTTACCTTATTTCCGCCAAACACTGGCTTGGATGCTCTGCGATATCTTCGACAGAGGTAATTCGGCATCTGAGGCAATTCGGACGGAGACGACAATGATCCGCATGTTCAAGGCACTTCCCTGGTGGGGCTTTGCAGGCACTGCGCTGGCACTGACGCTGGCCGGGCTTGTCGGGCTCTGGGTATCGGCGCAGCAGGCGCGGCCCAATATCGAAACCGTCGCATCGGTGGCCGAGGCCGCGCCGGGCACGGCGATGGTCGTGGCAGCACAGCTCGATATGGCCAATTCATTCCGCTTTGTCGTGGCCGACCCGCAGGGGCCGGACCGCGCGGTGCAGGTTCTGGCGCTTGTCGAGGCAGCAGACGCGCCGGGTGCGGTTCAGGCCGCGATGCTGGTGGGCGAAGCTCGAACGGCGGCGTTTCAGGCCTATCTGCAAGAACGCGCTCAGGGCGCAGGGCCGCTGGGCCCGCAATTGCCGCTTGAGGGGATTGTGATGGATCGCCCTGATCTCACCATGCAGATCGGCGAGACGCTTCGCGCGTCGGGTGTCGATGTGGCACCGGGCTTTGCGCTTATGCGCCCTGTCATCGAAGGGCTGCCGGTGGGCGGCGTGCTGACAGGCTTTGCGGCGCGGGCGGCGCTGTTCGTTGCGATGCTGGGCTTTATTGCCGCTGGCGTCGGATATCTGCGCAGCCGGTTCGGTCGCCGGGACGGCGCCGATGAGGATCTCGCGGGCTATGAGGACGAGGAACTGCCTGAGCCGGACGAATATACTCAAAGCGCCTCCGATCAGGCGATCCTGTCGCAAGCGGCCGCACGGGCTGGCGGCTATGCCGAGGCGCACAACTGGGAAGACCGTGCGTTCGAAAACATGGCCGCGACCATCGCCGCCGAAGAGGCCGATGCGCTGGGCGAGGAGGCCGCCGAGCCGCGTCCCGAAATACTGACCCGTCTGCGGGCCCGGATCGGGCGCAAGCACATCGCGGTGATGGTGTTGGCGGGCATCGTTGTGCTCAAGCCGTGGCTGGTGCTGACGATCGTGCTGCTGCTGGTGCTGGCGCTGGCGGTTCTGATCCTGGGCGTGGGGCCTGCGCGGCTGGGGGCCTTTGGGATGGGATTGTTCCAGCGCCTTGCTGTGGCACGGCCCGAAATGGCGGACCGGATGCTGGATTGGGCAGAGGCGCACGCGGACCGGATCGAATGGTGGCTCGACAAGCTGCCGGGCGGCTGGACCGACGGCATGAATCTGCCCGAGGCCGATCTGGTGGTGCGCGGCTGACCCGAGCGGGCGGAGGGTCGGCGCGATACGTGATACAGGAGCGGGCACATACGAGAGGGGCGTAGCGGCGTGGCCGGTATGTGCCGTTTGATGCGGCATAACCGGCCCGGGATGTCTGCGGCTCTTGAATTCGGGCGCGTGGCGGGTTAATTCGCGCAAACACAGACAGAGAAAGTCGCCGCATGGCCCGCACAAATCCGATCCAGTTCGTTCAACAGGTCCGCGCCGAAGTGGCCAAGGTCGTCTGGCCGAACCGGCGTGAAGTGGTGCTGACCACGATCATGGTGTTCATCATGTCCGCGATCACAGCTGTCTTTTTCGCGATGATCGATCTGGGGATCCGGTCGGGCTTGCAGGCCGTTCTGGGTGCGTTCAGCTAAACCTGAGCGGCCGGTTGCAGTGCGTTTGTGCTGCGGGTGCGAAAAACGGGTCTGATCCCTTGAACTTCGGCCACATCGGCGATAGTTGACAGCACACTTCCCCGGACAGGCGTGCAATGATTCGTGTTGCACGCCGATTTTCGTTTCGAAAACAGAGCGGCGCACAAGCCGTCCGAGGGCAGACAGGAACGAGCGGCGCGCGGCGTCGTGGCAGGACAAGGGTTTGGGCCAGATGGCAAAGCGGTGGTATTCGGTGAGCGTCTTGTCGAATTTCGAAAAAAAGATCGCCGAACAGATCCGGCAATCTGTCGAAGAGCAGAGCCTCGAGGATCAGATCGAAGAGGTCATGGTCCCCACCGAAGAGGTGATCGAGGTGCGGCGCGGCAAGAAGGTGACGACCGAGCGGCGGTTCATGCCCGGCTATGTGCTGGTGCGCATGGAGATGTCGGATCAGGGCTATCACCTGATCAACTCGATCAACCGCGTCACCGGATTTCTGGGCCCGCAGGGTCGCCCCATGCCGATGCGCGACGCCGAGGTGAATGCCATTCTGAACCGAGTTCAGGAAGGCGAGGAAAGCCCGCGTACGCTTATCCATTACGAGATTGGCGAAAGGGTCAAGGTCAGCGATGGCCCGTTCGAGGGTTTCGACGGCACGGTCGAAGAGGTCGACGAGGACAATCAGCGGCTCAAAGTCACGGTGTCGATCTTTGGTCGCGAGACGCCGGTCGAGCTGGAGTTTACCCAGGTCGCCAAGCAAGGGTGATCTGGTCGCGGTGGGTTCACACCCACCCTACGGGCCGAAAGGTCCGTTCGTTCGTGGGAGGTGAGCGGCGCGCGTGTCGCAGGCCGGACCACGCCAAGCAAGGGCCTTGGAACGCGTTCCGGGGTCACGAGGGCGGATTGATCCGCCGATGAAGACAAAGGAGAGGCCACATGGCCAAGAAACGTATCGGCAGCATGAAGCTGCAAGTGCCCGCAGGTCAGGCCAATCCGTCGCCGCCCGTCGGTCCGGCGCTGGGTCAGCGCGGCATCAACATCATGGAATTCTGCAAGGCGTTCAACGCCAAGACGCAGGATTTGGAGCAGGGCGCGCCGTGCCCGACCGTGATCACCTATTATCAGGACAAGTCCTTCACGATGGAAATCAAGACGCCGCCCGCGTCTTATTACCTCATCAAGGCTGCCGGTGTGAAATCGGGTGCCAAGACGCCGAGCCGCGAGGTTGTCGGCACCGTATCCGTCAAGCAAATCCGCGAGATCGCCGAGGCCAAGATGAAGGACCTCAACGCCAACGATATCGAAGGCGCGATGAAGACCATTGTGGGGTCCGCCACGTCCATGGGCATTGAGGTGAAGTAATGGCAAAGCTTGGAAAACGCGCCCGGTCCGCCCGCGAGGCTTTCGCTGGTAAAGAAGATGTCACGGTCGAAGAGGCCGTCGCGCTGATCAAGGCCAACTCGAAGACCAAATTCGACGAGACGGTCGAGATTGCGCTGAACCTTGGCGTTGACCCGCGTCACGCCGACCAGATGGTGCGCGGCGTTGTCGGGCTGCCCAATGGCACCGGCAAAACCGTGCGCGTGGCGGTGTTCGCCCGCGGTGCCAAAGCCGAAGAGGCGCAGGCCGCCGGGGCCGATATCGTCGGTGCAGAAGATCTGATGGAAGCCGTTCAGGGCGGCAAGATCGACTTTGATCGCTGCATTGCCACGCCCGACATGATGCCCATCGTGGGTCGTCTGGGCAAGGTTCTGGGCCCCCGCAACCTGATGCCGAACCCCAAGGTCGGCACCGTGACCATGGACGTAAAGGAGGCCGTCGAGGCCGCCAAGGGAGGTCAGGTTCAGTTCAAGGCGGAAAAGGCAGGCGTCGTGCATGCGGGTGTCGGCAAGGCGTCGTTCGATGCCGACAAGCTGGCAGAAAACATTCGCGCCTTTGTCAGCGCCGTGTCCAAGGCCAAGCCAGCGGGTGCCAAGGGCACGTATATGAAAAAGGTTGTCGTCAGCTCTACCATGGGCCCCAGCGTGACCATCGACGTGGCGAGCGTCAGCGTCGAATAAGAGATTTGCGTCCCGGGGTCTGTGACCTTGGGCGCGGATGGCGGGGCCGCAACCGGCCCTGTCCTGTCCGAGACGGAGGGTTCAGGGCATTCGCCTTGAATAATTCCTTCCTGAGATGGGAAGCGAGACAAGATTTCCGGGGGCTTCCTTCGGGCGATCAGGTTTCGGGACCCTGAAACGGACCCGACCCTCGGCAGATGCCGGGGATTAAAGGAGCCGGCGGGGGAACCCGCCAAACTTGGAGTGAAACTGTGGATAGAGCCCAGAAAGAGAAAGTGGTCGAGGAACTCGGCCAGATTTTCGAAAGCTCTGGCGTTGTCGTGGTCAGCCACTACACGGGTCTCACGGTTGCCGAAATGCAGGACCTGCGCGCGCGTGCACGCGAAGCGGGCGGGTCTGTGCGTGTCGCCAAGAACAGGCTCGCCAAGATCGCCCTTGAGGGAAAGCCATGCGCAAGCATCGCCGAATTCCTGACGGGCATGACCGTTCTCACCTATTCCGAGGATCCCGTGGCAGCAGCCAAGGTGGCCGAGGGTTTCGCCAAGGATAACGCCAAGCTGGTGATCCTTGGGGGCGCAATGGGTGAGAATGCGTTGGACCGGGCCGGTGTCGAGGCCGTGTCGAAATTGCCGTCGCGCGAGGAGCTTATCGCTTCGATCGTTGGCTGTATTGCGGCACCTGCTTCGAACATTGCCGGGGCCATTGGCGCACCTGCTTCGAATATCGCTTCGATCCTTTCCACCATCGAGGAAAAGGCCGAAGCGGCGTAAGGCAATCAAAAGCCCGCGTGGGTTGAATACTGCGCGTTGGAACACATTTAGATACGGAAAGAAGTCACAATGGCTGATCTGAAAAAACTCGCCGAAGAGATCGTGGGTCTGACCCTTCTCGAGGCACAAGAACTGAAAACCATCCTCAAGGATGAATACGGCATCGAGCCCGCTGCTGGTGGGGCCGTCATGATGGCGGGCCCGGCAGATGCTGGCGCGGTTGCCGAAGAGCAGACCGAATTCGACGTCATCCTGAAGGCCGCTGGTGCCTCCAAGATCAACGTCATCAAGGAGGTCCGCGCGATCACCGGTCTTGGCCTGAAAGAAGCCAAGGACCTGGTCGAAGCAGGCGGCAAGGCCGTCAAGGAGCAGGTTTCCAAGGAAGAGGCCGAAGCGGTCAAAGCCAAGCTGGAAGCTGCCGGCGCTGAGGTCGAACTCAAGTGATATGTGCCCCGCGGCGACCCGCGGGGCACATATCATCCCGGACCTGATCCGGGTTCTCTTGGGGATCCGGGATCTCTCAGGCCCTAGGAACTACGACAACGGCTGGGTGCGGCACGATCCGCCCCCGGCCAAACCCGTCCAAGCAAGCCCCCGAACATTCGGGGTTTTTCTTAGGCGAGGTTATCCGATCGGGAGGCCTTCGGTGGGACGAAGGCCGGGAATAGATCGAAACTCCGCTCTCTCGGATGGGGGTGCCGCTGTGGCCCGACAGCGCGTGCCTCTGTTGAGACTCAGAAAAGGTGACACCGCACATGGCGCAATCCTTCCTTGGCCAGAAACGACTTCGCAAGTATTTCGGCAAAATCCGCGAAGTTCTGGAAATGCCGAACCTGATCGAGGTTCAGAAATCCTCGTATGATCTGTTCCTGAAATCCGGCGATCAGCCGATCCCGCTGGACGGCGAAGGGATCAAGGGTGTCTTTCAGTCGGTCTTCCCGATCAAGGATTTCAACGAGACGTCCGTGCTGGAATTCGTCAGCTATGAGCTGGAAAAACCCAAATACGACGTCGAGGAATGTCAGCAGCGCGACATGACCTATGCCGCGCCGCTGAAGGTGACGCTGCGTCTGATCGTGTTCGATATCGACGAGAATTCCGGAAACAAATCGGTCAAGGACATCAAGGAACAGGACGTGTTCATGGGCGACATGCCCCTGATGACGCCCAACGGCACCTTCGTCGTCAACGGCACGGAGCGTGTGATCGTGTCCCAGATGCACCGTTCGCCCGGCGTGTTTTTCGACCATGACAAGGGCAAGACGCATTCCTCGGGCAAGCTGCTCTTTGCCTGCCGGATCATTCCCTATCGCGGGTCCTGGCTGGATTTCGAATTCGACGCCAAGGACAACGTCTATTGCCGCATCGATCGTCGCCGCAAATTGCCGGTGACCACCCTGCTCTATGCCCTTGGGCTGGATCAGGAGGCGATCATGGACGCCTATTTCACCACCGTGTCCTACCGCCTGGAGCAGGGCAAAGGCTGGGTCACCAAGTTCTTTCCGGAGCGGGTGCGCGGCACCCGTCCGACCTTTGATCTGGTCGACGCCGCCACCGGCGAAGTGATCGCCGAAGCGGGCAAGAAGGTCACGCCGCGCGCGGTCAAGAAGCTGATCGACGACGGCAATGTGACCGAGCTGTTGCTGCCGTTCGACCAGATCCTCGGCAAGTTCGCGGCCAACGACATCATCAACGAAGAGACCGGCGCGATCTATGTCGAGGCCGGTGACGAGTTGACGCAGGAGGTCGACAAGCACGGCGAGGTTACGGGCGGCACGCTCAAGGATCTGGTGGATGCCGGTGTGACCGAGATCCCCGTGCTCGACATCGACAATATCAATGTCGGCCCCTACATGCGCAACACGATGGCGATGGACAAAAACATGAACCGCGACAGCGCGCTCATGGACATCTACCGTGTCATGCGCCCGGGCGAGCCGCCCACCGTCGATGCCGCGAGCAACCTTTTCGACACGTTGTTCTTTGATTCCGACCGCTACGACCTCTCGGCTGTTGGCCGCGTGAAAATGAACATGCGTCTGGCGCTGGACAAGCCCGACACCCAGCGCACGCTGGACCGCGACGATATCGTCGCCTGCATCAAGGCGCTGGTCGATCTGCGTGACGGGCGCGGCGATATCGACGATATCGACCACCTCGGCAACCGTCGTGTGCGCTCGGTCGGTGAGCTGATGGAGAACCAGTATCGCGTCGGTCTGCTCCGCATGGAGCGCGCGATTAAGGAACGCATGTCGTCGGTCGAGATCGACACGGTGATGCCGCAGGACCTCATCAATGCGAAACCCGCTGCCGCGGCTGTTCGCGAGTTCTTCGGCTCGTCCCAGCTGTCGCAGTTCATGGACCAGACCAATCCGCTCTCCGAGGTCACTCACAAACGCCGCCTCTCGGCGCTTGGGCCGGGTGGTCTGACACGCGAGCGTGCGGGCTTTGAGGTGCGCGACGTGCACCCGACGCATTACGGTCGCATGTGCCCGATTGAAACGCCGGAAGGGCCGAACATCGGTCTGATCAACAGCCTCGCGACGTTCGCCCGCGTGAACAAATACGGCTTCATCGAAACGCCCTACCGCGTGGTCAAGAACGGGACCGTGACAGACGAAGTCCATTACATGTCCGCGACCGAGGAAATGCGCCACACGGTGGCGCAGGCCAATGCGCGTCTCGACGAGAACATGAAGTTCGTGAACGATCTGGTCTCGACCCGCAAATCGGGCGACTACACCTTGTCGCCCAATGAGATGGTCGACCTGATCGACGTGTCGCCCAAACAGCTGGTGTCGGTCGCCGCCTCGCTCATTCCGTTCCTTGAGAATGACGACGCGAACCGCGCCCTGATGGGGTCGAACATGCAGCGGCAGGCGGTGCCAACGCTGCGCTCCGAGGCTCCGCTTGTGGGCACGGGTATCGAAGAGATCGTCGCGCGGGATTCCGGTGCGGCGATCATGGCGAAGCGCGCGGGCATCATCGACCAGGTCGATGCGGCACGGATCGTTGTGCGCGCGACCGAAGATCTTGGACTGGGCGATGCGGGCGTCGACATCTACCGCATGCGTAAATTCCAGCGCTCCAACCAGAACACCTGCATCAACCAGCGACCGTTGGTCAAGGTGGGCGATACGGTGGGCAAGGGCGAGGTCATCGCCGACGGCCCGTCGACCGATATGGGCGAGCTGGCGCTCGGCAAGAACGTGATCGTCGCGTTCATGCCGTGGAACGGCTACAACTACGAGGATTCGATCCTGATTTCCGAGCGGATTGCGCGGGATGACGTGTTCACCTCTGTCCATATCGAGGAATTCGAGGTCGCAGCACGCGACACCAAGCTGGGCCCCGAAGAGATCACCCGCGACATTCCCAACGTGGGCGAAGAGGCGTTGCGCAACCTCGACGAGGCGGGCATCGTCTATATCGGTGCTGACGTGGAACCGGGCGACATTCTGGTGGGCAAGATCACGCCCAAGGGCGAATCGCCCATGACGCCGGAAGAAAAACTGTTGCGGGCGATCTTTGGCGAAAAGGCGAGCGACGTGCGCGACACCTCTCTGCGCGTCAAGCCGGGCGATTTCGGAACGGTCGTCGAGGTGCGCGTGTTCAACCGCCACGGTGTGGAAAAGGACGAACGTGCGCTTCAGATCGAACGCGAAGAGGTTGAGCGTCTGGCCCGTGACCGCGATGATGAGTTGGCGATCCTGGACCGCAACATCTACGCGCGCCTGCACGACATGATCCTTGGCAAACAAGCTGTCAAAGGCCCAAGGGGCGTCAAGCCGAATTCGGAGATCACCGAAGATCTGCTGTCCACGCTCAGCCGCGGTCAATGGTGGCAGCTGGCGCTCGGGGACGAGGACGATGCCAAGATTGTCGAGGCGCTGAACGAGCAATACGAGATCCAGAAACGCGCGCTCGACGCGCGGTTCGAGGACAAGGTCGAAAAGGTGCGCCGCGGCGACGATCTGCCCCCGGGTGTAATGAAGATGGTCAAGGTGTTCGTGGCGGTCAAGCGCAAGCTGCAACCGGGCGACAAGATGGCCGGACGTCACGGCAACAAGGGTGTGATTTCCAAGGTGGTGCCGATGGAGGACATGCCGTTCCTCGCTGACGGCACGCCGGTCGATTTCTGCCTCAACCCGCTGGGCGTGCCGTCGCGCATGAACGTGGGGCAAATCCTCGAGACGCATATGGGCTGGGCCGCGCGCGGTCTGGGCATCCGGATCGACGACGCGCTGGGTGCCTATCGCCGGACAGGCGATCTGACCCCTGTGCGCGAGGCGATGAAGCATGCCTACGGCGACGACGTCTATGCCGAAGGTATTGTGGATATGTCCGAGGAGCAGCTGGTCGAGGCGGCGGGCAATGTGGTCGGCGGTGTGCCGATCGCGACGCCTGTCTTCGACGGTGCCAAGGAGCATGACGTGAACGATGCGCTGACACGCGCAGGGTTCGATACATCGGGCCAGTCGGTGCTTTTCGACGGTCGTTCGGGCGAGCAGTTTGCGCGTCCGGTGACGGTGGGCGTCAAATACCTGCTCAAGCTGCATCACCTTGTGGACGACAAGATCCACGCACGCTCGACCGGTCCCTACAGCCTCGTGACCCAGCAGCCGCTGGGTGGTAAGGCGCAGTTCGGTGGTCAGCGCTTTGGTGAGATGGAGGTTTGGGCGCTCGAGGCTTACGGTGCCGCCTATACCCTGCAGGAGATGCTGACGGTCAAGTCGGACGACGTCGCGGGCCGCACCAAGGTCTACGAGAGCATCGTCAAGGGCGAGGACAATTTCGAGGCCGGCGTGCCGGAATCGTTCAACGTGTTGGTCAAGGAGGTCCGGGGTCTGGGCCTCAACATGGAACTCCTGGATGCGGAGGAAGATGAGTAGGTCAAACGGAATTTTTGAAAAATTCCGACGCGATTTCTTTCAAAGAAATCGCGTCCCTCCCGTCCCCTTTTGCCCGAATTCAAGGACCTGAAGATGAACCAAGAACTGACAAACAACCCGTTCAACCCGGTCGCACCGGTCAAGACCTTTGACGAGATCAAGGTGTCTCTGGCCTCGCCCGAGCGTATCCTGAGCTGGTCCTTTGGTGAGATCAAGAAGCCCGAGACCATCAACTACCGCACGTTCAAGCCCGAGCGGGACGGCCTGTTCTGCGCGCGTATCTTTGGCCCGATCAAGGATTACGAATGCCTGTGCGGCAAATACAAGCGCATGAAATATCGTGGCGTCGTCTGCGAGAAATGCGGTGTCGAGGTCACGCTGCAAAAGGTCCGCCGCGAGCGGATGGGTCATATTGAGCTGGCAGCACCCTGCGCCCACATCTGGTTCCTGAAATCGCTGCCCTCGCGCATTGGTCTCATGCTCGACATGACGCTGCGCGATCTTGAGCGTGTGCTCTATTTCGAGAATTACGTCGTGATCGAACCGGGTCTGACCGAGCTCACTTACGGTCAGATGCTGACCGAAGAAGAGTTCATGGATGCGCAGGATATCTATGGCATGGACGCCTTCACCGCCAATATCGGTGCCGAGGCGATCCGCGAGATGCTGGCCGCGATTGATCTGGAATCCGAAGCCGACCAGCTGCGCGCCGATCTCAAAGAGGCGACAGGCGAGCTGAAGCCCAAGAAGATCATCAAGCGGCTCAAGGTTGTTGAATCCTTCCTCGAATCCGGCAACCGGCCCGAGTGGATGGTTCTGACCGTGATCCCCGTGATCCCGCCCGAACTGCGGCCGCTGGTGCCGCTGGATGGCGGCCGTTTTGCGACGTCCGACCTCAACGATCTTTATCGCCGGGTCATCAACCGCAACAACCGTCTCAAGCGGCTGATTGAGCTGCGCGCGCCGGACATCATCGTGCGCAACGAAAAGCGGATGTTGCAGGAATCCGTTGATGCGCTGTTCGACAACGGCCGTCGGGGCCGGGTGATCACCGGTGCAAACAAGCGTCCGTTGAAAAGCCTCAGCGACATGCTGAAAGGCAAGCAGGGCCGTTTCCGTCAGAACCTTCTGGGCAAGCGGGTCGACTTTTCGGGCCGGTCCGTCATCGTGACCGGACCGGAGCTGAAACTGCACCAATGCGGTCTGCCGAAAAAGATGGCGCTCGAGCTTTTCAAACCGTTCATCTATTCGCGACTCGAGGCCAAGGGGCTGTCCAGCACCGTCAAGCAGGCCAAGAAGCTGGTCGAAAAGGAACGTCCCGAAGTCTGGGATATCCTTGACGAGGTGATCCGCGAACATCCGGTGATGCTCAACCGTGCGCCGACGCTGCACCGTCTGGGCATTCAGGCGTTCGAGCCGGTGCTGATCGAAGGCAAGGCCATTCAGCTGCATCCGCTGGTCTGCTCGGCCTTCAACGCCGATTTCGACGGCGATCAGATGGCTGTGCATGTGCCGCTGAGCCTTGAGGCACAACTCGAAGCCCGCGTGCTGATGATGTCGACCAATAACGTCCTCAGCCCTGCCAACGGCGCGCCGATTATCGTGCCGTCGCAGGATATGATCCTGGGTCTTTACTACGTCACCATCGCCCGCAAGGGCATGAAGGGCGAAGGCATGTCCTTTTCGGATGTCGAAGAGGTTCAGCATGCGCTTGACGCAGGCGTGGTGCATCTGCACACAAATATTACCGCGCGGATCAGCCAGATCGACGAAGAAGGTAATGAGATCTTCAAGCGGTTCGAGACCACGCCGGGCCGTGTCCTGCTGGGCGCGCTCTTGCCGATCAACAACCGTGCGCCGTTTGAGCTGGTCAACACGCTCTTGCGCAAGAAAGACGTGCAAAAGGTGATCGACACCGTCTACCGCTATTGCGGCCAGAAGGAATCGGTCATCTTCTGCGACCAGATCATGACGATGGGTTTCCGCGAGGCGTTCCGCGCCGGCATTTCGTTCGGCAAGGACGACATGGTCGTGCCGGACACCAAATGGCCGATCGTCGAGGAAACGCGCGATCAGGTGCGCGACTTCGAGCAGCAATACATGGACGGCCTGATCACCCAGGGTGAGAAATACAACAAGGTCGTCGATGCCTGGTCGAAGTGTAACGACAAGGTCACCGAGGCGATGATGGCCACCATTTCGGCCTCCAAGACCGACGAGACCGGGATGGAGATGGAGCCGAATTCCGTCTACATGATGGCGCACTCGGGCGCGCGTGGTTCCGTCACGCAGATGAAGCAGCTGGGCGGCATGCGCGGTCTGATGGCCAAGCCCAACGGCGACATCATCGAGACGCCGATCATCTCGAACTTCAAGGAAGGTCTGACCGTTCTTGAATATTTCAACTCGACCCACGGGGCCCGCAAGGGCCTGTCGGATACCGCGCTCAAGACGGCGAACTCGGGCTATCTGACGCGGCGTCTGGTGGATGTGGCACAGGATTGCATCGTGCGTCAGCACGATTGCGGCACCGAGAATGCCATCACCGCCGAGGCTGCCGTCAACGACGGTGAGGTCGTGGCATCGCTGGCAGAGCGTCTGCTGGGGCGCGTCGTCGCAGAGGACATCCTGCGCCCCGGCACTGACGAGGTTCTGGTCAGACAGGGCGAGTTGATCGACGAACGGCTGGCCGACATCGTCGACGAGGCTGCCGTGCTCACCACGCGCATCCGAAGCCCGCTGACCTGCGAGGCCGAAGAGGGCGTCTGCGCCATGTGTTACGGGCGCGATCTTGCCCGCGGCACCATGGTCAACTCGGGCGAGGCCGTGGGCATCATCGCCGCGCAGTCGATCGGTGAGCCGGGCACGCAGCTGACGATGCGGACGTTCCACATCGGCGGGGTGGCCCAGGGTGGCCAGCAATCGTTCCTCGAGGCGAGCCAGGCCGGCATAGTGGCGTTCGAGGGCGCCAACACGTTGCAGGATTCGAACGGCGAAACGCTGGTCATGGGCCGCCGCATGAAGCTGCGGATCATGGGTGAAACCGGCGAAGAGCGTGCCAGCCACAAGCTGGGCTATGGCACAAAGCTCTTTGTCGCAGAAGGCGCTACCGTAGCGCGGGGCGACAAGCTCTTCGAATGGGATCCCTATACGCTGCCGATCATCGCCGAAAAAGACGGCATGGTGCGGCATGTGGATCTGGTCAACGGTGTCGCCGTGCGCGAGGTCACCGACGATGCAACCGGCATGACCCAGAAGATCGTGACCGACTGGCGCGCGGCCCTGAAAGGTAACGAGCTCAAGCCGGAGATCATTCTGGTCGGCACGGACGGAGAGCCGGTGCGCAACGAAGCAGGCAATCCGATCACCTATCCGATGTCGGTGGATGCCATCCTGTCGGTCGAGGACGGGCAGGACATCAAGGCAGGTGACGTCGTCGCGCGCATCCCACGCGAAGGCGCCAGGACCAAGGACATCACCGGCGGTCTGCCGCGTGTGGCCGAGCTTTTCGAGGCTCGTCGCCCCAAGGACCACGCCATCATTGCGGAAATCGACGGTCATGTCCGCTTTGGCCGCGACTACAAGAACAAGCGCCGGATCAGTATCGAACCGGTGGACGACGCGCTGGAACCCGTCGAATACATGGTCCCAAAGGGCAAGCACATTCCCGTCCAGGAGGGCGATTATGTGACCAAGGGCGATTACATCATGGACGGCAACCCGGCGCCGCATGACATCCTTGCCATCATGGGTGTCGAGGCGCTGGCCAATTACATGATCGACGAGGTGCAGGACGTGTACCGGCTTCAGGGCGTGAAGATCAACGACAAGCACATCGAGGTCATCGTGCGCCAGATGCTGCAAAAGTGGGAGATCCAGGATTCTGGCGACACCACGCTGCTCAAGGGCGAACATGTCGAAAAGGCAGAATTCGATCTGGCCAATGAAAAGGCGATCAAGAAGGGCGGGCGTCCCTGTACGGGCGAACCGATCCTGTTGGGCATCACCAAAGCGTCCTTGCAGACCCGGTCGTTTATCTCGGCCGCGTCGTTCCAGGAAACCACCCGCGTTCTGACCGAAGCATCGGTTCAGGGCAAGAAAGACAAGCTGGTGGGTCTCAAGGAAAATGTCATCGTGGGCAGGCTGATCCCGGCGGGCACTGGTGGGGCAACCCAGCAGATGCGCCGCATCGCCACCGAGCGCGACAACGTCGTGATCGAGGCACGCCGCGAAGAGGCCGAGGCCGCAGCGGCCCTGGCAGCGCCTGTGATGGACGACGACATCATTGGCGGGGACGAGTTCGACAATCTGGTGGAAACGCCCGAGAGCCGCGAATAGGGCGCTCCGAGCGTCTGAAATTGAAAGGCCCCCGTGAAGCGATGTGACGCATTCCGGCTTTTGGGACACAGGGAGGCCCCCGCGATTTATTTCGCGGGGGCCTCTTGATTCAGAAAGCCGTTACCGTGTCTCGAACTTTCTCCAGAGCGGTGTGCCGTGGAACAACCAGGGCCGATAGAAGACTCGTCGAGGATCAGGCGCTTTATTATTTGGTTTGTCGGCACCCAGTCGCATCGCAGGTGTCCGCATCACTGGTGCGGTGGTGCGCCGTTTCGGGACTTTCAGGGATTTGGATAATCCCGGAACCCGCACTGTAGAGATACCTTGGGCCACCTCGGTTGTGCTCTGTCCCGACGACCCAGACGCAACATACTGCCGTGTCTCGAACCAGTTGTAATACCAACGGCCTTAAGATCTGACTCTGGGATTTTCTTTTGCAGAATAAGCTGATTCATTGGCCGCAGAGTTTGGGAGGCTATTGATGGCAGTTAGGATCACGCGGGACGACA
>Ga0307981_1002193_pt1 | contig 16216 bp, 19 predicted proteins | sample OrgLakmetagen987_FD_201849 | JGI IMG/M metagenome (GOLD analysis project Ga0307981, IMG submission 201849) | Saline water microbial communities from Organic Lake, Antarctica - #987 | ecosystem: Environmental > Aquatic > Non-marine Saline and Alkaline > Saline | place: Antarctica: Organic Lake... | reverse complement strand
CCATTTGGCTGTGGACGCCGTGGGCGGACGATTCTGGCAACTCATGTTGGCTGAGAATGCCATCCAAGCTGCCTGCGGACCCGAGCGCAAGGTCAAGGTTTTTGCGGATCAAGAAGACATTAGCATGGAATACTGGTACGTTTCAGTCGGGCGGCGAACAAGTGACGTGTCTATATGATATTTCGGCTTTTGTCACTCACTTTGCGTGTCGTTCTTACTACTTTTTGCAGTGACGAGCCCGATGCCGATAAAGACTGCGTATTGACGATTGATGGACGTCCTGTCCGTCACGTCCGATTGGACTGCCGTGTCGCTCTCGTGGACGAAAACAGGCCGCGAGAATTCATGATTGCCAAAACTCGAAAGCTGGACCGAAAAATAATTGAGAACGAAGCTCCGTGGTTTCTCTAAACCATGCACTGCGTCCACACTCAGCACAGCCTATCCAATGCCAGACTACTAAAACAGCAATGGATCCACATGCGCACGCGCACACAAGAATAAAGTACTAAAACTCTCGTTACGCTCTCACTCTTTCTACACTCGACATGTGCTTCTACCATTCGGTGTCAGGTGACACCGCTACTACAGTAAAAGGATAAAGTACGACCGACACCTCTTGCACACTTTGCATTTCACCTGTCCTGCTTTTACTTTCCTTGTGCCGTCAACCACTCTACAACTTGATCAATATTGGTGCATTGCAGGGCCGAAATGGGCAGCACCATCCACGGCGTTTCCATGACGTAATTCAATTGCAGCTTTTCAATCAATTCACTCTCTCCCACATGTTCCGCAATATCAATCTTGTTGGCCAGTACCAGCATTGGCGTCGATCCAATGCTACCATCATCCAACAGCTTGTGCAGTTCCTTCTTGGCCATGGATAGTTTCTGTGGCGCCGCCGCGTCCACCACGTAGACGACCACGTCGCAGCCCTTGGTGTAGCGACTCCATTCCGATCGGTACTGCTCTTGTCCTCCAATGTCCCAGCATTTCATGTTAACTTTACCCTTCTTAAAGACCTTGACATTGAGTCCAATCGTCGGTACTGTCTCTACTGCTTCACTACACAGTGTTGCAACAAGAAGAAGGTATATTTTGAGGTGAGACTTTTTTCGCTACCCGCTGCTGCAAGTTGGTTGATTCTCTCAGTGTCTCTCTCTCTCAGAAAAGTACGTACCCATGTGCCAATACGGACAATAGCGTGGTCTTTCCACTGCCAGGACGAGAGAGTAGGATGGATTGGGTGAGAAGAAAAAAAACGCGCTCTGCGCATTCCTTTGCTCTTCGCAATACTAGTCTATATCGAGGCCCAACAGCATCTCACCTATTTTCGAGTCCAATCACGACAATGTCGAGCTTTTTCGTGTAAAAGATCTCGAGGAGGCTGCTTAGTAATTGACCCATGGTGAGTTGTAGACTTGTAGACTTGAAGTCTCTAATAAGTAGGCTCACTACTGTACTTAGTGAACACGAGGACAATCTCCGCGACAAAAAGAGACAACAATGGGTGCCGTCGTCGTTGGGTCGTCCACGTCTACGCCTCCTCGGTCCTCGGTCTCGCGCGCGCCTTTTTCCAGCCTTTTCGAAGCCAATGCCAGTCTTGTTGCTTGTTCACGAGCTGAATATAAATATCGGCATCCATTTGTAAATGTGTATGATACACTGTAGCTCTTTAGTCGACCTAGTCGAAAATCCCCAGAAACAGAAAACAGAAACGGGTGGAGGAAGTGCTTTCCGTTTCGGCGTCTCTCTTTGGAACACCATTCACTATTAAAACTTAGTAGACTAGCTGTAGCTGTTGCTGTTGCTGTTGCTGTTGCCGCCCTTTGCTTCCATCCAAATCCACGCAAACACACTACACTCACAACAAACAAGAGCATGTCGACTCTAGCTACTGTCAAGGACCTCAAGGTGGTTCTGTTAAAGGCGCTACCGGCCGAAAGCGACGCCGCAGCGGACCAGTGTCGCGACATTCTCCAGCAGCTCAATACCACCGCCATTACCCTCGAAATCCTCACGGAAACTCTCATTGGCAAGGAAGTTTCCAAGCTCAAGAATCATGCCGCTCTCGGCACTGCAGCCAAGACGCTGGTCAAAAAGTGGAAAAAGGTGGCGAATGCATCTCCCGGTAGCGTCTCAAAAAAGGTAAAGGCGGAACGCCGCGACAGCACGCAGAGCGCCACTATCGCCGACGCCGAATCCGAATGGGCCGGCCTGGCACCGCAGCGTCAAGCCATTTGTCGCAAGTTTCATTCCCTCTTGGCAGCCGTCAAGTCGGCCTTGACAAATGGAGAAGACTCCATCAACGCGGCCGCCTTTGATCACTTGACGGGTCCGCGCGCCGCGGAAATTGAAGCCGCCGTGGTCCAAAAACACGGCAGCAGTCCGCACCACAAATCCTACGTGGACAAGGCCCGATCGCTCGCGTTTAATTTGAAAAAGAATCAAGACTTGTGTCGGCAAGTCGTCTTGGGGCAAGTCACGGCCACCGCTCTCGTTGACATGTCGACTGCCGAACTGGCACCGGCCGCTACGCAACAAGCGCGAGCGGTCGAATCGGCACGACTGCAAGATGCCAAACGATTGGACTGGAACGAGGCCAATGAAGACAAAATAAACGAAATGTGCGGCATTCGGGGTGATCTTTTGAAAGCCAGCTTGTTTACTTGTGGGCGCTGTAAAAGCCACAAGACCACGTCGACGCAAAAGCAAACGCGATCGGCCGATGAACCCATGACGGTTTTCGTGCTGTGTCTCAATTGTGGCAAGCGGTGGAAGTGCTAGTTGGGGCGCAAGACGCTGCAGTTTTGTATTCTTAGTGTGTTGTTATGCTTTTGTGATTATAAAAACAGTACGGGGATCCTCGGGCTATACGGTACGGTAGTAGTTTAGCCTCGTACAGGTACAGGTACATTTGATTGGCAAAGAGCGCCTGCGGTCTCAAATTTCAAACAGTGTGCGCCCGTAACGGTCCGTGTAGGTCTCAGGCTCTTTCGTATTGTCGGAAAAGTGACCAAAGTCGGCAAAGATGGAGGCTGGTGGCCCTAATGTAGCTGAGGTGGCAACATTGGCTTTTGCAAAGGTAGCGTCTGCTGGGACTGCCTGTGTTTCAGAATGATGGGTGTGTAAGGTATGTTGTTCAAACGACAAGTCAAAGCCAAACGGGATCGTAGAGGTGATAAAAACTGTCGCAAGCATATATTTGAATATCCATACACGTACCACCGAACAACTCCAATCGTCGCCATGAATGGACGTGATACTGGTTTCACTGACGGCCGAGAGGGAATCGTCCTTTAGGTAGCAACTGTGTTCGCTCGATCGTGAGCAAGCATCATCCGCCAAGGACTCGGGCAGTGTGACACTAGCTGGCACGTCTCTAGTACTGGCACTTTGGATAGCTCCTTGCAATTCCTTTCGCTTGATTCGGCAACAGCCACTGATGCTTCCCAAGAGTCGTGTCAGTACCATGGTACGTTCAAAGAGTGAGGGAGGGAGTGAGTGAGTGGAATGCTTGCTTGTTTCGAACAAGTGTTGTTCACGCTGGATGACAGGCCGATCGGTAGCGCGCAAGGAAGGATGGATATTGTGTATGAGACCAAACGCTTGCGCAAATATGTGGATTACCCGTCAAGATCTTTCCCTAACGGCAACGCTGAACCCATCGTGCGATCGAATCGTGTCGCTGAGAAGAATAGACTGTAGAGGTGTGCGACTGTAAATCGAGCTATGGCTAGCCCTGCCGAAGATTATTTTGCTGGAGGAATAGGTACGAACAAAAGGAGTGACTACAGTCTAGCTAGGCCCCAGCTAGTTGCGAACAAAAGGAGCGACTTGAGCTTGAGCATCGTGGTGAACACTAGGTGTCTCGATGGATCTCATCTCTAGACATTACCCTCGACAATAACAAGCTGCAACCAGAGAGATGGCTGCTGGCTGTAGGTCATGGGAGATCTAGAGTGCATTGCTATGTATGTACCTGCTAGCAAGACCAATAGAGAGAAAATGACTACGTCGTATGATCTATGACGCATACATTTTTTAGATCTTGGGAGCACCATCCTGTACCTGTACCGAACTGAAATCGTGGCGATTTGAATGCTGTATTCATGTACTGTAGATTCTAGGACTTCAAGATTACTTCTCGCAGTCTACCGGTACTAGAAGTCGTGATGTTTGATACCACGGTAAATAATGTTTAGAAAGCTCGTTCCCTCCTCGGGGAGTAGTAAATAGTCCAGACTACTCACATTAAATAGTTACCAGCAGCGCCACAAGAAAGGAGAAGACGCCGAGAGCTCCTGGAGTCAAGACGATCGAACTGCTTGTATTGGGCTCGGACGAAGGTACACCAACCTGTCCTCGGGTGATTCCCGCCCTGTGTAGTACCCTACCGTAGACGTTCACTTAGGCAGTCCCCTCATAGAGAGATGCCGCGACCTCGTCAATTGTTGCTCCGCAACCAACATTAAGCACGTCAGCGTCGGTTAGAAGACTAGTCTCAATAATCGACATAGCGGTTTCGCCTCCATGTGTATCGGTCAACCAAAGCGCAGTTAGGTTTCCGGTCTCGCAGGGACCACCGCAGTGAGTGGAGGCGCCTTGATATCCAAAAATCGCGCGCTGAAGGGCGTTGATAATCTCGAGCTCGAACTTCAAGAGACCGGTCGCGTTGGCAAAGGTTGCAGTTCCTGTAACGCTCGAATCAACGGGTGGCACTTCAAACTCTCCGCTCAGCGGGAAAGCGGTGGCCCCAAGGTCAATCGCTGTACCGCGGATCTCGCCACTGTACCACGGATGAATTTGCCCCTGTACGCATTCACGTACGCTTTGCCAAGCTTCAAGTTCTCCATGACCACGGAAATGGTCCGGCCACACCTTGTACTGATAATATCGGCATCGGTCAGCAGCGTGATGGCGGTGCTAATAAGTTCAGCAGTGATGCCAGCACCCGCGGCGAGCACGACAACGACAGGACCATTCACGGCAATCCCTCCGCAGTGAATGTGCACACCGACATTGCCATAAAAATCGATTCCAGACGGGTTCATGACGGTCAGCGTAGCTTCCACCAATAAAGGGGCAATTATGAACATGGCGGTCCCCGTCGCGTTTGTCGTAACCATCGGCACCTCGTTCTGGCCACCCAGGTCAACGTCGACGCTTTCAATGTCATACTGTCCGCGAACTTCACCGGACTGGTTGTCCGAGCTATGAACATTCACGTAAGCCCTCGCCAAGAGAATATCCGTGTAGAAACCCGCAATGTTAGATCTGCAACCTGGTACAATCGTCATATCGTCTACCGTCAGAGTGCCAGTGAAGGATATCTCAAGACTTGTTGTGGCAACCGGGGCGGCGAGAGATAGCACAGCGGGACCAGTCTCCGTAGCGCCTCCACAATGAATGTGAGCACCTGGTACTCCAAGCATCTCCTTGCCGGACGGGTTCAAAAGAATAATATCTTATTCCATCGACAAACCATCTTCTGAACGAGTAAAATTGGCAGTTCCAGTGACATCGGTACTCACAGGTGGGACTTCCTTGACGCCGCTCAACGCAACAATGTACATGTACGAGGCGTCCGCGACACGGGAAACCACGCTGAGCATGAGGAGGAGTCCTTGAGCGATCTTCATGATGTTTTAAAGGTATCTTGTTTTCTTTTACAGTAGCGCGGTATCTGTTTTGTATTTTTATGATTTCTTTAAGTTTCTTCACATCAAAAGAGTAGATGTCCAAGGATTTCGATCGTGTGAAATACACAGTAGACCTCCTATCTACAGTACTTGGATGTTTATCAAAAGTATTTAGCCTTTGGCTTTGGTCGTGCAGGCAGATGGGAGCTTACATATGTCCCATACCCGGGTGCCCAGATGGGAAGACTTTGGAGAGGACCGTTACAATACTGTAGCTAGCGTCTACTGACTGACTTGCGGTTCACCCGGCTCGAGGAAACGATTTGATAGAGGATATACGAGCTCCCAGAGCTCGAGTCCATTCAACGATTGTGCGCCGCGCCCACCGTGTCACTTCCACATTCTAGAATACTTATACATATATGACTCATTTTTGCGATAACACTCTAATCGCCAAACATGCTCGGCAAATTCAAAACGGATCACTTTTTCGCGCCGCGCAGCGTTTTCGAGAACCCGGCAACGGCAACCGGCAAGGCGATCAACGATGATCAACAGAACGACGGCCTCGGCGAGTTTCTGTCCGTACACCACAGAGCCTTGTAGCATCCGTCTCTTTGCCTGCGGTCCAGCGTACAGTCAAGTTAACAGCGAGTTGCGACATAATCACGTTTTACCTGCCACTGCCGTAGAAAAGTCTCGGCGTCGAACGAAACGAGTCGCAAAAACGGCAACAACGACAACAACAAACGCAACAGTAGTAACAACTGCTTTATTGCCCCCTCGATCGCCCTCCTTGTCATCCAACCTCGAGGATTCCTTGAACGACATCATGGGTCTCCCTCCTCCTCCTCAAAAGAAGCCTCCGTCTGCCACATCCATGCTCGTGCAACGCTTGGCCGAGTACGAAGCCATTGGCCGCATTAGTCGTCGCGATCACGGGGCGTACCAAAGGGTGCTCGCAAAGCACGCGTCCTCGGCGTATATCGTCGATGAAATCACCAAGGAACTCGATAAGATCGCCCAACGAGCACGAGCCATGGAAAAGATTGCCGCCTCTGCTAGTACCAACACGACTGCCGATCAGTCCGAGGAGGAAGAAGCACTGGTGCCCCTGTCGATTCTACACAAGGCTGTCAGCAACAATAGTAGTAGTAGTAGTAGAAGAGGTAAGGAAAATGCTGCTGCTGCACAACGAAAGTTTCACGTGAGTTGGGAAGACCAAGCCGCCGTCACTAAGGAAGAAGCGCACGACAACGACGTAGATGGAACACACCGATCCATTATGGAACCATCCGATATTTGGAAGGGACAGGCACTACTGGACGAACAAGAGCTGCAAGAACTCTTTGTGGAAATGTGTTTCTTTGCTCGCCTCGGATTCGTTCAACCACCCTGTTGTTTGCAGTGCACGTACCGAGAGTCCATAATGAGCAGTCGCCCGACCAAGAAAACGACGACTCGTCCTCCGAACAAGAATTGTCAGCGCCTTGTGGTGTGGCGAAGAAACGCCGAAACTATTCTGCACCCTACCGAGTTGGACGGCAACCTTTTGATTGTCACGTGCCAAACAGCACGGAGATTACTCGCGGGAGAAACAGTCGAAGAACGGGTCTGGGATACCGAGCTAAAGCAGGTTGTGCAGCTAGTAGCGGGAAAGGGTATATAACGCAGTGAGGACGGGCGACTACAACAGCTGCTGCTTAAATGCGATACCACGCAACGGGCGGTGCCTCGCTTACAAACACAACTACATGGTTCATGGTTAAAATATGATTGTTACACTCACTCGACTTTCTGTTAGATTAGCTAAAAGCTAGCTGTAGCATATAGTCATAACATATGTGCCTCGAGAGCGATGAGAGAGTGGCGACGCGAATCCAACTGTCAGAGGTGCGGACAAGTTACGATGGAAACGGATGGATAGGGACACCAACATCGACTGCCGAGGTGCGCGTCAGAATCGGATGGACGTGGATGTGCTGTCGTGCGAATCCAACTGTCAGAGGTGCGGACAAGTTACGATGGAAACGGATGGATAGGGACACCAACATCGACTGCCGAGGTGCGCGTCAGAATCGGATGGACGTGGATGTGCTGTCGTGGGTCCACCGCCAGAAAACGGCACATAGTTACGAATGCCGCGCAGACTGAAAAGAATAACGAATAGATGAGCCAAACTACCTCCTACACTGTCAGCTTGCGCCTCTTTATGGATCCACCAGGGCTGGTGGTTGACATTGAGTTACTGAGACAGGCCCAGTCGTTTGCCAATAGCATTATTTCAGCAGCCTTGCAGTCTCTTAACGACTACGAGTATATTACAGGTGCTATTCATGTTGACAACATTGATTCGAAACTACATCGTAAGTTGGTTGCATCGTGCTTGACGCTTTCAGCAGCCATGCTTTTCAACATTATCCTCTAACGAAACGCGAACTTGTTGCTACGCAGAATTTTGCCAGTCAACTCTTCCCGAGCTGGCCGTAGGTGAGCAGCCAACGTCCTTCTGTGGCAATATGGAGGTTGGAGTCATTATCCAAGGGCCACCGAACTCGTTTATACCATACATTCTCGCAGACGCCGTCCGGAGTTATATCAAAACGCGTGTATCGATTGCGGACATCGTCCACGTCTCGTATCGCGACTCAGGCTTGACAATGGCGTATCTTGGATGGCATCTTCCCGACAGCCAACAGGAGTCCGGCGTTGAACTGTTTGAAGACACAGTCGTCGATTTTTTGAACGGGGCAAACTCGAACGTTCTAATTTCGTCTGCCTTGGTGTTCGATCACTTTGTCAGCGACCCTCCAGATAATATGGTAACAATCAACGCGATTGTGTTTGGAGACGTGACCTTCTTTTCTAGAAGCAGCTATACATACGGCCTTGTCTCTGCCTTTAAAAACAATCCTGAAGGTTTTCTGAAGCGCCTGATGGACGAGAGAGACTTCTCTGATAGTTTGGATGCGTTTGAAGCGTTTGCCATTAAAGCGCCTATACCACCAACGCCTCCGCCCACGCTCAGTCCGGTGATAGCGATTGACCCAGTCCCACTTAGAGCAGCAAAAATCCGCATGGACGCATCCGATGTGAAGGTCTGGGCCGTATCGGTAGTTCTCTTTGCAGTTTGCGTACTGTCTGCGGCTCTTGCCTATTCCATTTGCAAACGAGTAATTCTGAAAAAGTCTTTGGACAAGAAGTCAATTGAGCAACTATCCATACCAGAGACCGCATCACCTCCAGTTTAGCCTTGTGTAAAATAAAGCTTTACCACGTTACCACTCTTCTAGAAACGTAATGACAGGGTTACTGTCATCAAGCGTGTCCACGGCGATATCCAACGCCGTTTCACCTTCCATAGTCTCCAGATTGTCGTCAGCTCCTGCCTCCAGCAACAATTGAACCGCCGGCAAGGAGCCTTCACGAGCCGCCTCATGCAGAGCCGTCCACTGGAAATCATCTTGGAGATCAATCCATTCGGGCTTTACTTTCAAGTATCCCTCAAGGAGTTCAACATTCCCCTCGCCAGCTGCGAAACGAAGGTCGGCTGGTGAAAACAATTCACCCATATACTCGGCCAAATCCTCCGGAGCTTCATGTGGTGCCGGCTCTTCCTCTCTGCGCATGTAAACCTCTAGCAACTCAACGACGAGGTTATCTTCGCCGAGAGTACTACTTGCGACATCCAAAGCCGTTTGGCCTTTGTTATTTTCGAGATGAGCGTCACTACCGGCGTCGAGCAGGACTTGTACCAGTTCTCTTGAACCTGTACGGGCTGCGAAATGCAGAGCTGTCCACTGCTCTTCGCCTTGCTTGTTGACCCAGTCCGGCTTGACTTGCAAGTAAGCAGACAAAAGTTCCAAATCACCGTCTGACGCCGCATTACAAAGGTCAGTGGTCGAAAAGAATTTCTCCTTGTACTCGGGGGACTTCCATTTGTTCAGCAGTTGTTCAAGTATCGGGTGGTCGTCTCTCAGAGAATCAACCGCAACGTCAAAGACATCACGCCCGTTCCTGGTGGCGAGATCGCAATTACCTCCCGCATCTAGCAATACCTCGACCAAATCGACCGAGCCGGTACGCACTGCCAAATGCAGTGCTGTCCAATCATTCTTGTCGCGATTGTCGACCCATTCTGGTTTTATTTTTAACATTCCAGCCAGACTCTCAATGTCCCCCTCGGCAGCGGCGGAACGAATATCCGAAGGCGCAAAGGGCCTGCCATTGTATACTGGAACCGCCTCGGCTCCTTCTTCCGCCACGTACACTTCCGAGAAGAGGCCACCCAAGTCGCCACCACCGCCTGCTCCCGTTGCGCCCGCTACTTTTTGGGGCGTGGCTGGTGGCGCTTTCGGAGGAGCCTTTTGTGCCGCTTCGAATATCTTCAAGGTTTCGTCCATCGGCGTGCCCATATTGTTGAAATGCTGCTGGGGAATCACTGTCCGGTCTGTATTAAGCAGCGGCAAACATTCACCGTCCATTCCCATTTGACAGCTCACTTCTGTCGTGTCGTCACTTGGTTCCAAAGTGGCTGTATCCGGATCCGTTGTGGCTGTATCCGATGTGGCTGTATTCACTGCGACTATATTGACTGTGGCTGTATCCAAAATGACAGCATCCATCGCGACAGGCTCGTCGCGTCGCTGCTCCCACTGTTCCAGGTTCAAACACTCCTGGTGACCATTGGGCAGTATGCGACAAAACTGATCCGCTGCTGCAGGACAATTGAAGAGACAAGCTCCCGCCCGCTTGGGAATCATTTGAATCGTCACCAAACACGCCAAAAATGTACCCGCCATGGTGAACAAGAGGGTCCAGGTACCCAGGGTCCGACGCCAATTGCTGGCCACGTGCATTTTCACGTCGGCCGCCACGGCCGTGACTTTTTGAACGTTGGACGTTGCCAAATCCTCCATGGCGTCCAAACCCACGACTTGGCCTTGCAACGTGGTGTGAATGCGGGCGGATTCGGCCTTTAGTTGCGCGGCCATTTGACTAATGGCTTCTTCGATTTGTTCGCGTTGAACCGTTTGCAAGTCCTGCACACTGGGTGTTGGCTTGGTGGGAGATGCTGCCTCGTCCGAACGAAAGGGAACTGCATTGCCCCTTTCGTCTAGACTACCATTGTCGTTGTTGTCGTCGTTGTTATTGTCGTCGTCGTCGTCAAAGTCGTTGGTCGCCTCGTCACCCACAGTATCTTGCAGCAGCGCTTGTCGCTGTGGCGCCAAAAAGATGCGCGCTCGGTAATCCACGGACGCATCCTCTTGTTGCTGGACGACGACACATTCTCTGGCTTGCGCCGTGACTGCCAAGACGCGTTCTTCCATGCCGTACACCTTCTGCGTCATTGCTGGATCGCAATCCTCATCCGGCGAAATAGCGTCCAAGAGCTGCTCCCAGAGCGACTCGGCCAGTGCGACGCGCATCTCCAAGGCTTGCCACGATTGGGTTTCCGTGGGTGCCGGATGGGCTTGCATGGCGTACAGCAAGCGGTGCAGATCGATAATGAGCGCCTGTTGGCGCTGGCGTTGCCTCTTGCGAGCATCCAAATCCATATCTGTATCCATATCTGTATGCTGGTGCTGCTGCTGCTGTGTGGACGCCGCCCGTCTCGGACTACTGGCAGCAGCTGTTAGCGACTGCAGTTGCATCCGTTTCTTTTTTGGGTGGAGTTAATTGATTGACTGCTACTGCTACTGCTACTGCTGCTGCTACTGCTACTGCTACTGCTGATGATGGTAGGGTGATGGTAGCGATCGCTTGTTGACGTTGGGTAGTCTTACTACGTATGCTGAAGGGTGTCGCCGTATCATTTTTGTGTCGCTGTTCGCGTTCATTTGCATCTCGATCGAATGAATCAATCGAATCGGACGTCGTGGGACTGACAATAGGCAGGACTCGTGTGACGACCAAAAAAAGACTGGATACTTGTTCAACAAGTCACAATGGCGATCGAGCAGCATCAGCACCGTTCCGTCGCAAGTCATCGCCGCTGTCCGCACTAGTCTATACAACGACGTAGTCTATACATCTATCGCTTCGAAAGCAAACGCACCCTACAGTACCTAATAGTACTAGCTAGCTTATCAAGAGAAAGAGAAAGACAGCGAGAGAAAAAGACGCGTACACAGCATGAGCGCCAGCAGCAGTGCTCCAACCAACGCCGATGCGGCTGCTGCCGCCACCGAGCACGCTTCCATGCTGGAACTCCAAGAAACTGTCTCGCGCTTGTCCGGCCACACGGGCGTCGAAGCCGTCTTGATTCTGAATGCCGGGGGAGACATTTTGGTGCAGTCGGGGGCCGCGGCCAATACCCTGCAGGCCGTGGCCGTGCAACAGCTCATGCGGACCGCCACGGCATATTTGCAAAGCTTGCAACCCACTGATCGCGTGTCGTTTATGCAAATTAGATCCCAGCAACAGCAAGAAATCATGATTGCGCCGCATGGAGACTATGTGTTGGCAATCCTCAAGCGCTAAACCGACAACCGACTGCGTACTATATTCTATATTGGCTGTGCATGGTACCTGGTAAAGGGTTGGTAGAACGTAGCTACGGTACGGTACTTGTGATAGTTGATACAGAAAGTAGAATATACTCTTAGTATACAAAGTGATAGTCTAGTCAATTTCGATCACTTCTGCGGCAGGAGCCGCTTTCGTTTGCTCCAGTCGCATGGTGCCTTCGTCGTCACTAATGTCCACGTTTGCATTCGCAGCAGCAAAGGCTGCTGGCGGGGCCGACTTGACAGTTGCTGCCTTGAACGGAGTCTTGAGGTCGTCGTCGTCATCACTACTACCACTACTGTCCAAATTACCAAACGTCAACGTTGCCTTGGTTGCCGCCGCAACAGGAGCCACGCGTTTCTTCTTGACAGGCAGAGCCGGCGTCGTCAAGTCGACACAGTAGATGTTTTCCTTGAACGAGCCAGGAGACGAAACTGCCGGTGCAGCCTTCTTCTTCTTCTTCATGGCGGGAGCTGCTGCTGCTCCAGTGTCATCATCATCGCTGTCGTCATAGTCGTCCCAAAAGTGTTCGTCTTGAATCGTGGGCTTTTTCTTGACCGGCACAGCAGTAGTAGTAGCAGTAGTAGCAGTAGTACTGACGGGTAGAGCAAACTGAGTAAGAGAAGCATCCGCGTCACTACCGTCTTCCTCCCAAAAGGCAGCGTCGTGGACGGTAAGCTTGGCACGGGCCGTACTGGTGGTACGCGAAGTGGTAGTGGCGACTTCCTGCGACGAACTCTGGGAAAGTCGCTGTATGGTTTGCGCTTTTTCGACCAATTCGGTATACGATGAACGACGCATGGTTGAATAGACGGGTGCTTCCACCTCACTTTCCTGTGTACTGCCCTGCGAAAGTCGTTGTTCCGCTTGCGCTTGCTGGACCAAGTCGGAATAACTGGCACGACGCCCTACTGATTCGGGTCCTGCTTGCTCGGACTCGAATTCGTCTTCACTTTCCCCATCGTGCTGGCGACTGGCATACGCCACGTAGAGCTCCGTGGCACTTCGAGGCCCCATTTGGGAAGCCCGCGCAGTCACCTGACCTGGTTCCTGCGTTTCCAAGTCGGTCACCATCCCCTGGCGCGCGGCACTGTCGGGTTCGTTGGCAAAGGCTTGTAGCATGTGAGAGGTAGTGGGATACGCGCGAGACAGAGATCGGACCTTTTTGCTGGAAATGGTCGACACTTGCTTTAGCATGGCAGCGTGAATGCTGCCAATCGTCTTGGTTCCAGCCTCGCGATCTCGTTCCACCTTGGCCTTGAGCTCTTGGTACGTGATAAATCGAGACGTTCCCAAGGGAGGTACTGGTTCACAATCAAACTTCATTTCCATTAACGAGGATAGACGCTGGCGCCGATGGCGGCGGCGTTCCTGGTCTGGAACGCTGTCACGCCGTCTGGCTGCGGTACCCGCAACTCCAACCTCGGCAAACGTCGGCAAGGCTTCTAGACCAAAGGCGTATGGAAAGCTTCGCTGCAAAATACGTCGATGCATGCGCTTGAGCGCCACGACAGTCCCATCCATATGCGCAGTTTGAACGATCTGAAAGCCCAAATGCAATCGCGTTTCCATGACGGCCGTGCGCAACGTTTCGGCCGGACACGCATACAAGTCCTTGTTGAGGTCGCCTTCAATCAAAAAGAGCACTTGCGGAATTCCCGAATGCTGCAACCGCAGTCGCTGTTCCCAATACCGCGTCCCGAACAGACTCGATTTCAAGTCTTCCACACTCTTGCGTTCAATAATCGTTCCCAACATAAGTTCACTAACCACCTTTTTGGTGACTGGATCGGTACCTTGGGCCAGCCACGCCATGTCGCCGATTGGCAAGTGTCGCTCTTCACACGGAATACCCGACATTTGACACTTGGCTTGAATATGTTCCGACTTGCGTTCTCGTCCGTCGACCAGTAGCAGAGCTCGCCACGTGAGGCTCTGACCAATGTAGTTTTCGGCTGCCGTTACTGCCATTTGATACGCCACTTCCTTGGCCGTGGGTTTTTCCGTCGCGAGCGAGCGAATCATCTGGGACGCATCGCCTGTCGTGTGTGCCGCAGCAGCGACTGGTCGCCGGCGTTTGGTAGCAACGACACTGTCAGTACTTGCTGCTGCGACTGCTTGTGTGTTAGGAGAAAAAGGCGCCTCAACTCCGTACGCGGCACCCGCCGCGTCCAAGACGGTATCTTTTTTCTTGGCGGCGGCTTTTCGCTTGCGCGGTCGCGACGCTTGAGACGTGTCATTACCATCAGCATCAGCTAAGTCCGGATACATCATGTTGGCTAGCGTGGGACCCACCCCTTGTAGTTTCAACGCGTCTTTATAGGTCAGCACGGGCTCTTTGGACTTTTGCAGAGACTCCATGGCGCGCTTGACCGTATATCCAAAGTTTTCGTTGGGACGTAGCGTCGCGCGTTTCGCCACCAGTTTGTCCAGCGCTTCTTGGTTTTCGGCGCATTTCGCTTTCAAACCCTTTTTGGGACGAGATGTAGCTGAGACGGAGTGGGAATTGGTCTTGGCCGTGGCTGTGGGTGCCATGGTCGATTGCCGTATAGTGCTAGGATTGTGTCAGTTGTTATTTGTTTGTTAATATTAGCCGGTATTAGTTATTAGTGAAAAAGCAGTCAAGCCAGTCAAACTTTCCAATGGCGTGGAGAGTACGGAATCCAAAAAACGCAACTTGTCGACTTTCTTCAGGATCCAGACGCCTCCTTTGGTGATCCTACTATTCTTGGGACAGTCGCACATATCTTGAACTGGATTGGAACCGTGCACGCTGATGCGACCAATCCTCCACGGACCACCCTGGCGGTAGTGAATGTTGATCCCATCTGCACCGTCATCAACAATTGCTTGCTTTCCTCCGACCCTAGTCGACAGTACCCAGAGATTGCGGCGAATGGAGTCACAAGTTATCTTGAATTTGTCATCAAAATTCCCCAGAACGAGCTTGGTCGCGTTTATAGAAGCACGCCCGAGTCCAGGCTTGCCCTTGCTCGAAACGAAGCCATTGTGCGAAATATGGAGCCAGACCCCCAAGGGCGGTCCATGGAAATAGACGAGCCCGATGGAATACGGTCGCGAGCTGTGCTTCCCATGGCCATGAAATAACTGGCAACGTGCATGAGTTTTTTTTTGGCTCCGTGGATGGAAGGAACGCCCAGTATCCGAAGCGTCCATCCTAGCGAGACGATCCGGCTTCGTCTAGGAACGTCAAAGAGTTTCATCTGGAAGACGCCCAGAACTCAGAAGGCCGGATCCGATTTTCAGTCTACTAGACTACCAGGCAAAGACAAATAATTGTCATAATCATTAGTTTCTCCGAACCGGCACTTCGTAGCCACCTTCAAAGTCATTTCATTGTAGATAAATACGGTACAGTACAGTCCCCTACCCCGTACCGAATCACGTCTCAGTATGAATTCGCCTTCCTGCCCGGGCATGTCGACTTTCCCAAGATCGAAATTCTTCCGAAAGCTTGGCATGCTGTGATCGTGGGAAACTATTGTTTCGATCGAAACCCTACAATAGGATATTTCCTGAGTGAAACTTCCTGAGCACGATGTATTTTACACGATCGAAGTCGCATCTGTTCTTGAAGACCTCGCACTACAACGACCAAGCGTACTATTTATCCGCAAAGGCACAGCGTACATACTTTACACGATCGGAGAGTTCTTATTGTTCCACGCACCAAGAAACCACAATCCCTTCCATAAATCCATAAAAATACAAAATCAGTAAAAGAAAAGAAAACAAGTAAAACATCATGAAGATCACTCAACGACTCCTCCTCCTGCTCAGCGTGGTTTCCCGTGTCGCGGACGCCTCGCATCCCATTGCGTTGAGCGGCGGCAAGGAAGTCCCACCTGTGAGTACCGATGTCACTGGAACTGCCAATTTTACTCTTTCAGAAGATGGGTTGTCGATGGACTACGATATGACTCTTTTGAATCCGTCCGGCAAGGAGCTACTTGGAGTAGCAGGTGCTCACGTTCATTGTGGAGGTGCTACAGAAATTGGCCCTGTTGTGCTATCTCTCGCCGCCCCAGTTGCCACATCAA
>Ga0307981_1002191_pt1 | contig 16223 bp, 14 predicted proteins | sample OrgLakmetagen987_FD_201849 | JGI IMG/M metagenome (GOLD analysis project Ga0307981, IMG submission 201849) | Saline water microbial communities from Organic Lake, Antarctica - #987 | ecosystem: Environmental > Aquatic > Non-marine Saline and Alkaline > Saline | place: Antarctica: Organic Lake... | reverse complement strand
TAAAAGAAAAGACGACGCGGCCACGACGGAGCGCGGCAGCGCGGAGATGGCGTAGCCCCGAAGGGGTGAGGAAGCCGGGTGCCCTTTGGGCGGCTGACGAACAACGTAGACGATGGAGCCCCGCACCGCCGCACCGGCCCCCGGACCCCGCTAGCCTGCTGCTTGGGGGCACAACCCATCTTATGTCCCTTTTTCCGAGGGGGCTTTGTCTGAGCACTGAATCAGTGCGAGTGCCCCCGGTCCGTCTCTGTCCGCCGTAGCCTTTGGCGAAGGTGGAAGGACGGAAAATTGGATATAAGATCGGTTGTGCTTACCAAGCGGCCTCACATTCCGCCGGGGTCCGGGGGTCGGTGTGGGGGTGCGGGGCGGCCGATTGGAACCGTTGATTGTGGATTGCCCGGCGCGTCGTTGTGGCGGTCGTAGGGTTTCGGATTGGAGAGACGCTTCCATCCTGCGCGTTAGCGAGTTGCCTGAGGCTAATGGACTCGGGGATCACGGAAGAACCCACGCCAACCTTTTGTCTCTGCAACGATTAGATATTTCTCAATTTCCCACGGCGATAGCACGCTTTTCATTTGCTGCTCTGCTTCTTCAGTCTGATAGAGTGCAAAAAGCTGTGCACGAAGAGGACTAAGCGGAACCACTCCTGCCTCAGTTAATTCAAGGAGGGATTCTAACGACTCTTCACTTTGATCTTTAGCAATCAGGGCAAGTGCATGCTCAGATATAGGCGAGTTCGTTTCGACAGTCTGAATCGCAATTTTAGTCAAAATCTCTACCGCGTTAGGTTGATCGATTTTCTCTAGTAGCTCCATTCCAAGAAACATATCGTTAATGCCATAATTTGAGACACCGCCTTTTTCTTTAACCATGTCGCGGAAGGCATCACTGTCCATTGGTGGGATCGTGCCGATTTCTAGCAAACTGGAAACGATTGCTTCACGATATTCGGAATGCCCGAGTGCAACGAGTGCATAAGCTGAATAAAGCCGACTACTCAGATCAGTGCTCTTTTCGTAGTGTTCTTTCAAAAAAGGAACAGGCTCTTGTTCTCCTGCATTTGCAAGTGCATCAAGAACAGGCCATGCCATGTTCTTTTTAAGTTTCAACGTGCTTATTTCAGAGACAGGGATATCCTCTCCCATTCGTGAAAGGGCCCCCGCGATGATTCTGTAAGCAGGGCCTTTCTGCTCAACAACCTTATACAGATCATCGATATACTCTGTTTTATTGCGATTCACTATCGCCTCTAGGTAAGTCGATGTCCATCGTAACGCATCGTCACCGAGTAACTGTTCAATCGCGTAGGAATACGCTACGTCTTCATCGAAGAACACCAATGCACCAATAGCCAACCGGAAGTTCGGATCATCCGGTTTCTGTATGATCTTTTTCAAGTAGGGAACTGCTTTATACATTTCGAATCGCATAGAATAAGCGATTGCCTCTTTCACATCTGTCTCGCCACCAGAAAATTTTTTCAAGTAGCCCTCCAACCAATCTTTTCCATGAATGCCCACATAGTAATCAAATATTCGATTATAATAGGCTTCTTTTGCCTCTTGGGAGTAAAGTGGGTCTTTCTTCGGATCGTAGCGAATCAAGAGGAACTCGGAAGCAGTCCCGGTTTGGGGCAATTCCTCGACAGCCGTTTCGATATATTCCTTGGCCTGCTCTGCGGCTCCAACTCCCTCTGAAGTTGAAACCGGGGAACTCCTTTCGGAAGAGGGTTTATTGCCTAGAAAGTAAAGCAGTAGCGCGATTGCGGCGAATATCGGTAATAGGAATTTAGTTTTCATCGCTTAAAGGGAGTTACCCAACTGGATGAATAATTCGGGATCCGATTGAGGAAAGTTATTAACTCGCTCACCATTCACATAAATCCAGTAAGTGGGGAATATCTGTCGAATAATCTCACTATACTCCGGACCATAGACATCACCTTTAAACTCGATTAATCCGTAAATCCAAGGTGTTTCCCTGCCGTTGATCTTGAGATTCATCCCCTGCCCTTTGGCACCAACACGTCCTGATACATATTGAGCAAAACCCTGCGGAACGCCAATCGAATGTTCCACGTGATAAAAATCGTAAGTGCTATCATCGAAGTTAAATACACCACTATCAGGATGAATTTCTGGCTCCGATGAACTATCGACCCAATCAAACGGCACCAGATCAGCAAAACTCTCAAGAACCCAAGGAAAATCGGGGGTATTTCCAACATTTGTTTGATAGGCGATTTTAGTAATGACATTGGGCCCAGCCAAAATTTCTCCAGACTCATCAAGCAAGTATTCGGCTTGAAGACGGTTGATAGCCCGGTAATTTAAGTTGTTGCTAAAAAAGTTGTTAATCTCGACTTCATCATAAACAAAAACACCGTTACTCAACTGTAACTGAAAGTTGGAAGGTGGATCTGCATTCGCAGTTTCTTGTAAGATAAATCGGTTTAGGTAATGACGGGCAGCATCCGGTTTAAATACTGTCTTATACACGCCAATATAAACCTGACCAAAGAACCCAGTTCGATTTAAGGGCGAAAGATGGTCTTCCATTGTCACAGGGCTGACTGTTCCATCTGCTAATACGGGTTGCGACGTAGCACCATCAGGGATATTAGGAAAATCTTCTGAGTCAATATATCCAACGACCAGAACATCATCAGTTCTCTGCCAGACGGTTTGCTCCTTCGTTACCGTTGCTGTCGCTCCGCCGCTAAGGGTTAATTCTAGTGTAATCTCATAGATACCCGACTTCCAATCAACGCCACCATCTTCGATCTTCCATTCCGAAGCTGACGAATCATCAGGGCCGTCAATAGTGGTTAGATTTGTGTATCCCCCTGCGGGCACTGCAGACCACTTGTAATTCGTGACCAAAGACGAATCCAATCCCGGATGATATGCCTTGTAGTGAACGTAGTCACCTAAGGTAGGATGTGAGGCAATGTCATTTGTTTGGCCCGTATAAGCATTGTCTAGGTCACGGGAATTCTGCGCCCAATTCCAAAGCGGATCACCGCGATATACATATTTATTCTTATAAGCTTCCTCAGCCTGAGAGCCTATCTCCACCTTAAGTAGCTGGACAAATCCCCCGTAGGTGACCTCTTGCCCGTAATCATCGGTTAGTTCATCCGGAACGAGCGGCAAGGTCATCTCAACCGCGCCGTCAGAGTTGGTATTACTGTCATCGTCCGCCGTGATGGTAATCGATGCAAAGCTCCAATTCTCGTAGGGCAAAGGATCTGCATCAGGATCGTCATCCGACATAAAGGAATGGCTCAAGGAACTTCCATCTGGCTGTGTGGCTACACCATTAACGAGGACTTCAGATGCACCCTCTACCTTAATAGAGAATGCATTTTTAACATTCCCAGCATAATCATATTCATCGTAGCGCCCCTTGTAGGCCAAGATGAAGCTGAGCTGGCTCTCGGGCAACATATCGAACTCTTGCTCGACTCCGTCCGCATCCCAGTGGGATTGTAATTCGATAAAGGTATCAAATAGGCCTTCGGGGTCTTCATCCCAAATCTCGATATAGTCCCCAATCACGGCCTCCCACCCAACGATACTTACTGAGTCATAAAGGTCGGCAGGGTAGCCGCCATATTCCGTACGGAAGCTCAAAGCGATACCACCATCTATTTCACCAATCTGTAAATTGGTCGGTCCAATGTTAGCGCTCCCGTTGACTCCTTTATTGTATGCCTCTTGGTTGCTGACTCCATCGCCGTTGATGTCGCCATCTGGTCCGTTATCTGGGTTGGTGGAGCCATCGTCGTTTGGGTCTGTGCCACTGATCACCTCCCAGTCGTCGGATAAACCGTCGTTGTCGGCATCAAGGTGTGAGTCCGGATTGAGTCCGTTTAGGAATTCGATGATATCGTCCACTTTATCCCCATCACTGTCGTCCTCAGTATCTAAAGTAGAAAGCAAAATCTCTTCAAAGGCGCCTAAGCTATCACCATCGAAATCAGGCTCCGAGAGGCTCGCGACTCGCCAGAAGAATTTATCAGTTCCGGCAATGGGTAAGGAGGTAAGAAGATGCTCAGTCTCGTCGGTGCCCTCAAAAGGAATGTCGATATCCATCCATCCTGGGAGCAAGTCACTGCTGCCCTGAAACTGGTAGCGCTTACCGATGAGGGTCGGAATAGAAAAGTCGTAGAGGCTGCCGATTATATTTTGCGAGACAGTTTGTCTTGAAGTGTTGTCAAATGGGTCGGTGCCGAAGGCGGACTCTTTAGCATTATTATCCCCGTCACCATCAGGGTCCTCTGCGCCACTTCCCGCGCTTAAACCGTAGTGGAATGCATACACATCGGAGATGCCGTCAGAATTCTGATCAAGCGCGTAAGCTAGAGACAGCACCAATCCCAGAGGGAGTAGGATATAGGCTACCTTCATTCTGCTGGGGTGCTCAGCCGGGAGTAGTTCAGCACGATATCCTGCGGCTCCTCGGGATGCGCCGCCTTGTAGCGCTCGCGTGCGGCTTGAAGCTCTTGTGCGTTGTGGTGAACGACTTTCAGGCGCTCCTTATTGTCGAGGTAGTAGCCTAAAAGATCATCAAACTGCTGATAAACCTCGTTTGGGACTGAGCTTTCATCTTCAGTGACGAGGACGTATTCCGGTTCTTCGCTAAATTGAACCGGAGACGCTTTCCAACGAGAGGTGTAATCGAAGCCCTTTTCTTTTGCGAATCGGGCGTTCAATGCTTCGCGTTCCTGATTGATTTGATCGCTCATGCCAAAATAGCTGTAGCGACGTTCTTCCGTCTCAAAGCTACCCAGCATTTGGAGATGCGCAAAATTGAGGTTAGTCCACACGGTGTAGCGGTTCTCCTCTACGGTTAAAATCAATTTACTGTAAGCTTCGTCGTAAACTGTGACGTAGAGTTTTAGATTGATCGGCTCTTTGGATTCTTCAATTAAATCAGAAAAATTGACAGGTGATGTTGTAGTTGGGCTGGCCTTTGGTTTGGCACTGGGCAGTTCGGCAGGCGGGGCAACGCGACGGAAAAGCACCTTGCGGCCATCTTCAATAATCTCGGTTTCATAAAAAGAAGGAACACGCTCCAATGAACTCTTTAACTCTGCGGCGAATGCACGCTTAGAAGTCTCTGAAACGCTGATTTTCTGGTCGGACTCGGTGGGACTCAGTTTCTCAGCTTGACTAGCCCAGATGTAGAGTGGGCTCAGGGGAACTAAGAGCAGTATAAAATGATAGCTCATTTTCTTAGCGAAAGTAAGTTAGCGGTTATTCATATAGTCAAATATATTTTTACGGACTACAGTCCGTTAACAGGTTGGCTTAATAAGTCTATTAGTGTGGTGTGCTTTCCGATGAAGATAGACTTAGAATACTGGGCGAAAATATCCGTCGGGAGCGTGTCGCGGCGAAATTAACTCAAGAAAAGTTATCTGAGTTCGCAGGAATGGACATCACTAACTTGCAGCGAATCGAGGCGGGGCGCTACAACACGAAAGCATTAACACTGATTCGCCTCAAAAAAGCGTTGGGGGTCAGTTGGGAGGCGCTGATTCCTGATGATGACTAAAGGACCTTTTAATGTTCATGGGTGCCCCGAGGGACACCCCCTACAATGGAGGTTCAGGTAATAATTCGCGGCACTGCGCTCAGTAGCTTCTTCGTGTAAGGGTGCTGTGGGTTACGGTAGAGTTCTTCGACGGGCGCCTCTTCAACCAGCTTGCCGAAGTGCATCACACCAACTTCGTGGGAGACGTGTTTCACCACAGCGAGGTCGTGGGAGATAAATAGGAAGGAAATGCCGAATTCCTCCTGTAGTTGAGCGATGAGTTTCAGGATCTGAGCCTGCACGGTGACGTCGAGTGCAGAGACGGCCTCGTCGGCCACGATGAACTTGGGTTTGAGTGCCAGTGCACGGGCGATGCCGACCCGCTGGCGCTGGCCACCGGAAAACTCGTGCGGGTAACGGTCGGCCATACCGCGCTCCATGCCGCAGACATCCAGGAGTCGATACACCTCTTCGTTGCGTAGCGACTTGTCGCCGATTTTATGGGTGTCCAATGGCTCGCGAATAATCTGCCGCACCGTCATGCGCGGGTTGAGTGAGCCGTAGGGATCCTGAAAGATAATCTGGATATCCCGGCGGACCTTCATCATCTCATTATTCGAGAGATTCGTGATATCTTTACCTTCAAAGAGGATCTGCCCGCTGGTGATCGGCTGGAGTTTGAGAATCGACCGCCCGAGCGTGGACTTCCCACAACCGGATTCACCCACAAGGCCGTAGGTTTGCTGCCTGCCGATTTTGAGTGAGACATCATCGACGGCTTTGAGATGATCCTGGACCGTGTTAAAGAAACCACCGCGAATGGGGTAGTAGGTCTTTAAATTCCGGATTTCGATGAGCGGTGTGTCTTTCATGTCGGACGAGTTCTCTGATGGTTTTTAAACCGTTAATTAACGTGAATGGACGTTAATTATTATGAGGATGAACAATGCGCCATTCCAATTTTGAATGTTTAAAGTTTTGGATAAGGCCGACGGGCTTCTTTGTAATTTTTAAAAAGTTGAGCATTTGTCCGATCTCGTTATCGCCGATTTTCGAGACTACTTTCGTGTCGAGCAAAAGAGTATCTTCAATTTCAAGATCCGGAATGTATTCATCGACCTTTACCTCGCGATAAAACACGGGGTAACATTTCTGCTGGCTGTAAGAAATGCCTAGGTGATCCATCTCCACGCAAAGAGACCGTTCATAAGTCTTTTCGCGTAGTCCATGCCCTAACTCGTTTAGAACCCTCATGGCGGCTCCGTTAAGTTGGAAGATCAGTGCCTCTATTCTTTCTTTATTCACGTTTATTAACGTTCATTAACGGTTTAATATTTCAGTTTCAAATTTAGTCGCGCAGCGTGAGGGCGGAGTTGAGTAGCTTCTGGGTGTAGGGGTGTTGCGGGTTGCGGAAGAGTTGTTCCGTTTCGGCGACCTCTACGATCTTTCCTTGATACATCACCACCACGCGCTTACAGGTCTCGGCGACGACGCCGAGGTCGTGGGTGATCAGAATCATGCCCATGTTGCGCTCCGTCTGTTGCTGGTGGATCTCCTTTAACACCTGCGCCTGCACCGTCACATCGAGCGCGGTGGTCGGTTCGTCGGCGATGAGGAGCTTGGGATTACAAGAGAGCGCCATCGCAATCATGACGCGTTGGCGCTGGCCGCCGGATAGTTCGTGGGGGTGCTGCTTCACCCGTTTTTCGGGCGAGGGGATGTTAACCGTATCGAGCATATTAATGGCAATTTCCAGCGCTTCCTTTCTCGAGACCTTCTGATGCACGCGAATGACTTCGGTCATTTGATTGCCAATAGTGAAAACTGGATTGAGCGCGGTCATCGGTTCCTGGAAAATCATCGACGCCAAGTTCCCTCGAATGTCGCGCATTTCGCCCTGCGATTTGGATAGAACATCAACTCCGTCCAGTTCGATGCGTCCACTTGTTATCCGGCCCGGTGGATTGGGCACGAGTTGAAGCAGAGAGAGCGCGGTGACGGACTTGCCGCTGCCTGACTCGCCGACGATGCCGACTGGTTCGCCTTCGGCGACTTCGAAGGAAACGTTCTCAACCGCCTTAAAAACTCCGTTTTCAGTCCTGAATTCGACCGAGAGGTTTTCGACTTTTAGTAGTGGTGGCACAGTGAGTGAAGGTGAGAGTGAGTGTGAAAGTAACCGAACGCCTTCCTCCTTCGCCAAGGCTACGGCGGACAGGTCGCGTTCGTTTTGAGATGTAGCCGGACGCCTTCGCGTTCGGACGAATGTAGGTTTGGTTAAGTTGGAACCGAAGCTAAAGACCTTCGGCTACGTGAAATATGGATTATTTGTAACACTAGTTGCTGATTTTTTTAGGGTCGGTGGCATCCTGCAGGGCGTCGGCAAACATGTTGAAGGCGATGACGAGGAAGAAGAGGAAGCCGGAGGCGGCGAGAAAGTTCCCGAAATGTCCCCGGAGCACATCGTTGATGGATTCGGAAAGCATGGTGCCCCAACTCACTCCATCCACCACGCCAAGCCCGAGGAAGGTAAGGATGACCTCGCTCTTGATCGCTCCTACAAATGCGATGGTGCCCTGCACGAGTAAGATATGAAAAGTGTTGGGCGTGATGTGGCGGTAAATGATCGTCATCGGTTTCACCCCGATGGCATGAGCGGCCTGAATGTATTCCAGATTGCGAATCTTAATCACCTCCCCGCGCACAATACGACAGGTGCTGGACCAGAAGGTGGCAATCATCGCCACGTGCATGGCGTAGGGCGTGCCCTCGAGTGCGAAGGCGATAGCGGCGACAAAGAGGTAGAACGGTATGGCATCGATGCAGCCGTAGAGCCACATGATGATCTCATCGATGATGGTCCCGTTGTAGTAGCCTGCAATGGCCCCCAGGGCTCCGCCAATTATGGTGGAGGTGACGGCGACAATTAAGCCGACTTCAAAAGCGGTTTTCGTCCCGGCTATGGCGCGGGCGAAAATATCCTGCCCGTTAATATTGGTGCCGAACCAGTGCTCGCGGGTCATGCCAAGGAAGCCTTCCTCCCCGAGTTCACTCCAATTTCCAGCCCAGAGCCCGAGCCAGACACCCAGCGCAACAATTGCGTAAATGCCTACGATGACCAATGCGGCTACCCCGAAGCGGTCGCGCATGAACTTCCGGTAACTCTTCGACCAGAGGGATTCGCCCGGCGCATTCTCGGGTGGTGGACTGGATGTCGAGGGCTGCGTCATTTTGAATACGAGATGCGTGGGTCGATCAATTTATAGACAATATCCGTCAGGATCAGTGCGAAGACGTAGAGAATCGCGGTGCAGGTCACGACGGCTTTGACCACCGGCAAGTCGCCGTTTGTGATCGCGTCGTAGGTCACCAGCCCCACGCCCGGGATGCCGAAAAATTTCTCCAGCACCAGATTGCCTGCGATAATGACGAAGGGAAGTGAGATAATGATTCGGGTGACGATCGGGATCAGCGCATTCTTCAAAACATGTTTCACCATGATGGTGGCGTTTCCGATCCCGTAGGCCTTGGCGGTGCGCACGTAGTCGCGGTTGAGCTCCTCGACGATCACCGCCCGGAAGAAGCGGGTGTTATAGCCGAGGGCCACGAAGACGCTGGCCAGGGTCGGCACGGTCACATAGAGCCAGTAGTAATACCAGTAGTAGTAAGCGATCTCGAAGAAACCTGCATCCGCATATTCGGGTGGCGGATCGACCCAGCCCTGCACCGGAAACCAGTTCAGCCCGTAGCTCGTGGAGAAGAAAATCTGAAAGGCGATGACGATCATGAGGTAACTCACGCTCATGCCCACCACGGCAAAGACCATGACGAATTTATCCCAAAAGCGGCCGCGGTGGTAGGCCGCCATTAATGCGAGCCCGATGCCCAATAGGTTAGAGATGATAAATGCCGGCAGTGCGACCGCGAAGGAAACAGGAACCGTTCTCTTGAGAATGGCTGTCACTTCCTCCCCGGAAGAGATGGAGTTGCCGAAGTCGAAGGTGAAGACTTCCTTCAGGAACATCCCGTAGCGCTGTAAAAACGGCTTGTCGTAGCCGAGCTCGCGGTGCACCTCTTCGATCTGCTCGGCGCTGGCGTTCTTCCCTAGAATATTATGTGTCAGATCCGGTCCAAAATAAACCATCAGGGTAAACGCAATCAAGGTCACCCCGAACAGTAGGGGGATGGAATAGAGCAGTTTCCGAATCGCGTATTGTAGCGTTTCCATGAGTCAGTTCGATGCCCCTTCGTCTTCGGGTAGGAGATAAACGTATTTCAACAAGCTGCCGTGCGGATTTTTGGACGGCAAGAAGACGACGTTCTTATACCAGATCGCCGGGCTGTTCCGCATCATCCCGGCAATTGCGGGCACGTCATCCAGAATGATTTGATTCATTTTACGGTAGAGCTTGGTGCGCTCCGGGCCGGGCTGCATCGGCTTTGATTTGCGGAAGAGTTCGTTGAATTCCGGGTTGTCGTAGTTGGAGCCGTTTGCGCCGGGGCTCTTGTTTGGGCCGTAGAACAGTTGGAGGACGTTTTCACTGTCGGGATAGTCCAGGCCCCAGCCGCCCGGTGTCAGTGAGAGTTCCTTATTGCGCACCGCTTTGTTGTAATCTCCGAAAGTCGCAAATGTCTTAATGTTCACTTTATCCCGTGGGTAGCCGATCTTTTCGAGCCAGCCGCGAAATTGCTCGAAGTTCTGAATGGTTATGACACTGGCCACTCCGCCATAGACGAGTTCGGGCAGGTTTTCGGGCGTCCAGCCGCCTTCTTTCAAATACTGCTTCGCCTGCTTGTAGTCTGCCGTCACGTAGTGGCGGGGCAGGTCGGGATCGTGGGCATCCAGACCGGGCGGAATGATCCCCGGGAAGACGATACCCATATCGTTGTAGAAACGTTCGTTCAGTTGCTCGTAATCGTAAGCGGCACGAATGGCTTTGCGCAGCAGATGATTTCGCCTGTCCTGCTCAGGGTCTTCATTGTGCCCTATTCGGGGGTCAGCCATATTGAAGGGCATGTAGATGAACCCAAAGTCCGGCATGTTAATCCCGGTGAATTTTTTGGCATAGTCCGACTTGAGCTTCAGCGGTTTCAGCTCCTCGGTAACCATATGTGTCAGTTCGATGGGGATGGCGCCGTAGTGAATCTCGTTCCCTTTATTGAGAGAGTTCCAGCGCGTCATGCTCTCTTCCATGAAGTGGACTTCGACTTTATCCAGCACCGGAATACGCATCCCGTCGAGCACGTCCACTTTGGCCCAGGCCTGTGTGCCCGGATCATAGCCTTCGTAGTCCAAGTCGAAATACTCTTCGCGGTAATTGTCGTTCCTGACAAAGACAGCGCGTCGCGTCGAAAAGGAGTCTAAACGGTAGGGCCCGCTTCCGACCGGATTGAGCGCAAACTGCTTGCCATAATATTCAACTGCTTCGCGGGGCACGACCGAAGAGTAGCCCATCGCAAGTGTATAGGTGAGCTGAGGAAATGGGGCATTGAGAGTGATTTGAAGCGTGTGGTTATCGATGGCTTTGAGGCCTTCGATCTCCTTCGAGTAGTCCGATCCGGCGGCCTTCCATTCGTCCAGGCCTTTAATTTTGCCCTTCCAGACCCACTCGCCCTGAGGGAGGTTCTTGGGGTCGAAGATCCGCTTCAGCGAGTAGATGAAATCCTGCACCACGACCTCGCGGCCCTTGCCTTCCGGGAAGCAGGGGTCGTCTGCAAAACGAATGCCTGGCTTGATGCGGATAATATAGACGAGCCCATCCTCGCTGACTTCCGGCAGGCTTTCAGCCAGGCGGGGCTTTAGCTCATAGGGGCGGGCCAGATACTTATACTCGTAGAGTTGATCATAGATGGTGGTGACCATGAGATTCTCATAAATCGTCGAGGCAGAGGTGGGATCCATCGTGACCGGTGCGCCATTCTCAGAATGGCGGTAGACCGAGTTGTCCTGCTCCCGATCGCTGAAGGGTTTTTTGCATCCAACCAGACCCACGACAATAATGAGAATCCCGAAGAGTGCTCTGGGCGCTTGCTTTAACTTTGGATACTTACTTCGCAATGAACAGTTAAATTTCTTGGTTTGATAATGAGGTGCCCGGCAAGCGAGCAGTGAACATGCAGAATTCATGTTCTCGCGGCTAGGTCAATGCCCCTTGATCCTAAAATGAATGGTAGGGCGCCGTCTCCAGACAAGCCGCGTTGTGCTAGCCGCAGCAGTTCGGGCCACCGTGACACGGCTTGTCTGGAGACGGCGCCCTACCTTTGTTCTAGAATAACAACATCTGATCGTCGTTTAGCGGAGCCGTTGCTTTGATGATGCGGCTGTCGTTATTGTGCACACTGTTGACACGTCTGGAGACGGTATGTTTTTCAAAAGGCACTTCATTCGCAAGCCGCACTGCCTCGTTTTTACTCACTTCGTTCTGCAGCCAAGCGTCGCGTGCTTCCGCGCCGAGAATGACCGGCATGCGGTGATGCACAGCTTCAATTTCGCTGTTTGCGGCTGTAGTTAACAAGATACAAGTGTCCGGCTGTTCGACCCGTGAAGACGGATACCAGAGGCCGGCGAGGAAACAAATTTCGCGGTCGGTTGGGTAGATGTAGTAAGGCTGCTTCGTTAGCCCATCGGCATACCACTCGTAAAAGCCACTGGCCGGGACGAGGCAGCGGTGCTGCTCCCAGTTCTCGCGGAAGCGGGGCGCCGTATCTGCCGTTTCGATACGCGCGTTGACATGAAAATTCTGCGGCGTCTTCAGCCCCCAATGCATCAGCGTTGCCCGGGGTGCCTCCGCCTTGCGCTGGGATATGCTCAACACCTCGCGACCGGGCGAAATGTTATAATCCGGCTCGATACAGTCGGGCAGGGCAAGGGCGATGGCCTCGGCCAGCTTTTGCTTATTCGCGTGAAGTGTAAATCGTCCGCACATGGGGCGCGCGCTTTGTGCGCGGGTGAAGGTGAAAGTGGTCGCCTACGCCCTTGCGGGGCTACGGCGTGATGCTGAAGTTAAGGTGAAATGCTAATATCTTGTAGGGACTCCGCTTGCGGATGTCACGGCTTCGTTGAGAAGCCGGCCGTCGGATGTCGGAGGCCTTGCATCATCGTTGAGGTGGTGGCATCGCCTCGACGGCGATGCGGGCATCCGCAAGCGGAGCCTCTACTTTTAATTCCCGTCACTACCTCGCTGCCGTCCAGATACGGAGCGAGGTAAGAAAGAAGCGTTCCAGGGCGGCGACCTGGTTGAAATTCAGCTCGAGCAGGCCGGCAGACTTTTCCAGACTTTCGATGGCCCGGTTGAGAGCAGTGGCTGGTAGGCGTCCGGGGTTGGCCTTTTCCAGATCGCGCGCGTAGGTTGACGTCATTTTTTCAACTTCGCTAAGAAGCTGCTTGCGGAAGCCTTTGCTTAATCCTGCCTCCATGGCGTCTTTCTCCTCGCTGGTTACTTCATCGCCTAAAGCCGCCTTCTGTTCTTTCCAGGTCGCTTTGGTGATTTCAGAAAGAATGCTCTGGAAGCGGGCATTCAAGCCATATGCTCCCAGCATGATGTGCGGGATTGACTGTTTGTTCGGTCCGGCGATCAGGAGCGAGAGCCACTTGCGGTAGTCCGTGCCCCAGAGCGTCCAATCCGCATGCTCAACCGTTTCGAGCGCGGCTGGCACGCGGAAATTCAGACAGCGGCTACGGATAGTGTCCAGCAGGTCGTAGGGCCGAGTCGTGAGCAGAAAGAGGGTGGTGCCTTCGGGTGGTTCTTCGAGGGTCTTAAGAAAGGCGTTGGCCGAGGCTGGGTTCATCCGGTCGGCATCAAAGATAATGCCCACTTTGCGCCCGCCCTGATTGGAGGACTTCTGCATATTGACGACAAGCTGGCGCATGGTGTTATTCTCGCCAGAGTCACCGACGCGGATCATTCGCGCCTTCCCGCTCGGGCGCAACATGAAGCAATCGGGGTGTTCCAGTGGATTGCGCTCGGTTTCCAAGAGTTGGCCGGCAATCAAACGGACAATTTGCTCCAGCCCGGTAGGACTTTCACCGTGCAGGAGAATGCCGTGCCCGAGCCGGTTGTTGGCGAGGGAGCGTTCGAGGACTTCTACGGCCCGGGTTTTGCGCAGAGCTTCAGGTAAGGCGTGGCTTAACTGCATTCCAGATTTTGGTTTGAAGGGTTTCGATGGCTTGGCTGGCGTCGAGGACTAGGAAGCGGTCGGGGTTGGCCTCCGCGACTTGGAGGTAGCCGCGGCGGACTTGGTTGAAAAAACTTTGGTCTTCCTGTTCCATGCGGTCCAACTCGCCGCTGCTGCGTTCGAGCACGCGCTGCATGCCGACTTCGGGCGTGAGATCCAGCAGGATCGTGAGATGAGGTTTTAGGCCCCCGGTGGCGAAAGTGTTGATAGCGGCGACTTGTTCGGGATCAATGGCTCGGGCCACGCCTTGATAGACAGTCGTCGAATCCATGAAGCGGTCACAGAGCACGACCTCACCCCGCTCGAGTGCGGGGCCAATGAACTCGCGGCTGATCTGTGCGCGGGCGGCGGTGAAGAGGAGTAGCTCAGCTTCGGGGCACATGCCCTCACCGGCGGAGTCGTGTTGCAGCAGGTTACGAATGGCTTCGCCGAGCCTTGTGCCGCCAGGTTCGCGGGTCTGGTGGGCAGTCACGCCTTCGCGTTTCAGGCGCGCCGCTAGCAGCTCAATCTGAGTGGATTTTCCGCAACCTTCGCCGCCTTCGAAGCTGATGAACATACCGGATATTTTTTCAGATAAATGATGAATGATGACGGAGGACAGAGGGCTGCTTACCAGGAAGCAATGAATTCAGCGAGGTCATTAAGGCTTGGGCTGACGGCGGTGCGCACGTAGTGCCCGGATGTGGCTACCGCGAGGGTCAGGGCGGCTTCGGGGGAGAGGCCGATGAGGCGCCCGGTAACGAAGCCGGAGTTGAAGTGATCGCCTGCCCCGGTAGTGATTTTAGGGTCGTCGCAGAGTGGGCCGCTGGCAAAGGCAGTGCCCTCGGGCGTGGCGCAGGCTGCACATTCAACGGGGTGCACGACGACAGTATTGACTCCGAGTTTCTCGCGGATGCGTGCGGCCAGAGTCTGAAGATTTTCCGGCGTCTTATTAAGCGGTTCAAAGCCGAGCAGGCCGTCGACTTGTTCGGCCTCGCGGTAATTAAGGCCGAGGATGACTTTACCGAATGTCTCGAACTCCTGGAATAGATTGAGCACTTCGAGCAAGTCCTCGGAAGAACGCTTTTCCGGGTCGGCGAGATCAAAGAAAAAGTGGCGATTCGGGTTCTCCGGAAGTTTGGGTAGCAAGTCGCTGAGCATTTCCCTGAAGACGTCGGTGAGGAAGGGGATCATGGTCCAGTTGACCATGGCGATGAGATCCGCGTCTGCATAGAGGGCGAGTAGCGCGTCTTCGCCGATTTGATCGAGTATGTGGCCATACGTGATGTTTTCGAGGCTGGCCATGGAGCCAAAGATAATTTTGCCGTCTTTGAATTCGGCGCAGTGGCTGATGCCTGGATCAGCGATCGAGACCGCGCCAGTCTTGGTCGCGAATTCGCTGAAAACGGGGTGGATGGCTTTTTCGCCCAGCGCGCCGATGTAGCGAACCTGCAGGCCGTGGGCGAATTGTGCATTCGCCATAATGGGGCCGTTGCCGCCGAGCTTCTCTACGACGGGGGCGAGTTCTATGTTAGCGCTCTTACCTGCCGCCGAGCTGATGCGCGCGCCGAACTCGGAGATCATTGGAATACGATCAAAGGCTTCACCCGGGCCGCTTCGTTTGTCGACAGGATGGACGATCTTATCGACAAATCCGTCGATTCCGACGACGGCTTTCACCGATGGTGCTTTAGCGGCGTGCTGTTCAAGTTCAGTGAGAGTCTTAGTCTTATGTTCCATATTCGGAGGTGTATTTTTAGTCGTATCTAAGGAGGTAAGGGTTTGGAGGGGGGGGCGGCAAACTATTTTCGGGGGGTCAGGGGCTCTGCTTGCCTTCGACCATATGCTCAGGCCGTGGGCGGATGTCCGTATATCGCCGTTCAGGCGATCTCGTTCCGCGGGCCCAAGGCAAGAGCGGTATCGCCTGAACGGCGATACGGGCATCCCCAAGGTGAGCCCCTACTCAGCGAAGCCCCTACGTGTTGTAGTTGACAGGAAATTGGTTGGCCTAGTATTTTACTCCCAATGTTACTTACCCTGTTAGCTGCTTCAGCGCTCTTGTTGGCCCTGGCTTATCGTTTTTACGGCGTCTTTCTGGAGAAGCGCTGCGGGATCGATCCCGAGCGCGTGACGCCGGCTTGTGAAATCAATGACGGGGTGGACTATGTCCCGACGCGTGCGTCCGTGCTTTTCGGGCATCATTTCTCATCGATTGCCGGAGCCGGGCCGATTGTGGGGCCGGTGATTGCGGCTGCGGCCTTTGGTTGGCTGCCGACCTGGATTTGGATCATCCTCGGCTCGATTTTCGTCGGCGGGGTGCACGACTTCGGTAGCACCTTTATGTCGCTGCGCTACCGCGGTCGATCCATCACTTCGACTTGCCGAGAGTTGGTTGGTGAGACGACGGGTAAGCTCTTCCTTGTTTTTGTCATCATCGACCTGATCTATGTGATTATTGTCTTTCTGGATCTCACGGTCTCGGGCTTTATCAACCAGCCGGTAGTCGCCACGGCATCGGGATGGTTTATTCT
>Ga0307981_1002189_pt1 | contig 16251 bp, 13 predicted proteins | sample OrgLakmetagen987_FD_201849 | JGI IMG/M metagenome (GOLD analysis project Ga0307981, IMG submission 201849) | Saline water microbial communities from Organic Lake, Antarctica - #987 | ecosystem: Environmental > Aquatic > Non-marine Saline and Alkaline > Saline | place: Antarctica: Organic Lake... | reverse complement strand
GCCATGCTGGGCCTGCTGATTCGATATTGCTGATGCATGAGGTTATGAACTGGCATGGCCGCCGTCCGCGCATTGTTATGAGCGATTTACTGCAGTTTGACCCGGCCTTTGACATCTTACTCAATCGCTTACCTAACCGATTTATATCCACCAATGGCTTTGCTTCGGTTAAGGCTATTTCAGAATTAGCCAAAGGTATGACTAATGCTGACGCGCTTGTTATTTTTCCGGAAGGGGGCAATTTTACTGAAGGTAAGCGCGTTAAAATGATTGAACGTTTGCGCGTGGGCGGCTTTGAAGCAGCTGCAAAACGCGCACAAGAGTTGCGAAATGTGTTACCGCCTCGCCCGGCAGGTAGCTTGGCAGCCCTTGGCGCTGCACAGCATGCTGACGCAGTCTTTGTAGCCCATACTGGCATTGATAAAATTGCTGGCGTGGGAGATTTATGGACAGCCTTGCCAGATAACAAAACCTTGCATATACAATGGCGGGTAGTCAAAGCAAAAGACGTACCTAAAGATGCCCTTGATCAACGCGAACTCTTATATTTAGCCTGGGAAGAAATAGACCGCTGGATTGCGAGACACAAGGATGCTAGTGCCAAAGCTGATCCAAGCTTTCACAACTCACTGAATTAGCATGAGAATTTCCATATTTTAAACCTGGGCTGCCCATCATTTCGAGCATCGATGGTGATTCTTTCCAAATAACTTTGCTTCTGCTAGTGCCAAAGGTGTGATAAATATCCTCATATGCTAAGGCAAGATGGCTATTTATCGTTCCTGTCTTGATTGGAAACCCAAAGGTGCTTGTCAACTCGTCTTGATGTGTATTGAGAGGCATCGCTTTGGCAAGGGCAATTTTTTCCCGCACTTCCAGCCTCTTTTTCTCATCCTCCTCAAATTCTCCGCTCGCCCAAGCATGCAGGATAAACGGTGAACCGATAACAATGAAGGGGGAATAAGCAATTAGGGTAGTCGCATTTTCAATATTCCGCCCGGTAATGCTTTTGCTAGCATTGGCTCTACTCTTGTACATACGATAATCAAAAGATGCGTCTAATACGTTCTTTTCAATAATCCAGTCCGAGTAGGGCTTAACGCCATATTCTAGCCAATGTTTACCGGCCGTTTTAAAAGGTGTGCGGCACGAATATAAGGTGCTTGCGTCAGTTTCAGAAATGACTGACGCCAACTTCCCTTCAACGAAAAAGACACCCAGTGAAATATTAGTATCTGTATTCCAATAATTCAGGTAACGATATTCGATTTTATCTTCAAGTACTTCAAAATAATTCCTGGCGCTTAAGCTAAGAATGGAGACCACGTCTTGTTCATCTTGACCAATATAAATTTGTTTTAAGAGGGCTTCTTGCTCTCTAATACTGGCCTCTGTAGGCGCAATAGCGGGATTGTTAGATGCACAAGAAAGTGTCAAAAAACTTAGTATTATCAGTATTGTTAGCTTATTATTCATCCAGTAAATTCTCTAGGAATATTATAAGATAGGTAAACAAAACAGTACTCAGGACTTAGGCATCAGTTATCCAAGTAGATTCGAGTTGCTCAGCACCTACTGGCCGTGCAAAGTAGTAACCTTGGCCATGATCAATCTTGAGGCGCTGGCAAAACTTAAAATGCTCTTCGCTCTCAATACCTTCTGCCACTACCGTCATGTTAAGGCGCTTAAGCATGCCAGCCAGCGCTTCAAATACGGCTAATCGTTTTTCTTCGCTTTCATCCATCTTAAACAAGGATTTATCAAGCTTTACGATGTTGATGGGATAATTGATTAAATGCGAAATTGACGAATAGCCCACACCAAAGTCATCTAAGGATATTTGAAAACCATAAGCAGATAATGCTTCGATAGAGTTTTTAATCACAGATTGTTGTTCAAAAAGTGCGGTTTCAGTGATTTCAAGCACAATACTTTCGGGTTTTACCTGATGGTATTCAGCCCGCTGAATAATGTATTCGGTCATTCTTTCGCTTTGCAATTGCACTGGCGATATATTAATAGCAATAAACTGATCAAAACCTATCCGCTTTTGCCATATCGACAATTGTGTAATGGCTTGCTCAATCACCCACTCACCAATCGCATGTATATCATTATTTTTTTCAGCAACAGGAATAAACTCATCAGGCACAAAATGCTGTGCTAATTCAGGCCATCTAATTAAAGCCTCATAGCCAATTTGCTTGCCTGAATGCAACGCTACCACCGGCTGAAAGTGCATACTAAAGCTAGCGTCATGCAAATGTTTTTTAAGACCTACTTGAATATCATATTGACGACTAAAATCATGGTGCATCTCCTCGTCATATACTTTGACTTGGCCTTTTCCTGCACGCTTGGCTGCATACATAGCAACGTCGGCAAACTTAACTAAATCTTCTTTATTTTTGGCATGCAAGGGATACATTGCGGCGCCAACGCTGGCATTGCACGCAAGTTCGTTATCGCCCAATTTTATGGGGGCTAGTAAGGCAGTATGAATACGCTTTGCGACCAAGGCGGCTTGCTCGGCGGTTTTAATTCCGGTCAATATTATTGCAAACTCATCTCCGCCTAAGCGGGCAAAGCCTTCGTGGCGACGCAACAAATTTTTGATACGAGTAGAAAATTCAATAAGCAGACGATCACCAGCATCGTGGCCCAAGGTATCATTGATGTATTTAAAGTTATCTAAGTCGAGTAATACCAGCGCGACATCAGCGTGAGTACCGCTATTCTGCGGAATTAAAACCGACATAAGCTGATTAAAATGGTGACGATTAGATAGACCGGTCAAGGGGTCTTTTTCAGCAATATGTTTTACATCTAGGTAATTTTGATGAAGTTTGTGCTCAAGTTCAAAACGCTTTTGCGCGTGCACAATTGCACGTTCTAGGTTCAGCTTTTGTAGTTCGGATTTTAAAATGAAGTCTTGTGCACCGGCTTCTAAACAAGAAACAGCGAGCTCTTCGCTCTCAGAAGCACTCATCATAACGATGGCAACACTGCCCAAATCGGCACGGGAGCGAAGTGTCTCGACCATCTCAAGGCCATTACCATTAGGCATTTTATAATCGAGTAGTATTACGTCAAAGCGCTGCTCTGTTAACTTGCTCAACCCGTCTGCAACCGAAGTGGCTTCAACTACGTTAACGTTAATGGCTTTTTCAGCGATGGTCCGGCGGATAATCTTGCGGTCTGCAAAATCATCATCGACCACTAATACCTCTAAGCGTCTTCTCTTTTCCATACTGCTTACTCTTGTGTGCGGCGCATTATTTCTAGTGAATATTTTTTATTAGATATAGAGTGCTTCGCGCCTAAATCATTGTTGATGTATTTGCGTCAATACTTTGCGCGCAATGTTCTCAAACGGCCAATGTACAACAAATTTTGTGCCCCGAGGGCGGTTTTCTTCAACCTTTATGTTACCACCATAATGCTCTACTAAGCGTTTGACAACACTTAATCCCATACCGGAGCCCTCTACTTCGTCTCTTGGCTTTAAGGTTTCGAATAAATCAAATATACGCTCTTGGTTTTCTTTGGCTATTCCGGGACCGTTGTCAATGACCGTAATCACATTTGCTTTTTTCGTTCTGCGCACTTTGACTTGAATTTTAGCATTACCTGAGTCGTGATGCTTAATAGCATTGGCGATTAAGTTTAATAACACAACACCAAAAGGCACTTCAGGAACTAAAGCTTCAGCATCATCACATTTCATTGAAAAGCCCATTGGCAAATCAATTAAAGATAAGAGCTCAATAACCTTATCTTTTACATTGAGCTCTTTTGCTTCTAAATAATCTCTACCTATGCGCGAATATGACAATAAATCTTGTAGCAATTGTTCCATCCGATTAGCGCGGTTCATGACTAGCTCGAGGTTTTCAAGACAGTCTTGCGGCATAGCTGCACCGCAATCTTCTATCACCCACGACACCAAACGTTTGATTACATTTAGCGGGGCCTTTAAATCGTGAGAGGCAATATATGCAAAATAATCTAAGTCTTTGTTAGAGCGTCGTAAATCATTAATGATCACTTCGCGCTGTGTCACGTCCCTGCTCACCATTAAGGTATATTCGCTATTATCCGGTAAACAAAACGACTGATGATGGCTTTGCAGCAAGATTTGATCGCCGTTATCGGCTTCAACTTGCTTGATGACATCAGATGATGCGGCTTGAGAAGCTGAATGTTCAAAAACATTAAGCACCTTGTCACTAATCGACTTTGGCGTGTTTAGCTCATCTTGATGAAATAAAGACAGCACCGCCTGGTTGGCGTAAACCATGCTGCCTTGACTATCTTTGACGTATAAAAAGTCGTGACTAAGATTCGCCATTTCTTTGAATAAAGCCTCACTTTTTAATATCGCTGTATCAGTACTTTTTTTCGATAAATGGCCGTTGAAAAGGGCAAAAAGATCTTTTGCTGCAGCGATGTGTTTATGAGTCCATTCAAAATCATCTGGGACCAGCGCGGCGAGTATCAGATCTTGCTCTAATGGCACTTCATTACTCAAAAGCAGACACAATTTTGAGGTACTAAATATTGCGGGTAAATGCTGCGACTTCAGCGTTTGTATTTTGATAGCTGGATCGGCAAGAAACTGCGTAATGCTGATTTTTAGTAAGCTATGCAACTCGTGGGTATTGATAAAGTCAGAAAACTCAGTTTGTCCGTCTTGATGAATGTGTGTCTGCACATGCTCGGCGATACAAACATTTTCAGAGTCGCTTATGAAACTCAACAGATTAAGAAACGGCTTAAATTCAAAATGCACATTGTTGTTTTGTGCCAATGAGAGTGAGCTATCTATAAAGCTTGCAGTATTTGACTTGGTTGGAAGTGATTTAGCCGATGCTTTTGGCTCACAAACAGAGTCTTTATCTTTTTCAACACTCGATTTCGGCGGGAGATTTTTATTTGGTTTATCGCTAGGTGATATGCCCATGACGGCTTAAAGTCTCAATCACTTCAGAGGGGAATATAGTAGGGTAATCCCCAAGCTTACTCAAGCTTGGGGAGCACAAATGTACAGTTTTATGCAATTTCAAACAAAGCAGCAGCACCCATTCCGCCGCCAACACACATTGACACGACGACGTATTTCACACCGCGTCGTTTGCCTTCTATCAGAGCATGTCCTGCAGTACGAGCACCCGTCATGCCGTATGGATGACCAATGCTGATTGCACCACCATTAACATTATAGGTATCTGGGTCAATTCCGAGCTTGTCACGACAATATAACGCCTGACAAGCAAAGGCTTCATTTAATTCCCACAGGCCTATGTCGTTAATCGATAAGCCATGAAGTTTTAATAACTTTGGAATAGCATAGATTGGACCAATCCCCATCTCTTCGGGCGCATTTCCAGCGACTGCCATACCGCGATAGATACCAAGCGGTGATAGCCCACGTTGCTCAGCTAATTTACGCTCCATAACCACACAAGCAGACGCACCATCAGACAACTGAGAAGCGTTGCCTGCGGTTATCATACCGCCTTCAATAACGGGTTTAAGTCCTTGTAAATCAGTTAGTACGGTAGATGGGCGATTACCTTCATCTTTGCTGAGCGTTACCTCTTCAAAGGTAATTTCTTTGGTTTCTTTGTTAAAAATACCCTTGGTTGCAGTAAGCGGTACAATTTCATCATCAAACTTACCAGCGGCTTGGGCTGCTGCGGTGCGTTGCTGAGAGCTAAATGCATATTCATCTTGCGCATCACGTGAAATATTATATGTTTTAGCTACATGTTCAGCGGTAAGCAACATTGGCATGTAGGCGTGCTTCTCGTGCGCGACAACATTTTCATCCATGCATTTACTGGCCCACTCAAAGTATTTTTGTTGCACTTCGGTAATATTTTCTTGGCCGCCCGCTACAACTACATCCATTCCGTCGCATATAACTTGCTTTGCTGCAGTAGCAATTGCCATTAAACCTGAAGAACACTGACGGTCAATTGTTTGACCGGCAACCGTATTTGGTAAGCCCGCGGCCAAAGTGCTTAATCGCGCGATGTTACCACCAGCACTACCGCCAGTGAGCACTGAACCTATAATCACGTCGTCAATCTCAGCGCCTTCTACACCGCTTCGTTGTACTGCATGCTTAATAGCGTGAGCTGTGAGGGTAGGTGATTTAATATTATTGAATGCGCCTTTGTATGCGCGGCCAATTGGCGTGCGGGCGGTGGAGACAATCACTGCTTCTTTCATCGGTTTTCCTTTGTGTTCAATTAACATCTCGTGATGTAACTATAATCGCTATGGACCTGCTGTAGCATTTTTAATTTTTATCTAGATGCATCTGATTGCTTGATAGTTGATGATTTCGACATAAGTTTAGCTGATCCTAATAAGTCACAAGGCTACTTGATTATTATTAAAATTAGGACTAGTGTAAATAATAACTACAAAGTGTCGCTATTTTCATACACCCGACATTTTTAAGGCACCTAGGCTATTTTATGAAAATCCTTATTGTTGATGACGACATTGCAGACCGTAAAATTATCGTTAAGGCACTGTTTGACGCTCAGCAACTGCGAAAAATCACCGAAACCAATTCTGTTGCAAAGGCGCTAGCCGCCATTGAGCGAGAGCAATTTGATGTGATTTTATTGGACTATAAGATGCCCGAGGCGAATGGTATTGAGTTACTCTACGATTTACGTTCACGAAGCAAACTAGGCAGCACCGCGGTGGTAATGTTAAGTGCGTCTGAGAATATTGAACTTGCACTCACTTGTATAGAAGCTGGTGCACAAGACTTTTTGGTCAAAAGTGAAATATCAGAAGGGAAACTCAGCAAAGCAATTTTACATGCAAAAAAACGCTTTGAAATTGAGCAACAAATGCATGACAGCTATATCACTGTAAAAAAGATGGCTGAGCGCGATCCCCTCACTGGCTTATCTAATCGTTATCATTTTGAAGAAACTCTAAAGGTAATGATCGCTAACAATAAACGCACTGACCATCGCATTGCATTACTTGCTTTTGATTTAGACAATTTCAAACATGTAAACGACACTTTAGGGCATGATGCTGGCGATGCTCTTTTGATGCAAATGGTCGCGCGGATCAATAACTGCCTTCGTGAAAACGAGGGTTTTGCGCGTTTAGGCGGGGATGAATTTGCCGTAATACTAGGCGGTATAGAAAATATCAATGATGTAAGCGCTATTGCTGAACGAATACTGAAGACTTGCGATATACCGTTTAAAATTAACAACATCGAGCTACACAGCAGCATAAGTATTGGCGTCGCTATTTTTCCTGCAGACGCTAACCAAGCTGAAGCCTTGGTAAAATCTGCAGATATTGCCATGTATCGTGCCAAACAAAGCGGTAAAAACCGTGTTTGTTATTATGAAACGCGATATCAAGATGAATTTAATAGACGTTACGCGATGCAAAATGATATGAATCGCGTGATAAAACAGCGTAGCTTTCGTTTACATTACCAAGCCCTTTTTCATACCAAAAGTGGAAAAATTAAAGGCTTTGAAGCACTTCTTAGGTGGCCCACTGATGATATTACCTGTTATTCCCCTGATGAGTTTATTCCAGTAGCAGAAGAAACTGAGCAAATTTCAAAAATTGGTATGTGGGTGTTTGACGCTGCTGTTTCTCAGCTAAAGTACTGGCAGGATATGTTCGACCCCTCGCTAACCATGTCGATTAATGTCTCTCCGGTACAACTGCAAGAAAATAGTTTTTTTGAGTTTGTAAAAACCACGCTAGAGCAAAAACAGGTACCAGCTGATACGGTGACACTTGAGATAACCGAAACTGCATTTTTTAGAGAAAATAATAAAATTCAGAGGGTCTTAACGCAGCTTAGTGAGTATGGATTAAATATTGCGCTAGATGATTTTGGGATGGGGTATTCCTCAATTTCTCACCTTATGTCCTATCCGATAAACATCGTGAAAATTGATAAGGGCTTGCAAGCCAATGCAGATAATAAGTTAGCTAATGAGGATTTGTTTGAAGCATTAACTTTAATGTTAAAAAAATTAGAGTTTAAAATTGTCGCCGAAGGTGTAGAAAATACAAACCAGCTGGCATTGTGTGAAAAATTTGATGTCGATATAATTCAAGGCTATTTGCTCGGACACCCTCAAGATCCAAAGACAGCCGAAGTACTCCTTCGCAATCATCAAACCTTGCTAGAAGCCTGAAAATACAAAAACGCCGCTATCATTAGCGGCGTTTTAATATCAACTTTCTTGCCTAGACCTAAGGCTAAGCAAACAAGATAATTTAAGCTTCAGCGATAATCTGGACTTTTACTGTTGCAGTCACTTCAGAGTGAACCTGAACGTCAATGTCATACTCACCTAGCTCACGAAGTGTACCAGTAGGTAACTTCACTTCGGCTTTAACAACTTCAACACCTGCAGCAATGATCGCATCGGCAATGTCTTTAGTTCCAACAGAACCAAAAAGCTTACCTTCGTCACCGGCAGAAGCAGCAATTACGATAGCTTCAAGAGCATCGATGCTTGCGCCACGCGCTTCAGCTGCAGATAAATCTGCTGCAATTTTAGCCTCAAGCTCAGCGCGACGCGCTTCAAACTTTTCAACGTTTGATTTTGTTGCTGGTACGGCTTTTCCTTGTGGAAACAAGAAATTACGCGCATAGCCTGATTTTACAGTGACTTGGTCACCAAGACCGCCTAAGTTGGCGACTTTATCTAGTAGAACGATATTCATCTTTGCTACCTCTTAAACTTACTTATGTGAATCAGTGTAAGGTAACAAGGCTAAGAAGCGAGCACGCTTGATGGCCGTTGATAGCTGACGCTGATACTTTGCACTGGTGCCTGTAATACGGCTAGGGACAATTTTGCCACTTTCAGTGATGTAGTTTTTAAGTAAAGAGATATCTTTAAAATCAATCTCAACGATACCTTCCGCAGAAAAGCGGCAGAATTTACGACGTCTAAAAAAACGAGCCATTATTCATCTCCCTCTTCGCTTGCTTCACTTGAATCATTTGCTTCGGCAGTTGCGGTTGCAGTTGGAGCAGGTCTTTCTTTACGCTCTTCTCTACGCTCTTCTTTTGCCATAGGCGACTGTTCAGTAACGGCAGCTTTTGTGCGCATAACAAGGTTACGCAACACGATGTCGTTATAACGGAAAGCAGTTTCTAACTCGTCAACAGACTCAGCAGTAGCTTCAGTGTTGATAAGTACATAATGTGCTTTGTGTAGTTTTTCGATTGGGTACGCTAATTGACGACGACCCCAGTCTTCCAAGCGGTGAATTTGACCACCATTTTGGGTAAGAATACCGGTATATTTTTCAATCATACCAGGCACTTGTTCACTCTGATCAGGGTGAACCATAAAAACGATTTCGTAATGACGCATTACTGCTCCCTACGGTTATAGTCTCGGGTAGTGCAGTCGGCTACATAGAGACAAGGAACTTAGGATGTTGACTGCAAGGGCGCGCATATTACAGAAAAACTATCTACTGAGCAAGTCATTTGTGGGCTAGTAAGGTTATTTTAAATCAAATGATTAAACTTTTATGTTGAGATTTTAAATCAAATGATTTAATCTTTTGATTGGATTCGGTCTGAAATCCTTTTTATTGATAACGTAGTCGGGAGTACTCAAGGTGTTCAATTGCGCATTATACTATTCAAAAATCAAAGAAACGCGGAACAATATTGGCCTTGCACTTTTGTGTTTATGCCTATTATCCGCTTGCTCGGAGCCAGTTGAATACCAGCCAATTACCAAGTCTGTTTTTGCGATTGCTGTTGTGCAAGCCCAAGGGCCTACACAACGCACCTTATCAGGTGTAGTGCAAAGCGCCGATCAGAGCGTTTTGAGCTTTGAGATCCCTGGCGTTGTTGATGCGATTGAGGTCAATTTAGGCGACCAGATCGTCAAAGGGCAAAAACTGGCATCTATTGATAATAAAGTATTTCGCTTAGCCATGGAGCAATCCAAAGCCAGGCTATCGGAAACCAATGCACGTTTGACCGAAGCTAAAATTGACTATCAACGCAAGCAACAGCTGTCTGAACTTGGCGCAATTTCGCAGGCAGAAGTGGATATTGCTAAGGCGCGCTTTGAATCCCTCAGCGACCAAGTAGCAATTGCTCGCACGCAGGTCGAAATTGCGCAAGAGGATTTAGACGATACCCAACTTGTTGCGCCCTTTTCTGGCAGCATCGCGATACGTCATGTAGAGCTATCACAGCAAGTTTCACCGTCGTCAGCAGTACTGACCATTCAAGGCTCTAACAACCTAGAGGTCGCGATTTTAGTACCTGAATCTATGATTGGGCAAATTCAACAAGAAGACCAAGTCAGTGTTGATGTATTAATCGACCAAAAAAGACAAAACATTGCGGGTCGAATATTTGAGAAAGGCAATCAGGCGCAGCGGGCCAATGCTTTTCCAGTAACCATTGTACTTAGCGAAAGCGCAATGATGAGCAAGCTACAACCGGGTATGTCAGCTGAAGTCACCTTCTCAATGGCACAATCAAATTTACCAAAAGGCGCTCTACAAGCCCCCCTATCAGCGATTGGCGCCGACTCCGATAATACGCATTTTGTAATGGACCTTGAGCCGCAAGAAAATGGGCAAGACTTTGTAGTAAGAAAAGTACCCGTTACCCTATTGAGAATGAATGCGAAACATGTGGTGTTTATGCCAGAACGGGAAGTTGCTGATATTGTTAGAACCGGGCAGGAGTTTTTGCGCGATGGACAGCTCGTACTTAAGTCTAATGACCCTATTCGTACAATTAACGAGTAGGCTAGAGTATGAAAAATATTACCCAGTTAAGTCTTACACACAATCGCTTTATGATTGCTGTTGTACTGTCGCTGATGGTCTTCGGTGTTTATAGTTTTTTTAATTTACCCGCACAAGAAGACCCAAAGGTTACCGTCAGAGAGGCTGTAGTATCGACCCAATTAGATGGCTTACCTGCTGAGCGTGTTGAGCTTCTGATTACTAAAACCCTTGAAGAAGCCATTCGAAAACTGCCGGAAGTAAAAGAGATTCGCTCTATTTCATTGGTGGGACAGTCCATTATTCATGTGCAGTTAAAAGATAGCTACACCAAGTTAGACCAAATTTGGGATGACTTACGCCAAGAAATTGATTTGGTCATTCATGAGCTCCCGGAAGGCACCAGCACACCGAGGGTAAACGACACCTTTGGCGATGTTGCGGTATTAACCATCGCATTATTGGCCGATGAAAGTATTACGTGGGGTGAACGCTTTGATGTGGCGCAACACATTCGGGATATCATGTTCACTATTGAAGATGCCAAGCGCATCGACATTCTAGGTGTACAAAACGAACAAGTCATTATAGAGGTAGCTAACGCTAAACTGGCTCAATTGGGCATTTCTCCCAACTTAATGATTGCAGCCTTGCAAGAACAGAACGTTATCACTCCGGGTGGAACTATAGACGCCGATGGCACAAATCTAACCCTGCAACCTACTGGGAACTATCGCACAATTGAAGATATTGCCAATACCCTTATTGCCGTGCCCGGCCTCGAACAGTCAATTCAAATAAAAGATGTCGCCACAGTCGCTCGACAGACAGTCGACCCACCATTTCGTAATGCTTATTATCAAGGCGAACCTGCCATTATTTTCGCCATTGCGAAAAATGATGATTCGGATGTGCTCACTTTCACACCGCAAATGGAGGCCCTTGTCACACAGCTTCAAAGTGCTATTCCTGCCGGCTTTAGACTAGAAACTGTTACTCGACAAGCAGATGTGGTGCAGGCTGCTGTATTTGGCGTGAGTATTAATGTCATACAGACTTTAAGCATCGTTTTTGCGGTGGTGGTTTTATTTTTAGGTTTGCGCACGGGGCTTATTGTTGGCTCTATTGTGCCCTCGGTAGTGCTTATTACCATGTCAGTGATGGCTTTCTCAGGCATCCCAATAGAACGAATGTCTCTGGCTACCTTAATTATTGCGCTTGGGGTCCTAGTCGATAACGGGATTGTGGTAGCGGAAGATTTTAAGCGTCGCCTCGAAGATGGAGAAAGTCGAGAAGAAGCAATCAAACACTGTGGTGAAACTTTGGCGATTCCCCTGCTAACCTCTTCACTTACTACTATTTTGGTATTTTTACCGCTGATGTTGGCACAAAGTGCATCAGGTGAGTATACCCGTTCAGTATCACTGATTATTTTGATTACCTTGCTAATATCATGGCTACTTTCACTTACGCTAACACCCTTCTTGTGTTATCACTTTATTAAGCTAAAAAGCAAAGAACAAAGTGGTATTTTGCGTACTAAAATTACTGCTTTTTTCGATATGCTCAACCCTTCCTATGAAGCTATTTTACGCTTCATTTTAAAGCAACGTATATTATTTATAGTAGCAATGCTTGGCCTATTTGTGCTCGGCGGCTTTGGCATGAGTCAGGTACCGGTGAAGTTTTTTCCAAATTCAGACCGCTCACAAGTTTTAGTGTATATGGACCTCCCCGCTGGCAGCTCTATGCGCGAAACCAATGCATTGATGCAACAGGTTATGCTTAACTTAGACGACAAAAGTCGTTTTGAGCACATACAAAAGCATGTTGCCTATGGCGGTTTTGGTGGCCCCCGCTTTGTATTGTCTTTAACTCCTATAGATACCGAGCCAAACAAAGCCTTCTTTATGTTAGACGTGGGTGACAGAGATAACACACAACCTATTATTGACGAACTGAGAATAATGTTTGCACAGGAATATCCGCAAGTCATGGCGCGTGTAACAAGAATGTTCTTAGGGCCTTCTGACTCCAGCAAATTGGATATCCAAATAAAGGGACCCGATCGTGAATATATCTACGATATCGCTTTAGAAATTGAGAGCATACTGCGACAAGTAGAGGGTATCTACGATGTTCGTAACGACTGGGAAAACCGCATTACTCAAATACGTATCAACGTTAATCAACAGCAAGCCAGACGCGCGGGAGTTAGCTCTGCTGATGTTGCTCAGTCATTACAAAGCTACTTTAGTGGCTTGCTTGTGACTGAGTTTAGAGAGGGTGATGATATTTTGCCAATACTGGTAAGGGCCCCGAAGAACGAGCGATTCAATCTTGATAGATTAGAAACAGTGACTGTATTTTCTTCTGGTTTAGAACGCAACATTCCTTTAATGCAAGTAGCAACACTAGAGTATGAAACCGGCTTTGCCCGTATTGCTAGAGAAAATTTATTTCGAACCGTTACCGTTGAAGCTAAAAATGCAGTCATGAACGCAGAAGATATGGTACCACTGCTTGAAAAACCTCTTAATGAGTTAAAAGCGGCTTTGCCTTTTGGTTACACTATTGAATATGACGGTGTGATTGAAGACTCCAAAACCTCGCAAGCCTCGTTAAGTAAAAACTTGCCACTATGTATCGCGATTATAGTGCTACTGCTTATCGCACAATTTCGTTCCTTTCGGCGCACAGGCATTATTTTAATGACTATTCCTCTTATCATTATTGGTGCATCCGTGGGGCTGTTGGTATTGCGTGCTGACTTTGGCTTTATGGCAATTTTAGGCTTATATGCTTTAGCAGGGATCATTATTAACAATGCCATAGTATTGATTGACCGAATTGATATTGAGCGTAATGAGCTAAGTGACAATAGCGACAGCAATGCTCACTTTGAGGCACTAATCAGCGCTTGCGTGCGACGCTTGCGGCCCATTATTATGTCAACGAGCACCACTATTCTTGGTCTAATGCCACTTATTATTAGTCAAGACGCTCTTTTTTATGCCATGTCAGGCGCAATTGCTTTTGGCCTTGCAATCAGCACTGTATTAACTCTGGGTGTTGTGCCGGTGCTTTATTCTTTACTTTTCTCAATTAAAAGGACCCGCTAGTGAATATTAGCTACCATACCAGCAACGATATTCTGAGCAGCACAACCGCCGTTGCATTGTTAGAGGCCGGAATTGATCAGTTTGGTCAATTTGGACTTAAAGCCACTACGCGTAACGTTGCCGAAAAGGCGAGAGCGAATATCGCTTCCATTCCTTATTACTTTCGCAGTAAAGAGGGTCTCTATTTGGCCTGTATGCATTACATCATTGATAATATTTGGAAAGAAATTGGACAAGTCATGGTGCCGGCGGAGCTTGAGTTATCGCTCATTTCGCCTGATGCAGCAAAAGCGCAATATTTGAAAATAATGGATACGTTTTGTGGCTTTTTTCTTGAAGACTCACGCACTCATACTTGGGCACAATTTATAATGCGAGAGCATGCAACGCCCACCGCTGCCTATAAAATTTTTAATGAGCGTTACTATCAATATATGCGGCGGGTGCAATTAAAATTGCTCAGTAAGTGCTTGGGGAAGTCAGAGCATGACACCCGCATCAAAATACAAAGCCACGCTTTGTTTGGGCAAGTACTTGGATTTTTAGTCGCAAAAGAATCTTTATTGAACAGCTTAAATCAGCGTGAACTTACGACTGAGGATATTATGCTTATTAAAGAAGTGGTAAGAGAGCAAACTAACGCCGTACTTAGCGCTTCATAAGTACAGTGCTTCATAAGTAAAGTGCTTTATAAGCAAAGCACTTTATATCCGCGCAATATGCAAAATACCTACATCGGTTTGCACAACTTTAACCTTAGTCCCGGCTTTGATTGGAGCGTCTGACAGTAATTGCCAACGTATACCTGAATATTCATACGACGGCATTTGCGCTAACGGCAAAGTAGGTTCAATGTCTGCGGGGCAAACAAAACTATGACCGACTAGGTCGTTATCGGCACGCTTATGATCAACACTTGACTGCAAATCCCTTAGTCGACTCCACAACAGCATGGCAAAAATACCCGTAAATACTGCGATGCTTAGCATCGAGGCTAGCCACGTTTCGGGAATGAGACCAAAGTAGATCAGTAGGGCTGTGACGATGGTTGCCAAGCCAATAAAGAAGACAAAAAAAGTACTAAAACCTAAGACCACCACTTCAATTGCCAGCAAAATAATGCCTATGACCAGCAAGGTCTCAGCGTAATGCTCAGTAAACCACACCATCATATTAAGCTCCCTTTTTTGCCTGCAGGGTCTGAATCACGCTCATCGCCTGAGCGACCACTGAAGCTGCTTCTGTGCCTGAGTCTGGAAGCAGTACAACAGATGATTCTTTCGCAATCGCCATTTTCGCTTCAATCGCTTTGGTCGCTAGGTCTAACTCAATAGCTTTTTGCCCGTCATCTGTGTTGGCTGCTTGGCCAACCTTATTCAATGCCTCTGCTTGCGCCTCTGCTACAGCAACAATGGCTGAAGCCTCGCCCTGCGCACGTAAAATCTGTTCTTCTTTGTCGGCTTGAGCGGCAAGTACCACCGATGCCTTTTCACCCTCTGCTCGATTAATCGCTGCTTGGCGGTCACCTTCGGACTCCAATATCTGCGCCCGCTTAACACGTTCAGCCTTCATTTGCGCTTCCATTGCTTCCATGATTGAACTAGGCGGAATAATATCTTTAATTTCGTAGCGCATGACCTGAATACCCCAAGGTCCAGCAGCTGTATTAATTGCAGTCACTATATTGGTATTGAGTATATCGCGCTCTTCAAAGGTTTTATCAAGTTCCATTTTACCTAACTCTGAACGCATCGTAGTTTGTGCTAACTGCGTTACAGCAAACACGTAGTCTTCGACACCATAAGTAGCTTTGTAAGGGTCTAAGACTCTGAAATACAGCACGCCATCGACAAGTAAGGAAATGTTGTCACGAGTTATCGCGCTTTGCTCAGGTACGTCAACTGCCTGCTCTTTAAGTGAACGGTCTGCTGATATCCGGTCAACAAAGGGGAGTATGAAGTTAAGTCCAGCTTCTTTTGTAGATTGAAATTTACCAAAACGTTCAATCACAAAAGCTCTGTTTTGCGGTACAAACTTGATAGAGGTTTTCACCAAGATCACGACTAAAATGATGAACGCGACCTCTGCTCTAAAAATGATGTCTAATAGAGATTCCATGTTTTTCTTTTCCTTTTTACGCTCTTGTTAAGCTAAGCAACTCACCTTGAGTTGCCTTAACAGCCTTAAACAATGCCATTAATATTTCACATGACTACCATAGTACTTCGACATCTTGGTGGAGACCACAAATATCGTATTTAAGGTAGCCAGGCATAACTAAACTTCATAAACACTGACTGATTATCTGCCACTAACTTATCTAAGCTGTCGTCGTTTTTAA
>Ga0307981_1002185_pt1 | contig 16258 bp, 14 predicted proteins | sample OrgLakmetagen987_FD_201849 | JGI IMG/M metagenome (GOLD analysis project Ga0307981, IMG submission 201849) | Saline water microbial communities from Organic Lake, Antarctica - #987 | ecosystem: Environmental > Aquatic > Non-marine Saline and Alkaline > Saline | place: Antarctica: Organic Lake... | reverse complement strand
CCCAAGGACTGACGCTAAGAGGGTTAAGCCTCCATCGGTCCCTCTGCGCTGTAGATCAGGAGATTTAATGGACGACTTTGCCGAGGCTCTTGAGGACTACACTAGCGACACAGAGGAGCCTGTTAACAGTCATTTTGACGCAGAGGTGCCAGCCACCCCAAGGACTGACGCTAAGAGGGTAAAGCCTCCATCGGTCCCTCTGCGCTGTAGATCAGGAGATTTAATGGACGACTTTGCCGAGGCTCTTGAGGACTACACTAGCGACACAGAGGAGTCTGTTAACAGTCATTTTGACGCAGAGGTGCCAGCTACCCCAAGGACTGACGCTAAGAGGGTAAAGCTTCCATCGGTCCCTCTGCGCTTTCGATCAGGAGATTTAATGGACGACTTTGCCGAGGCTCTTGAAGACTGTACTAGCGACACAGAGGAGCCTGTTAACGGTCATTTTGACGCAGAGGTGCCAGCCACCCCAAGGACTGACGCTAAGAGGGTAAAGGCTCCATCGCCTCCTGTGCGCAGCAGATCAGGGAATCTAATGGATATCCCCACTACAGCTTTTGCAGACGAGGAGCCAAGTGAGAGTCATTTTCATGCAGAAGAGCCAGCCACCCCAAGGACCGAAGCCAAGAGGGCAAGACCTCCCTCTGCCCCAGTGCGCTCCCGCTCGGGAGATCAGATGAATGCCATTGCACGATGCCTCGACGACGACGACGACGACTGCGACTCAGAAGCGGGGAGTGATTCCCGTGAGCACCGAGTATCTGCTACAGTGTGATGAATGTATCATCACATTACGGAGGCGGCAAATTATAAAATCACAACCATACACATGAGATAAAACACATTATATTTTTATATTCATAGGCTCCTATCGAATAAAAAGGTGACACCCGCGAGAGTTAGCTCACGCGTTTGTCTACCTTGAAAAGACAAAATGCGTTGTTTTAAAAGTTGCCAGGATTAATGAGATATTAGTGTTGTCTTCGTTGTTGACGAGAGACTTAATAGAAGGGTTGTTGATGTGCCTGGTGCTGCTTGAGGCCACGCAGTGTTTTTCGCCCGCCACGATTTCGGTCGAAGGCTCCTCCATCCCCCGACAGATTGTAGTCCCCAGTACTCTTGGGTACTCCATCGTACGCTCCACCACAAGTGTTAAAGTGACAGTTGCCGCTACAGCATTGACCATCGGATGCGCACGTGGCACTTGGGCCGCGGCAGGTACCATCGTCCACCACGGCTTGCACTGGAATGGGAATTTCCAATAGCGCGTTTTGGTACATTGTGAAGCTGCCTAAACCTGCAATCACCTGCGAGCACAGCGTGTTGCCGTACCCCACACTCACAACCATGTAGTCGGGTTTGTTGGGGTTGCTGGTTTGTGTTTCGCTGCAGACTTCAATGCGTAGTGTCTTACCACTACTTTCCTTTCGTTCGTAGACGGCCTGATCATCCTTGCTCAGCGATGCTTCAATCCACGTTCCATCGTCGCCAGTGTCGCTCACCACCACTAGCATATCCCGATAGTCGTAAACATCGGCATTGACACCCGTGGCACGATTGTACTGCATGTACAAGTCTTGATTTTGACCCGTTTGCACCAAGACGTGATCAAACCCAGTCACGCCCTTGTCTTGGTCGCTAAAGGCAATCACCTTGACCAGTGTCGGTACTGCAGGGTCCACGGTAGCCTTGAAGGTTTCCTTGTACCACCCCAGTTGCCAGTGATGCGCCGCATTGTAGCACATGGCTGGAAAGTTGGTGGTATCGTGAACGCCCATAATGGCGCCTCCCATGAATCCCGTGTGATCGCCGTACTGGCTTTCGCCATCTCCCGCGTGTCGCAGCCCCAAGTTATGACCCACTTCGTGCGCTTGCGCCGCAAGGTAGAGGCCCCAAAGGTCATTGTAAACGGACATGCCGCCCCCCAAGGACGCGTAGGCGAGCCAGTTGCCCGTGCCGGGGGGTACCACGTACAATACCAGGTCAGCGTACTGGCGCGAATTACCAAAGGTGGAATCTCCCGTCACGTCTTGAATGGCCGAGACGGCAGCTTGTTCCGCCGCGTTCACCATGGCAATCTGATCGTTCTTGGCAACTTTCAAGTCCAGCTTGACCGTCAAGACGTTTAGCTCAGTGGGTTCCAGTTTGAGCTGTTCGTTGCTGCAGTGGTAGTATTGCCACTTGAGGGAGACTTCATTTTCAAAGACGGAAAGGTAAATATCTTGCGCGCTGGGCGTGGGCACTGCATCCGCGGCCTCAATGTACACGACGAGCACCTTGAGGTTACCCTTTGTTTCGGCCAAGTGTCGACTCGCGTGTTTGGTGGAGAGGTAGCGATGTTCCACCAATGCGGGCTGAACGGTAGTCACGGCGAGTTTAGAAGCGTCCGGGACAGTCACGGTGGATGTCGAGGCATCAATGGAACCGCCGGGTACCGACATCCACCACTCCGCGTCGGTAAAGGAATCGGAAAGATCCAAAGAAGGAGGCACATCGACTAGGTAATGAAGATCAGAAACAGCTCCAGTATCGGCATTGACGGGATAACATCCGTAAAACTGCTTGCTGGAAGTGCCAGTGGATGTCGACTCGTCTTCGAGAAGCATATCAAAGACGGCCATTTTGCACCACAACGGTAGCGACGAGGATTTCGATGAGGATTTCGCTTGTTTGCTGGATCCTGGCTTGAGTGAGCGATGCGTCGTGCTGGATTCATGAGAAGTACTAGTAGTAGTAGTAATAGTCGAAGAAGCGCTCGCTGCCGTGGAGAGTAGCAGTAACATCAAGCCGACGGCTCGTCGATGGGTAAACGCCGGTATTGGATGCATTGTCATCGTGGTGGCGTTGGTGTTCGAGGGGCGCGATCGGAGCATGTTATTATGATTACTGGAGCAGGGCATTGCAAATTGAATTCGGTGGTGGCGATAGTAAGCTGTCTGGTCAGAAGATAAATCGAGAGATTTGGAGGGTCAACGGCCGCAAATGGGAGGGTCATGGGGCTGCGCCATCTGAAAATCGGCAACAAATCTGTGAGACCACTCCGTTTTGCAACGAACTTTTCGGTCCTGGACACTCTATTCGACGAATTTACATACGCGTCCTCGCAAAACTGTCGCACATTGGTATTTTTAGATCTAAGTAGTTTCCAGTCCTCCAACCATTTGAAAATTTTGAAAGCGCGCGCGGGGCAAAAATAGGCGGAGTGGCCCTAAGGAACTTACGGGGGAATATACCGGACCGATCGGCGTTTGCGGGGGGCTGTTGTTTGGCGACGGCAGTGGCTCAGAACGTTCTGGTTCTCTGTCACTTGTCCTCCAACGTGAAAGGGACCCAAAAAGGGCGGGGTTTGGGCGGAGTCGGAATTCGAACCGTTCAGGCGACTTGTCATTTATTTTTGACGGGACTGTTAAGTAGGGAGAACGGGAGAACCATTTAGCTAGACTAACAACTGCTCTGGTACTGTACTTTGGCCGCTCTCGCTACTAAGTCGTACCGGTACTGTAGCAAAGGTTTAAATCAGTGAGTAGAGTACTAGACTAGACTAGCTAAAGAATAAGAGTATACTACGGTAGCCTGGTTTCTAGGTCTACCCTAGAAAATTAGATGGGTTGCCATGTTCTAGAGTGTAGTCTAGAATAGAGAGACGATATCAATAGAATTAGGTCTAGACTAGAGAGACGATATCAATAGAATTAGGAATTGCGTTACAGTAGATTAAAGTAGCGCTACGAATACGATGCGTCATGTATCGCAGCCACAGTACGAGAATGTAGGTGTGGTAAGTTTTGGTAACAGAAAAGCTCTACAGAGTCAACAACATGGCAGCAGCAACAGCAACGCCCAAGAAAGGGTAGAGACCAACAAACCTCTGGCAACAAATGCCGCCAGATGTCTCTACATTGTCCTCCTGCACACTTTCCCATTGATTTTGGACTCGGTCGCGAATGGCCGACGATGGACGCTGCACGACCCATCCTCGTGTGGGTCTGTCGTTGTCGCCGCGATTGACCAATTCAAAATAGCGTTCCGTAGTGGGCGCAGACGTTTGATCGCGATTAAGGATCAGCTGAGGCACGTCGCGCCCCACCACCGCACTCCCATTCTGAACAATCACCACCGTAGCAGGAGTAGGTCGTTTGGTCGGCTGGGCTATCGGTTGGAGTGTCGGTAGACGGGTTGGTCGAGGGGTCGGGCGAGCACTGGGGCCGGACGTCGGAACGTTTCGTTCAAACTCGTCCGGAATGTCTTGCTCCACCACAGGAAGCGGGGAAACAGGTTGCCGTGCTGGACGAGGCGATGGTGGAATCACTGGTGCATTCGTTGGACGAGGCGATGGGGGAATCACTGGTGCATTCGTTGGACGAGGCGATGGGGGAATCACCGGTGCATTCGTTGGACGACGTGTACTAACTTGCACTTGCCCACATTCATTAACGTTGGACCCTTGGCTGACGCTCACCTCCATGTAGTCCACGTCGTCATCCGTGCTTCCCATGACGGTTCGACAGACGCGAATGGTAATTGCTCTACCGGAACCTTCAAAATTGTCAATGATGTACTGCTGCCCCTGGGAACGCTCGGAAAGTGCAGTAGTTCCGCTGCTGCCGTCCGATCGAATAATCATGAGCTGATCTCGCGCTTCTTCAGTGTCTCTGTTGTGTTTCTTGGCGCGGTTAAACTGGAAATAGTGCTTTTGGCCAACTTTCACAACCACCCAATCTTGCCCTTTGACAGCCTTGTCGTAGTCCACAAAGCCCATGACTCGGAGAGCCACATTCTGGTTGGAAGCTACAGCATAGGCTTTGTCGGCAAACCATCCGAGCATCCAATGATTTTGTGCATTAAAGCACTTGTAAGGATAATCGTCGGCTAGTACACCTCTCGACATGTACCCAGACAAATCCAAAGAATTTCCTTCGGGTCGGTTGGCGTGGCGAAGACCGAGGTTATGCCCGATCTCCTGTAATATAGCAAGGTAAAAGAGAGAAAATTGGTAAGGAGTGGATTCTTCATTTGGTTGTGGCTGTCGTTGAAGGCACACAAAGGATTGGACGACTTACATGAATGACAGAAGAAGGGACGCCAGCATAATCATTGTTAATATACGACGCTTTGCCACCGATAATTGCGTATCCTCCCCACGAGGCACTCCCATAGTCTGTAGTACCAGGAGGCAAGATAAACATGGTCAAGTCGGCGTAATCTCGCACGTTGGAGATACCTCCGCCAAGTCGTTGTACAGCGACAGGCTCGGCTGCCGTCACGGCATTCTGCGCAGACCGACCACGGGCGTTGATGTTGACATATACATCCAAGACTTGTCGGTCGGTGGGTTCAATCTGCAGTTTGCCACGAGAGCACGCGTAGTACTGCCATTTGAGAGAAAAATCGTTGCTAAACAGATAATCAAACGTCTCACTGTTTGAGTACTGGGGTGACCCGTCGCGGGCAGAGATTCGAACGACGAGGATCTTGAGCGTTCCCGTCGACTTCACTAACTGGCGGTCTTCATGATGGCTCTGACTATCCTCGGAGACGACGGCGAGCGATTCATCAAGCTCAGACGAAGACAACGAGGTTGAAAGGAGTGATAAAAGCAATGTAAAGAGAAATATAAGACGCAAAAGGACGGGAAATGTCCGCAGTCGCTGATACTTCATGATGCTGGCCCAACGTAAATGGTTCTTTAGGGGTTTGCAAAGAGAAAAAAAGCTCTCATCTCTCTTCTTGGAACTCTGTTGGGTTACGAGTAGATAATAAGGATACCGGTAAGCCGCTGCTGTAATTTATGAGATGCTCGGCATTTGGTAATTCGGTTCATCGGCTTTTTCGACGTTAGATGATGACGATCGAACGCAATTGATTTCGCCCAACACATACAAATAGTGACTTGGAGTTGAAGATGGGTCGATTTACTTATGCCTTTAAACTTCACTGGTATTTACCCAGCGAGCGTACCGAGACAAATAGTGACTCGGAGTTTAGCAGACGAGGGTCGATCTGTCGATCTACTACTTGTGCCATAGTTAAATGGTATTTTCGGTGAGTATTTAGACGTGGAGATACAAAAAGGTTTACCGGTAGTGATAATCCAGTATAATAGTGAATGAAAAACGCGGAGTTGAAGAAGACGTTGTGCGCGCGTCGGTTTTCTGAGGAAATGTAGATGAGGATTAACCCACCTCCCTCAAAATATAGGAACCATAAGTATCACGCGGTTCTCTACATGCGCCTTCAATCACGTGTGAAAAGATCCGGTTCTGGCTGGCTCTGCTGGGCTTTATCTACCGTAAGGGTAGGGTAGCCGTTCATGTCTTGGTCTTGATGTCTTGATCCAGTCCGAGCTGTCCTTTGTTAGACACCACGCCCGGAGTTTTCGCCCGTTACCTTGTCGGCTGCTCAAGATTTGGGTTGGTGGCTTTGCCGAAGTACAGGACTATTTGGTTTAGGTAAGTTTCGTGTTCCAGCACCTCCTCCCTCCATCACTATTGCTTCTTAAGGATAAATGCCCTTTTATGTGGTCCTCGTGACTAGTACCACCACTAGTTTACAGGTAATATTGGAGCGCCGAGTTTTTTGGAGGTGTGGGAGATTGCTGTTGGCAGCGAGACGGATACTCTTGGTTGTCACACACATCGGCTGGTACCAGGTAGACTATCTTTGTTGTGGGAACAATAGACTAGACTAGTCTATAGGTTTGTATCGTGACACCAAACGGAGGAGATCAGACGCTTTTTAAAATTCGAATTAAAAAATTCCAAATCGTTCGGAATACGAAAACCCAAAAAATCGGCGTTGGGATGATACCGCGTAGGAGGGGCGATGATGATGGCAGAGGTTTTTGTTATTGTGTTAATTGTTCTCGTCAGCCATATCTAGTTCGCTTGGGCAAGAGCGGATCTTGATCAGAATAGCAACCGCAGCATCATCCGTTGCTGTTAATTAGAACTTTCATTTCATCATGCCAACGACAACGTCGCCGTTGAAGGATGAGGCCCCCAACGGCACCGGGCACACTCTCGACGAGCCTCCAACCCCGTTCATGATGCATCGTCCTTCGACCTTGACGGTTAATCGCGAATTCTACACCCACCACGCCACCATGGCATTGCTCAATCCTCCGGCCCGATCCACCCTGCGTCGATCTTCACTCCAAACAGCTGTATTCAACCTGGTCGCCACTGTCTGTGGTGGAGGGGTATTGAGCTTGCCGTACGTCGTTTCCCGTGCTGGAGTCTTGGTGACTATTGGCTTAATGGTATTGTCGGCCACCATGACGGAATTTGGCCTGGATATCTTGGTGGCGAGTGCCCGCCATACGGGAGGGCGCACCTACGGAGATGTGGCCAAGATAGCTTTTGGACCAGCTGCTGAAGTGGCCACGACGGTAATTTTGGCCGTGCTCCTAACGGGAGTCATGGTGGCGTATATGGTTTTATTAAAGGGGATTTGGACGCCCATGCTTCTCGGCCTGGCGAGTCAGATGCATCTGCTAAACGATGAGACTGGCAGTGTCGAAAACGGCAGTGGGTTGCAGAAAGACTCGGATGGATTGTTGCTGATTCTACTTGTGTTTCTGTCGCCCTTGTTACTCAAACGCGACTTGTATGCTCTTCGGCACACGTGCTATGTTGGGTTTGTGAGTTTGCTCATTCTGACAGTCGCTCTCGCCATAAGGGCCTTTCAGCGTAACGTCTTGGACGAGCCCGAATTGTTTTTGGAAAAGACAAAGTGGTGGACAAACGACTTTTCCGACGTGGTTTTTGCCTTCCCAATTGTTGGGCTGGCCTTTATGTGTTGTTTCAATGTACTGGCGGTCCATGGATCTTTGGAAAATCCCACAAGACCCCGAGTACGAATGGTGCTGCACCGATCGGTGGGTATTTGTGTCGTACTCTTTTCTTTGGTGGGATTCTGTGGGTACGTGGATGCCTACGAGAACACCAAGGATAACGTATTCTTGGACTATCGCATGTCAGATCCTCTGCTTCTTCTAGCACGCGTCGGATATGGTTTCACAATTCTCTTTGGGCTCCCATTGGTGATATTGCCATGCAGAGAGTCAATTTTATGTATACCTCATCAGATCAAAGCGTGGCGACATGAAGGCATGCAGCGGAGGCAGTACCAATATATGTTGGCATCAGATGGCATCAACCATGGTGTGATCAATGGTGTTGACTTTGACCAAGAGACGCCACCGCCCCCATCAACGCTCAAAACTCCCTCATATGGCGCTACGGATACGCCTTCACCCAACCTGGACCAGCACAAGTGCAATGGCAGCACCGCACATTCCACAACTTCGGAAGGAAGTGGCTTGGCAGACGCGACTGTTTGGGAGTACGTTGTGCACACTGTTTCAACAGCTTTGCTGGTTGTCGTAGGTTACATTGCTGCCGTGGCCGTACCAGGTGTCGCCACCGTATGGAGTATCTGTGGCTCATCTATGGCTATTTTGATTAGCTTTATCATTCCTGCTGCGTGTTACCTCAAGATTCGGTGGAACCAGTCGCAAGCCCGATCAAGGGTAGCTTCGTGCCTCCTTGTGTTCTCGACGCTAGCAGCGATTGTGTGCACAGCCCAAACTGTATCCGACATTATTGGTTGAGATTCAAACGTTGGGAGGGACAAACGAAAAGACGAGGCTAGAGGCGTAAAAGTAAGGATAATGTGTTTAGTATACATGGCCCAACTACATGTAACGTGTATTCTCCCATTAGAATGCAACTTTCGACACCATATTAAACAAAATAATCTCTGCGCGCAGGGCTTCGAGCCCTGGGTGAGATATTGACTTCGTTTAGAGTATCGTGACGTGCTCTGTCGCCATCTCGTCGACTTGGTGAGGATCGGTTGTCGTAATAGAGACTGCTTAGATCGGGAGAGGCCCGATACTGTCGAGCCGTGTCATCGATCTCATATGGTGTTCGATGTAAAGTCGAGTGAGTTGAGTCATTGAAGGAATATTGACCTACCCGGGTCGAAAGACGGCTCATTCTCACAGGTTCGTTCAATGACACCACGCTATGGTCGAGGCTATCGTCGAGGTAGTACTTTGAACGCGGTGCGGGTCGGTCCAAACGGTCTGCGTCAGGTCTTGCCATATTGTCAGAAGTTAGCCTCGCCGTTGGAGTGGACTGGTAGGATGAGCGTTCCGAGATGCGCCACGATGGGGTGGGTTGCGGTGATTTACGCATGCTTCTTATACCTGTCTGCTCATCTTCAAATGCCTCTACAATCTGCAAGTTTCTCCCTGTTGCGTATTTCGTTGGTAGAGAAGGAGACCTTCGCCGGTGTTGAGCTCCTTCTGTGTTTTGCTTCCCTTTTCCAGACAACCCTCTGGCATCATGTCTACCACCAGCTACCACACCCGTCACGAAAAACTCGGAAGATAACTGCTCGTCTAAGTCTACTCTCTCTTTTGCTGCGGGCGATTCTGCTAGTCCCCTCACGAAAAACTCTTGGTCCGGCGTAGTTCGTGTAGAATCGGAAGAGACAGAAGAGTCGGTCTCTGAGTAGTATTTCACGACCGCAGTGGGGACCATTTCTTCGTCTTTCTCGTCCACATCGTAATACACGATCTTTGGTAGGCACCAGTATCGCACGTAAGAAAAACATGTAGCCAATAGTGCCATTCCCACAGTGCCGGCAATTACAAAGAACGCAATTCTCATTCTATCGTCGCGTTCCTCTCTCACTGACTGCTCCCCTTCGATCGATGGCACACGTGGGCCGTCTGCTTCAGATTCGTCGGTCTCGTCTACAAAAACGTCCGAAAAGGGCTGCTCGGTTGGAGAATCTTGGAAAATATTCGTTGCCACCGGCGCAGGTGTTGGATTTGGAGGCCAAGTATTTGTTTTGAATGGAGACGGCATCCGAGTTCGAGTCAGCTGGCCTAATGGCGTTAGCATCCATTGTCGCACAGGGCTGGGAGTTGGTCTCGCAGTAGGAACCGACGTTGGTACCGACGTTGGTACCGGTGAAGGTTCCGACACATCCGCCAATGGCGGTGGTGCGCAGTTTATGAGTCCAAAGCCTTGGATACAGTCGTAGCTGTACGTACGGGGGCAATTCGAGGTGCCGAATCCAATACTAACGAGCATGGAATCGGGCGTGTTAGAATCGCCCGGGACGACGGCGCACACCTCAATCAACAACTCCCCGTCGTCAAGCATTATCTTGCTGAGGGGGTTGTCCTTGTCCAGACTAGCAATCAGGTCAGTGCCTCTACTCTCTTTTCTTACAATGGTTAGCTGGTTTTGCTTTTCTCCAGTCTCGGAATTGAAATCGATTGCTCTGTTATACTGCATATAATGATCACGCACTTTGACGACAACATAATCTGTAGAAATAGTTCTGTTGTAGTGAACAAAAGCTGCAACCTTTAAGAGGGTAGAAGAGTTCGGGTCTACTTCAATGCTACGGTCGTCATACCAACCAAGGTACCAGTTATTCTGTGAGCAAAATTTTATTGAGACGATACACACGTGAGTATTAAAGAGGGAAACCTTGTAAACCCAGTGCTGGTGACCCTTCGAATGCTGCAGTGCAACTCACATGTCCGTTGAAACAACGCTTGGGATAGTTGGGAATATCGGGAGCGGAGCCCATGGATCCGGTAGTGTCCCCGTACTCGTTCCCTCCATCCTTGGCGTGAAACAGGCCAAGGTTGTGCCCGATTTCGTGCATTTGAGCCCCAGGATACGCAGCCCAGCGGTTGTTAAAGGTGGTACCGACACCATTGACGTTGCCGTAGGCCGCCCAACCTCCATTTGTTCCAGGTGGAATTATGAACATGACAAGGTCGGCAGCCTCGCGAATGTTTTCGACAACCTCGTCCACAAGCTCAATGGCCAAGGCGTCGGCCGCGTTGCTAATGACTGAGTAAGGGCTGCCCTTGGCATTCACGTCCACAAAGACTTCCAGCACGCCGTATTTAGTTGGTTTGAAGCCGAGCTTGTCGAAGGAACATCGGCGCATTTGCTGGTTGAGAGACACTTCCTCCAGGAACAGCACTTCATGCAGTCGGTCGGCCGAATACGTTGGCTCCGAATCGGGAGTAATGATGCGTATCGGAAGCAAGGACAAGACACCTTCCTTCGCTGGGGCGATGCGAAGCTTGCGACGACTGCTGTCGGGCAAGTTATTGACAACATGCACAGCTGTCGCGTTAGGTATTCTGACATGTTCCAAGGACAGTGTGCCGCCTGGTACCGACAACACAACGGGTTGGCCACGGCGAATTCGCTCTTTCTCGTCTTGGCCAATGTGGTCGGGCAGCTCCACCTTGAACATTTGCCCGCTCACTCCCCCGCTTGGTAGGATGGGGTGGCAGCCGTAGAACTCATCTCGGGCGGTGTGTCCTTGTGAGTCCGGCTCGTAGACAACGTGATTCAAAATGACTTGACAGCGCAAGTCGTTGATACCATTGCTGGTGTTGTTACTGGCATGATGAGAAGAGCCGCCTACACACTCTACGAAGCAAAAGACAATGCCAATGACGGCCACCAGCAGCGTGAAGGAGCAGCATCCTCCGGTGGAACGCTGCATGGTCAGCACCTTCTCGTTTTGTACCGGTTGGTGCTTCTTTGGCGGCAAAGCTCAAGGGCACCGATTTGAAATTTTAAGGGATGCAACGGCACGCAAAGCAAGCTCTGGATGTACCGGGTATGCACGGTAGTTTGTGTTGGGGAGGAGAGGGCCAACGAGCGAGTGTCAGTGCTTTTGCCGTGGGGACTGACGTTCAATCTACCAAAGAAGGGATGAGGGATCCGAGATTCTTCGGTCTTGTGGACGAAGTTTTGAAGTGGCCCGCCGCGCGAACGGACAATTACTTAGCGACCGTGTAGAAATATCAAAAACTTTCGACTCCGAATACTTATACAAAAAGTCCGGAAAACAAAAATGTCCAGTCAATTACCATCACCTCCAAATTTTCGTATTTAAGTATCGAGAGGAATCGATTGAGAAGCAATAAATGGATCACCACCATCGTCGAGCAAAATGACTTTTTTGGTGACCGTAGCTTCAAGGGTCAGTTCTCACGGAGCACCTCCCCGCAAGGCAGGAGACGATGATACAAGGACTCAGTTCCTCGTCCTGCCTCCAGACCCTCCATCACCGCGAATACCAAGACTTCTGCTGCGCTCTTGGATTGGCGAGCGATGAATTCGTGTTGGGCGCCTTCAAGTGAGATTATCTCGGTGGCGTCGTGCGGCGACACTTCCAAGAAGAAGCATTCATCATCTTTCACAGAACAAAAGGCGCTTCCACCACCACCATTACCACCACAATCACCACCACAATTACCACCACAATTACCACCGCAGTATCATGACGATACTGTCCCAAAGCCATCCCAAGAGATTGCAAGGTATACAGCAATCGCTTTGATGAACAAGATTGGAGAAAAGGAGCTCGTTCGATCAATCCTGGACAATTTATACCACCTCAACAAGATCGCGACGTTAACGAGGATCCAACAAGCCCACGATGCCATTCTGGCCACACGCGTGCTCACGGAAGATACCTTGCTAGGAGAACGCCAGTTGCGACATGGCCGAGCCCGCATGCGAGAGATTGTGGGGTACATGGAGTTTTATGCGGAGGATTCAGCTATTCAAGAGTGTGCCGTGACAGTTTTGTGCCAATTATGCACCACGGAAGCCTGGAACAATCTCAAGTTGTGCTTTGTGCAGTGTCGGGGTGTGGCGGCCTTGATCGAGGCCATGACTGTATATACGCATGGTCAACCCTACTTTACCGTTTTGAAGAGCTTGGAGATTCCCGGTGATGTCACGTGGAATGCCAAGGTGGAAGATTATGTCTTTCGAGCCGGAGGTATTGGTGAGATTGTTCAGCCACTTTGCTTGGACGACATTGAGAGCATGGCCGTGGGAGTGGATCTTCTCAAGGATTTAATGGAGTGGTCGCGACCCAATTTCATGACTGCGGAGCGGAAGGATGTGCACGAAAAGCTGCGGAGGCACTTGCCTACACTGGAAAGTTTTGTCCGAAGAGGTCGTGACAGAGAACGAAGGAGACAAGCTGCAATGCGAGTGGAAGAAATACAACATGGTCTGGCAGAAATCGATGCACTATATGACTGAGGCTACGAGAACGTTATGCAGACCAGTCGACTGCATGTAAATATTTTTAGGATAGTGGACCAACTGGAAAACTCCAGATATGAACAATCGAATGTCTTCGTTACCCTTATTTACACTTTTATTTTTTTCCAGTGCTGGAGGAGTCATGTATGCATCCGTCTACCTCCGTCGGCGGCGGCGCATGGATCCGACTTGCACGGGCCCGCCAAGTTGCTTGAGTGGACCATCATCCTCGTCGTCGTCCTTCATATTTGCACGCTCGGTGAGCTGTCGAGCCAATTCCCATTCTCCAGGATCCCTACCCCCGGGAGCAAGAGTCGCGTATGCCTTGATGACTTCCTGTCTTGTACTGTAATCCATCTGAAAAGAAAGAAACTCGCCCGTCTCTTCGTACAACCAGCTTTGCAGCTCCTTGTCGTTCAGTGTGCTGTCTGTACCGACTTTATCTTTACCCGTCGCTTCGGCGCGAATAATTTCAAAGGCTTGCCGGATGCGAATAAATTTCTCTACAGAATCGGATTGACCCGTCTTGTCGGGATGATGCTCCAAGGCCAATCGAAGAAAGGTTTTTTGTACACGTTCGAAGTTGCTTGTTACTGGAATTTTCAGTACTGTGTAAGGGTTCTCTGTAAAAGCCGGCCGTGTTGAAAAGAAAACAGTTGCGCCAATGTTGGAGCTACAGACTGAGAGTTGCTCTGCCATACAACGTACGGTGGGGGGCTGAGATCGCACAACCGGCTTGCGAGATGGAATACTATTAAGGAGCGAGGACGCCGATACCCAGGAGCGTTTTGACATTTGGAGAAGCAGGCGCATCATAATTCTCTATTCAGTCTTTATTCAGAGTTATGTCCGACGGCTACACACTCTGATTACGATGACATGCAACTTTTGATCTCCGCCTTTGTGCCCGATAATTGTACGATGATAGACATGGTGAAAACGCGAAAGTAGCGCAAAAAGGTAGAACGAGAATGAGTCATACAATCCGCGACCCTTTTCAGTCATGATGATTGTTTCGTGGCGCTCGTCTCATAATTATCTGTTTTCTGCGATTAGACTTAGATTACTCTTTAGTCTACAGTAGTCTACTTTATATTCCCATATTGACGAGTGCTTTGGTGTGGCCTAATAGGGAAGACCCGCGCTCATTACTACTTAAAACTAAACAACGCACACACACACACACACACACACACACACACAGTACGGTAGCAAGCAGTGGAAGGGAAGCGCATCGCATACGATCTAGATCTTAGTCACGCTGTGGACGCTGGAGAGTCCTGCACGCTGCAACGCGACGCGGGCGTCGAAGTCTTTTAGCTTACTTATAATATTGAGACTGTAACAGCACACGGACCACGGGCCTGTCCACCGTTCTTCACTGACACCAGGAATGGGATGAGCAACGCAGCGGCGACGAAGTCCCGCATAAAAGATGTCAATTCGATTCGTGCGACGCGTGTGACTCGATTGCTCTCCTCTTTGACAGTGCTTTGGAACCACCCTGGCCAATTGACTCACGTGTGCGAGCAGGGTGATAACGCACGAAAGAGAGCATGGCACAAACACGAATGAGCCTGCAGGTATGATGGTATCTTTCTGGCCACAGAGCATCCCGACTTTCTCATAAAAAAAAGGTAAGAAACATTGTTCATTCTGTGTTGTTTTGTTCAGTATCATCTTTCTCTCACACACACACGAGTTCATTCACATCTCTGCTGCAACTTTTTTCTTCAGCTCTCGCACTCGTTACTACTTTGATAAAAACTACTTACAGGATGAAGTTCGTTTCCATCGCTGTTACCATTGCCGCGATTATTGGTTTCAGTAGCTACTTGAGTTCTTTGAATGAGGTATGCGTGCATTCATCTTATACAGTATCTCAAGTCAAACACGTTTTCGCACCTTGTTCTCACTCCATTCTTTCTTTGTACCATACAGACGCCGGAGCTCGACACAACGCCGGCAGGCTTTCGGTATTATTCGCCTCTTCGTACGACCGTGCCAAGTAGGGACCACCGTTACCTGGCTTCTTGGTGTGACGGCGAACCCTGCTGTGTTAGCACCCCAGCAGAATGTGAAGCGGAGGAGGGATGTAATGACACCGGGTCAAAGTGTTACCCAGACTATGAGGAGGATGGACCTACCCAGGGCACAGCTTCCATCACAAACTCTGCTAGTATCGCTGGTGGATCGTCCAGTATGGGTGCTCCTTTAGATGTGCGCCCCTTATGCGGTGGAATAACTTGCCCGTCGGGCTGGACTTGCGCTGGAATGGATTGTGTCAGCCCATCTCCACTTGTTGGCGTTGCAAGTGCTTCCGCGTCTAGTACTGGAGTCGCCACCAATGACTTTGCCAGTGCGGGAATCATTGGAGATCCTGTTGGCTTTGCGAGTGCTTTGGCGCCTAGTGTCGAGCTACCTTGTAGTCCGGCATGCCCCGACGGTGGGGTTTGCATCGATGGTCAGTGTAGTGTTGGGATCATTGCCCCCGTGGGTTCCATTATTGGAGATCCTGTTGGCTTTGCGAGTGCTTCGGCGTCTAGTGTTGAGCTACCTTGTAGTCCGGCTTGCCCCGACGGTGGGGTTTGCATCGATGGTCAGTGCAGTATTGGGATCATTGCCTCCGTGGGTTCCATTACTGGAGATCCTGTTGGCTTTGCGAGTGCTTTGGCGCCTAGTGTCGAGCTACCTTGTAGTCCGGCTTGCCTCGACGGGGGGGTTTGCATCGATGGTCAGTGTAGTATTGGGATCATCGCCTCCGTGGGATCAGTTGTTGGAGATCCTGTTGGCTTGACGAGTGCTTCGGCGGTCGGCACTGTCGCGTTGGAAGGTGTAGAAGGGGAGCCCGCGCCGGAGGCTTCTGCACTACCTTAGGTAGTCTGCAGACAAGTCAACGTCGATGGAAATCTACATTTACATGATACGTATCCAAGCAACCGGAGTGCACGAACCTAGCTCAACTGCATGCAAAAGTACAGAAAAGACCCACAACAGGAATATCAGTGATCAAGTACTCAATCCATTGAAGATATAGTTGGAACTGGTCGCGCTAGGCGTCCCCAACTACATTCTATAAATATTGTATCGTTATGCACCAAGCGTCTCGTGTCCAGTAATATAGATGTCTTGCCTTTCGTTTC